>Ga0070705_100000220_pt1 | contig 33993 bp, 31 predicted proteins | sample KBSK5253metaG_FD_65455 | JGI IMG/M metagenome (GOLD analysis project Ga0070705, IMG submission 65455) | Corn, switchgrass and miscanthus rhizosphere microbial communities from Kellogg Biological Station, Michigan, USA - KBS K5-25-3 metaG | ecosystem: Host-associated > Plants > Roots >... | reverse complement strand
CGGGCATATCCATGCCTAAGAAGTGATTGAGTTGTAAGCATACGTAGTCCAGCTTGGGCGATAGGAGTCATCAGCTTCGTCGCCCAGATACGTCCACCCCCTACGTGTCCCGCGGGCGAAAAGCTCAAGGTAAGGCCCCTTAGAACAACGCTCTATCAGTTCGTATTGCTCTTCTGGCTTTCTTGAGTGTTCGCGCTTCCGCGATGCAATTAGGTTGACTTGACTGCGCCCAGGCTGCTCCGTACGAGCGTTCTTTCCCTTAACGCCGAACAGCAGGAGTTCCGTCACATTACGGAAGTAGAATCCGACACCTCGCCCATCTGGGCCTCCATCCTTGCGGATTTTTTGCCAGACGATGTTGGTCTTGTACTGGTAGCCCCAAGCCGACATGACGCGTAGGCCATCAGGCAGGAGGGCGTTCGGAACCCATAGGTACAAATGCGCCGTACCCTGGGCCAGTGTGCTCACAGGCAGTCTGCAGATCTCATCAGTGGTTAGGGTCTTGTAACGGCGGAGCCGGCGGTGCTCAGGTGCGACCTTCCCGGTCCGATTCTCAAATTGCCATGGTGGGTCTGCAAGAATGGTGCGGAAGCGTGCCCCACCCGCTAACGGCGGGAGAGAAGCAACAATGTCTCTAGCGTGAATGTTCATAGATACCTGCGCTTTTGCCACAGGTCGCCGAATATATGATTCTATTAGGTTGTAGTAGTCAGGTAAAGGACTACTCCGCCGCCTCCCGCTTCCCCCGCCCCGCCGGCCGCCGCCCCAGCAGTTCCCGCAGATACTGCCCCGTGTAGCTCTCCTTCACCCGCGCCACGTCCTCCGGCGTCCCCTGCGCCACCACGCGGCCGCCGCCGTCGCCTCACCCCACGAGACGGTCATAGTCCGCGTGGCTGCCGATCCAGAACCAGTGGAAGCCGTCCTTGCGCTCCATGGCAAGCGCCCGATAGCCCCGTCGAACGCGGGCCGACCACAAATCGTCCTTGATGCGCTTGAAATGCAGGGATGGGTGCTTCGGGTTCCGCTTGAGCAGCGCAAAGCTCTTGTCCGCCGAGGCGCGCACACTCGCGGGCAGCGCATCGTAGAGCGGCTTGAACCTCGGGTCCTTGAAGTGCCGCACAAGCGCCCCCGCAGCGCCGGCTTCAGAATTCCTCCCGCCGCCCGGCCTCGTGGTTGGCGCGCGCCTCGGCCATCAGCTGGTCGAGCTTGCCCGACTTGGCGTCGCGCTCGATCTTCTCGTCGAACACGCGCTCGGCGAATTCCTCGAACCACGCCCGGAACCTGGCCAGCTCCGCGGGCGACAGCTGCTCGACGGCCTTCTCGATATCCTCGATCTTGGTCATGCGTGTAAGAGTAGCAGCTCCAGACATCTTCCTCACCCCCCTCACGCGAGATTAAAGAACATTACCAGAACATAAAAGGCAGTACAACTCCTAAAACCCTACTCCGCCGCCTCCCTCTCCCGCTTCCCCCTCCCCGCCGGCCGCCGCCCCAGCAGCTCGCGCAGGTACTGCCCCGTATACGACTCCTTCACCCGCGCCACATCCTCCGGCGTCCCCTGGGCCACGATGCGGCCGCCGCCGTCGCCGCCCTCCGGCCCCAGGTCGATGACCCAGTCGGCCGTCTTGATGACCTCCAGGTTGTGCTCGATCACCACCACCGTGTTCCCCGCGTCGGCCAGCTCGTGCAGCACCTCCAGCAGCTTGGCCACGTCGTGGAAGTGCAGGCCCGTGGTCGGCTCGTCCAGGATGTACAGCGTGCGCCCCGTCGCCCGCCGCGACAGCTCCTTGGCGAGCTTGATGCGCTGCGCCTCGCCGCCCGATAGCGTCGTCGCCTGCTGGCCGACGTGGATGTAGCCGAGCCCGACGCGCGCCAGCGTCTCCATCTTGTCGCGGATCGACGGCACCGCCTTGAAGAACTCCGCGGCCTCCTCCACCGTCATGTCGAGCACGTCGGCCACCGACTTGTCCTTGAACTTCACCTCCAGGGTCTCGCGGTTGTAGCGCTTGCCCTTGCAGACATCGCAGGTGACGTACACGTCGGGCAGGAAGTGCATCTCGATCTTGATGACGCCGTCGCCCTGGCAGGCCTCGCAGCGCCCGCCCTTGACGTTGAACGAGAAGCGCCCAGGCTGGTAGCCGCGCGCCTTGGCCTCGGGCAGGCCGGCGTACCACTCGCGGATGGGCGTGAAGGCGCCCGTGTAGGTGGCTGGGTTCGAGCGCGGGGTGCGGCCGATCGGCGACTGGTCGATGTCGATCACCTTGTCGAGATGCTCCAGGCCCTCGATGCGGTCGTGCGCGCCGGGATGCTCGCGCGCCCCGTTCAAGCGCCGCGCCACCGCCTTGTAGAGCGTGTCGATGAGGAGCGTGGACTTGCCGCCGCCCGACACGCCGGTGATGCAGGTGAAGAGCCCCAGCGGGATCGAGGCTGTGACGTTCTTGAGGTTGTTCTCGCGCGCCCCGACCACGGTCAGCGCCTTGCCGTTGGGCTTGCGCCGCTGTTTCGGCATGGGGATCTGGCGCGCGCCGGTGAGATATTGCCCGGTGAGGCTGTTGGGGCTCGCCATGATCTGCGGCGGCGTGCCCTCGGCCACGATGCGTCCGCCGTGGATGCCGGCGCCTGGGCCGATGTCCACCACGTAGTCGGCGGCGAGGATGGCGTCCTCGTCGTGCTCCACCACGATCACGGTGTTGCCGATGTCGCGCAGGTGCTTGAGCGTCTCCAGCAGCTTGGCGTTGTCGCGCTGGTGCAGGCCGATCGACGGCTCGTCCAGCACGTAGAGCACGCCGGTGAGGCCGGAGCCGATCTGCGAGGCGAGCCGGATGCGCTGGCTCTCGCCGCCGGAGAGCGTGCCGGAGGCGCGCGACAGTGTGAGGTAGTCCAGGCCGACATCGACCAGGAACTGCAGCCGCTCGCGGATCTCCTTGAGGATGCGGGTGGCGATCTCGTTCTGCTTCGCCGTGAGCTTGCCCGGCAGGGCCGCGAACCAGTCGTTGGCGGCGCGGATCGAGAAGTCCGCCACCTGGCCGATGTGCAGGCCATCGATCTTCACCGCCAGCGCCTGGGGCTTGAGGCGGTAGCCGCCACAGGCATCGCAGGGGTGCGAGTCCTGATACCGCGACAGCTCCTCGCGCACCCAGTCGGACTCGGTCTCGCGGAAGCGGCGGGCCAGGTTGACGATCACGCCCTCGAACGGCTTGTTGGTCTTGTAGGTGCGCCCGCCGCCGCCGTCCTGGTAGACGATCTCAACCGGCTCGTCCCCGGTGCCGTAGAGTATGGCGTCCTGCGCCTTCCTGGGCAGCTTGGCCCAGGGCGTTGCCATCGACACCTTGAAGTGCCTGGCCAGCCCCTCCAGCGCCTGCTCGTAATAGACCGACGGGCTGCCGGTCCTGGACCAGGGATAGATGGCGCCGTCCTTGAGGCTGAGCTCAGGGTCCGGCACCACCAGCTCGGCTTCGAAGCGCATCTCGTTGCCGAGCCCGTCGCACTTGGGGCAGGCTCCGGCCGGCGCGTTGAACGAGAACAGCCGCGGCTCGATCTCCTCGATGGTGAAGCCCGACACCGGGCAGGCAAAGCGCGCCGAGAACGTGATGCGCTCGTGCGTGTCGTTCTTGTTGCGGAGGATGGTGTTGCCGGTGTCAGACCCTCTGGGTCTGACACCATTGATACCACCCGTCAGCTCATCCTCGTCATCGGATTCCGACCGTCGAGATTTGGCGTCAGACCCTGAGGGTCTGACACCTTTGAGGGGCTTGTCCGCGAACTCCGCTATGGCGATGCCGTCCGCCAGCTCCAGCGCCGTCTCGAAGCTGTCGGCGAGGCGAGTGGCGAGGTCCGGGCGCACCACCAGGCGGTCCACCACCACGTCGATGTCGTGCTTGTACTTCTTGTCGAGCTTCGGCGCGTCCGCGATCTCGTAGAAGGCGCCGTTCACCTTGACGCGCTGGAAGCCCTTTTTCTGCAGCTCGGCCAGCTCCTTGCGGTACTCGCCCTTCCTGCCGCGCACGATCGGCGCCAGCAGGTAGAGCCGCGTGCCCTCGGGCAGCGCCAGCACCCGGTCCACCATCTGCTGGACCGTTTGACTCTCAATGGGCAGCCCCGTGGCGGGCGAGTAGGGCACGCCCACGCGCGCGAACAGCAGGCGCAGGTAGTCGTAGATCTCGGTGACGGTGCCGACCGTGGAGCGCGGGTTCTTGGAGGTGGTCTTCTGCTCGATGGAGATGGCTGGGGAAAGCCCGTCGATGTGGTCCACATCGGGCTTCTGCATCATCTCCAGGAACTGCCGCGCGTAGGCCGACAGGCTCTCCACGTAGCGCCGCTGCCCCTCGGCGTAGATGGTGTCGAAAGCCAGCGACGACTTGCCCGAGCCGGACAACCCCGTGAACACGATCAGCTTGTCGCGCGGGATCTCCAGATCGACGTTCTTGAGGTTGTGCTCCCGCGCGCCCCGGACATGGATGGTCTTGTGGGGCTCGCCGGAAGGGCGCACCGCTCGGCTGTGTCTGCTCATGCCGGGCGGTCTAGCTCAATCGAGTTGGACCGGCAATGTGCCCAAGACCGGCGTGCACACCCTCCTGCCAAATCTGGCAATTGTGCAGCCCAACTGGGACCGTGAGCACATTTTGTGCTACACTGCTGGAAGGAGGCATCAGCTATGAGCAGTCTGCCCGAGCCCCTGATCACAGTCTCGCCGGAATACCTCAGTGGGGCACCGGTGTTCACGGGAACGCGTGTGCCGGTCCAGGCCCTGTTCGACTACATCGAGGCGGGCGACCCGCTCGACGAGTTCCTGGACGATTTCCCGGACGTCTCTCGCGAGCACGCCATCGCCGTCCTCGAGCTCGCCCGTACGGCGGCTGTCACCCAGGCAAGCAAGTTTGCCGCCGAGTGATACTGGCTTGAGGGGAGAGAGTGCGCATCCTGCTCGATGCATGCGTGCCTCGAAAGCTCAGATATGAGCTGACCATACACAGCGCCTGGACCGCCCGCGAGAGGGGCTGGAACCGGCTCCCGGATGGCCCATTGCTGGACGTCATAGCAGGGGAGATCGATGTCCTCGTTACCGTAGACCGAAGTCTTCGGTTCCAGCAAAGACTCACGGTCCGTCCTTTCGCCGTTATTGTGCTGAGAGCAAAGAGCAATGAGCTTGGAGCACTTCGGCCGCTGGTACCAGCACTGCTTCAGGCACTCGCCGATGTGAAGCCCGGCGAGGTGCGGGAAATCACGGAATCGGATTGAGCTCGGCAACGTCAGAGCCGTCTTCGAGAACTTCGGAGATGCGCCACGCGTTCCAGACAGGGGTGGAAGTCGGCACCTACTTAGCCCCTGCTCAATCCCTTCGCCGCCAGCTCCGACAGGTACTCCGCCCAGCGCCGGTCGCGCTCTTCGTTGAGGGTCTGCAGGTAGGACCAGGCGTAGAGGCCGGTGTCGTGACCGTCGTCGAAGACGATACGGACGGCGTAGTTGCCCACCGGCCGCAGGTCGGCAATCTTGACGTTGCGCTTGCGGCCGATGGTGACGCGCTGCTCGGGCGAGTGGCCCTGCACCTCCGCCGAAGGGCTCATGACGCGCAGCAGCTCGGCCGCCAGCGTGAACGGCGCCGCACCCGGGAACGTCACACGAAGCTCGCTGCCGGCGCCGGCAATCTCGAGCTGCGGCGGCGCGACCCTCGCGCCCGCCTCACCCTGCAGCGCCGCCCACAGGTTGGCGGCGATCTCGCGGAACACGCGGGCGTGCGGGCCGTCCGGGTCGGTGGCCGCGATGGGGCGGCCCTCGTCGGAGCGCACGCGGATCTCCATGTCCAGCGGCACGCCGCCGAGGAACGGCACCTTGAGCTTCTCGGCCTCTGCCTTGGCCCCGCCATGGCCGAAGATGTCGGTGCGCTCCCCGCACTTGGGGCAGATGAAGGTGCTCATGTTCTCGATGATGCCGAGCACCGGCACGTCCACCTTGCGGAACATGTTGAGGCCCTTGCGGGCGTCGATCAGCGCGAGGTCCTGTGGGGTGCAGACGATGACGACCCCCGACAGCGGCACCTGCTGGGCCATGCTGAGTTGTACATCGCCCGTGCCGGGCGGCATGTCGATGACGAGGGCGTCGAGCTCGCTCCAGGCCACATCGCGCAGCATCTGGGTGAGGGCCGAAACCACCATCGGCCCGCGCCAGACGATGGGCGTGTCCTCCTCCACCAGGAAGCCCATGGACATGGCCTCCAGACCGTACGCCCGCATGGGGCGCAGCCGGCCGGGTCCGGCCAGCTCCGGCTTGCCGGTGAGGCCCAGCAGGCGCGGCTGCGAGGGGCCGTAGATGTCTGCATCGAGGATGCCGGCCTTGAGACCGGTGGCCTGCAGGCCCAGCGCCAGGTTCACCGCCACGGTCGACTTGCCGACGCCGCCCTTGCCGGAGGCCACGGCGATCATGTGCTTGATGCCGGCGATCTGGAGGGTGCGTGGCCGCCCGCCCGGAGCCGCACCAGGAGCCGCACCCGGGGGCGGGCCGGCCTGAGCAGCAGGCCCGGCAGCAGCCCCCACCCCGGTCCGCGCGCGCGCCTGCTGCACCCTGGCGCTCTCGGGGGCCTGCCTGGCGCCCGGAGCCCTCGCTCCGCCATTGCCTCCGCCGGACCGCTCGGCGGTCAGCACCGCCGCGACGCCGGTGACGCCGTCCATCTCGCGTACCACCTTGTCGGCCGCCTGCCGCAGGCCTTCCAGCTCGGCGGCCCGATGCACCGGCACGGTGATGGAGAACGACACCCGCCCGTCCTTGACGAGGACCTCCGACACCAGCCCAAGGTCGACAATATTGCCCTCGAGATCCGGCCCCTTCACCCGGCGCAGCCGTTCGAGAATCGTCTCTTTGCTCAGGCTCATGGCATCAGGTTCAGGTGCTAGGAACCAAGTTTCAGGTGTTAGGGATCAGGTTTCAGGGGGGTTTGGCTTCAGTGGCGATCCTACCCCCGATCCCTGATCCCTGGAACCTGAAACCTAAAGTGTGTGCTTGCGCTGCTGCACAATCATGTAGTTGTCATAGGTGCTGTCGGCCAGCTGCATCCAGAGGTACTGGTCGAGCCGGAAGGCCTTGAGGGAGTCCCAGATCTTCTTGAAGTCCTCGTTCTTGCCGCTGATCTCGGCATAGACCTGGTGCGCCGCCCGGAAGCACACGTCCATGGTCGCCTCCGAGAAGGGTCGCAGCTGGGTGCCGGCGGCGACCAGCCGCTTCAAGGCCTGCGGGTTCTGTGCGTCGTAGCGGCCGATCACAAAGGCGCCGGCCTCGGTTGCGGCAGCCGCCAGGATCGACTGGTAGGTGCCTGGCAGCGCATCCCACTTGGCCTTGTTGACCTGAACGTGCAGCATGGCGCCGCCCTCCCACCACCCGGGGTAGTAGTAGTACTTGGCCACCTTCTGCAGCCCGAGCTTCTCGTCGTCGTAAGGCCCCACCCATTCCGCCGCATCGATGGTGCCCTTCTCGAAGGCCGGTAGAATCTCTCCGCCGAGAAGCTGAAAGGGCACGACGCCCAGCCTCTGCATGACGGTGCCGGCAAAGCCGCCGATGCGCATCCTGACGCCGCTGAGGTCCTCGGCAGAGACGATCTCCTTGCGGAACCACCCGCCCATCTGCGCCATGGTGTTGCCGGCCAACAGCCCGTAGATGTTCTGCTTCTCGTAGAAGGCGTTGATGAGCCGCTCGCCGCCACCCTCGCGCCACCACGCGCTCTGCATGCGGCCGTTGAGCCCAAACGGCACTGCACCGGCCAGCGCGAACGTCGGGTCCTTGGCCCACATGTAGTAGGGCGCTGTGTGGCACAAATCGACGGTGCCGGCCGAGACCGCCTCGGTGACCTGCAGGCCGCTTACGCCGTGGATGGCGCCGGCGGGGAAGCACTCGATCTGGAACTTGTCGTCGGTGGCGTCGGCCACGAACGCGGCGAACCGCTCCGCGCCGCCGTAGAGGGTGTCGAGCGACTTCGGCCAGCTGGTGGCCAGCCGCCACTTCAGGGCCGGGGCCGACTGCGCGATCGCCGGCACGGCCAAGGCCGCCGCGGCGCCGACGGCGCCCCCGCTCTGCAGCAACGTGCGGCGTGAGATGCGAGGCATGCTGGCACTTCCCTATAATCAATCTTGGACTGCATGCAATCCATTAACGTCTGGCGGCGGCCATAGCATCCGCCGGGCCTCGGGTCGGAGCCCCCGGTCCCCGGCACTTCCCCGATTGAAAGGCCGGTTGTCGGCCACGCCGCGCTGATCGTTGACGGATCAAATTCCGCGTGCGCTCGCCACTGGGCAAGGAGGGTCGCTCGCTCTTGGTGAACGCTCAACATGCGGCTATTTGTTGGCACCGTCGCCCGCTGACGATCGCCCGAGGGCCACGAGCGACCGCCTCGCGGTGAAGCGGCGTAAGCTGCAGCATGGCGCCGCCTCCAGAGCACCGCCCGGCGACGGAACCCTGCGCGCCGGCGGCCATGCGGCGGACAACACCCCCTCGCAGGGCGCAACATTCTTGAGCGCGGCGGCATTCCGGGCCTACAGTTGGGCAACCTGGAGTCGCCGCAACGGTGCGCACGTGGGCGCGAAAGAGGAGCTTCGACGCATCGCCTTCTGGGCCGGCGCGTTGACCGAGCCGGAGGCGGCGCGTGCCCTGGCGGGCATTGCGGAACGCCGGTTCGCCGGCGGCGCCTATATCTGCCATCGCGGCGACCGGCTCGATTCCTGGACCGGCGTGGTGTCGGGGCTGATCAAGATCAGCGCTATCTCGAGGAACGGCAAGCCGATGACGTTTGCGGGCGTCGGGGCCGGCGGCTGGTTCGGCGAAGGCACCGTGATCAAGCACGAAGCCCGCAAATACGACGTCGTGGCACTGCGCGACACCCGCTTGGCGCTGCTGAACCGCACCACGTTCATGTGGCTGTTCGAGACCAGTGTCGGATTCAACCGCTTCCTCGTACACCAGCTCAACGAGCGCATGGGCCAGTTCATCGCCACCATCGAGCACGATCGCATCCACGACCCTCTTGCCCGAGTTGCACGCAATCTGGCCTGGCTGTTCAATCCGGTGCTCTATCCGCAGGTCGGCAGCCATATTGAAATAACCCAGGAGGAGCTCGCCCTCCTGGCCGGCGTATCGCGGCAGGTTGCCAACAAGGCGCTGCAGGCCTTGGCAGAGGCAGGGCTGGTGCGGTTGGAGTGGGGCGGGATCACTGTCGTCGATCTCGACGCCCTCGTCAGCTACGGCGGATGAGCACCGGGCCGCAGCGGGTCCATTCGACTAAAGCAGTAAGTGCCGCGGCGGGTTCACTGGCCTAAAGCAGTAAGCAAGCATCCAAGGCAATGTCTGTCAAGGCATAGGTTGAGACTGCTCGCCTTTTTAGAGATATTGGGATCTGTTGTAGTGGTGGTAGCGGCACTCGGCGCGAACAACGCGCGATCAACGCGCAGGCGCCGAACAGTCGCCGAGCCGTGCCCGTGAGGGCCCGCAGCCACAGCGACCAAGGGAGGAGAATGCCTCGTGAGCCACGCGAGCGCCGCGCGTCTCGATACCGTCCCGAAGTTGCTCCTGCGCAACGCGGAGCAGTTTCGAGCGCGGCCGGCTTTACGGCACAAGGACCTGGGGATCTGGCAAACCCGGACCTGGGAGGCGGTGCGCGACGAGGTGCGCGCCTTCGCCGTCGGCCTGCGGAAGCTGGGGTTGGAGCGCGGCGACGCGGTCGCCGTCATCGGCGACAACCGACCGCGCCTCTACGCCACCTTTGCTGCCGTGCAGAGCATCGGCGGCATCGCGGTGCCGATCTACCAGGACTCGGTGGCCGACGAGATGGCCTACGTCCTCGACCACGCGGAGGTCAAATTCGCGGTGGTGCAGAACCAGGAGCAGGTAGACAAGCTCATCTCCATCGCCGAGCGGATACCGCGCCTGCGCACGGTGGTCTACGAGGAGGAGCGGGGGCTCTCCGGCTACGATCACACCCGCCTCCACTCCTTCGAGTACGTCGAGGAGTTGGGCCGGCGCGAGATGCGTGAGAACGCCGGCGCGGCCGGCTGGTGGCTCGACGAGATCGCCAGGGGCCAGGGCTCGGACGTGAGCGTGATGCTTTATACGTCCGGCACCACCGGCCGCCCCAAGGGCGTGGTGCTGACCCACGACAACATCGTGCTCTCCGCCCAGAACGGCAACAAGTTCGACAACTTCACCTGCAGGGACACGCTGCTCGCCTACCTGCCGATGGCCTGGGTGGGCGACCACATCTTCTCCTACGGCCAGGCCTTTGCGGGTGGCATGTGCGTGGCCTGCCCTGAGAGCCCCGAGACCATCATCGAGGACCGCCGGGAGATCGCACCCACCTACTTCTTCGCCCCGCCGCGCGTGTACGAGAACCTGCTCACCCAGATCATGGTGCGCATGGAGGACGCGGGACGGCTCAAAAAACGCATGTTCCACTACTTCCTGGGCGTTGCGCGACGCTCAGGCGAGAAGATCCTCGACGGCAAGCCGGTGGGCCTCAAGGAGCGGCTGCTCTACTGGCTCGGCGACATCTGCGTCTATGCCCCCCTGCGCAACCGCACGGGCTTCTCCAGGATCCGTGTCGCCTACACCGCCGGCGAGGCCATCGGGCCGGAGCTGTTCCGGTTCTACCGGTCGCTCGGCATGAACCTAAAGCAGCTCTACGGACAGACCGAGGCCAGCGTCTACGTCACGCTGCAACCGGATGGAGAGGTCTATCCCGATACGGTCGGCAAGCCGGGGCCGGACGTTGAGATCGCCATCGCCGGCAACGGCGAGGTGCTCTACCGCAGCCCCGGCGTGTTCCTGGAGTACTACAAGAACGACGAGGCGACGCGCGCCACCAAGACCCCCGACGGCTGGGTGCACACCGGCGACGCGGGTTTCCTCGACCAGCGCGGGCATCTGAGAATCATCGACCGCGCCAAGGACGTGGGCCGGCTGAATAGCGGCGCTCTGTTCGCGCCCAAGTATCTCGAGAACAAGCTGAAGTTCTATCCCGAAGTGCGGGAGGCGGTGGCCTTCGGCCAGGGGCGCGACTACGTCACGATGTTTGTCAATATCGACCAGGTCTCGGTGGGCAGCTGGGCGGAGCGCAACAACGTCGCCTACGCCAGCTACCAGGAGCTGGCCGCGCATCCGCAAGTCTACGACATGGTGCTAAAGCGCCTCGTCGAGGTGAACCGCCAGCTCGCCGAGGAGGCGCAGATGGCGGCCTCCCAGATCCGGCGCTTTCTCATCCTGCACAAGGAGCTCGATGCCGACGACGGCGAGATGACGCGGACTCAGAAGGTGCGCCGCTCCACGGTGGCCGAGCGCTACGCGCCCCTGATCGAGGCGCTCTACGACGGCTCCACGCGCTGCCACATCTCCACCGCGGTCACCTTCGAGGACGGCCGCACGGGTGTGGTGGAGGGTGATCTCACCATCGTCGACGTGCCGACCTACGAGGCGAGGGCGGCCGAGCCGCTGCGGGAGGCTGCCGAGTGAAGGCCGATGTGAAGCCCAAGCCGGTCATCTCCGGCGAGGTCGAGACCGGCAGCGTCCTGCTGGCGGTCGAGAACGTGTCGCTGTCGTTCGGCGGGGTGAAGGCCATCCGCGGCGTGTCGTTCGACATCAGGAAGGGCGAGATCCGCGCCATTATCGGCCCCAACGGCGCGGGGAAGACGTCGATGCTCAACGTCATCAACGGCTTCTACCACCCCCAGGGAGGCACCATCACCTACAAGGGTAAGGGCCGCCACGAGATGCGGCCCTACCTCGCCGCCAAAGGCGGGATCGCCCGCACCTTCCAGAACGTCGCCCTCTTCAAGGGCATGTCCACCCTCGACAACATCATGACGGGGCGCACCCTCAAGATGCGCCGCGGGCTCCTGGCGCACACCCTCCACTACGGCCCCGCCAGGTGGGAGGAGGTCCGCCACCGCGAGACGGTGGAGCGCATCGTCGACTTCCTGGAGATCGCACATATCCGCAAGACGCCCGTCGGCAAGCTGCCCTACGGCCTGCAGAAGCGCGTGGAGCTGGGCCGCGCGCTGGCCATGGAGCCGGAGCTTTTGCTGCTCGACGAGCCGATGGCCGGCATGAACCTGGAGGAGAAGCAGGACATGTGCCGCTTCATCCTGACGGTGAAGGACACCTTCGATACCACCATCGCCCTCATCGAGCACGACATGGGCGTGGTGATGGACCTGTCGGACCGGGTGGTGGTGCTCGACCATGGCCAAATGATCGCGGACGGGACTCCGGCCGAGGTCCAGGGCAACCGGGACGTGATCGACGCCTACCTGGGCGTGGCGCATTAGAGGTGGCCCCGTGATCGCATTCGGCCAGTTCATGGAGGTGCTGCTCGGCGGGCTGCTGGCAGGCGTGCTCTACTCTCTCGTCGCGCTCGGCTTCGTGTTGATCTTCAAGGCGTCCGGCGTGTTCAACTTCGCCCAGGGCGCCATGGTGCTGCTTGCGGGTCTCGCCCTGGTGCGCTCTCTCGACTTCCTCGTGGCACGCGGCGTACCCACGTGGGGCGCCATCGCGCTGGGGCTCCTGTTTGCCGCGGCGGTGATGGCCATCACGGCCTGGCTGATCGAGCGTTTCGTGCTGGGGCCGCTCGTCAACCAGGATGGCCTCACGCTGTTCATGGCCACCATCGGTGCGACCTTCATCATCGAGGGCGCCTCGCAGATGATCTTCGGCTCGGACGTGTATCCGCTGCGCCTGTTCCCGACCGACGCGTGGTTCCTGTTCGAGGGCACCTTCCCCGGAGGCATCCTGGTCAACCAGCTCGACGTGCTGGGCGGCCTGATCGCCGGCGTGCTGGTGGCGGCGCTTGCCCTCTTCTTCCAGTGGACCAAGACCGGCCGCGCCCTGCGCGCTGTCGCTGATGACCACGCCGCCGCCCAATCGGTGGGCATTCCGATCGCCTGGATCTGGTTCGTGGTGTGGCTGGTGGCGGGCCTGGTGGCCCTGGTGGCGGCGACGGTATGGGGCACCAAGCTCGGGGTGCAGTTCTCGATCACATTCCTGGCGCTCAAGGCGCTGCCTGTCCTCATCATCGGCGGCTTCACGTCGGTGCCCGGCGCCATCGCCGGCGGGCTCCTCGTCGGCGCCGGCGAGAAGCTCGCCGAGGCCTATCTCGGGCCCTATATCGGCGGCGGCATTGAGTACTGGTTCGCCTACGTGCTGGCGCTGATCGTGCTCCTCGGGCGGCCTCAGGGGCTGTTCGGCGAGCGAATCATCGAGCGGATTTGAGGAGCGGGCGAATGGCGAATGGGGAGTTGCGAATGGTGACGAGAGGGCCGATGCAGCCTCCATTCGCCATTGGCCATTCGCCATTCGCGCTTTGAGAGAACACCATGCTCTACCGCGAAGCCGGCCAGTTCAAGACCTCCTACGCCGCCGACATGGCGATCTTTCCCATTCGGCAGGATCGCATCGCGCTCTATCTGCTGCTCGCCTTTGCGTTCCTCGGCATACCGGTGATGGCGACCTTCCACATCTGGCCGCTGGGCAACGACTACCTCTTGCGCGCCATCCTCATACCGTTCCTGATCCTGGCGCTCGGCGCCATCGGCCTGAACGTGCTCGTCGGCTACTGCGGGCAGATCTCGCTAGGCGCCGGCGCGTTCATGGCGATCGGCGCCTACGGCGCCTACAAGTTCACCACCGGCGTGCACATCCTAGTCCCCTGGCCTCTCGATTGGCTCGGCACCCAGATTGCCATCGCGCCTTTGCCGGTGCTGCCCTCGATCCTGCTCGGGGGCCTGATGTCCGCCCTCGTCGGCGTCCTGTTCGGCATTCCCAGTCTGCGCATCAAGGGCCTCTACCTCGCAGTCGCCACGCTTGCCGCGCAGTTCTTCTTCGACTGGGTGTTCATCCGCGTGAAGTGGTTCACCAACTACACGCCGTCCGGGTCGGTGGCGGCGCCCGACCTCAACTTCTTCGGCTTCATCATCAACTCGTCCGTCGAGCGCTACCTCTTGTGCCTGGCGTTCGTGACCGTGTTCGCCTTCATCGTGAAGAACCTGGTACGCGGCAACCTCGGGCGCCAGTGGATGGCGATCCGCGACATGGATATCGCCGCCGAGCTGATGGGCATTCGCCCGCTCTACGCCAAGCTCACCGCATTTGCGGTGTCCTCGTTCGTGATCGGCGTGGCGGGGGCGCTGTGGGCCTTCGTATATCTGGGTGCCTGGGAGCCGCTGGCCTTCAACATCGACCGGTCGTTCCAGCTGCTGTTCATGGTGATCATCGGTGGGCTCGGCTCGATCCTCGGCTCGTTCCTGGGCGCCGCCTTCATTCTGATCTTGCCCATCCTGCTCGACCAGGTTCCGCATGCCCTCGGCATTCCCCTGACGGTGGAGACGGTGTCGCTCTCCGTCTTCATGGTGACCGGCGCGCTGATTTGCTACTTGCTCATCGTCGAGCCGCACGGCTTCGCGAAGCTTTGGTCAACGGGAAAGGAGAAGCTCAGGCTCTGGCCATACCCCTATTGAGGAACTACGCTGAAACAAAGACCCGCGCGGTCGGGAGCGGCGCACTTGGTTGCAACGAAAAGACTTGACCGCTCGCGTTGATGCCCGGCCGGTGCCGGAACCTAGAAGGAGGAAACACGATGCTACGAAAATTGATCGCCGCAGCGCTGGCGGCCGCGGGCGTCGCGGCCCTTGCCGCGCCTGCGCTGGCCGAGGGCGAGCAGTTCCTGCCGGCGTTGGTCTACCGTACCGGGCCGTACGCGCCCAACGGCATCCCCTTCGCCGACGGCGTCGCCGACTACTGGACGCTTATCAACGAGCGCGACGGCGGCATCAACGGCGTCAAGATCGTCTACGAGGAATGCGAGACCGGCTACGCCACCGACAAGGGAGTCGAGTGCTACGAGCGCCTGAAGGGCAAGGGGCCGACGGGAGCCGGATACTTCTCCCCGCTCTCGACCGGCATCACCTTCGCTCTCACCGAGAAGGCGCCCGGCGACAAGCTCCCGCTGCTGACGACGGGCTACGGCCGGTCGGAGAGCCGCGACGGCTCGGTGTTCGCGTGGAACTTCATCGCCATGGGCAGCTACTGGACCGCCGCGGACATTGCCATCCAGCACATCGCCAAGGAGCTCGGCGGCTTCGACAAGCTCAAGGGCAAGAAGGTTACGCTCGTCTACCACGACAGCCCCTACGGCAAGGAGCCGATCCCGGCCCTGGAGGCTCGCGCCAAGCTCAACGGCTTCACCTTCAAGGCCGTGCCTGTCACCCATCCGGGCGTGGAGCAGAAGTCGCAGTGGCTGGCCATCCGCCAGGACCGCCCCGACTACGTGTTGCTGTGGGGCTGGGGCGTGATGAACTCCACCGCCGTCATCGAGGCCGCGGCCGTGGGCTATCCACGCGACAAGATGATCGGCGTATGGTGGTCGGGCGCCGAGCCTGACGTGATCCCTGCCGGCGAGAAGGCGGTGGGCTACAAGGCCCTGATGCTGCAGCACCCGGCCGGCAAGTTCGCCGTGCACGCAGACCTCGACAAATTCGTGGTCTCCAAGGGCAAGTCGGTGGCCAAGGACGACTATGCCCAGGTGCTCTACAACCGCGGGCTCATCAACTCCATGCTGGGCGTGGAGGCGATCCGCACCGCGCAGGAGAAGTACGGCAAGAAGCCGCTCACGGGCGAGCAGATCCGCTGGGGCTTCGAGAACCTCAGTCTGAGCGAGGCGCGCATCAAGCAGCTGGGCTTCGAGGGCATGATCAAGCCCATGAAGTTCAGCTGCCAGGACCACCAGGGTGCCGACCAGGCCCGTGTTCAGCAGTGGGACGGCAAGGCCTGGAAGATCATCTCCGACTACTATGCGGCCGACGAGAGCATCCTTGCCCCCATGGTCAAGGAGGCGGCCGCCAAGTACGCCAAGGACAAGGGCATCACGCCGCGCGACTGCCCAAAGGAGAGCTGAGGGCGGTCGATAGCGTCGGTGTCAGACCCTCCGGGTCTGACACCATGGCTCCAAACACCGTTGCGCAAATGGTGTCAGACCCAGAGGGTCTGACACCGATCGCAGGAGCAATCCGTGTCAGCTGAACCCGCTCCGAAGCCCGAGACGGCGGGCCCGATGCTCGCGCTCAAGAGCATCGAGGTGATCTACGATCATGTCATCCTCGTGCTGAAGGGGGTTTCGCTGGAGGTCAGGCCGGGCGGTATCGTTGCGCTCCTGGGCGCCAACGGCGCGGGCAAGTCGACCACGCTCAAGTCGATCTCCAACCTGATCCGCTCGGAACGGGGCGAGGTGACAAAGGGCAGGATCGAATTCTCCGGCGAGCGCGTCGACGGGCTCACGCCCAACGATCTGGTGCGCCGCGGCTGCATCCAGGTGATGGAGGGCCGCCATTGCTTCGGCCACCTCACGGTAGAGGAGAACCTGCTCACCGGCGCCTTCACGCGCCGCGACGGCCGCGGCGCCGTGGCCGCCGACCTGGAGATGGTCTACGGCTACTTCCCGCGCCTCAGGGAGCGCCGCCAGTCGCTCGCGGGCTACATCTCGGGCGGCGAGCAGCAGATGTGCGCCATCGGCCGCGCGCTCATGTCCCGCCCGCGCATGATGCTCCTCGACGAGCCGTCCATGGGGCTCGCGCCGCAGCTGGTGGAGGAGATCTTCGAGATCGTGCAGCGGCTCAACGCCGACCAGGGCCTGTCCGTGCTGCTGGCCGAGCAGAACACCAACATGGCCCTCAAGTATGCCACCTACGGCTATATCCTGGAGAACGGCCGCATCGTCATGGACGGCGCCGCCCGGGCGCTGCGCGAGAACGAGGACGTGGCCGAGTTCTACCTCGGCATCGGCGGCGGCAACCGCAAGAGCTTCCGCGATGTGAAGTCCTACAAGCGTCGCAAGCGCTGGCTGGCATAGGTTGGGTTAGAGCCGAAGGACCCGTAACCCAACGCAGGCGCCGGCGAAATGTCGGGATTACGCTGCTTCGCGGCCAACCCGACCTGCGAGCCGTCCGGGGGGAGCATGGGATCGGTGCACAAGCTGAACGGCGCGAGTGCGGCGTGGCCCGAGATCACCCTCGTCACCTCGCCCGGCGGCACCCTCACCCTGGTGGCCGGAGCCATCGCGTTTACGGTCGTGGGCGCCGCCATGGCGTTCGGCTGGTTCGATGGCATCGAGCCCTGGAGCAAGGGCTGGCTCGCAGGCTGGGCGTGCCTTGTCTTCTTCCCCGTCTGCGCCGTCCTCGGCCTCAGGCAGGCGCTGACGGGCGGCCCGGTCATCGCCATCGGCCCGCGCGGCATCCGCGACACGCGCATCTCGCCCGACTTCATCCCCTGGACCGCCATCGCCGGCATCTCCGAGAGCTCGGTCAGGGGCACGCACTTCCTGGTGCTGCGCATCGACCCGGCGTTCGAGGCCACCATGACGCTGAGGCCGCTGGCGCGCCTCGGCCGCCGGGGAAACGCCGCCCTGGGCTGGCGCGGCTACGGCGTCGCCGCTGCCGGCCTCAAGGGCGGCTTCAAGGCGCTCAAGCAGGCAGTCGAGGACGGCCTCGCCCGCAGTCGCGCCGCCGAGCACCCCCTTGGCCACAGCCACGACGGTTGACGAGGCGGACGCCCGTCGGCAAGAACGCGCGCGGACGCTACACTCAACCCGCGCACGGGTCCGGCCGCACGGGCAACGGCCATGGAGAATTGCCGCATGTCGGACATGCCTTATCTTGACCAGCTGGAGACGCGCGACCCCGAGCAGCGCGAGCTGGCTCAGTTCAACCTCCTCGCCGACCTGATCCGCAACGCCATGGCCGCCGCTCCCGGGTGGGCGGAGCACCTCAAGGGCGCCGATGCGGCCGCCATCACCTCGCGCGAGGCCCTCGCCGGGCTCCCGGTGCTGCGCAAGTCGGCGCTGCACGTATTGCAGGCGCGGCGCCTGCCGTTCGGCGGGTTTGTCACCACCCCGGTGACCGAGGTGGCGCGCGTGTTCATGTCGCCAGGGCCGATCTTCGAGCCCGAGGGACGCGCGGAGGACTGGTGGCGCTCGGCGCGCGCGCTGTACGCGGCCGGCGTGCGCAAGGGCGACATCGTGCACAATACCTTCGCCTACCACCTGACGCCCGGCGGCTGGCTCCTCGATGCCGGCGCCCGCGCGCTCGGTTGCCCCGTGATCGCCGCCGGCCCCTCCAACTCCGAGCAGCAGATCGAGGCGATCCAGGCGCTCAAGCCCTCCGTCTACGTGGGCGTGCCGGACTATCTCAAGGTCCTGCTCGACAAGGCCCGCGACGCCGGCAAGGACGCGACCTCGTTTAAGCGCGCGGTGATGGGCGGCGGGGCGCTCTACCCCTCCCTCAGGGCCGAGTACAGGCAGCGCGGGGTGCTGGCGTTCCAGACCTACGCCACCGCCGATCTCGGCGTGATCGCCTACGAGAGCCCGGCCCTGGAGGGCATGATCGTGGACGAGGGCGTGATCGTGGAGATCGTGCGCCCCGGCACCGGCGACCCTGTCCCCTCCGGTGAGGTCGGCGAAGTGCTCGTCACCGCCTTCAACCGCGACTATCCGCTGATCCGCTTCGCCACCGGCGACCTGTCCGCCGTGCTGCCCGGCGTCAGCCCGTGCGGGCGCACCAACATGCGCATCAAGGGCTGGATGGGCCGCGCCGACCAGACCACCAAGGTCAAGGGCATGTTCGTGCACCCCGAGCAGGTGGCCGAGGTGGCCAAGCGCCATGCCGGCGTGGGCCGCGTGCGCCTGGTCGTGGCCCGCTCCGGCGAGCAGGATGTCATGACGCTGCGCGCCGAGGCTGCCGACGATGCCGGGCTGAAGGCCAAGCTGGCCGAGACGCTGCAGGCCGTCACCAAGCTGCGCGGCGAGGTGGAACTCGTCCCTCCCGGCGCCCTCCCCAACGATGGCAAGGTCATCGCCGACGAGCGCAAGTACGACTGAAGCCGGGTCAGGCTCCTGCCAGTTCCACCCAAACGGGCACGTGGTCGGACGGCTTCTCCCAGCTGCGGGTGAACTTGTCGATGCCGGCAGCGTCGAGGCGGTCGGTCGCCTGCGGCGACATCAGGATATGGTCGATGCGGATGCCATGGTCCTTCTGCCAGGCGCCGGCCTGGTAGTCCCAGAAGGTGTAGACGCCGGGCTCCGGGTGGCAGGCGCGCACCGCGTCGGTGAGGCCCAGGTTGACGAGCGCACGGAACGCGGCCCGGGTCTCGGGCTGGAACAGCGCGTCGCTTGCCCAGGCCTGCGGGTTCCTGGCGTCCATCGGCTCCGGGATCACGTTGAAATCGCCGACGATGCAGAGCGGCTCCTCCAGCCGCAGCAGGCCCGCCACGTGCTCCTGCAGGCGGCGCATCCAAGCCAGCTTGTAGGCGAATTTGTCGGTGCCGATGGGGTTGCCGTTGGGCAGGTAGAGGTTGGCGATGCGCACCACGCCGCCATTGTCCGATTCTGGGCGCGGCACCACCGCCTCGATGTAGCGCGAGTGGGTGTCGGCTGCGTCGCCCGGCAGGCCCTTCACGGCCACCTCATCGAGCGGGCGCTTGGAGAGAATGGCGACGCCGTTGAAGCCCTTCTGGCCGTGCACGGCGACGTTGTAGCCGAGACCTTCGAACGCCTCGGCGGGGAATGCCTCGTCGGTGCACTTGATCTCCTGGAAGCAGGCTACATCGGGGCCGGTCTCCCTGAGCCAGGCCAGCGCCCCGTCGAGCCGGGCTTTCACACCGTTGATATTCCAGGTGGCGATTTTCATGCCCGCTTCTTGGACTCGGGCGGCCCCCTGCGCAAGCGCGAATGTGCTGTATTCCCCGCTCTCGCCTTCGGCCCCGATCCGCGCTATCCATCGCGGCAGAGGCCACGCTTGAACGGCGATGGCGAAATTCGTTTCGCCTGGGGGAGTTGCACACAATGGTTGCTCATACAGATGAGAAGAAGAAGTCCGACCTGCGCCAGGTCCTCGCCCGGCACCTCCAGAAATTCCCCAAGTCGCCGATAGCTGCGGTGATCGACTCGCCCGACATCCAGGCCCGGCTCGCGCGCTTCGACGCGGCGGACCACATCGCCGTCAAGAAGCAGAAGTCCCACCTCAGCATCGGCAGGGCTGCCCTCTGGGCCACCATGCTCGGCACCGTCGCTGGTGCCATCGCGCTGCTGCCCATCGAGAAGCACATCGTGGGTTGGCCACGTGCGGTTATCGAAGGGTTCCAGGCGGTGGCTCTGCTCTTCGGCTTTCTCGGCTCCAGCTTCTGCCCATCGTCCCACCACTGGAGGGCGGCGCGCGCGACAGCCGAGGCGGCGCGTGCCGACGTGTTCCGCGCCATCGTGCGCGCCGGAGCTGGCGCCAGGGACCTGCTCGTCCCGGCACTCGACTGCTTCAAGGACGCCCATCTCGACCGGCAGCTCAGCTTCTTTCGGGATCGCAGCACGCAGTTCCGCCGCGCCCTATTCTGGCTCACGCCCTACCGCCTGGTCGCCTACGTGCTGCGGGGGCTTGTGGTGCTGTTCGCCGTGCTCGTTTTTGTGAACCTGGCACAGACGCTCGGCCAGTATTGGTCGTTCCTCAAGACGCTTGGGGAGTGGCTGCAGACGGGGCTGCAGCAGTGGCTCCAGATCGACGAACCGGGTCGCTGGCAGCTCGGTTTCGGCGTGATGGCCACGGGCATCCTGGCCTTCACGACGGCGCGCGTCTTCATGGACCGCAGCAGCGAGAACGTCGAGCGCTACCGCCGGGCGGTGCAGGAGGTGGAAACGCTGAAGCGCGTCGAGCTGCCCAAGGCCGAGGCCGAGGCCGCCGCCGGAAATGCGAGCTACGTGCTGGCCTTCTGCGAGAGCGTGCAGTCCGTTCTGTCGAGCGAGCACCAGGCTTGGTTGTATGGAGGCGGCACCGAAGGCGGCGGTGCCTCTGCGAACTAATCGGCTATCGCCTGGTACGTCGCAGCGAACGTCTCGGCATGGTTGCCGTAGACGTCGCTGTCGTTGCACACGAGGTAACCGTTGCGCGATCGCTGGCGCTCGCCCCAGGGTGCCACGATGTCGAAGCCACCGGCCAGGCGGATGGCCTGGATGACCCCTTTGGCGCGGTAGACTGCGCCGAGCTCATTCTCCGCACCGGTCGGCTCGTACAGGTCGGCGAACCGTTCGGCCAGGATGACATATGAGTTCACGCGACCATCGCCGTCGCGCAGGATTTGCTGTTGCTCGCCCAGATTCGTCGCGATCCAGTCGCCCGGCCGGGCCGCGTTGGTGGTCTCCTTGCCGTTCCAATGGGTCTCGACCTTCTGGGGCTTCGAAGCCTGCCGCGCGGCGATGAAACCCACCTTGCGGGCGCGAAGGACGATAGCGCCGGCCTCCGCGACAATGCGACCGAAATCGGCAGGGGTCAGAGTGGTATCCGCTTCCAGGCGAAGATCACCCCCCGCGGCGCCCTTGCGTAAATTCCTCAACAACGTGCCCTTGCGAAATATCCTGAACATAGGTGCTACCCAATACCATGGCGGATTCCTGCTGCAGGCCCGATCTCCGCTTGCTACAACGCGCACGATAGCACGCTCAAATTGCGGCGTCGCGCGGTAATCTCCCAATATCTGGGCTGAAAAACAATATTCGGAGGAAAATATGGCGGGCGAGACTGAAACGATCAAGGTATTCCTCAGCGCAGGGTCCGCCTACACCGCCGAGCAGGAAAATTTCATAAGCGTATTGGAGGACTTCTTACTAAGAAACGACTGCAAGCCGGTTACGATCGGGCACAGCGTCTTCTCGTCGACTCAGCCTATTCGGGCAACCCGAGAGGAAATGCAGAGCTGCGACGCCGCCGTCATCCTCGCATTCGCCCGGTACGAGATCGAGAAGGGAGCCGAATTTCCCGGATCGTCGAAAGAGAGGCGGATCGACGGATCGAGGATACCGACCGTATGGAATCAGCTTGAGGGCGGCATGGCCTACGGTTTGACGCTGCCGATGCTGATCCTGGTCGAGAAGGAGCTCACCCGGCAAGCCGTCCTCAGCGACAGGATGGAATGGTTCCCCCAGGTCATCGATTTGGACCCGGCCATCCTGAAGGACAAGGTATTCATCGGGATTTTCGAGGACTGGAAAAGAAGAGCGAGGGAGCACGCCCTCGAACGCAAGAAGAAGTCCGACAAGCCGAGGCTGACCGACTGGACGATTTCGGAGTTGATAAGAGCAATCGGTGTGGGAACCGCCTTCAGGCTGATTGCAATGCTTGGCTCACTGCTCGCGACGGCATTCTATGCGGGCTTCTGGGCGGCCCTGAAATTCGGGCACCTCATGTAAGGCATTCGCCACCCGCGCGCGGCCAACGCCTTGACGCCGCGCAAGCCACGACCCAGAGGACCTCAGATCGAGAAGCTCGTACCGCAGCCGCAGGATGCCGTGGCATTGGGGTTCTTCACGCGGAACGCCGCGCCCATCAGGTCCTCGACGAAGTCGATCTCGGAGCCGCTGAGCAGCGCCAGCGAGACCGGATCCACCAGCACCCGGGCGCCGGCCTTCTCGATGACCAGATCGTCCGCGGCGCGGTCGGCCACCAGGTCGAACCGGTACTGGAAGCCCGAGCAGCCGCCGCCCTCGACGCTGACGCGCAGCATGGGGGTGGCGGGCTCGCCGGCCACGATCTGGGCGATGCGGCGGGCGGCGCGGTCGGAGACGGTGATGGCGGCTTCACTCATGTGACATCCCGCTGTGGTCTTGTTATGCAGCCTTTGATTCACAAGGCGGATCCACGATTCGCATGAAGCGCATCCGCATCCTTAATAGATAGGGCCATGGCCGATCCTGTCAAACCGGGGCACCGCATGACAGAGCCCGCCGCGACGCCGGGCCTGCAGTCCTTGCCGGCTGGCTGCCGCGACACCGGGCCGGCGCGCCCCGTGGCGCCCTACGCCACCCAGGCCGGCGAGAGCGCCGGGCGGCTGCACCCGGAGCCAGGCTGCCCCATGCGCACCCCTTTCCAGCGCGACCGCGACCGCATCATACACGCCACGGCCTTCCGGCGGCTTACCTACAAGACCCAGGTGTTCCTGTTCCACGAGGGCGACCACTACCGCACGCGCCTGACCCACAGCCTGGAAGTGGCGCAGATCGCGCGCGCCATCGCCCGCATGCTGGCCCTGGACGAGGACCTCGCCGAGGCGCTGGCGCTCGCCCATGACCTCGGGCACCCGCCTTTCGGCCACGCCGGCGAGCGGGCGCTGGCCGAGGCAATGACGCCCTACGGCGGCTTCGACCACAACGCGCAGAGCCTCAAGGTGGTGACCCTCCTGGAGCGCAAGTACCAGGGCTTCGACGGCCTCAATCTCACCATGGAGACGCTGGAGGGCCTCGCCAAGCACAACGGCCCCGTGCCCGAGGATGGCGCTGCGGTCCCGGTCGGCCACGCGGTGCTGCGCCGTGCTGTCGGCGCGGCCGGCCTCTCGGGGCGGCTCCATCTCGACCGGTTCGGTCCGGCGGAGGCGCAGGCTGCGGCGATCGCGGACGACATCGCCTACAACAGCCACGACATCGACGACGGCCTCCGCGCCGGGTTCATCACGATCCATGACCTGCGCGGCGTACCCCTGGCGGGGCAGTACGTGCGCGAGGTGCCCGGCCGCACCGGCGACCGTGGCAGCGACAGGCACCGCGCCATCTACGAGGTGCACCGCCGCGTCATCACCGATCTGATCGAGGATGCGGTGCGGGAGTCGCGCACGCGCCTGGCGGCGCTGGCCCGGCAGAGCCTTGAGGGCGTGCGCGAGGCTGGCCGGCCGGTGGTGGCGCTTTCGCCGGCCCGTCAGGCCGGGATCGAGGGGCTGCAGCGGTTCCTGCTCGCCAACGTCTACCGGCATTCCAGGGTGATGCGCGTGGTGGCCGGGGCCGAGGCGGTGGTGCGCGACCTGTTCGGGCGCTATACGGCGGAGCCGGGTGCCATGCCGGCCTCCTGGCGCGCCGCCGCCGAGGCCAGCGGCAGCGAGTTGGAACGCGCCGCCGTGGTGGCCGATTTCGTCGCCGGTATGACCGACCGCTTCGCCATCAAGGAGCACCAGCGTTTGTTTGACGCTACCCCGGAATTGCGTTAGCCCCCGGCGGGTGAGTGGTGAGGTGGTGAGATGGTGAGTTCCGGTCGGGACTCGATGGACGGATCGGTTTTCATCACGGAGGGTGAAATGGGCGCGCGACGACGGGGGAGAACCTAATACTCACTATCTCACCACTCACCATCTCGCCTTGTTCGATGAGCATGCCCCATGAACGTCCACGCCCTGGTACACGCACGCATCGTCTCGGCGCTGGAGGCCCTGCAGCGCGAGGGCACCCTGCCGGCCGGACTCGATCTCGCCAACGTCGAGGTGTCGCCGCCGCGCGATGCATCGCACGGCGATCTCGCCAGCAATGCGGCGCTGGTGCTGGCCAGGTCGGCGAAGATGAAGCCGCGCGACATTGCCGAGAAGCTGGCGGAGAAGCTCAAGGCCCAGCCGGACGTCGAGACGGCCGAGGTGGCCGGCGCGGGTTTCCTCAACCTACGCTTTGCGGCGAGCTTCTGGCAAGCCGTGATAGCCGCGATCCTGAAGCAGGGAGCAGCCTACGGCCGGGTCGATCTCGGCCGCGGCGAGCGCATGGACGTCGAGTACGTCTCGGCCAATCCGACCGGCCCCATGCACGTGGGCCACTGCCGCGGCGCGGTGTTCGGCGACGCCTTGGCGAACCTGCTCGCCTTCGTCGGCTACGACGTGACGCGGGAGTACTACATCAACGACGCCGGCGCTCAGGTCGATGCGCTCGCCCGCTCCGCCTACCTGCGCTACCGCGAGGCGCTGGGCGAGGAGATCGGCGAGATCCCTGCGGGGCTCTATCCGGGCGACTACCTAAAGCCCGTCGGCGCCGCGCTCGCCAAGGAGCACGGGCCTACGTTGCTGAATTTCCCCGAGGAGCGGTGGCTGCCCGTGGTGCGCGAGGCGGCCATCGCCGCCATGCTGGCCGTCATCAAGGCGGATCTCGCGGCCCTCAACGTCAACCACGACGTGTTCTTCTCCGAGCGGTCGCTGACGACGGGGGAGGACGAGATCGCGGTCACCATCGAGGAGCTGCGCAGAAAGGGGCTCGTCTATGTGGGGCGGCTGGAGAAGCCCAAGGGCCACGACGACAACGAGTGGGAGGACCGGGAGCAGACCCTCTTCAAGTCCACCGATTTCGGCGACGACGTGGACCGGGCGCTGCTCAAGTCGGATGGTAGCTACACCTACTTTGCCGCCGACATGGCCTACCACCACAACAAGCTGGCGCGCGGCTTTGAGCACCTCATCAACGTGTTCGGCGCCGACCACGCCGGCTACCTCGCCCGGGTGAAGGCCACGGTGGCCGCCCTCTCCGGCGGCAAGGTCGATCTCGACATCAAGGTCTGCCAGCTGGTCAGGCTGCTCCGGGCCGGGGAGCCGGTGCGCATGTCGAAGAGGGCCGGCACCTTCGTGACGCTGCGGGACGTGGTGGACGAGGTGGGCCGCGACCCCGTGCGGTTCATGATGCTCTATCGCAAGAACGATGCAGCCCTCGATTTCGACCTGGCCAAGGTGCGGGAACAGACGAAGGACAATCCCGTGTTCTACGTGCAATACGGACACGCGCGGGCCAAGTCCATTTTCCGCAACGCCCAGGAGGTTTTCCCGGCGCTCCGCGAGGATTCACAGGAAGTTCTGGGCGCTGATCTTTCGCTCTTAGACGACGCCGGCGAGATCGACCTCATGAAGCGGCTGGCGGCTTTCCCGACCGTGCTGGAAGGCGCCGCCCGCGCGCATGAGCCGCACCGGCTGGCATTCTATCTCTATGATCTGGCATCTTTTTTCCATGGACAGTATGCTAGAGGCAACGATTCGCCACATTTGCGCTTTATTCAGCCGGACAACGGGACGCTTACCGCAGCACGCCTCGCTCTGGTCCAGGCCAACGCCCTGGTGTTGGCTTCGGGCCTCAGGCTTTTGGGTGTGCTTGCGCCCTCGGAGATGAGGTAGTCTGCGAATCGCAGATTGGCAGGCGGAAACGTAGGGGTACGGCATGGCTCGAACGAACGGTCCGTTTGGACCATCGGGGGCGGCTCTACGGCGTCGGCCTGGAGACGATCCTTACGGTGCGCCAGCGGGACCGCAGGCCGGCCAGTGGGGTGCGCAGCCTCACGGGTACGGCGATGCCGGGCCGCCGCTCCCCCAGTCCATGCAACCCCAGCCCATGCATCCCCAGCCCATGCAGCAGGGCTACCATTTCCCCCCGCCGGACCCGGAGCCGGCCTACGGCTATGGCGGCCAGCAGCTCATGCCGGCCCAGCAGCAATGGGGCCAGCCGCAACCCGATCCACGCGCCTATGAGCTGGCCTATCAGACCTACGCCCCCGGCGCCGATCCCGGGCCGTCGCCGTTCCAGGCACCGCCGGCGCATGCCCAGCAGCAGGGCTACGGTGGCGAGATGGAGCCCGAATACAGCGACGACTACTACGAGGACGAGGAGCCGCGCCGCGGCAAACGCTGGCTTCTGATCACGGTGGCGCTGGTGGGCGCCATCGGCGTGGGCGGGGCGCTGGCTTACGGCTACCGTTCGTTCATTGCGGGGCACCCGGGCCGCGTGCCCGTCGTGAAGGCCGACGCCAACGTCAAGGCCAAGCCCGATTTCCGCGGCGGCAAGGACTTCGCTGGCGCCGAGCGCCGGCCCCCGGTGCGTATCTCCGACGATGCGGCGCCCGAGCCGGCCGCGTCGGCGGAGGAGCCTCCCGCGGAGAACCAGGGGCCGCGCGTGGTCAAGTCCATCCCCATAGCCCCCGGCGGCGCCGCAGCGGCACCTGAGCCGCCCACCTCCGCGGTCCCCGGCATCCAGATCTACCGGCCGCCGTCGCTGCCAGGGCAATCGTCCCAGCCTCCGGCTGCTGCGCCCCCTCCTGCTGCCCAGCCGCAGCAGTTGGCCAAGGCCGCGCCACCCTCCCCGCCGAGCCGGGTCGTGATCGGCAGCAGGCCGCAACCGGCCGCGGAGCCTGACGAGGAGGCGCCTGCAGCGGCGCCTCCGCTGAAACGGTCGATCGCGGTATCGCCGCCGCCGACTGCGCCGAGGGCTCCGGCGGCAAGGTCGGCGAGCACCGGACTTGGCTATGTGGCGGTGCTGTTCACCGAAAAGACGTCGATGGACGCATTGAAGAAGTATGCTGACATGCAGCAAAAATACACTGACGTGCTCGTGGATAAGACGCCCGACGTGCAGGAGGCCGACCTGAGCGACCGGGGGCTGGGCACACAGTATCGGCTCGTCGTAGGCCCACCGGGCTCCAGGAACGCCGCGTCGGGAGTGTGCGCGCAGCTCAAGAGCGCCGGCTACTCTGGATGCTGGGTCAAGGAATACTGAGCCGGCGCGCTTTGCCGTTCGGGGAAGGCGTTAACGCCGCGGGCGGGGACGCCGCCGGTCTGGGGCGCTTTTGCCGAGACCCGGCCCGCCGCGATGCGGCGTGTTGAAGCCGGGGCTTCGCCGCTGGCGTCGCGGCATCGGGCCGAGAGGGCGCTCGCCATCCAGATGGTCAAGGAAACTGACACGGCGCGGCTCGATAGGCTTTCGCGCCGAGGGCTGCTATTGGCATCGGCTGCGGCAGCCGTCGCGGCAGTGTCCGCGACGCCGAAGCCCAAGCGCAGCGGGCACAAGAGCAGCGGGCCCAAGAGCGGGAATGTCATGCTGGCCTCGTTCATCACCGCCCTGGAGGGCCTCGCGCTCACCGCCGCCGAGGCGGCCGTGCTCAAGGCCGCCCGTCCCTGCGGGGTCATCCTGTTTGCCCGCAACGTGGCCGACCCCGCCCAGGTGCGTCGCCTCAGCAACGCCGCCCGCGAGGCCGTGGGAGAGGATATCCTCGTCCTGATCGACCAGGAGGGCGGACGCGTGCGGCGGCTGAGGCCGCCCCACTGGCGCGAGCTGCCCTGTGCCGCGGCATATGGCCGGCTCTATCGCGACGCTCCTGGGCAAGCGTGCCGGGTGGCGCGACTGGCAGCCCAGCTCACAGCCGCAGAGCTGCGGGCGGCGGGCATCAACACCAACTGCGTGCCCGTGCTCGACGTGCCGGCGGCGGGCAGCCACGACATCATCGGCGACCGGGCCTACGGGGCGGACCCGGCCCAGGTGGCGGCGCTCGGCCGCGCCGTGGCCGAGGGCCACATGGCGGGCGGCGTGCTCCCCGTGATCAAGCACGTGCCCGGCCACGGCCGCGCCAGCGCCGACAGTCACCTGGAGCTGCCCGTCGTCACGGCATCGCGGCCTGAGCTGGAGCGCACCGACTTCGCCGCCTTCCACCCCTGCGCCGACCTGCCGGCCGCCATGACGGCCCACGTCGTCTATGAGGCCATCGACCCCGATCGGCCGGCCAGCACCTCGCCGCGCGTGATCGCCGAGGTGATCCGCAGCGCCATCGGCTTCGACGGGCTGCTGATGAGCGACGACCTCGGCATGCAGGCGCTCTCCGGCTCCATGGCCGAGCGGACTGAGGCCGTGCTGGCCGCCGGCTGCGACGTGGCCCTCGTCTGCAGCGGCGATCTGGCCGACAGCGAGGCCGCGGCCTCGGTGGCGCCTCCGCTTGGCGGCGCGGCGCTCCGGCGCTACGAGCGCGCCTGCGCCATTTTGCAGCAGAGCGAGCCCTTCGAGATGGCAGAGGCCGAGCAGTGCCTCGCCCAGGCATTGCGCGTAAACGCCTGAATCGGTGTAGTGTCCGGCCTCCACAGGTTATCCACGGGGCGCGCCCGTCTCGATCAGAGCGGCGCCACAGCGACGATGGTCACATCGAATCAAGACACCGGGGACACCGGGCAGGCCTTCGACGGCTGGGACGATCCGGCCGACATCCCCAACGACCGGGAGGCCCTGATCGTCACGCTGGAGGGCTTCGAGGGACCGCTCGACCTCCTCCTCTTGATGGCCCGCACACAGAAGGTGGACCTCGCCAAAATTTCGGTGCTGGCGCTGGCGGAGCAGTATCTCGTCTTCGTCGAGCGCGCGCTGAAGCAGCGGCTGGAGCTGGCGGCGGACTATCTGGTGATGGCCGCCTGGCTCGCCTTCCTCAAATCGCGCCTCCTGCTGCCCAAGGAGCATGGCAAGGACGACGAGCAGCCCACCGGCGAGGAGCTGGCTGCGCGCTTGGCCTTCCGGCTGAAGCGGCTCGACGCCATGCGCAACGCCGCCGGCCAGCTGATGACACGCAAGCGGCTCGGCCGCGACCTGTTCACACGCGGCCAGCCCGAGGGCGTGCGCACCATCCGCGTGCGCAAATACACGGCCATGATCTTCGATTTGCTCAAGGCCTACGCAGATCAGCGCCGTCGCACCGTCAGGCACGTGCACGTGGTGACGCGCCGCACCGTGTGGTCGATCAAGGAGGCGCGTACGCGGCTGGAGATGCTGCTCGGCGAGCGCACCGACGAGTGGGTGCATCTCGATTCGTTCCTCAAGCAGTACGGGGCCGTGCCCGACATCGCGCGCACGGCACGTGCAAGCTCGTTCGGCGCCACCCTGGAGATGGCACGCGAGGGCCTCATCGAGATCTCGCAGGTCGAGCCGTTCGCCCCCATCTACCTGCGCAGGCGCCAGCCGGGCGCCGCCTGGCAGCGGCTGACATGAGTCGAGACACCCGGCGTCGAGATGCCCGGGCGTGATCCGTATCGTAACCGGAGTTGAGTGGTCGGAGCTTCATCGCTGCCGAAGAAGAAGCAGAACAAGACCAAGGGAAAAGGCATGATCCCGCCCAAGCTCACCGCGGTCGCGCAGGACCCTCGGTTGGAGGAGGACGTGCACGCGCCGCCCGGCCGTGCCGAGGACGCGGCGCGGATCGACGCCAGCGAGGTGCTGGCCCACGAAGGCTGGCGCGGCCTGCCGCCCAACGTGGCCCAGCTGCCGTCGGCCGACCGGCGCGAGCAGCTCCGCATCCTGGAGGCCCTCCTGTTCGCGGCCTCCGAGCCGATGGCGGAGGGCTTCCTGTCGCAGCACCTCAGATCGAGCGACGACGTGGCCGCTCTTCTGGAGGAGCTCAAGGGTTTCTACGCCAGCCGCGGAGTCAATCTTGTCAAGGTGGCGGGCAAGTGGATGTTCCGGACCGCCGAGGACCTGGCCTACCTCCTGGAGCGCCACGCCGTTGAGGAGAGGCGCCTCTCCAAGGCGGCGCTGGAGACGCTGGCCATCGTCGCCTACCACCAGCCGGTGACTCGCGCCGAGATCGAGGAGATCCGCGGCGTCTCGGTATCCACCGGCACCCTCGATGCGCTGATGGAGATCGGCTGGGTGCGCCCCCGCGGCCGGCGCCGGGCGCCCGGCCGGCCCGTGACCTACGGCACCAGCGAGGAGTTTCTGGTGCATTTCGGGCTGGAGACCATCAAGGACCTGCCGGGCCTCGCCGAGCTCAAGGGCTCCGGCCTCCTGCAGAGCAACCTGCCGCCCGACTTCACGGTGCCCGAGCCCACCGACGCCGCCGCTCTCATGCCCGACGAGCTGCCGCTCGACGCAGGCGACGACGGGACCGACGGGGAGTAAGGCTCCCCAGCCAGGCTGCCATTCCGGGCGAGCCTTAAAGTTGACAAATCCGGTAAACTTGGTGTCAGACCTGGGGGCTGACGCCGTTGCACGGGCGCGGCGTCGAAACCAACGCTGGGAGCATGCTAGGATCCGAAATGAAGCGAGGAGCGGGCCGCACGGTGCCCTCCCCCGTCGCGCCGGAGGCGCGCCGCAAGAATGTGGGGGAGGGACAGGGTGGGGGGGAATCCCCTACCTCAAAGCTCGTGGTTCCCCCCACCCCTAGCCCCTCCCCACAAGGGGGAGGGGAATCCGCTCGCGAAGGCGGAAACCGCGTCATCCGCAGATGCCTGTAGCCCCGCACAAGCAGCCCTCCCGCCGAGGCGTGCGTGCGGCGGCGACCATCGCCGCGCGGCTCACGTTCGAGCGGGTCGAGCGCCGCTACGGCAGCTTCGAGGCCCTCAAGGGGTTCTCGCTCGACATCGCGCCGGCCGAGGTGGTGTGCCTCCTGGGGCCCTCGGGCAGCGGCAAGACCACGCTGCTCCGCATCGCCTCCGGCATCGAGAAGCCCACCGACGGGCGGGTGCTCATCAACGGCCTGGAGGTGGCGGGGCCCGAGCGGTTCGTGCCGCCCGAGCGGCGCAATGTCGGCCTCATGTTCCAGGACTTCGCGCTCTTCCCCCACCTCAGCATCCGCGACAACGTCGCCTTCGGGCTGAAATCTCTGGGGCGCGAGGTGGCCGCCGGCGAGGCTCTGGCGGCGCTCGCCCGCGTCGGCCTCGAACGCTACGCCGGCGCCTACCCGCACATCCTCTCCGGCGGCGAGCAGCAGCGCGTGGCCCTGGCCCGCGCCCTCCTGCCCCGGCCGGCCGTAATGCTGATGGACGAGCCATTCTCCGGCCTCGACGTCCAGCTGCGGGAGCGCCTGCAGGAGGAGACGCTGGCGCTCCTGCGGGAAACGCGTGCCACCAGCCTGATCGTCACCCACGCCCCGGCCGAGGCCATCCGCATGGGCGACCGCATCGCCGTCATGCACGGCGGGCGCGTCATCCAGGCGGGCAAGGCCGAGGAGCTCTACCGCAACCCGGCCGACCTGTTCGTGGCGCGGCTGTTCTCCGAGATCAACGAGGTCCCCTGGGCGGTGGAGGGCACCGCGCTGCGCACCCCGATCGGCACCTTCGTGGTCCCCGATCTTGCCGACGGCGACCGCGCGGTCTTGTGTATCCGCCGCCGCGCCATCCGGCTGCAGCCGGCCGGGCAGGGCCTGCCGGGCCGGGTGCTGCGGGTCAAGTTCCTGGGCGACCAAGCCGTGCTTGAGGTCGCCGCCCAGGGCTTCGAGCGCCCGCTCACCACCCTCGTGCACGAGGGCGCCGAGCCGCTGCCGGGAGCCGAGGTCGGCCTAGCGGTCGATCCCGAAAGCGTGTTGGTGTTTCCCGAGCGCTCTGCGACAGAGGCGTAACGGCGCGCATCGTCTTGGCGCAGCTCGGAAAATCTTGAATCCGCGCGGATTTGCCTAAGTAATAGGATGGGCGACCAATCCTTGCCCGCCGGCCCCGTTCTGCGATAGGGTTGGAGACGAGCAAAGGCAGCGCAGGCTGCTGCAAAGGGAGCGACAGATTATGGGAAGCATGAGCGTCTGGCATTGGCTCATTTTCCTGGCGGTCGCGCTTCTGCTGTTCGGCGGCAGCGGCAAGATCTCCTCGATCATGGGCGACGTGGCCAAGGGCATCAAAAGCTTCAAGAAGGGCATGAGCGAGGACGACACGGCGGCCACCCCGGCCGCGGACCCCTTCAAGAAGGATGAGCCCAAGGCCCTTGACAGCACCGCACAGCCGGCCGCCCAGAGCCAGCCGGCCGCGCAGGTCAACAAGGTGGGCTGACGTTCGACCCCCGACGCGGGGTCGTCGATCCATGCCAGGGTCCCCCGGCCGTGGCCGCGTGGGCCTTTAAGCGTTGATGGTAGCGATGTTCGACATCACCTCCAGCAAGCTGTTCCTGCTCGCTATCGTGGCGCTGCTCGTCATCGGCCCGAAGGACTTCCCCATTCTGTTGCGCACCATCGGCAAGTACATGGGCATCATCCGCGGGCACGCCAGGGAGTTCCGCGCGCAGTTCGACGAGGCCATGCGCGATTCGGAGCTGACCCAGCTCAAGCAGGACATGGAGAAGATGGCCCGGGAGACCGAGGCCTCGCTCAACGACACGAGCCAGTCCGTGCAGCAGACCTTGGACGAGGCGCGCCAAAGCGTCGAGAAGAGCGTGGAGAGCAGCGTGACCGACCCGCTGGCACCCGCCTCCGCCGAGCCAACGCCCGGCGCCCAGCTGGGCGAGCCGGCGGCCCCGCAGTCTGCGGACGCTGGAGCCCCCCCTGACGCCCCCGCTGAAGCCCCGGGCTCTGCCGAGCCTCCGCCGGTCGCGCCGGCGGCAGGCGATGCGCCGGCGCCGACCACTGCGGCGCAGACAGCTCCCCCTGAGCCTGTGGCCCAGCCCGCCGTCGAGCGTACCGGAGCCTGAGGCATGACGGCAACGCAGGACCCGGCCGACACGGCACAGCCCGAGGGTTTGGACGAGATCGAGGCGTCGAAGGCGCCTCTGATGGACCATCTCATCGAGCTGCGCCAGCGCCTGATCTACGCGCTGCTGGGCGTGGCCGTCGGGTTCTTCGTCTGCTTCTTCTTCTCCACCCGCATCTATACCATCCTGGTGTGGCCCTACCTCTGGGCGCAGGGCGGGGAGAGGGTGAACATGATCTTCACCGGCCCGCACGAGTTCTTCTTCACCAAGCTCAAGCTGGCGCTGTTCGGGGCGGTGTTCCTGGCGTTCCCGATCATCGCCCACCAGATCTACAGGTTCGTGGCACCGGGCCTCTACAAGAACGAGCGGGCGGCGTTCCGCCCCTATCTCGTCGCCACCTTCCTGCTGTTCATCCTGGGCGCGCTGGTGGTCTATTTCATCGTCATGCCGCTGGCGATGAAGTTCTTCCTGTCCACGCAGATCACCGAGGGGCCGGTCGAGGTACAGCTGCAGGCCAGGGTGAGCGAGTACCTGTCGCTGATCATGACGCTGATCCTGGGCTTCGGCATCATGTTCCAGCTGCCCGTGGTGCTGACGCTGCTGGCGAGAGCCGGCATCATCGGCGGGGCGCAACTGCGCCAGTTCCGCCGCTACGCCATCGTCGCCATCACCGGGCTGGCCGCCGTTCTGTCCCCGCCCGATCCGTTCAGCATGGTCGCCATGGCGCTCCCCACCCTCCTGCTCTACGAGGGCGCCATCCTGGCCGTGGACCGCGTGGAGCGTGCCCGCCTCGCCCGCGAGGCCGCCGCGCAGACGCCAGCGGGGTAAGTTGCAGGGTAGCATCGAGGAGAGGCGCGGTGGCTTGGGGTCCGACTGGGACCGACGCTCCGTTTCCTCTCCCCGCCCATCGGTAGGGTCGGGGACTGGCGCGCCGGTTTAGGTCGAAGTTCGTGTTCCCTGTTGTCTCGCTCTTTCGTCTGCGAGTGTCACAGCATCTCGACCATGCCACGTTTCCAGTCCCCGCC
>Ga0070705_100000219_pt1 | contig 34033 bp, 30 predicted proteins | sample KBSK5253metaG_FD_65455 | JGI IMG/M metagenome (GOLD analysis project Ga0070705, IMG submission 65455) | Corn, switchgrass and miscanthus rhizosphere microbial communities from Kellogg Biological Station, Michigan, USA - KBS K5-25-3 metaG | ecosystem: Host-associated > Plants > Roots >... | reverse complement strand
AGACCGTGCCGGTGATGATTGTTGTGCGCGATGTGATAACCGATGTCGTGGAGAATCGACGCGTGCTGCAGAAGCTTGCGGTCCTGTTCGCTAAGCTCGTGCAGCTCCTTTGTGTCCTCGAATATCTGCGTCGCCAGTCTCGCGACGTGATGCGAATGCTCGACATCGTACCCGTACCGCCGAGCCACCGACAGTACCGAGCGCGCGCGCACGTCGAGCCCTGAATCGTCGGTGACCGGATACAGGAGTTTGTCTTCGGCGCCTGCGACAACAAGCGCCGGTCCTCGCGAAATCTCAGCGCCGAACCGCAGCTCGCGCTTTCTCTTGAGGTAGTCGAGGATAACGCCTTCTCTCAGTGACCAGTCGCAACTGGTTATCTCATCAGCTTCAAGATCGAACAGAATGTTTTCGAGCAGCAATCCTCCGGCGATGATAATGTCGGCTCGCGGCTTCTCAATCCCGAGAACGCGCTTACGCTGGCGCAGCTTCATCTTGCCCAGGCGCCGATTCAGGCGTTTTATTTGGTCGAGAGTCACGGTCTCGCTGAAGGACTCGACATCCAACAAGTTCTCGTCCGATGGTTTGCGGCCGGTCGTAGACGCCGCGGCGACCATGTTCAAAACCGTGCCGGAGGTTCCAATGACAAAATCGTAACCAGCCGCCCGAATTTCGCCGGCCGCCCGCGTGAAGTCAGTCCTAATATTTGCAATGAGCCGTTCACGCTGCTCAGCCGAAATCGGGTCAGTGGTTATGAACTTCTCGGTGAGCCGCACGGCGCCAACGCGCAGCGAAAGAAGCAACTCCGGATCACCGCCGCTGGTGATTATGAACTCGGTCGAGCCTCCGCCGATGTCGATGATGAGTGCGCGTCGTCCGTTGAATTCGGTCACTTCGGAAACTGCCAGCGCGATCAGGCGCGCTTCCTCGACTCCGGGCAACACTTGAACGCTGAGGCCGACTTCCTTGCGCACCTGGTCGATGAATGCGCCCGAGTTGCGAGATTCGCGAACGGCCGCCGTCGCCGTAGTGATGATTGGATCGGCGCCGTTATGCTCAGCCATTTTTTTGAATCGCCGCAGCGTGGTTATTGCCCGATCGATGGTTTGCTTCGACAGGCGGTGCTCGCGCAGGGTGCCCGAGCCAAGCCTGACCATTTCTTTTTCCCGATCGATGATCTCGGGGCGCTGGCCCTTGACCGCTCGCACGATCACCAGGTGGATCGAATTGGATCCGATATCAATAGCCGCTAGTTTCATAGGAAAATTGTTTTGTAAGATGCCTCCGGATGAGTTTTATGTCGCCGCGGAATATTATTTTTCGCCAAGCCTGGCCTTTGTCGTCTTAATCCCGTAGTCCAGCCAGCCTCGCTCATTGGTATTCTTGCAGCGGCCGCGCAGTATCTCAAGCGCCCGGAGTTTGGCTTCAAGCGACTTTCGGTGATTCGGGTCGGCGGCGAGCGCGATATCCGTCAGATGTAACGCGCCCACGGCATCTCCAGTCTTGGTTCGCTCGATCGCGAGCGACGCAACCGCATCGGGACCGCCCGCAAGCTTGACGAGATCGGGATAGATTGAAGCCGCGGGCGTTTCGTACATCGTCACCGGATTCAAATCAAACCAACCGACGTATCCTTCGTAGATCCCGCGTATCGACCAGCTCAGTTTCCCGTAGCTCTCGCCTACGTCGAGCGCCGGCGGCAACTTGATCTCGCGCATCAGCGTGTAAACGTCCTTGCCGGCGTTCATTCCTTTTACGACTTCATCGTGAACATATTGAATCGCATCACGTGAGCGCGTGAGCCGCCGCGTCGCATCTTCGTTTCCCTTGATTGGAGGCCCGTGGCTCGGCAGCACAAATTCCGGTTTGAATGCCAGAGCCTTATTCAGAGAATTGACGTAGTCGAGAGCCCATCGAGGCTCGGTTCCGCGCAGTGTATAGATATTCGGAAAGGATTCGTAGTAGACGTCGCCGGTGAAAATGGCTTTGTACTGGGGTAGCCACACCATCAGGTGATCGTATGTCTCGCTTGGCGCGCTGTAGACCTCGAACTTCACGCCGCCCAGCACAAACTCGTACTTGTCATCGAAGAGAATTGTGGGTGCGATCTTCGCGCCGTAGTTCCCAGCCCAGTTGCCAGGCTCCGGTATATTCAAACCGAACTGCGCCGCGTTTCGCTTTGCATAAAATGCGGCGAGCCGCGTCTGGTAATTCATGAATTCGACATGATTCTTTTGAGCGATGATCTGCGTGCCCGCTTGTTTCCAAAGCGGCACCCCGCCCGTATGATCGCCGTGTCCGTGAGTGAGAATGATGTCCTTGATCGGAGCCTTGTTATCGGCAGTCAGCAGATCGTGATGCCTGCGAGCGTGCAACGCGATTGACGTGTCTATGATGACGTTGCCTTCGCTGGTCCTGACCATGAAAGTATTACCGAAGCCCTGAACCATACTGATCGCTTCGTTGATCTTGATGACTTTGTCGCCGTTTCGAAGGAGGTCGGTCGGATTCTCGGCGACCATCCCTTGTTGGGCGTGCGCAAAGGGTGCGCCGCTGATCGCGCACACGAAAAGCGCGAGGGAGATTTGCCTGACAGCGAGCTTCATAAAGATTACTCCTGTGAGATTCTGAGATCCGATGACCGATTGAATGCGAACGTTTATCGTACCGCTACGTCGATGTCAATCGCGCTGAAAAGAAGACTCGCGACATCAAGTCATCTGCGTCAACGAACCGGAATCGGATGCGATCCGCGCGTATTGGTCCGAAAAGAAAGTCTCGCGGCGTTATCAAATTCGAGTCTCGAGGGCTTGATCACAATCGTTGTCTTGGAACATAGTTTGTCCCCAACGTAGCACGTTTCTCGGTAACTCAGGTGATTGGAGGGAGAACATGACAGACGACGATGAGAGTGCTGGTACGAACGGCCGCTTGTCGGTTGCGAGAGTCTTAACCACGGGGAAGGATGTTGTCGCATTGCTCAGAGACTCGGCGCTTTTCGTTTTTGCGCTGCTGCTTCTGATCTTTCCCAGCACCGTCGGCTCTCTTTTGAGTAACGCGGGGTTCGAGGAGGGAAGCTTTGCCGGCCTCAAGTGGAAGCCTAAACTTGAGAGGACTGATGAGAGTCTCAAAGAGGCCCGAGCAACGATCAACGACCTTCAAGAACAGAACGACGAGATGTCGGGTCTGCTCACAAAGTTAGAGCCGACAGTGACGGATCCCGAACTCAAAACCCAATTGACGAAGCTTGCGGCGAATAACAAGCGATTGGACATTTCGTCATCCGAGGTCGAGACCACGGTCAACAACACCATCGCCTCGAACGCTCAGATTGTCGAAGAGGTCCAGAACGACGCTGATACGATTTCGACCTGGGGAGTTGTCTTTGGCGGCGACACCACGGTTGAGGAAGCCAAGCGTGAGGTTGAGATTGCCACTACAAAATTCGGAATTCCTAACGCGTCGATTTACTTTCGACAGAAGTCATACCGCAGCGTTGCAGTGGCTGACAGCAGATCACTGGCGGAACAGGTCCTCTTGAAAGCCAAATCGCGGCGGACCGACGCGTACATTGTCAGCATGTCGACCTGGTGCCCGAAGACAATTGCGAGAGACGGTTATCAGGAATGCAATCAGTGAGAGGGCGGTAGGCGGCTTGCAGTTTGAGAAATCGAATTTGTCTCGACAGCGATTCCACGCAGCCGCTTCTACTTCGCCAGATGGAACAGATCGTGTACCAGGCGGACGGAGCGCTCGGCGTCTTGATCGATCACCACGCAGCTTATTCGAATCTCCGATGTCGAGATCAACTTGATGTTGACGCCGGCTCACCCGAGGCCCGGAGGCATTCGTCGCAGCTATTTACTTGATTTCGAAACTCGAGCGTTGAATCGCGTTCGTAGCTCTATCCGTCGCGGTCACTTCGATGATGTAAACCCCTGCCGCCATTCCCTCCAGCGAGAACTCACCACCGTAGGGTATCTGCGCAAGCGACTTGACGCCGGTCGTGCTCACCTTTCGCGCGGGCGACGACACAACCGGTTTATTGTCACGAAGAACTCGCATCTTAATCTCGATCTCCGAATCCGAACCATTCGCTGGAGCGGCCGCGTTGTAGATCATGATCATGAAGCGTAATTGTGAGGTTGGCGCGAACTGCCGGTCCATCTTTGGCGCTGCCGTTGCGCCAGGCTGTTCATTAGCCGTCAGGTCTCCGGCCGTTCGCTCCCAAACGAAAACACTGCTCAGAGCCAAACGCCCGGCTTGGAACTCAGGAATTTCGATCCATTGGTGCGCCCCGCCAATGCGCCCGCTCGCGTCGCGCGCCGCAGCACGGACCTGGTATAGTCCCGACGCAAGCGGGATTACATCCCTGTAGCCGACATTCGCCGGACTGCTGTTAGCGGGATTCTCGGAACTCGAAGCTACCTGGAGTGTTTGCTTGAAGGTTGATGCGTTCCGACCCTGGTCATCGAGGACGAGGCCGAACACATCGACTTCACTCCTGACGTGGCCGTCCGCCTTCCCGCCTTGAGGCGCGTCGCCTGCGACTCTGAGAGAAACCGCAAGCAGCGGACCTTTGTCAGGCGAATACAAGTAGCCGAGATCGAGAGACGCGCTTAACGCGTTGCCGGGATAACTAGACTTGACTGCGTCGATCAATTCTTCGGCGGGCTTCTTTTGAGTTCCCGGCTTGCTCACAACTCTATTGTTGGGTGCGTCGTAGAATCCACGCTTGGCGCGCACGGTCAGATCGGGACGGCCCGCGATGCTAATTTCGATGCGCCGGAAGGATGCATTGTCTTGCTTGGCAGGTTGCGAATGCCACGCAAGGACATAGTACTGAGAAGTCTCGTCGAGAACTTTGCGGACCGCGGCATCCAGCGCGTTGGTGTCTCGTATGGCGCGCCCGCCGGTGTCCGCCGCCAAGGCGTTGAGCCCGTCCTGCGAATCGAACAACTGCCCTCCGCTTGCTCGAGCGAGCGCGCCGGTTCGATCCGCCGAGGCGCCGCTTCGGGCCTCCGGCAAACCTACGACCAAACCTCGCGCGTCCACCGTGTAGATGACGATTCCGGCGTGCGCCGCGGCGTCTGTCACTCGGCGCAGGTTCTCCAAGGCGTCCGAGACTGTGGTCTGAAGGAAGAATCCGTCGGAAATGAAGAAGACCAGCTTGCTTCCGGTCAGTTGAGCAGACGAGCGAAGAAGGCCCTGAAGCGTCGACAGCATGCGAGTCGCGATACCGGCCGACTGCCGTGCGATGGACGCCGCCCTGCGTCTGAAATGACTCTCAACGGCCTCCCTGTTCACAGCCCGGCCGCTGAACATTGGATTCTCCCTAACGGTCGCGTCCAGAAAGTAGGCGACCATATTCGGATCGTTCTTCTCGATAGCCAGCGCCTGGAACTCATTCATCGCCGGGCGCTCGATGTCCTCCACCTGCGAATTGCGAAAGCTGAGACGCGATACCGCCGCGCGAAGGACTGCTTTGTTATCGCTTAGTTGTTGAAGGAATCCGACGGCGCCGCTCGCGGCTATGATGCCGACGCGATCTCTGATGCCCATCTCCTCATCGATCCAGCGCCGCAAGAGTCGCCGAGTGCTCATAACGCTGTCCGCGGACAAATGAAGATCGTCGACGAAAAAGAAGATCGTGCGCCCAATTTCTTCCGGCAGTAACGCGACACGGTTGCTGAGCGGTTTCTTCGTCTCGCCGCGCACCGTTGCCAGTTTTGATGCCTCGTCCGGTGTTCCGGCGGCGACGATATCGAAAAAGGAAATCTGCTGAGGCTTACCGTCAACTCGCAGCTCGAACTGCTCGCGCTTCAAGCCATCGACAAAGCGACCCTGCCGGTCGAACACCATAACGTCGGTTTGAAAGAGATCGGTGCCGATGCGCACTACTTTGTCCGTTTGCTGGGCAGTCTCTGGCGGCTGATGTTCTTGTCCGTAGATCGTCGAAGACAACACGACGAGGAAGGCCAGCGTTGTTGAGAGAACAGTCTTCATTTTAGCGACTTGTACCAGGCATTTCGCTAGCGTTCAATTCGGCGATATCCATCTCCACTCGTAACGACCGTTTCATTATTTGCTGTCCACGTTGAACAACTAGACGCCTTCTTCAAGGTGAAACAAATCGTGCACCAGGCGGACCGCGCGCTCAGCGTCCTGATCGCTCACCACACAGCTTATTCGAATCTCCGACGTCGAGATCATCTTGATGTTGATGCCCGCCTGGCCAAGCGCTGAAAACATTCTGGCAGCGACATCGGGTTGATCCATCAAGCCCGCTCCGACAATGCTCACCTTCGCCACGTCTTCGTCGGCCAAGACTCCTTCAGCGCCGATGTTCGCGGCTACTTGATCGAGCGCGGCGCGAGCAGCCCCCAAATCGCTGCGCTTGACGGTAAACGTTATGTCATTGACTACGCTCGCTTCGTGGAAAGCCTGGATGATCATGTCGACGTTCACGCCGCGCTCAGCGAGCGCGCCGAAAATCTCGCCCGCGACGCCGGGGCGATCAGGCACCTTAAGAATAACCAACCGTGCCTGATCTCTATCCACGGTCACGCCGCTCACCGCCCGGCCAAGTTCCATATCGTCAGCTCCCTTGAGAATTGTCCCTTCGTGATTCGGATCAAACGTGTTCCTTACGCGGACCGGAATCCGGTGCTTGCGCGCGAGCTCGACCGCGCGCGGATGAAGTACCTGAGCCCCAACGCGCGCCATCTCGAGCATCTCTTCGTAGGCGATCTCGTTCAGCAACCTCGCAGTCGGCACGATGTTGGGATCAGCCGTGTACACTCCATTCACGTCAGTAAAGATATCGCACGTTGATGCGCCAAGCGCCGCCGCCAGCGCGACGGCGGTTGTATCAGACCCGCCTCTGCCAAGCGTTGTCACCTCACCCTCATTTGTAGTGCCTTGGAACCCGGCTGCTACAACAACAAACCCGTCATTCAGGCTGCGGCGAATTCGGTCGGTATCGATGTCGACGATACGCGCCGCGGTGTGGATGCTTTCAGTGGTGATGCCGAGTTGCGCTCCAGTAAGTGAGACGGCTTTGATGCCGAGGTCGCCCAGCGCCATTGCAACAAGCGCAACCGATATCTGCTCGCCCGTGGCAAGCAGCACGTCAAGCTCGCGGCGGTTTGGCGAATCACTCGCCTGTCGCGCGAGCTTGGTCAAATAGTCAGTCGTGTCCCCCATCGCTGAGACAACAACGACGACTGATTCCTTCCGCGCCGCTGCGGCGATGATTTCCGCAACGTTTTTGATTCGAGCGATCGACTTGACCGATGTCCCGCCAAATTTCTGAATAATCATGGTAGGGGTTGGGGGATGGGGGTTAGGGGCTGGGGGTTAGGGATCAGAACCAACCCCCATCCCCTAACCCCCAACCCCCATCATTCAAACACTCGCAGCACGAGTCCTACTTCGATCGTTGTCGGTTGCGCCTCGATCGCAGCAATCGCACGCTTCAAGTTACCTTCGCGAGTGCGATGCGTGAGCAGGATTATTGTGGCCGACCCCTCACGCTGAACGCCGCGCTGCAGCAGACTGTGCAGACTCACTTGATGTTCGCCGAGCGCGAGCCCGAGCTTGCCAATCACACCCGGTGTGTCTTTCGTCTCGAGGCGAATGTAGAACGTGCCTTCGCTGTCGTCAATCTCACAGAGCGCCGACTCGCGAGAATCGATCAAAGGTTGAAAATACGGCGCGAAATCCGGCAGCCTGAGCGCGCTCGCGAGATTGATTAAGTCTCCGACGACGGCGCTTGCGGTGGGCATCTGTCCGGCGCCGGGCCCTACAAGCATCACCTCGCCGACGGCACTGCCGCTTATAAAGATCGCGTTGTTGGCTCCTTCAACCGACGCAAGCGGATGATGAATCGGCACAAGCATCGATTGCGCGCGCACGTCGAGACATCCGTTTCCTCGGCGCGCGAGCCCGATCAACTTGATGCGATACCCGAACTCGGGGGCCATCGCGATATCCAAATCCGTGATGTGAGTGATCCCCTGACGAATAACCTTCGCGGAGTCAACAAACCGGCCGAATGCGAGCGATGCGAGAATGGTTATCTTGTACGCGACATCGAACGCTTCCACGTCATTGGTTGGATCCGCTTCAGCGATGCCCAGCTTTTGCGCTTCGGCCAGCGCGTCTTCGAAACTCTGTCCGCGCTGCTCCATCGCAGTCAGAATGTAGTTGGTTGTTCCATTCAGGATTCCCGCGACGCTCGAGATCTCATTGGCCTGAAGCCCTCGCTGGATAGTCGAGATGAGCGGGATTCCTCCGCCGACCGCCGCCTCAAACAGAACGGTTACATTGTTGCGATGCGCAAGATCAAAGATCTCCGCGCCGTGCCGCGCGATCAATTCCTTGTTGGCGGTGACCACATGTTTGCCGCGAGCGACGGCGCGTTTGATCAATTCATAAATCCGATCTATTCCACCCGCGACTTCGATGACGATTTCGACTTCAGGATCGTCGACTAATTCGTCAGGCCGATCGGTCATTCGAATTGCCGAGAGGTCGATTTCTCTGGGTTTGGACGTATCGCGAACGGCGACCCACTTGATCTTGAAACGAGGATCATCGGCGAGGAGTCTGACGACTCCCGTTCCAACCGTTCCCAATCCAAGAATGCCCACGGTAATCTTGCTCATGCGTTGCGCTCCGAAGAGAGCGAGAGTATCGGAGAGTGGCGCGCGCACGCAACCGCTAGGGGTCCCGCTTCAGAATTCAGAGTTTGAGGGTTTCTGGTCTCTGGTTTCTAGTTTCTGGTTTAGCCTGCCAAGATCCGAACCCCGAATAACAAACCACAAACCACAAACCAGAAACCGGGAGGTGCAAACTTTGACATCGCTTATACCCGCGCCTAGAATGGGTTCTCTTCGACGGAATATTCATGCGCATCACTAAGGTGTACACAAAGACAGGCGACACGGGACAAACCTCTCTGGTCGGAGGCGCCCGGGTCAGTAAAGCCAACCTGCGAGTCGATGCGTACGGCGATGTCGATGAGTTGAACAGCGTGATCGGCCTGGTTCGCGTTCACGTCGGCGACGCGGAAATAGATGATGTGCTTGGCGTGATCCAAAACGATTTGTTCACACTGGGAGCGGATCTCGCGAGTCCGTCCGAGATCGAAGTGCCGCGAATCCGGGAGTCCTTCATCACGGGGCTCGAAGAGCTCGCCGATCGATTCCTCGCAGAGCTTGAGCCCTTGAAGGAATTCATTCTACCGGGAGGAACCGGCGCGGGCGCAACGTTACACTTTGCGCGCACCGTAGCGCGTCGTGCGGAGCGGCGCGTCGTTGAGTTATCCGAGAACGAAGAGATCAACTCTCAGACCATTGTTTATCTCAATCGACTCTCCGATTTGTTATTCGTCCTCGCAAGGGTGGCGAATCACCGCGCGCGCGTGCCGGAGACGATGACCGATTTCAGCAAGAGGAGCAAATGAAGGTTCCGGGTTCAGAGTTCAGAGTTTCGAGAACTCTGAACCCTGAGCTCGGAACCCGGAACTCGCATGCCGTGGTTCAAGAAAAAAGATCAGCCTCGACGGCCCGATGAAAACGAAGAGCGCACGATGCGTACCGAAGGCGTCTTCGTGAAGTGCGAGGGCTGCGAGGAGATGCTCTTTAAGCGAGAACTTGAAGAGAATCTGAACGTGTGTCCTCGGTGCAATCACCACCTGCGAATCGACGGCAGTGAGCGATTGAGGCTGACGCTTGACGACGAGTGGGAGGAACTGGACGCGGGGCTCGTGTCGACGGATCCGCTCAACTTCGTCGACTCGAAGAGCTACCGAGCGCGCCTTCGTGACATGCAGGAGCGCACGGGCAACCTCGATGCGCTTATCACGGGCCGCGGCAAGATCGAAGGGCATCCCGCGGTTGTGTGTGCGATGGAATTGTCGTTCGTAGGCGGCTCGCTCGGATCTGTAGTCGGAGAGAAGATCACGCGGGCGATTGAACTGGCCATCAAGAGCCATTCGGCGCTGGTTATTTTTTCGGCGTCGGGAGGCGCGCGAATGCAGGAAGGCGCGATCTCGCTCATGCAGATGGCGAAAATCTCGGCGGCGCTCGCACGGCTCGACGAAGCGGGCCTTCCGTTCATCTCGGTGTTGACGGATCCGACCACGGGAGGGGTGACCGCAAGCTTCGCCATGCTCGGTGATTTGAATATCGCCGAACCCGGCGCGCAAATCGGCTTCGCGGGGCCGCGCGTGATCGAGCAGACAATAAAACAAAAATTGCCCGAAGGTTTTCAACGCGCGGAGTTCTTGCTCGAGCACGGGATGCTGGACGCGGTCGTCGATCGAAAAGATTTGAAGACATTCATCACTCACTCGCTGGATTTCATGAGCCAGAACGGCAAGCCGCAACCGAAGTGACAACCTGTACGGGCGTCCCTCTGCGGGCGCCCCTCTTTCCGAAACCTAGCATTTCGTTGGAAGGGGCGCCCGCAGAGGGACGCCCGTACAAGTTCAGGCGCCGTCTTCATCATTGAGAATGGATTTCGCAACATCCACCAGCTATCTACACTCGCTTGGTCACGAAGTGCTCGCGGCGAAGTATGGACTCGAGAGCATTCGAATGTTGCTCGAACGCCTTGGGCATCCCGAGCGCGCGTTCAAATCGGTGATCGTCGCGGGCACAAACGGAAAGGGATCGGTATCGGCGATGATTGATTCCATCGTCCGCGCGGCTGGCCATTCCTGTGCGTTGTTCACATCGCCTCATCTCGTCTCGATTCGCGAGCGAATGCGCGTCCGCGGCCGGGAGATATCGGAGGAAGACTTCGCGCGATGTGCGTCCGTAGTTCGTGAAGCCGGCGAAGCGCTCGTGAATGAGGGCAAGCTCGATGCGCCTCCCACTTTTTTCGAACAGGTCACCGCAATCGCCTTGAATCATTTTCGCGAGAGCGGCGTCGGGCTCGCCGTGCTTGAGGTTGGATTGGGGGGCCGGCTCGATTCGACCAATGCCGTGGAGCGCATCGTTTCAGTGATTACATCGATCGACTATGATCATCAAAATATTCTGGGGCACACGATTGAAGAGATCGCGGGCGAAAAAGCAGCAATCATCGTAACCGGTGCGCGAGCCGTGATCGGCAGGCAGCATCACGAGGCGGCAACCGCGGTGTTGATGCGCCGGTGCCTTGAGACTAACGTGCTCCCGGTGTTTGCAAATGAGCCGTCACGCGTAGAGCCGGGTTATTTCGGTCAAATCAAGTTTGACTACGAATCGTCAACCTCCCACTATGCTCAACTGGTGTTGGGATTGCGTGGAAGACATCAGGCAGAAAACGCGGCGTCGGCGATCGAAGCGGCTGAGCTTCTAAACGACTCCGGATTTCCGATTACGCGCGAAGCCATAATCAAAGGGCTCGCCCGCGTAAACTGGCCCGGGCGGTTGGAATTGATTGAAGACCGCCCGGCGGTGCTTCTTGATGGCGCGCACAACGCCGCGGGCGCCCGCGCGTTGCGAGTGTACCTGGATGAGTTCTGGCCGGTGCCGATCACGCTGGTGTTTGGCGCGATGGGCGATAAGGACATCGATCGAATGGCGGGAGACCTCTTCGACATCGCGACGACGGTTGTGCTTACGCGAGTGAAGGACGCTCGTGCCGCGGACAACGCGCGATTGGGGAACTCGGCGCTCAATCGGCCGCGCAATGTGATATTCACCGAAACAGTGAAGCAAGCGCTGTCGTGGGCTCGCAACGTGACGCCTCCCGACGGGTTGGTGTGCGTAGCGGGTTCGCTGCATCTTGTGGGTGAAGTGAAGAGATTAATGGAAGAGGCTGACTCGCAGAGCGCGGTAATGTGAACCGATTTTGGATTTTGGATTTTAGATTTTGGATTCCAGGTTCGAGGAACTGGAATCCTTACATCATACCTGAGCTCGAGGATCCAAAATCTAAAATCTAAAATCCAAAATCTCATGCCACACGAACTGATCAAACGCGAAGACGTCTATCGAGGCAAGATACTCGACCTCTCGTTGAGCCGTTTCATGTCTGAGTCAAGAGGAGAGGTGGCGATCGAGATCGTCCATCACAACGGCGGCGCCGGCACGCTTCCCGTGTTTGAAGACGGCACGGTTGCGCTGGTGCGCCAATGGCGCTATCCGCTTGGCAAGTATTCGCTCGAAATCGCGGCGGGCCGAATTGAGCCCGGTCACACGCCTGAAGAAACCGCCGCGAGGGAACTCGAGGAAGAGATGGGCATGCGCGCTCGCGAGCTTCGGCGGATCGGCGAGTTCAACGTCGCGCCCGGCTATTGCGAAGAACGGATATTCGTTTATCTCGCGAAGGGGCTCGAGCCGTGTGAGCAGAACCTCGACGATGATGAGGAGATCGAAGTCGTGCGCATGTCATTCGACGAAGCTCTCGCGATGGTAGACAACGGCGAGATCGATGATGCAAAGTCGATCATCACATTGCTGCTCGCGCGGGCGTTGATTCAAGCTGAGACTTCACCTTGAGCAAGCTGAAGATCATTCTGGTTTACCTGTGGGCGCCGTTCGCCAACCTGCTGTGGTACACCCACACGGTGGTGATGGCGACCGTTTCACTGTTGCTGTGGCCGTTCGATAAGACGGGCGCGATGCAACATTGGTGCGCACGTTGGTGGTGCAGGCTGGTCGCGTGGAGTATCTTCGCTCGCATTCATGTTCACGGAGTAGAGAACGTATGCGCGGATCGAAACTACGTTTATATGGCGAATCATTCGAGCCTGATCGATACGCCGGCATTGTTTGCTTATCTGCCGCATCAGTTTCGAATAATGGCTAAGAAGGAGTTGTTCTACATTCCGTTCATGGGTTGGCACTTGTGGACGGCGGGGAACTTCCCGATCGATCGCGGCGATCCTCGCAAGACGGCGAAAAGCCTTCGCGGAGTAGTGGAAGGAATTCGCGGAGGAAAATCGCTTGCGGTTTTCCCTGAAGGTACTCGCACACCCGATGGCCGGCTTCAGGAGTTCAAGTCGGGCGCGTTCAAGATCGCCGTACGCGCGGGCGTGCCCGTCGTTCCGGTTTCGATTCGAGGGACATTCAAATTATTGCCGAAGACCACGCTGGCGCCGAGGCCCGGCAGAGTCGATGTGATTATTGGAAAGCCCATCGAGACCAGCGGTTATTCAGACAAGAACCTTGGGAAACTCATCGCCGAGACTCGCGCGGCAATTGAAAGGAACCTTGGAACGCCAGGCGACGTCGAGCAAAAAGCTGAGAGCCCGGCCGGCAGCAGGGAATCCGTTGGGGTCCGAACCTTCACACGGCAATAACGCTATTCGGATCTATGTTGATCGCGTCGATGTTTTAACTCCGCAGCGGTGGGAAGCCGCAAGCGGCAATGTTGCACTTCAAGAATGTAAACCGTTTCGTCATCCTCGCTGAACTCATAAATGACACGATAGGAGTTGCTCAAAATCAGTTGTCTGCAGTTCTTTAACTGAGGGTATAGACTGCGCAGGGAGAGTCCCATTTCGGGAAAAGAGGCCAGGAGGTCGATTCGGTGAACGATCTCAAATGCGAGTTGCTCCGGCAGCCCCTCAAGCTTCGAGAAGGCCGGATCACTCCATTGAATGTCCGCCCTCATCGAGCGCGCCTCTTCTTTAGCGTCTTGCCGTTCTTACGCTTCTCAAGTCGTCTCTTTACTTCAGCGTGCGAAATTGTTTCGCCGCGCGCGATCGCCGCGCGAGAGCGGGTCACCGCTTCGAGGAGTTCGAGTTCATCGAGTCGCTCAAGGTCTCGCTCGATCTGTGTATAGCGGCGCGCAGACACGACGACAGCGGCCGCACGTCCTCGGTGAGTGATAACCACCGGCTCATCTGTTGTAGTTACGCCTCCAATGATTTGTCCTGCCTGTCGTTGAAGATCAGTAATCGGTATGATTTTCTTCATGGGTATTGAGATCCTTATCCCATCGTTCAGTGCTCAGTTGACTATACACTCTACAATGATGTCTTTCTACTTGAAAAGCTCGATGCACATTGAGAAGCAACGACGGATAGGCTCTAAGCTGTGGCAAAGGAATTTGCGCCTAAACGGCGAATGATGGTACTTCTATTGACCAATGGTTGATCAAATCTCGTCGCCGGATACGTGCCGGGTATGCGGCGCTTCTTTGAATCGCGAAGAGTTTCCCATAGACAGTTTATGCCGCCGATGCGCGGGCGGAAACGAGTCACAAGTCAGCGAGATTGAGCCAGCCCTACACCCGTCGAACCCAATAGATTTCATATCCGAATCACGACCGATCGCTGAACCTGATCCGGACGACCCGCCCTGGGGTCCGTTCACCGGCATAAGTGTCTGGCTTGTAAGCGTCGCCGCGATCATCGTAGTTCCTGTCATCGCGGTTGCGCTGTGGCTGGTGATTCAAACGGCTCGAGGCGCGCCGCTTCCTAACTTCACCGCCCGAGACGAGGTCGAGCAGTGGGTTATGTCACCCAATATTCTGCTGCTCCAACTTGTATCGACGATGGCGGCTCACGCACTCACGCTGGCGATTTGCTGGGCGGTGGTGACGAAGATGGGCTCGCGTCCGTTCCGGGCGAGTCTCGGTTGGAGTTGGGGCGGCCGTCGGGTTTGGTATTGGATAGTTTTTTCCGGATGCACATTGTTGGGGATTCAGATTCTGTCTCAGGTGTTGATACGTTTCCTGCCTGAAAGGGAGAGTCCTTTTGATCAACTGCTCAAGAGTTCTCAGCAGGTCCGAATCGCCGTGGCGATACTGGCGGTGTTCACGGCGCCGATCGTGGAAGAGGTCGTCTATCGCGGCTTGCTGTTTTCAGCGTTGCGCAAGCGCATTGGCGTCATTGCAACGGTGATTATTGTGACGGCGACCTTTGCGGGCGTCCACGTGTTTCAGAATCGAGGAGCGTGGGTATCAATCAGCGGACTCGCATTTTTGAGCCTCGCGCTTACGATGGTGCGAGCAAGGACCAAATCGGTGCTTCCGTGCGTTTTTATCCACACGCTCAACAATGCGTTTGCCTCGGTTGTGATACTCATCAACAAGGGTTCTTGAAGTCATAGCCACACAGAGCTTGGATAGTAATCAACCGGGCGCTCAGGGTTGTCTTTGCGAAACGCGAGATAGCGGCGATGCAGACGTTCGTAGCGCGTATCCGATGAGCGAATCTGGCGGTGAGGGATCTCCTGCAAGTGCCGCTCGACCTTCCATACGTTCTGTTTTGAAAACCTCCAGTCGTAGCTGCCAATCTCGTACAGGCTCGCGATTCCATAACCGGTTATTCTTCCGGTCTTATCAACGTAGGTATCGAAGTAACTCATCACCAGATCGCGCACGGTTCGGAAAACCGGCTTGCGTCCGTGTAACCCGATATCTCGCGAGCGCGCAACCGAACCGAAAAGCCCGTTCCTCTGGAAAACCACGAGGACGTGATCGAGTTTGTCTTGCGATTCGATACTGACTACTACCGGCGGATAACCGTGTTGCTCGAGGATCACCGCCGCGACCAGAGCACCCTCCAGGCAATGGGCTTGATTTTCCTGCAAGGCGCGGCGGAACGAGTAGCAGGTTTCCCCGTTGAGCTCCCGGTTGTACGGAATGTTTCTCAGTAACTTCTGCACTCGCTCAGGCGTGCGGTGCGTTCGTATGATCTCCCACTCGCGGGCGGTGAAGTCCTTTCTTTCCGGTATTGCTGCCGGAGGACTTGTTTGCCGCGCGCGGCTGAAGGGGGTGTGTTTCATCTTTGCGATTTCTCAAAACGGTAGAGTATCGCTTCGGCGTTCTTGAGCGGAACCGGAAATTTCGCGACTTGCATGAATCGTGGGTCGCGATGAATCAACTGCTCGACGTCTCGTTCGACCTTCGCGACCCAGTCGGCCTCGTCGAGCCCAGTGCGAACGAGGACGTAGTCGCATTCCTGCAGGCGCTCGATCATCGGAGGGTCGATGACCCATCTCACGTCGATCAGCGGCGCGCCTGCACGCTGATTCGTTAACAGACGCGAGTAAAGGGCGACGCTTGACGGGTTCAAGTAAGGCAGGTTGACGACGACTCCGAGAACTGGCGGAGCGCTGCTGTAGGCGGCGGTTGATTCTTCGTTGTGTACGCGGTTCAGGTCTACGAGTGTGCGCACGATTTCCGGCACGCTCCAGTCATCATCGAGCGGCCGGTGGTCGAAGCCGTAATAGTTACGCGCGAACACCATCCAGCGATAGCGAGGCGTATCGATGGTTTTGCCAAAACCGGGACGCGGCCATTGGGCGTTGAAGAAGCTGACAAAGCACCAAACAGTGATAGCGGCCACCAGAACCAGTTTCAGGGCGCTCACAGCTTTGCGTTTGCCGGCCGTGACCCGTTCGACGGGCGTCAACGCGCGAAGCCAAGATACAGATAGAACCGCGGCAGCCGGGAGAACGGGCACCGTGTAGCGAACATCTTTGTTGGCGACCAGAGCAAAGCTGACCAGACCGCTGAGGAGCCAGAGATAAAGCAGCACGCTCTGATTGCGGCGTCGCACAAGCGAGTAAACCAGCCCGCCCGCAAAAAGCAGTGCAAAGGGCAATTGCATCTGCATGCTCAACAATGCGTGGATGTAAAAGAAATTCGAATCGAAGTTGAATAGCGGCGCTTCGTTCTCATTCACGGCGGCCTGTTGGTTTTCGCGATAGATCGCGATTACATCTCGCAAGTGCGGAACGTACCAAAGCCCCGCGATCAGGATCAACACAACGGCTGCAAGAGCCAGGTTCACTGTTGCCCGGCGGTCTCGTTTCCACAAAACGCGTAACAGCGCGTACAGGGCTGGCAAAACAAAGAAGAAGGCGAAAGTTTGTTTTACCAGCATCCCGACACCGGCGGCGATTCCAAAAGCGAGCGCCTTTCGCCGATCAGCGAAGTCTCCGGCGCGGATCAGAAAGGCAAACGAAACCGTCACGGCGGCGATCAACGGGTAGTCCAGGAAGGCGTCGTGCATCAGCCACGCATTGAAGTGATAACACGCGGCAATCAGCGCAGGCAGCACGCTCAGCCAAAGCGACGGCGCGGTCCGGCTTCTTTCGTTATTCGCTGCTGAGTCCGCGTAAATAAGACGCGCGATGCTGGTGGTCCCCCACATCAATGCGGCGAGCGAAAGCAGGTTTACCGCAATGCCAGTCAATCTCGAGGCGCCGGTGATGAGAAACACCAGTGCGCTGACCAGGTGAACAAAGGGCGCGTAGTAGTGCTTCGCTGTGAAGACTTCCCGCGCGAAACCGGCGAAGTCGGCATGCGCCAGCAGCCGATAATAATCGTAGGCGTATCTGAGATGATCCGAGGGATCCCACGGCGGCGGCGTTCGGTCGCGGAGTGTCCACACAATTGTCGACGCAGAAAGGATGATGAAGACCAGTCCGAGCAGAAGCCTTTCCGGGCGACGCCACAACTTTGCTATCACGCTACGGATGATTATCGTGATTCTCAGCGCCGGTCAAGGCGGAGCCGCCCGACTGAGCAGGCGAAATCGGAACAAAAAACCATCTGTACTCAAGATTTCACCTGGAAGAAAGAACTATTACAAATTTTGCTTGCACTCCGGGTTGTGGATGATATAATCCCGACCGCTCCGGGCAGCCACACCCTGATCCTTTGAAAGTAACCTCACATGCTTCATGAGTCACCGGTGCGTGCGCCGGGTGTTCAGATGTATCGCGGTTCGCTTCTACGCTGTACGTAGGACGAATCCGGCAAAAAAACGAGCAGCGCAGACTGTGAGGTGTTAGCACCTTGCTTCAAGACGTCCCACCTCACATACCTCAACAATGAATCAAGGCTCGTTGACAGCTTTTAGCTAAAGGAGAAAAGAAATGGTGAGACTAAGACTCTTCACGAGTGTTCTCGTGCTATTGCTGGCGGCCGCGTCTGCGATAGCGCAAACCGAAACCCCCCAAATCGTGAAAGCAGAAACACGAGATCTTCCCGTAAGACTTGCCCGAAAAACCGTTCGGCCAGGCGCGCTCCTCATTCCTCGCGTCTCAACCGGGCGGGAAATCGTCGACACCGGAAAAGTGCTCAAGCAACCCTCATCCAATTTGGATGGAGCGAGCATTGTGAAGATACAGGTCAGCGGCAGCTTGGCCTGGACACAGTGGGGCAAGAATCCGCAGCACACGGGGTTCATCAACATCGACGCCCAGAGCTTCGATGCGCTGCTTGCGGACAAAATCTATGATCCAAATGCTCCGGCATCGGCTGCCGACCAGGGCGGCGATCTGCTGGCTCACTACCAGACGCCGCTGACGGACGCCGACGACGTTTTCATGGAGTTCAAGTCGGGAACATTTACCACCCTGCAACATTGGGAGACGCAAACGTGGAATCAAAAGCGCCTTCACTGGGAGAACGGACAGTTGGTCGAGAAATGGAACTTCCAGAGTGATTGGAAACCTGTCCCCTATGCGAGTCTGGTGACGGGCAACGGTCCATTCTGGGAGCCGGTCTATCACGCCGTTCTTGTCGGAGACAATGTCTACGATCCGGGATTCGGCGGGACAGTCTTCAAGCTTTCCCGAGGAAGCGGTGCTGTCATGGCCCGAATCAATCCCTTTGGAACCACGATTGATCCGAGCATCTTCGTGGCGGGTCCGTTGAGTGCGGACAGCGCGGGCAATGTCTACTACAACGCGATCAAGCTCAATCTGTCCAATCCCTGGGATACCGATGTTGTCAACTCGTGGCTCGTAAAAATTGCTCCCGACGGGACAGCCACAAAAGCAACCTTTGCCTCTCTTACTCCCGGAGCTCCGGCGGCGACCGATCAGTGCAAGGTTGGATTTGGCAGCAAGCCTCCCTGGCCTCCAAAGCCCGATGCACAACCGCCGACGACTGCGTGTGGAACGCAGCGCCCGGGCGTTAACGTTGCGCCGGCCATCGCCCCGGACGGCACGATATACACAATCAGCAAGGCGCATTTAGTCAGCCGGTACAGCTTTGTCGTCGCAGTCAATCCGGACCTGACTTCCAAATGGGCGGCCTCGCTCAGAAACCGCTTGAATGACGGCTGCAACGTGCTTATTCCTCCGAACGGCACGCCTGGGGGCTGCCGGACCGGCGCAACCACGGGTGTTGCTCCGGACACCAACGAGCCGCCACCGGCCCGCGTGATTGATGACTCCACGTCGTCTCCGGTTGTTCTTCCGGACGGAAGCGTTCTCTATGGCGCTTACACTCGTTACAACTACGCGCAGGGTCACTTGATGAGGTTCAACTCGTCCGGCGGTTTCCTGGCAAGTTATTTGTTCGGCTGGGATGTGACTCCGGGGGTCTATCCGCACGGTGGAACCTACTCGATAGTCACCAAGGAGAATCACTATGCCGCGGGGTCATACTGCAACGATGAAAGAGTCTGCCCGTCGGATCGAACCGCGACGACGCCAAACGACCCCGAGCAGTACTTCATTACGCAGCTCAACCCGAGCCTTGGTGTCGAATGGCAGTTCAAGAACACAAACACGCTGAGCTGCACTCGTCAACCGAACGGCTCAGTCACATGCGTTGACGATCATCCCAATAGCTTCGAGTGGTGTGTGAATGCCCTCGGCATAGACGCCGATGGCGTTGCGTACGCTAACAGCGAGGATGGGTTTATCTTTTCCATCAACCAGGGCGGAACGCTGAAGCAGAAGAGGTTTCTCCAACTGGCCATCGGCGCGGCTTATACGCCGATGACTATCGGCCCTGATGGCAAGATCTACACTCAGAACTTCGGTCACCTTTTCGTTTTGGGGAATGCACCATCCGGCCCGACCGCGCGAAACGGGTGGGGTGTATTTAAGCAAAGCGCAGGGGGACGAGAGTAAGGGGTCTCAATCAACCAACGCGACGGGTACTGGCGAGACTGATAAACCAGCCCGTCATAAACCGCAGCCTCCGGCGGGTTCAGCCCGGCCGGAGGCTGTTTCGTTTACCTTGGTTGTGGCACAGACACCGGCGGGCTTGCAGGGGGTTCAATCGATACGCCGGATTGCCTGATCCAGCGCGGGCGCGGTTATTTCCCCGTGTGACGCGTGCCACACACTGTGGCCGTTTCGAACCAGTATCGCCTGAGGTGATTCGTGGTGCAGATGCAGCTTGGCTGATGCTTCGTTCGAAACAGCGCGCCCGGTTTGAACGGTGATCAGGTTGTAGCTTGTTCCAGAATCCGCGCGCTGGAGATGTGACTGGAGTTCGTCATAGGCGCGAGAGCTGATCGGGCACGTAAGACTGTGCTTGAACAAAAGCACGGGCCGGCGGTGCGACTCCTCAATCGCAATCTCCAGGTCATCAATGCTGCGCAACTCGTTGAGTTTCCCGCCCGACAACATATTTGCTTTGAACCTCGAGAAATATTTTTGCAGCCCGGAAAACACTTGGCAAGCGTCACAGTTAGATGGCTATTCTGGTGCTATCCAAAACCGAACCGGCAACGAGAGAACCGGGTAGCGATTGCGCAGCATCTCAACCTGCCTGGCGTAGTCTTTCATCGCGACTGCCCCGTCCTTCAAGCGTCTTCGTAGCGTGCGAATCTCGTAAACGTAAAGATCGTTGATGAAGCCGTGAATCAGCTCGGGCGGAGTATCGCCGCTGGGAATGACGCCGTGTCGCAGAAGCTCGTCGCGCACCGTCTCTCTATAGCGATAAGTCATGCGATAGCGATGCTATCCGATGGGAGTAGTCTCAAGCCGTTTGAGCGCGCCCTCGATCGCGCCGTTCATTTTCGCTCGATCGCCGTTTGTAAAATCCTGCTCCCGTAGCGCCACCGATACTTTTCGCGAACCCTTGAAGATGGTGACAAACAGCCGGCCGCTTGCTTCGTCATAAAACGAGCCCTCGGGTATTGCTTTTGGATCGAGACGTCTTAGAACTGCCTCAACCATTGCTTTCATCCGCCGAACGTCTGTCATCTGGCCTCCTCGGACTAACCGATCGATTGTCGCGTTAGGATTCTATCACCTCTGGCGCGCGGTTCAATCTGAATGGCCTTCGAATGCTTGACTAATAATTCAAAGGCGATAGAATCGTGCGGCCTCGTTGATCCTGGCAGCGCGGCGATTCATCACAAGAGTTGCTTCAGTCATATTCGCTACGGTGTTCGATTTATGGACCGGACATCCGACAACTCGCTCCGCGATTGGATTGCGTTGAGCTTTGTGATCGGCGTGGGCTCGCGGACGGCGGCGATGCTGATCGATAAGTTCGGCTCTCCCGCGGCGGTGTTTGAGGCAAGCGCGTACACGCTCGAATCCGCGGGCTTGAAGCGGGACACGATCGACGCGATTAAGAACGCCGAACCGCTCGATAAGGCCGATCGAGAGATAGAAGAGCTTGAGAAACTCGGGGCCGTTGCGTTGTCGCTTGCGGACGAACGATATCCAAAGCTGCTTCGCGAAACATACGATCCGCCGATCGTGATTTATTGTTTGGGCGACTTCGCTTCGGTGTTTTCACAGCCTGCGATCGCGATGGTCGGCTCGCGGCGATGCTCGACCTACGGGCGCAACGTTGCTGAAAAGCTTGCGCGAGAGCTTGCGGAGCGCGGAGTGACTATTGTGTCCGGGCTCGCCCGCGGCGTTGATTCGGCTGCGCATCGCGGTGCGCTCGAAGGCCGGGGCTTGACCGTTGCAGTGATGGGCACCGGGCTCGACGCCGTTTATCCAAAAGAGAATCGAAAGCTTGCGGCAAAGATAGCTGAACAGGGCGCGCTTGTTACCGAGTTTCCACTTGCGACACCGCCGGTCTCTCAGAATTTTCCGTTTCGCAATCGCGTGATCAGCGGGCTCGCATTCGGTGTACTCGTGGTCGAAGGCGCTGAGCGGAGCGGCTCGCTGATCACCGCGCGGCTTGCCTACGAGCAGGGGCGTGATGTGTTCGCGGTGCCGGGGAATATCACATCAGCGAAAAGCTTCGGCCCAAACTATCTGATCAAAGATGGAGCGAAACTCGTTCAGACCTGGCTTGATGTCGTAGAAGAATTGCCTGCCGAAATGAAGTCTACAATTCTATCCGCCGAACGTGGCGAGAGCCGTATCAAGCAAATTGTCACCGACGAGATCGCATTGTCCGAATCCGAGCGACGAGTGCTGAAGATGCTGGCTACAGACGACGCGGTGCACATCGATCAATTGATATCAAAGTGCGGCTTGAGCCTCGGTGAATTAATGGGCGCGTTATTGCAGCTAGAGATGACCGATCGAATCAGGCAATTGCCTGGGAAGAGTTTCGTGAAGAGGATGTAGTTGAGCCATATCCGGAAAAGCGTGATTCTGCGAGATCACCAGTCGTGCTATTATCCGAGTGCAAAGTGAGATTTGGGTCGTTCGGATCACAAGGCGAGCCGGTATGTCTGTTCAATATCAAAAGCATTATTTCAATGTCGACGAGTACTACCGAATGGCCGAAGTCGGGCTTCTGTCGGCGAGAGATCGCGTTGAGCTGATCGAGGGAGAGATTGTTGAGATGAGCCCAATTGGCAGTACGCACGGCGGTACCGTAAAGCGATCAAGCGCCTTTCTTAATCGCAAGCTTGGTGACGCGGTGATTGTCAGTGTGCAGGACCCCATTCGACTAAACGATTTCTCGGAGCCCCAACCGGACATCGCCTTGCTCAAACCACGCGCGGATTTCTACTCCAACTCGCATCCGGTGCCCGAGGATGTACTGGTCGTGATTGAAGTAGCCGACACGTCCCTCGATTACGACCGCAATGTGAAGCTGCCGCTGTATGCTCGCGCGGGTATACCGGAAACCTGGTTGATGGTCTTATCGAAGGGCGTCATCGAAGTCTACTCACAGCCCAAAAATGGGAAGTACCAAAAGGTCCAACGACTGAAACGAGGGAAGACCCTGGTATCCCCAACAATGACTAGCTTTTCATGCAGAGTCGAAGACCTCCTGGAGTGAATGGATGAGCGTAGACCTTCGACGCAAAGTCGTTTGACCGCCCCCGAAACAAACGCTGGTTAGCTCGACGTAACGCGGGAAGTGAGATGCTCGAGCGCTTTTCGATGTGTCATTGATCGGAGCTACGCCGAGCGTTGATGAACCCTGTGTGCGGCCTTCATTTATCAGGCCGGGCCGGGCGCGACTCTGAGATGCCCTGCTTGACAGCTCAAAACTGTCGCCTGTACAGTCGCAAATTTGGAGGTACGATCAGAAAGCTGTCCTAGCATGTGCGCTTGATTTGCCGACTGATATTCAGCCTATGTCAAAAGCACTAGTCGTTGTCGAGTCCCCGTCGAAAGCAAAAACCATCAATAAGTATCTCGGCGCCGGGTACAAGGTGCTCGCTTCCGTCGGGCATATCAAGGACCTTCCCAAGAAGGGCATCGGCATCGATTTTGACAACAACTTTGAGCCTACCTATGAGGTCATCCCCGGCAAAGAAAAGGTCATTCGCGAGCTGAAATTGGCGGCCAAAGACGCCGATACGATCTATGTGGCGACTGACCCTGACCGCGAGGGCGAAGCCATCGGCTGGCATATCAAGGAAGAACTCGAGGGACGTGGCAAGAGCCGCAAGACCGTGCGCCGCGTTATGTTCAACGAGATAACAAAGAAGGCCATCCAGGAATCCTTCAAGCACCCCACAGACATCGATGAGAACCTGGTGAACGCCCAACAAGCGCGCCGCTTGCTCGACCGCATTGTGGGTTATCAAGTCAGCCCGCTTCTTTGGGACAAAGTCAGGCGAGGCCTTTCGGCGGGTCGCGTTCAATCAGTTGCGCTGCGGCTCGTAGTCGAGCGCGAACGCGAGATACAGGCGTTCATCACAACCGAGTACTGGACGATCGGCGCTAACCTGTCCGCGAAGCTCCCACCTGCGTTCGACGCGCGTCTTCTTCGTGTCGATGAGAAGACGGTGAAGGCTTCGGACTTTGCCGAGGAAGTGAAAGCGACCGAGATTCACATCAAGGAAGAGAAGCAGGCAAAGGATCTTCTCGCCGATCTTGAGAAGCAGACCTTCATCGTCGCTTCGGTCACGACAAAAGAGAAAAAGCGCAATCCGGTTCCGCCGTTTATCACCTCGAAGCTCCAACAGGAGGCTTCAAGGAAACTGCGCTTCCCGGTGAGGAAGACGATGCAGCTTGCGCAGCGGCTGTATGAAGGGATCGAGATCGGCGGTGATGATGGCGTCGTCGGCTTGATAACCTACATGCGAACCGATTCGACTCGTGTCGCGGATTCGGCTCTCGGTGAAGTTCGCGACTTGATCACCAGTCAATTTGGCCCTGAGTACTTGCCCGAGCAGGCGGTGTTCTATCGCTCTAAGAAAGGCGCGCAAGACGCGCACGAAGCAATTCGTCCGACTTCGGCGATGCGAACTCCCGATTCAGTCGCGCAATTCCTGAGCAAGGATGAGCTGGCACTATACAAGCTGATTTGGCAGCGATTCGTCGCGTCGCAGATGATGCCAGCGTTGCTCGATCAAACGACCATCGACATCAATGCGGGCCGGCGTTACCTGTTCCGCGCGACTGGTTCGGTCATCAAGTTCAACGGATTCCTCGCGGTCTACGAAGAAGGCAAAGACGAAAAAGACGCCGAGGACGAAGAGCAGGCTCACACGCTTCCGTTGGTCGAAGAAGGCGAGCGATTGACGCTCAACAGTCTGGCCGACGAGCAGCACTTCACCGAACCGCCTCCGCGCTACACGGAAGCTACGTTAGTGAAGGCGCTCGAAGAGAAGGGAATCGGACGGCCTTCGACTTATGCGGCGATCATGACCGTGATTCAGGATCGCGAATACGCCGAGCGAAGGGAAGGCCGGTTCTTTCCAACCGAACTCGGAATAATTGTCAGCGATCTGCTCGTCGAGAGCTTCGACGATCTGTTCAACGTCGCGTACACCGCTCATATGGAAGAGGAGTTGGACGAGATCGAAGACGGGAAAATGGTATGGACCGCGACGCTCGCGGAGTTTTACGAGAAGTTCACCAAGGACCTCGATCACGCGAAGCTTCACATGCGCGACGTGAAGAGGCAGGAGATCATCACCGACGAGAAGTGTGAGAACTGCGGCTCGCCGATGGCTAAGAAGTTCGGCCGCTTCGGTGAATTTCTCGCGTGCATCAACTATCCCGAGTGCAAGACCACGCGCGACCTCGCGAAGGTTCACGACGAGGCTGGTGAAGAGGCTCACGCGGAAGCCGCCGAAGAGACTTGCGAGAACTGTGGCAAGCCGATGGCGATGAAGCGAGGCCGCTTCGGTCAGTTCCTCGCGTGCACGGGCTATCCCGAGTGCAAGACAACTCGCAAGATTCAAAAGGGTGGCAAGTTCGCGGCGCCCGATGTCGTTCTCGAAGAACTGTGTCCGCAATGCGGCAAACACCTTGTACTCAAACAGGGCCGATACGGGCCGTTCACCGCGTGTTCTAATTATCCGAAGTGCAAATACATCAAGCAGGAAACAACCGGTGTGAGCTGCCCCGAATGCGGCGAGGGAGAGATCGTCGTCAAACGCAGCAAGCGCGGAGCATTTTATGGTTGCTCGAGGTACCCGTCATGCAAATTCACGATGCGTGATAAGCCTGTTCCGCAGGAATGTCCGAAGTGTGGCGCTCGTTATCTTGCCGAGAAGGTCAATAAGGACGGAACGCGCGAGCTTCAGTGTAAAGCTGAAGACTGTGATTACACTGAAGCACTGCCTGATGTTCCCGCCGAAGAGTCCGAAGAGAAACCCTCGATGGTGCCTGCCTGATTTCTTGCTGCGAGACTCCGTGGTCTTATGACATACTGCGGAGGTCGATGGTAAAAAAGCGCGTCACGATCATATTTCTGTCGGCGATGACTCTCGCCGCGCTCTACGCTTGTTATCGTCTCTTTCAACCCTTCCTTGAACCGCTACTCTCGGCTGCAGTGATCGCGGTGGTCTTTTATCCCGTGCACGCCCAGATTCAGCATCGCCTTCGAAGTCCCAGTCTGGCTGCGCTTCTGTCAACGGCCATCGTCGTGCTCCTGCTGGTTGTGCCCGCCGTCGCGGTGATACTGGCCGTGAAGGGGGAAGTCACCGATCTTTACAATTTGATAAACGAGAAAACGACCGAGAGTGGCGGGTTCAGTCCTTATGTCGGTCATCTGATCGAGCGGCCGATGCAATGGATCGGGCGCTATGTTGATCTGTCGCAAGTAGACCTGCGCGCCTGGGTGCTGGGCCGGCTTCGCGATGTAAGCTCACTCCTTGTAGCCCAGGGCTGGATGATCGTCGGCGGGCTCACTTCGTTTATTTTGAATTCGGTCATCGCGATATTCACATTGTTCTTTTTATTTCGTGAAGGAAGGTCGATGCGAAGGCGATTGGCGGCGCTCTTGCCGCTCAGTGCCGAGCAAGTCGAGAAACTCTTTGGCGGAATCGAGAACACGATCATTGGAACGGTGTACGGAGGCCTGGTTGTCGCAGCCGTTCAAGGCGCGTTGACCGGGCTGGCGCTGTGGGTCTTCGGGGTTCCTTCACCAGTGTTGTGGGGAGTTGTCGCGGCGTTCTTCGCGTTGTTGCCGGTTGTGGGCACCGCGGCAGTTTGGGCTCCGGCCGCGATTTATTTGCTCGCGACCGGCAGTTGGATCAAAGCGATCATACTCGTTGTTTGGGGCGCGTTCGTAGTGGGAACGATCGACAACCTCTTGAGACCTTATCTAATCAGCGGGCGAGTGCAGATGCACACGCTGTTGATATTCTTCTCGGTATTCGGTGGCGTGAACGTGTTTGGTTTCCTCGGGCTGTTCATCGGGCCCGTCATCCTGGCGGTGACGATATCGCTCCTCAGCATACTGCGTGATGAGAGCCGATCGTGGAATTCGTATTGGCGCGAGGAAGCTCCTGCCGTCGATCCAAGCGGCGACATTGGACCCACTACTGAGTAATCCCTGTCTGAGACTATTCGACGCGCGGCGGTCCTTTTTTGATTCGGGCACGCAGTTCATCGGGTGAGCCCGTAAATATACGCTCAAGCCACCACGTTGCCCCCGCGTTTATGAAGGGACGAACCTTCTTCACATCTTTGCTGCGGACTCCTGACGTCGAGCCGCCGGCGATGATGTCAAACGGAGTCTTGGCGGTCCGATTCTCATCGACGTACTTCTTCAGCGCTTTGATCTCGGTGGGCGTGAGATTACTCATCGATTTGTACTTCTGAGGAATGATCCCGTCCCAGTTCAGCGCGCGGCGCATCGATTTCTCTTTCGACCAAACGCCCGGCACCCATACGGGAATTCGAGGTGACTGAACGGGAGCGGGCAACATGGTCATTTCCTTAATTGTATAGTGCCTGCCGCTGAACTTGAACGGCTTGCCGCTCCAGAGCCCGGCGACAATCGCGAGACCCTCGTCGAGCAGTTCGGCGCGAACCTTGATGTCCATCGCTTCGCCAACCTTGAAGAACCCGCCGTCGTCTTCAGCGGCTCCCAGTCCGACTCCGAAGATCAATCGCCCGTTGGAAAGGTGATCGAGCGTCACAGTCTCACGCGCGAGTTTCCACGGGCGCCGCCGCGAGACCGGCGTGATCATCGTGCCGACGCGAAGGTGTTCGGTTCGCATTGCCATCGCGGCCAGCACGATCCACGGGTCAAACCACGGAAGCGGCGGAACGTTTGGAAAGCCGATATCGATCGCGTCGGCAATAAATACACCGTCCCAGTTAGCGGCCTCCGCTTCCTGTGCCAATTCGCTATTCGTGCGCGCATCGCCACCATCGATCACAAATCCGTATTTCATAGCGCCTCCTTTCTGACTCAACCATACTCCGGCAATCCGACACCTACTGTCATATTCCCTCGCCACCCAGAAGAAAATGCCGGTCATCCGCTGATGAGAAAAAAAGTTCGGCTCGACAAACCGAATCGCTGACTCTCGCATCGAAGTCGGCGCTGCTTTACAACGTCAACGGGGCCGTTGTACGCTTTTGGACTAAAGAAATTGCGGGCTCCCATCGTTAACCCTTACGCCAAGTGAGGAAACAATGCTGTCACTAAATCGCTTCAAATCACCGACGATCGCGCTTTCTCCCAACTGGCTTCAGGAATTCTTTCGACGGTACACATTCCTCTCGCTGGTAGCACTGTCGGTCGTTGCGGGAATGATGTTTGGCGCAACGGTCGCTTATCAGGCGAGCATGACCGAGCAGGCGCAAGAGGTCGCGGGCCTGGCCAGCTATCGCCCAAACCTGGTCACTCGAGTAATCGCGGATGACGGCAAGACTGTAGTCGGCGAGTTTTCACTCGAGCGCAGGATTCCGGTCACCTACGATCAGATTCCCGATACGATGAAGAACGCGATCTTTGCGATTGAAGACGATCGCTTCTTTCAACACATTGGCGTGGACCCGATTCGAATTGTCAGCGCGGCATTCAAGAACGTCATCCGCAGCCGCAAGGCCGAAGGCGCTTCGACTCTCACCCAGCAGCTTGCGCGGCAGTTGTACCTGACTCCCGAAAAAACCTACACCCGCAAGATCAAAGAAATTCTTTTCGCGATGCAGATCGAGCGCTATTACACCAAGGAACAAATAATGGAGATGTATTGCAACTACATCTTCCTTGGGGGCGGCGCGTACGGATTCGAAGCCGCGTCTCAGTACTACTTTTCGAAATCGCTGAAAGACTTGACGCTAGAGGAGAGCGCGCTTCTCGCGGGTCTCCCAAAAGCACCGAGCCTCTACTCACCGACGCGAGACGAGAAGGCCGCGCTTGACCGGCGCAACGTCGTGCTCTTCAGAATGCACGAAGAAGGATACATCACCGACGACGAATACAATCGCGCGCGACAGAGCAAGATCAACCTGAACATCAATCCTCAACAGAACGCGAACAATTCGATCTTCGGTTACTTCGTTGAATCCGTTCGCCAGGAATCCGAAGAGACGTTCGGAACGTGGGCGACCCAGACCGGCGGGATGAATATCTACACGACGATCGATCCCGTGGCGCAGCGCGACGCGGTTCGCGCGGTTCGGCGTGGGCTGCACGCTTATGAAGATCGTCACGGCAAACGATGGCGCGGGAAGTTGACTAACATTCTCGATCAGAAGCCGCCGGCCGATCTCGGTCATTACTCGCACCCTGATTGGATGGGTGATTACATCGCCGGCGAATACATCTACGGATTGGTAATGAGCGTCAGCGGATCAAGCGCCGAGATTCGCTTTGGCGACTACAAAGCGACGCTTAATGATGCCGGCACAAAATGGGCGGGCTTCCCGCCATCGAAACTGCTCAGGCGCGGCGACCTCGCGGTCTTCAAGATCAACAAAGCAGACAATGACAAAAAAGTCCTGGATGTCGCGTTGGATCAGTTGCCCTCGGTTGACGGAGCATTGATCTGTCTCGAATCGAAGACCGGCGATGTGAAGGCGATGGTCGGTGGTTACGATTTCGCGACGCGCAAATTCAACAACGCCACGCAGGCGGAACGGCAAACGGGCTCGTGTTTCAAGCCGTTCATCTACGCCGCGGCCGTCGAGCAGGGCTTTACTCCCGATACGATAGTGAGCGCTGAACCTTTTACGGATCCCGTCACGGGTTGGTCGCCTTCCAACTACGACGGAAGCTCGGGCGGCGGGCTGATGCCCATGCGAAGCGCGCTTCAGCAATCGCTGAACGTCGTCGCGGTGCGGTTGCTTTCGATCGTCGGAGTGGACAAGGGCGCGGACATCGTGAGGCGATTCGGCCTGTCGAATCCGATGAAGCGCGTTCTTCCTTCGGCGCTCGGCGCAACCGAAGAGCCCCTCGTCGATATGGTCAGCGCTTATTCGGCGTTTTCGAACCAGGGTGTGCGAGTCAAGCCACATTTGATCGCGCGGGTCACCGATTCCGACGGCGAAACCAAACAGGAATGGACACCCGAGTCTTCGAAGGTGATCTCGCCATACGTCGCCGCGCAGATGCAGGACATGATGCGCGGAGTGGTGACCGGCGGAACGGCTGGCTCGATGATGTCGAACAAGGAACTCGCCAAGCGGATGATCTGCGGCAAGACCGGGACCGTTAATGATTTCACCGACGCCTGGTTCATCGGCTACACGCCTACTTATACAACGGGCGTGTGGATCGGTTATCCAGGCTTGAAGAAGACACTCGGGAATAAAGAGGCCGGCTCGGTCGCAGCGCTGCCCATGTGGATGCACTTCATGGAGAAGTTCCTGAAGGACAAGCCAAATGACAAATTCCCGAAGAACGTGCCGGTCGACAAAGAAGTGATTGCTCGCAGAGGTGAGGCCGAACGCGCGATCCGCGAAGCACAAGCCGGCGAAGCCGCTAAGGCAGCCGACGACCTGAGCGATAAAGCCAAAAGCGCCGCGCAAGATGGAGAGACGCCAAAAGAGCCCCCGCCGCGGCCTTCGCCCCGAATGATCGAACCCGAAGGCGGGAGACCGCCTCACATCGATCGGCCTCGTCCGGAACCTGATCGCGACACGTTCAAAGTTCCGCCGGGACTCAAGCGCGACGACCGCGACAAGGAAGATAAAAAGAAACGCGGCAAGAACGGCTAAGAATTGCGGATTTGGGATTGCGGATGGCGGATTGTAAAATGTGAACTCGCGACGGTACGTCAGAACGGTTCGGAAATCCGCAATCCGAATTCCGCAATCCGCAATCAAGAATGCTTTTCATCGTCCTGATCATAATCATCGTCGTCGCGCTGTTCTTCGGATTTAGAGGCGGGCGAGGGCTGAGCCTCAATGAGACGCTCTATCTAAAGAGGCGCGGCTACGAACCCTCTGTTGAAATCGACGAAGGCCCACCAGTTTCAAAAGACACACGATTGTTCAGCTTGATCGAATCGCTCGGGGACATCTCGCCGTTCGCCCGTCAGCGGGCCGCGGAAGACCTTTCGAGGATGTGTGTATCCGGCCATCGCGATTTGCGAATGTTACCGGCGCTGATCACGGCGCTCGATGACAGCGATGCTTCGGTTCGCACCGCGGTGGTAACTGCTTTGGGAAATCTGCGCGATCCGTCCTCGCTCGAAGCACTGATGCGCAGACTGGACGAAGAGGAATCGATCCACGTTAGAGCTTCGTTGGAACAGGCGATTGAAAAGCTGGGCAAATGACGCAACCCCGGTTGTATGTGTTCACAACCAACGAGCCCATCGGGCGAGTGTGAAAAGCAGGCCCGCCAGATACGCAACGCCGAAGATCGTTTTGTTGTACCGAGCAATCCATTCCGGAAGATAGATATCAAAGTTAGCGCGGCGATCGCTTGTGTAGCGCGCCGCGATCGGCGTGAGCGGGCAACTCCAACGATTGAAAACAAGCACCAGCACTTCAACGAGTACTACCACTCCGAGCAAGGTGGCCAGGAAGTACTTATCCAGCACGGCGAAAACAGGAATCGCGAAAATGCAAGACGCGAAGATTGCCCAGATGATCGTGTGGATCAATTTAACCGTGCGCAGAGCATCTGCAGTCTTCATCAAGCTTCGTCTCGCAGCATTGAGTTCGATCGATTTCGCTGATGGCGATCGGTGGGTCCTGCGCTACGATGTTTTTCCCAGCAAATAAATCGGCGTCGTGGGTTGTTCGGAGCCGCCTTCGGGTTCAAGCGTGATCGCCGCTGCGGCCACCTGATCGAGATTCGAAGGAAACTGAACTACAACAAATCCGTGGCCCGCCGTGTCGGGATTGATCAAGCCCGCGCTGATCTTTGCATCAGCGGTGACGAACCACAATTGATAAACCTTGCCTTCGGGCGCCGGCGGCAGGTCCGCCGTAACCACCCATCGCTTGCCCGGAATATCCCAATATACTTTGGCCGATGAGTCGGACGCGGATTCCTGGCCGGCGAGCGGTATGATTCGCCACTGAGTTGAACTGAGCACCGAGTTGACCTCGGCAAGCTCAGTCGCCGAAGCCGTCTCCTTATCGAGTTGCGCCTTCAATCTGATATTCCCGGCGAGCGCATCTCTTGTTCGTTCTGTTTCAGCTTGCAGAGCGCGATGCTCGGTTCGCCACATCGTCAGGCTGATGAGAAACGCGATCAATAGCGCGGCGGCGGCGGCCCAGGGTAGCAATACGGGAAACGAAGGCGAAGCGCCGGGGGAAGGGCGTTGTTCGCGGAGACTCGACGCCGGTCTCTCAGGGAAGGGAATCACCGGCGCAGCAAGCTGCTGCTCGGTATTTTCTCGCTTGATTCGCGCGGTGAGGAGATCGCGCAAGTAAGCGGGGGGCGCCGCGGGCTCGACTGCCAACGCCAAAACTCCCACCGCTCGCTCGAATTGATCAAGGTCCAGCTCGCAAACGGTGCAGCTTTCGCGGACGTGCGCTTCGAACGCGCGTGCCTCGTGCTGCGACAACGCGCCAAGCGCGCAGAGTGCGGCTTGTTCCTGGCTTTCCTGTGTTATGACTTCGTGCTTCAAAATGATGCCTTATAGCGAGCTCAAAACTTCGTAGCGTTCAGGAGCTACGAGCAAGAACATAGTGCCGTCCACCGTGTAGGTGCTCTCGTGAATGCTTCCGGTTTCAGCTCGATGATAGTCGCCCGGACCGAGCCGCTGACCTCGAATATGGCAATCACCTTCGAGCACATAAACCTGCTCCGGCCGCGTGTGCTCGTGAGGCGGTAGCGAAGCACCCGGCAGCATTCTAACCAGCGACGTTGCAATTCCGCTTGCGTGATCAACGTAGAGTTGTTTCACCATAATCCCTGCTTGCACCTCGTGCCACTGGCCCTCCGAAGCGCGAATCGAGATGAAATCCTGTGACCTTGGCGCAAGTCTTTCCACACCATTGAGTCTCGTCAACAGTTCCGCGAGCAGATTCTCGGGCGGCTCGGCTTCAGAAGCCGCGAAGTCCAGAGCGCTCGCGGTCAGTTCAAACGATTCAACCTCCTCGCCGCAAATCTCGCAGCCTTCCGCGAGATGTTCTTCGAAGGCGCGCGTCTCGTGCTGCGTCAACGCGCCCAAAGCGTAGCCTGCCGCGAGTTCGGTCATCTGATGGGCCACGTTTTGGTCGCTCATACCTGGCCCCCCAGTACCGGACGAAGCGTGTCCCGCAGTTTTATCAATCCAAGACGCGTGCGCGTCTTTACTGTTCCGAGCGGCTGCCCGAGCTTCAAAGCGATCTCGCTGTGACTCAAGCCCGAGTAATACGCAAGCTCGATGACCTCTCGCTGCTCAGCGGACAAACTCTCGAGCGCCGCGCACACCAGGCGCCGCCGCTCCGCCGTGACTGTATCTTCCTCGGGGCTCGCGGTGGACGCGCTGACTTCGCCAATCGAATCGAGTTGATCCTTGTTCTGGTGTTCGTACTTGCCGGACCGCAGCCGATCTATCCCTCGCGTGCGCGCGATCGTCATCATCCACGCGAGCGGAGCGCCTCGCTTTGAATCATAAGTCGCCGCTTGACGCCAAACTTGTGTGTAGACGTCGAGCAAAACTTCTTCAGCAGTCGATCGATCGCCCACTACTCGAAGAACCAGGCCGAACACCAGCCGGCTGGTCGAGTCATACAGCGTGGTCAGGGCAGACTGGTCCCCGCCGGCTACTTTTTCAATGAGCGCCGCCCAATCCTGGTCTCGTGTATTGATCTCTCTAGAGTCTTGGGGTGACCCCAATGCCGTATCCCCTCGCTTCAGGTCTACGCGCGAGCGCGCGCCTGTGGATTCGCGCTAACTAACTTCTTTGGCAGAAATGGATAATACAAAGTTGAGCGGCAAAGGGCAAAGCGTCGTGCCTTTTCATTTTTGGAGAGTCAGGTATAAGCCAGACCTTGAGGTGAATCCATATCGCTGAATCCGCGTTCCAATTACACCTATCTTTTCCCTGACTCGCCGATCTGGGCCGGCGCGAAGTCCACCGCGTCGGCGCTCACCACGTGATACTTCGTCTTCCCACGCAATCCAGTCAACGCGCCGCTGATGTCATCGCCGTGCAGGTGACCATATACGCAGACGTCAGGGCCGAACTCGTCGATCAACGCGGTGAAGCCCGAAGCTTCGTGAGCGGCGTTCGTTGGTGGATAGTGCAAAGCAGCGATCAATAAGTCGAATTCGTGCTCGTGGCCGCGCAGTGAGTCAAACGCCAAGCGCAGGCGTCCTACTT
>Ga0070705_100000218_pt1 | contig 34044 bp, 31 predicted proteins | sample KBSK5253metaG_FD_65455 | JGI IMG/M metagenome (GOLD analysis project Ga0070705, IMG submission 65455) | Corn, switchgrass and miscanthus rhizosphere microbial communities from Kellogg Biological Station, Michigan, USA - KBS K5-25-3 metaG | ecosystem: Host-associated > Plants > Roots >... | reverse complement strand
GATTTCGGATTGCGGATTCGATCCTCGATCTTCAATCCTCAATCTTCAAACCCCGTTCTCACTTCTTCTTCGGGGACTTGTCCGGTAATGATTCCTGCCGAACAGCTTTTGCGCCGGGGGTGGCGAAATTCACAACGATGCGTTCACTGCGGGCTGCATCAATGAAATTAATGTTGTTGGCGTTCTGAATCAGCCGGTCCACGTCCTGAACACGAAACCGGCTAAGCAGTTCAGAGTCTCCCTGCTTAATCGCATACAAAACCTGCAGGGCGCGCTCGAATCTTTTTCGAAATTCTGTGCTGCCTACGTGAATCAACACTGGCGGACGCGACAGGCGGATGTTCACGTCTCTCGTAAACGTCAGATCGATCTGGTCGACCATACTCCAGAGCGGATTTGAGCCTTCGCTGAACTCTCGCTCGATTTGCTTGTAAAGCGCGATGCGCTCACGATCCTCCGTAATAGCGGCTTGTGACCGGTTGCCCTCAGCGAAGCCCTTCGCGATGGGCGGTATCTCGGCAGCCTCACCCGGCTTTGATTTTGACCCCGGCACTTTCACTTCTGAAAACTCGCCCATCTCAACTGCATCTTCATCGAGCCAGACAAGCCCTTCGGTTTCGCGACGCACAAGAACAGCCGGCTGGCGTTCGAGCACGCGCACGAAGATACCGTCGGGAAGCACCCGCGCAACCGACGCAGCCCGCACTCGCGGCATTGTTTCGACCTTTTGTCTCAGCGTTGCCAGATCGACATCCATCAATCCGTTTTGTCCCACCGCCTTTCGAATCATCTGTTCGATATCAGCCGGCAGCGTTCCCGTAGCATCGCTGACCATCACCCGATGCAGCAGGAACAGCCGTGAATTCGCGAGCGTGTTATACCCTACAATCATCAACACGAGTCCGACCAGCAAACCTGCCGGTCGGGCGAAGCCCGCCGCCGTCCGAAAAACCTTTCCGATGTCAATTGCGCTTCGCCGTCGTGATCGCGTTTTGTCGAGGCGTCGAGACGAGCGAGGCGTCACGATTTGATTGCGCGCTCTTGGATCGCTCTTTGGAGCTAATGCCACAGTGTCACCCCACTTTGAGCGAGGGGGCGAGTCGGGGACCCGGCGACGGGGCGATCGCTTCTGTCGCCCCCTCGCCGAGTCTCCCCGTCTCCCCCTCAGAGTAGTTTCAGCAGCTCATCTCCTGCCTGATAAACGTTGCCGGCTCCGAGAGTCAGCACAAGGTCGCCGGGCTTTGCGACCTCCTTCAACCTGGCGGCCGCGCCCCCAAGCGCGCCAATGTATTCAACGTGCCGATGTCCAAATCGCTCGACCTGTTCCGCCAATCCTCGGCTCGTTATTCCCTCGATCGGATCTTCGCTCGCCGCATAGATATCAGAAATCAGCAACAAATCCGCGCCGTAAAACGCGCGCGCGAAGTCATCCGCCAAATCACGAGTGCGGCTGTATCGATGGGGCTGAAACAAAGTGACCACACGCCGCCCAGAGGTGCGAGCCGCCGCAAGCGTAGCTTTGATCTCGGTCGGGTGATGTCCGTAATCATCCACAACCAACACTCCGGATTTCTCTCCCTTGATCTGAAAACGCCGCTCCGCCCCGCGAAATTCGGCAAGCGCCTCGGCGATGTCTTCAAACTTCATGTCGAGATCCAGTCCTACCGCGATAGCAGCCAGCGCGTTCTGAATATTGTGAAGTCCCGGCACGCTCAGCTTGACTCTTCCCATCTCCACGCCAAAAGCGCGAACCGTGAACTCAGACCCGAAGCTCGCGTTCAGATCGATTTGCGATCCGCTCACATCCGCTTGCGCCGCCGAGCCGTAGCTGATCGTCCGCCGGGTCAGCTCAGGAATGATCGCCTGAACATTTTGATCATCCAAACACAGCACGATAGTCCCGTAGAACGGCACGCGATTCGAGAAGGAAACGAAGCATCGCTTAATCTCCTCTATACCTCCCGTGAAGTGATCCAGATGATCCGCGTCGATGTTAGTCAGCACAGCGATCGTCGGCGTCAACAACAACAGAGACCCATCCGATTCGTCCGCCTCAACAACGATGTACTCGCCTCGCCCGTGCCTGGCGTTTGACCCCAGAGATGCCACGCGTCCGCCAACCACAACTGACGGATCGAATCCGGTCGCCGTCATCAAATGCGCGATCATCGACGTTGTCGTCGTCTTTCCATGAGTGCCCGCCACCGCGATGCCGTTACGGTAAAGTCTCATAAGCTCGGCAAGCATCTCGGCTCGTGGAATCACCGGAATCTGTTTCTGCCGCGCCGCGATCACTTCGGGGTTATCGTCGCGTACCGCCGATGAAGTCACGATGACGTTTGCGCCGGCGATGTTTTCCGCTCGATGTCCTTCAAAGACGCTGGCGCCCATCGACTCGAGGTGCTCGGTTATCTGCGAACGTTTCAGATCGCTTCCGGTGACCCGGAAGTTCTGGCCGAGTGATAACAACACCTCGCCTATGCCGCTCATTCCGATGCCGCCGATCCCAACGAAGTGAATGTGTCTGACTCCTCGAAAAAGCATGACTAGTCCGTAGTCAGTGGTCCGTAGTCCGTAGTTCGGTAGGCAGTAGGCAGTAGGCAGTAGGCAGTAAGTTAGACAAGTAGAACCAGGAACCGCGAACTACTGACTACTGACTACGGACTACTGACTACGGACTATCCTCATTGCCAAATCCACTGCCCGCTCCGTTGAGTCGTGCCGGCCCAGTCTCCGGCTGGCTTCTTCCATTCGATCGATCTCATCCGGATGCTCAATCAATTGCTCCAATTCGCCGGCAAGCCGCGCAGGCGTTAGATCCATCTGAAGAATCATTAGGCCGGCGCCCGCATTAACAAACGCTTCGGCATTTTTGCGTTGATGATCATCGGTCGCGAACGGGAATGGAATGAATATCGCCGCCTTTCCCGCTGCTGCCACTTCGGCCGCTGTGGTCGCCCCCGCTCTGCAGATCAACACGTCAGCGTTTGCGAATTGGTCCGCCATGTCGTGAATGAATGGCTTTACCACCGCATCATCAAACCCGGCTTCGATGTAGGCGTTTCGCACTTTTTCGAAATCCCGCTCGCCCGTTTGATGAGTTATTTCAAGCCGGTCTTTTCTCGATGCGAGCAACGCCAACGCGCCGGTCATCGCTTCGTTGATCGCTCGCGCGCCCTGGCTTCCACCGAAGATCAAAACACGAAGCTTCGAGTCGCGAGTCTTCCTTGGCAGCGTCGCAAAGTCCAGTCGAACCGGATTGCCGGTAACGACAGCTCGCCGCCTGAAATACTTGCGCGCGTCTTCGAAGCTCAACGCCGCGGCATCGACGAAGCGCGAAAGAACTCGATTCGTAAATCCCGGCATCGCATTCGGCTCGACTATCATCGTCGGTATTCGCATGAACGCCGCCATCAACAATGTCGGACCTGACGAGTACCCTCCGACGCCAATCACCACGTCGGGTTTGAATCGCCTCAGTATCCGCAGCGCGGCCGCGGTACTCACCGGCAGACCGAACGTCGACTTTGTTCTTTCAAAGAGCGAAACGCCTTTAAGCGCGCCAACCTTGATCAACTGCAGGTCGAAGCCCTCGCGCGGGACGATCTTTGATTCCAGCCCGCGCCCGGTGCCAACAAACAGAATCTCAGTCGCCGGGTCGCGCCGCTTGAACTCCCGCGCCATCGCGACACCGGGGAATATGTGCCCGCCTGTTCCACCTGCCGCAATGATTACCCTCATCTCGATTGCGGATTGCGGATTTTGGATTGCGGATTCGAAAGCGGAGTCAATCCGCAATCCGCAATCTGCAATCCGCAATCATCATGTTTTTCCGTGCTTCGAAACGTTCAGCAGCACGCCGGCCGCGAACAAACTGATCGCCAGTGACGATCCGCCCGCGCTGACAAACGGCAGCGGGATGCCCTTCGTCGGCACCAGCGACAATGTGACGCTGATGTTGAAGAACGCTTGCGCGATGATCATCGTGGTCAATCCTACTGCCAGCAACTGCCCAAACATATCGGGAGCGAATCGAGCCGCGCGAAACCCTCTCCACGCCAGCATTCCAAAGAGCAACACCAGCGTTGCCGCTCCGATGAATCCGAGTTCCTCGCCGATGACCGCGAAGATAAAATCCGTGTGCGGTGCCGGAAGATAGAACAGCTTCTGCCTGCCCTGCGCGAAACCAACGCCGCTTGTTCCTCCGCTTCCGATCGCGATCATCGACTGCACAGGTTGAAATCCAAATGTCGTTTGGTACTTCCACGGATCAAGAAACGCAAGCAGCCGTTTGAATCGCCAAGGCACCAGGAGCATCGCTGTAATCGCCGGGACCACCGGCACAGCGAGAGCCAAAAAATAGCGGCCCGGTGTGCCGGAGTGATACATCATCGTCAGAAAAACCAACCCGAGCGCGAGAGCGGTGCCCAGATCCGGCTCGGCTCCAACCAGCACGATAAACGCTCCGGCGACGATCGCAACGCGCACAAACGTACGCTTGAAGTTCTCGATTTCTCTGGCGTGCTTTTCAAGGAAGAACCCCAAATAGGCCACCAGAGCCAGTTTCGCGATCTCCGACGGCTGGAGCGAGAAGTACCTGCCGTATCTGATCCATCGGTGCGTTTCGTTGACTCTCGGCAAAAACAGCACAGCAATCAACAGCAACAGCGTCACACCGAGCAGTGAGAAGACAACGGCCGGCCGCTTGTAGTGACGGTAGTCGATGCATATCGCCGCCGCCATCGCCGCGAAGCCAACAAGCGCCCACATTCCCTGTCGCCCGAGAAAATAGAACTGGCTGCCGTAGCTTTTCTCCGCCAGGATCGCCGACGCGCTGTACACCATCACCGCGCCAAACAGCGTTATCCCAAGCACGATGGCCAGCAGAACCTTGTCCACGGGCAACTCGCGGGCAATCGACGGGCGAGAGTTTGGTCCGCGCCCGAAAACCGACTCGGCCTCGCGTTTCCATCTCGGCGCCGGAACTCTGTAGTCAGAAACCATAAGACATTTTGGATTGCCGATTTTGGATTTTGGACTGCGGATCAAGAAGAGCATTCCGCAAATCCGCAATCCAAAATCCAAAATCGGCAATCACGTTGTCAGTCTCCCGGTCCACCCGCTGTGAAGCTTGCTCGCCAGCTTGTAAACCGCTTCCTTGAACACTCTTCCTCGATGCTCGTAGTTGTCGAACATGTCGAAACTCGCGCAGGCCGGCGCCAGCAACACGACGTCGCCGGCAGCCGCGACTTCCATCGCTTTTAGCACGGCTTCCTGCATCGAGCGTGCGCGCGACATCTCGCTCGATCCTTCAAGCTGCGACGCTATCTTGTCGCTGGCCGCGCCGATCAGAATCACCTGCTTCACTCGTTCGCGGATCAACGGCGCAAGCACGGTATAGTCGCTGTCTTTGTCCTTGCCTCCGAGGATCACGATGATGTTTCGCTCGAACGCTTCGAGCGCTTTCATTGTCGAATCGACGTTGGTCGCTTTCGAATCGTTGTAAAACTTTATGCCGTCGATCTCGGCCACGAATTCGATTCGGTGCTCGACTCCCTTGAATTGTTTGATTGCCTCGCAAAGCGCCGGCAGGCCGTCCACTCCTGTTCCGGCCGCACAAAAAATTGCCGCAAGCGCAGTCATTACGTTTTCGACGTTGTGCATACCCGGCAGCGGGATTTCCTCGAGTCGCATCACCTTCATAGCCCCGCGATAATCCTTCAACATCGTTGTTTGTATGACACCGCCGTCGAGATAAACATCGGCAGCTTCGCCGGTCATCGTCTCGGACCCCTTCGAGCTGAAGTAGATTCGTCGCGATGAGATCCCGAGTTGGTCAGCCATATCCGCTACGCCTTGATCGTGACCATTGAGCACCGCCCAATCACTTTCGTTTTGATTCAGGAAAATCCGATGCTTCGCTCGCATATAATTTTCGAAGGTCCCGTGCCGATCCAGATGATCCGGCGTGATGTTAGTGACGATCGCTACGTGCACCCGCAGGCTTTCGATCATCTCCAACTGAAAACTGGACAATTCGGCCACAGTCCAGGACCTGTCAGTGGATTTTTCAATCAAGCTGGTCAGCGGAGTCCCAATGTTTCCGCCGACGATTACTTCGGCGCCCGCCGCCCTCATCAATTCACCGATTAGCGTTGTCACCGTGGTCTTGCCATTCGACCCGGTGACTCCAATCATCCGCCCTCGCAAGAATCGTCCCGCCAGTTCGGGCTCGCTGATGATTTCAATGCCGGCTGCGCGGGCCGATTCAAGCACCGCCAGATCCGCCGGGACTCCCGGACTCACCACGATCAAGTCGGCATTAACGAACAAGCTCTCCGGGTGCCCGCCAAGCGAGAGCATAGCTCCGAGCTTGCGCAACTGTTCGGCCGCGTCGCGAATTTCGGCTTCGGTCTTCGAGTCGTTGCCGATCACCATCGCGCCCCGCGACAAAAGCATGCGGCTGGCTGCGACTCCGCTCCCCGCCAAACCGACCACCAAAACTTTTTTTCCCGACACATCCATATTGGGGGTTGGAGGTCAGGGGATGGGGAGTAGGGTTGGTTCCAACCCCCAGCCCCTAACCCCCATCCCCCTTTTTCATCTGAGCTTCAACGTCGAAAGACTCAACAGCGCGAACAGAATCGCGATAATCAGAAATCGAAACACAAGCTTCGGTTCCATTCGCCGCGAGAGTTCCGGCGGATACATCAACTCGAAGTGATGATGTATTGGCGTCATCTTGAAGATTCGACGGCGGAAAAGCTTGAACGAAGCGACCTGCAGGATGACTGACACTGCTTCGATCACGAACACGCCTCCGATCATCACCAACAGAAACTCCTGTTTGATCATCACCGCTATCGCGCCGATTGCTCCACCGATTCCAAGCGCCCCAACGTCGCCCATAAACACTTCAGCGGGCGGCGCGTTGAACCACAGAAACCCGAGACTCGCGCCGGTCAGAGCCGCGCAAAAAATCGTCAGCTCGTGAATGCCCGGATTGTGCTCGAGCCCGAGGTACTCGGCGAATCTCGTGTGCCCGCTCACGTACGTGAACCCCGTAAGCGCAGCCGCCGTCACCATCGTCACCGATATAGCGAGTCCATCCAGTCCGTCGGTGAGATTGACCGCATTCGAAAACCCGACAACCACTAGGGGCGAGAAGGCCAGCAAATACATCGGCCACCAAAGCTCGGGGTTGAAGGTCTTTACAAAAGGAACGCTCAATCGCGTGCTATAGGTTGTCAAATATCTGAGCGCAAGCCCGAAGGCGCAAGCAGCCAGAAACTGCATCACGAGCTTCTGCCTGGCGGTCAGCCCGAGGTTGTGACGGCGTCTAATCTTCAAATAATCATCGGCGAATCCGATCGCGCCAAACGCCAGCGTAGTCAGCACCGCGATCCATACGTATGCGACTGAAAGATCCGACCAAAGCAACGTCGAGATCGCCACCGACAGCAGAATCAGCACACCGCCCATCGTAGGAGTGCCGCGCTTGGATTGATGAGTGCGCGGTCCCTCTTCGCGAATCTGCTGCCCGATTTGAAACTCGCGCAGCAGCCTGATCATCTTCGGCCCGAACACCAGGCTTATCGCGAGCGCGGTGATCGCCGCCCACGCAGTGCGAAACGTCACTTGCTGAAAAACGCGCGTGAACCCCAGACTGTCGTGGACGTCCTGAAGTAGTCTCAGGTAATAGAACATTCAGCCCCCAGACCAGATCGCAACTTCAGGCCATTTGCCGCAGCGTTTCTCCCCGCGTTTCATCTTTGGGCGCGCCGCCCGTATTCGGGAGCGGCTCAAACACCTGCTTGATGCGCTGCACAACGGTTTCGGTCTTCACTCCACGCGAGCCCTTTACCAATATGCAATCACCAGCTTTCACGTCGCGAATCAGAAGCTCCGATGCCTCTTCGGCAGTCTCGACAAACACCGCCGCGTCGTCACTCATACCAGCGTCGAGCGCGCCCGCTATGATTTCGCTAGCCAGACCACGAACGCCGATCAACTTGTCGACCCCAAGCTTCGCGATCTCACGCCCGGTTTCACGATGCAGCCGCGCGCCGTCGTCTCCAAGCTCGAGCATTTCGCCGGCGACCACGATTCTCCGGCTGGCGTCGTTGCCCGCGCATAGGGTGGAAACCATCTCGCGCAGCGCACCGGGATTTGAATTGTAAGAGTCATCGATGATCGTGAAGCCATTGCGGAAACGCACGACCTCACCGCGCATTTTTGCAGGATGCGTTTCCGATAGCGCATCGGCGATTTCGCCGAGCGCTACTTCAAAGCGGTCCGCAATCGCCGCGGCCGCGAGCGCGTTGTAAAGATTGTGCCGTCCCGCCAGCGGCAGACGCACCTTGAGTCGCCCGCGAGGCGTAACCAGCACAAAGCAACTTCCCTCCAAACCCTTCGATCGGATTTCCGTTGCCGTTACATCCGCTTCGCGCTCGATCCCGAATGTCACGCTTGTGATGTCGTGGCGCATCGCGGCCATCCTGGCGACGCGATCGTCGTCCCCGTTCAGCACCGCTACTCCGCCCGGGATGATTCCGCCGACCATTTCCGATTTCGCTTCAGCGATCTCGTCGACCGAGTTGAAAAATTCAAGATGAGCGGGCGCGACAATCGTCACCACGCCAACTTGGGGCGGCGCGATTGTCGCCAGTCGCGCAATCTCGCCTTTGTGATTCATTCCCATCTCGAGCACGGCATAATCAAAATCAGAGGCGCGGCGGCCTTCCGATTCCATCTTCAAAATTGAAAGCGGCACTCCGAAATCATTATTAAGATTACCCGTGGTTTTCACTACACGTCCGGCGCGCTCGAGCATCGAGGCGGTCAGATCCTTTGTCGTTGTCTTTCCCATGCTTCCGGTTATCGCAACGACTTGTCCCTGCCACGACTTGATAACCGAACGCGCGAGCGACTGAAGCGCCGCGAGCGTGTCGTCGACCATCAACAGAGCAAACTTCTGCGGGTCGATCGCGCGCGCGGATTCCGAGTCGATAAAATCGCGCGTGACGACTGCCGCCACTGCGCGGCCCGCCATCGCGTCCGCGACAAACCGATGCCCGTCGTAATTCTCTCCTTGAATTGCGAAAAACAACTCGCCGGGCCGGACCGTGCGTGAATCGATCGAATAACCCGTCGGCTCACGCTCGGCCAGCTCCGTAGCGCCGCGGGCGGCGCGTACGTTCGACCCTACTGAATCTGCAATCTCACCCAGCTTCATATCTGTTCAACACCCAATCTTTTCATCATCGCTTCACGCGCCACTTCGTGATCGTCGAAATGATTTCGCTGCTCGCCGATGATCTGATAAGTCTCGTGTCCCTTGCCCGCGATCAAAACGACATCGCCCTCTCGGGCTTCCTCGACCGCGCGAAAGATCGCTTCACGCCGGTCGGTCATCTTCAAGTAAGGCCGGCCCGCGCGCTTGAGCCCGGGCTCAATGTCACCGATGATGGCTTCCGGGTCTTCTGTTCGCGGATTGTCCGACGTTACGATTGCGACGTCGCTCAGTTGTCCCGCAATCTCGCCCATCGGCTCTCGCTTTGTGCGATCACGATCTCCGCCGCAGCCGAAAACAGTTATGACTCGCCCCACGCTTCCCGCCACTTCGCGAGCCGTCTCGAGAACGTTCTTTAGAGCATCGTCCGTGTGCGCGTAGTCCACGATTACCGTGAATGGCAGTTGTCCAGGTCCATTCAGCGAAACCTGTTCGAACCGGCCCGACACAGTCGAACACTCGGTCACACCGCGTGCTATTGCTTCCAAACCGGCTCCCAAAGCCAATCCCGTGGCAACAGCCGCGAGGATGTTGTAGACGTGAAACCGCCCGGCCAGCCTCGATCGAATGCCGATCTTTCCCGCGGGCGTGCTCACCGTGAATTCAAGACCGCGCGCGCTTAGCTTGAAATCATCCGTTCCGACATCCGAGCGACTACCGAAGCCATAAGTCATTCGGTCACCCTTCGCCGTCCTGAATAATCTGCGCCCGTACTCATCATCGACGTTGATCACCGACGCGCCAGGCTGAATGCCGAGCGCGCCGGTGAACAGTTTCTCCTTCGCCGAGAAGTAGCTCTCCATGTCCTTGTGGTAGTCGAGGTGATCACGAGTCAAATTCGTGAACACCGCGACCGCGAACTTCAACGCGTCCGCGCGATGTAATTCAATCGCGTGCGACGACACTTCCATCACCGCAGATCGACATCCAGCGTTAACAGCACGCGCAAGCATTCGCTGGATGTCCGACGCTTCGGGCGTCGTGTTCAGCGCCGCCGCATCTTCATCGCCGATGCGATGAGTGATCGTTCCGAACATCGCCGACGTTCCCTCGCTCACGCGAATGATCGAATCAATCAAGTGAGCGGTCGTCGTCTTCCCGTTTGTGCCCGTTATTCCAATGAGCTTGAGCCGCTCCGACGGATGACCGTGGACGGCAGCCGAAGCCCTCGCCAGCGCCGCGCGCGAATCCGCTACCTGAATCCACGCCGGCACCTCTTCGTTTGAAAGAGCAACATCCGAGATCACAGCGATCGCACCGCACTCGACTGCCTGCGGAATAAACTCGCGTGCGTCCGACTTCTCGCCGCGGATGGCGACAAACACAGAACCCGGCTCGCACTTGCGCGAATCGTGAGTCACGTCGCGCGCTTCTCGATCGAGCTGCCCGGTTGCAGCGCTCGCTCCAATTTCCTTTGCCAGCTCAGCGAGCTTCAATTCGCCCTTGCCCCAACTCTCGGCGGATCGCCGCTTGAAGCCGTCGGCCGCGCCGCGGTTTCAAGCGGATTCTTTTTGATCACCGCCTTCGAGAGTTTTACCCGGCAGATCGTGTTCTCGGGAACAAGCGTGCCCGGCGGCGGGCTCTGCAGCGAAACCACGCCATCCCCCGAAGCATTCAGCTTGATCCCCTGTGCCGCGCACATACTCGCCGCTTCACGGATTCCTCTTCCAATCAAGTCAGGCATCACAATGCTGCCGTAGCGCTTTGATGCCGATTCGTGACCCTCAGCTTCGGCAACTTCGAGCGCGGGCCGCGAATCGTCCGTCTCAACCGGACGCGATGCTTGGGCTTCAGCAGCGAATTCCGCCGTTTCATAAACCTGCAGGTCGCCGCCTGCGAGCAGCGATTGCGGATCGTTCTCAGGCTGAACGCCCAGCGTATGAAGCGCGTCCGACACAACGCGCGCAAAGACGGGCGCGGCAACCGCTCCGCCAAGATGCGCGCCAGCCGGTTCATCTATCGAGACGACGCACGCGATCTCGGGGTTATCAACCGGCGCGAAGCCTGCGAACGAAGCGACGTATCGTGTCTGCGAATAGCGCCCCGTTGCCTCGTCAATCTTCTGAGCGGTCCCGGTCTTGCCCGCGGCGGGATATCCGCCCATGCGAGCCGCCTTGCCGGTTCCCTGAAGCACGACGCCTTCGAGCATTGACTTCAAAGTGGCTGCTGTAGCCTCACTCACGACTTGCCGTTTCTCGGGACGAGTCTCGTCCAGCACGTCGCCCGCCGTCGATGTGACTCGTTCGATCAAGTGCGGCTTAACCCATTCGCCTGCGTTTGCAATGCACGCATACGCCGCCGCCGCCTGAACCGCCGTCACGCCAACCTCGTGTCCCATTGGAATAGAGCCGATGCTTGTCGGGCCCCATTCGCTTGCGGGTTGGAACAACCCTCGCGACTCGCCGGGCAACTCGATCCCGGTTCGCTTGCCGAAGCCGAACTTCTCGATGTAGCTCGCGAGTCTCTCATTACCCAACTTCATTCCGATCTTTATCGCCGCAACGTTCGATGACTTGGCCAGCGCCTGGGCTGCAGTGAGCACGCCGTAGGGATGATCGTGCACGATTCGATCCGCGATTCGAATCTGCCCCCCGCCGCAATCGATCAAAGTATTAGGCCGGATCAGTTGCTCCTCGAGCGCGGCCGCATAAGTGACGAGCTTAAAAATGGAGCCCGGCTCGAATGCAGTCTCAACCGCGCGGTCGTGCCGTTGGGCATCGCTGGAATCAGCAACATTGTTTGGATCAAACGTCGGATAGTTGGCCAGCGCCAGAATCTCGCCGGTCGAGGGCCGAAGAACAACGATCGTGCCCCCTCGCGCGCGAGTCGCGCGGATGGTTTCGGCGAGCGCTTTCTCGACGTGATTCTGGATGATGAGGTCTATGGTGAGCGAGACGTTTGCGCCAGGAACCGGGTCTTCTACCGAATGATCGTAGGACTTGTTCAGAGCATCAACATCCAGCAACAAGCGCCCACCCTGCCCGCGGATCAGTTTATCGTACGAAAGCTCTATGCCGCCAACACCGCGTTCGTCCATATCGACAAAGCCCAGTATATGAGCCGCCGCCGCGCCGCTTACGTAGAATCGTTTCATCTCGTTTACGTAACGCAGTCCCGGAAGCCCGAGCTTGTCGACTCGAGCAACTTCCTTCTCATCGAGCTTTCGCTTGACCGCGACGGCGATTCGGCCGGATGTAAGGCGCTTAAACAGATCGTCGCGATCGATGTCCAGCGCACGAGCCAGCCCGGTCGCTGCCACTTCCGCGTTTCCTATCTCGGACGGCGATGCATAAAGAGACTTCACGAGGACCGAGCGCGCAAGCTCGTTGCCGTTGCGATCGTAGATCACGCCGCGCATCGGACTAAGCTCGATCGCTGCTTGTTGCTGCCGTCCGGCGCGGGCGAGCAGCGAATCGTGCTCTTTTACCTGCAGCCATAGAAGCTTCACGCCGATCGCCATCATCCACAGGATTATCACGACCTGAATCGTTGTGAGTCGTTTCTCGGAAGCTCTATGACTCTCTGACATCCTCATTGCTGTTCAACCCAACTCTCTGTTCGGTCGCCGCAGGAACCATCACCTCTTCTGCTTACGTGGAGCCGCGGCCGGGTTGGCCGCATCTCGTTTGTCTGGTCGCTCGAGCCCGAGCTTTTGCGCGCGTTTTTCTATCTCGACCGGTGAAGAGGCTCGCGCATACTCAAGCTCGAGTTGACGAAGCCGTTCCTCGAGCTGCGCGGATTGGCGCCGCAGCTCTTCGCTCTGGTACCCAACCGATATGGCCTCGAAGTGCTGCCGCGCGCTCAGAACGAAGCCGCCCGACAGCAGAGCTCCCGCGACGCCAATCGCCGCCAGCCAGCCAAGCACCCTCCCGCTGACGGGCCGCGCGACCGGCTCCTGATGAATTTGCTTTGCGGGAAAGAATCGATCTGTCATGAATTCGCCTCTTGGGTTTCCAGATATGAATTTCCCCGTGGGAAATCAATCGCACAGACCTGTGTCTGTGGTGCAACTGGGGGCTGGGAATGCCGGCTGGTTAGAGCCGCTCGCAAACACGAAGAAGGGCACTCCGCGAGCGAGGATTGCGTGTCATCTCATCAGGTCCGGGGCGAATGGGCCGCCGCGTAAGAACATTGATTCGATTCCTGGCTCCGCAATGCTCACAAATGATCTCGTCAACATCAGCATTCTTTCGCGCCGCGCTCATTTGCGGCTCGCACATGCATCGCCCTGACTCGCGAAGAAAACTGCGTTTCACGATCCGATCTTCAAGCGAGTGAAACGAGATGATTGCCAACCGGCCCTGCTTTGCGAGCGCTGATATCGCCGCGGGCACGAACCGCTCGAGCGCTCCGAGTTCGTCGTTGACCGCGATTCGCAAAGCCTGAAACGTTCGAGTCGCCGGGTGAATTCGCCAACGGCCTCGAAGATTCAACGCGCGCACAACGATGCCGGCAAGCTGCCTCGTAGTCGTGATCGTTTCGTGCTCGCGATCGCGCACGATGCGCCGGGCAATCTTGCGTGCGCCTCGCTCCTCTCCATATTCAAAGATCAGATCTGCGAGTTCGCTCTCCGGAAATCGATTCAGCAGATCGGCCGCGGTTTCTTCGCGGCTTTGATCCATTCGCATATCAAGCGGCGCATCCGCGGCGAAGCTAAAACCCCGGTCACCTCGGTCGAGCTGAATCGAAGAGACTCCAAGATCCGCGAGAATCCCTTGAGCCTCACTTACTCCCGCTTCGTCCAGCACTGAGGTGATCCGTTCGAAGTTCGAGTGAATGAGTTGAACTCGATTTTCAAAGATCGCCAGACGTTCACGCGCTGCGGCGAGCGCTTCGAAATCCTGGTCTATCCCAACGACACGAGTGTCGGGCGAAGCGGCCAGCATCGCGTAAGCGTGTCCTCCCGCTCCGACAGTGCAATCGACAAACGTTCCCCCTCGCTCCGGCTGAAGCCACTCGATGATCTCTTCGAGTAAGACAGGTTTGTGCAGTTCATCGTTCTCAACAGCCACCGCTATATGCCCAGAGCTGCAAGGCTGGCCGCGTCATCATCAGTAAAAGGCTGGCCGTCGATTCGCGCCTTGAATTTATCAAGCTCCCAAACCTCGAGATACTGGAGGTATCCAAGCACCGCGACATTTCCTACCAACTCAGCACTCGAGCGAAGAAGCGGATGAACCAGTATTCGCCCCTGCGCGTCAACCTCCGCGAGTTGGCCGTAGTAGTTTGTTCGATCGAGGAACTTGCGAACCGCGGCGTCGCTTGTTCCCCTCGACTGGAGCTTCTCTTCAATGATCATCCATTCGGCAATCGGATAAAGCCGCGCACACTCACCGGTCAGACTGGTAACATAAAACTCAGTGCCGTAATGCTCATCAATGTAGCGCCGGTAGTTGGCCGGCAGCTTGATGCGGCCCTTGTCGTCCATCCGAACCGTGTAATGTCCCCTGAGCATTCAATAGGCACCCTTCAAACGACGTCAATCGGCAGTTCCACTATGTTCCACTTCGTTCCACCACGTCGCCGTATCCTACGTCAGAAGGAAAGGGGTGTCAAGCGTGAAATTATTTAACGATAAGAGGTTGTGGGCATTCGGCTGGACCAGGATACGACGCAAATAATGCCTCGCCCGGCGCGACTGTGGTATAGTGCGGGACTTTGATTGGGCGGTGAATCCAATGAGCAGAACCACGATGATCATCATCAGCTACGGGCTCGCGGCGGCGGCGGCGAACCTGCTTGGCGGCTTGCTGGTTTCCTCGCGGAGGCTTGGTCAGGCAACGCTGAGATACTTGATCGCGTTGGGAGCCGGGTTCATGTTGGCCGCGGTGTTTCTGAAGATGGTTCCCGAAACGATCGGGCAGTGGCCGGGATCGCCGGTCGTTCCGATGGTATGGTTGCTCGCGGGCTATCTTCTCATTCAATTCGTCGAGCACACGGTTGCACCGCATTTTCATTTCGGCGAAGAGACGCACGAGGAAGCGATGCTTGGCCGGCACGTTGCGACGGCCGGGCTGAGCGCGTTGATGGTGCACACGTTTTTCGACGGAGTCTCGATCGCGGTTGCTTCGCTGGTGAGCGCGCAACTTGGGGTATTGATCTTCATAGCGATCCTGCTGCACAAGGTCCCGGAGGGCTTCACCGTCGCCTCGATGATGCTGGCGGCCGGCCGCAGCCATAGAAGCGCCACTCTCTCCGCCTTGATGGTCGGACTGGCGACGCTTGTGGGAGTCGCGCTGGTGGTGATGTTCGAGAACACCGCCTGGTACTCGCGCCCGCTTTCGGCGCACGTTTTGCCGCTGTCCGCGGGCGTGACGCTCTACGTGGCGGCGTCGGATCTAATCCCCGAGGTCAACACTCGCGAGGGCGGCGTGAAGACCTCGATGATGGTATTCGCGGGCGTCGCGCTACTTTATCTGGTCGAGCTTGCGTTCGAGGCTCTCAAATTCGACCGCTAGTTGCTGTAACGAGCATATCGTTAGTGAAGGAGTAGTACCCGTGCGAATCCGTCTAATCAGCGTCATCCGTGGTCTATTCGGCGATAATGAGGAGCATTGAGTTCGAACAATAGACCGCGGATGACGCTGATTAGACGGATTCGCACGGATTCCTGCGCTAGCGAAATGCATGTTACAAGCAACTAGTAACCTACTGTCTTCCCAGAAGCACCTGATTGGTCACGCGCGTATTCTCTTCGATGTCCATGAACACGTACATCCATTCCGAATACGCGTAGAGAAAGACGAACACAAACACGGCGTAGATGATCATGATAAGCCCGCCAACCGCTCCTCCCAGGAACGCAGTCGGTCCAATGTCGGCTGAACTGCCGAATGAGGAAGGTCGCGAGCCTGCTGTAGCGCCGGCAATGATCATAAATAGGCCGGCAATTATCAGGATGCCCGCGGCGACGAATGCAAAGATCTTAATGCACACCGCAATGAACCGGAGCACCTTGTACTTCTTCTCGACCGTTGGCGGCGTCGACGGCGTGCTTGAGCCCCAGCTCGGGCCCGAATTCATCACTGGACGATGCTGTTCGTAAGAAGGTTGAGACGGCAGGGGAGGTGGAGGTGCTGCGTGGCTCAGCGTTGTCCCGCAGCTTCCACAGAATTTCGCGGTGTCAGGAAGTTCAGCGCTACAAACCGGACATTTCATATTTTCGGTACTCCTTTCTGATTTCGGAGTCGCTTCAATAATGGCCGAGCGACCTTCCGATTGGGGTGACAAGATAATCTGAGCCGCCGTTGAAATCAATGCCGATTGGTGAGATCGCTTTCGCTTGACCATCAATGGACTGCTTCGTATTATGGTTCGTGCACTTCACACCCAGTGAAAAGGCGTTGATGCAACGAAGATCAACCGTCACCGCGACACCGAAAATCAGCATCGAAATTCAGACCAGGAGATAGATCATGGCTAGTGAACAGGAACACGGCGCGATCGTTTGGCATAACGGGAAGCTGGTACCGTGGAACGAAGCCACCATCCACGTGATGTCCCACGTAGTCAACTATGGATCATCGGTGTTTGAGGGCATACGTTGCTACGATACCAAACGCGGATCGGCGATTTTCAGGCTTGACGCTCACATCGAGCGGCTGTTCAATTCAGCGCACATCTATCGAATGCAGGTTCCGTTTACTTTTGAAGAAGTAACCGATGCCTGCCAGCGCCTGGTCCTCGCGAACGAGTATAAGGAATGCTACCTGCGGCCGCTCATCATTCGCGGCTACGGCACGTTTGGAGTCGATCCGTTTCCGTGCCCGATCGATGCCTACATTTGCACCTGGCAGTGGGGCAAGTATCTGGGCCCCGAAGCGCTCGAGCAGGGCGTCGACGTTTGCGTCTCGAGCTGGACTCGCATTGCGCCGAACACCTTGCCGTCGATGGCAAAAGCGGGCGCGAACTACATGAACTCGCAGCTCATCAAGATGGAGGCGAAGCTGAATGGCTACGCCGAGGGAATCGCTCTCGATCCGGAGGGCTACATCAGCGAAGGCTCGGGCGAGAATATCTTCCTGGTAAAGGACGGCACGGTGATGACTCCGCCATTGTATTCGACCGTCCTTCCCGGAATCACACGCGATTCGGTGATCAAACTTTGTGAGCGCAACGGAATCCCGGTTCTTGAGCGGGCGATTCCGCGTGAGATGCTTTACATCGCCGATGAAGTATTTTTCACCGGCACCGCGGCCGAGATCACACCGATTCGATCAGTCGACAAGGTGCAGGTTGCGGCCGGCCGCCGAGGTCCGATCTGCGCGGAGATTCAAAGGCAATTCTTCGACATCATCTCGGGTGAAGCTGACGATGTGTTTGGATGGCTCACTCCGGTCGAGGCTCCGAAGGCCGCGGCTCAACACGAACCGCAGATGGTCTAATTGCCCAGTTCAAGGTAGAACGGCCCCGGCTCGTGGAGCAAGACGGCTGGTTCAGCAGGACTCGGAACTCATTTAGTAGATGACCGCGTCTATTTCCTCTTCCACTTTGTTCCCTGAGGCGTGTCTTCAAGGATGATTCCTCGAGCGGCGAGTTCTTCTCTTATCTGATCAGCTTTGTTGAACTCTCGATTGCGGCGGGCGGCCTTGCGTTCTTCGATCTTTGCTTCGATCTCGGCGACAAGCGCCGCGTCCACGGACTCTTCCTGCTCGGGTAAGACCCCCAACACAGAATTGATACGACCAAGCAATTCGACCGCGGCTTCGCGGTCGTCCGCGCCGAATTCGCCTGCGTCAATCGCGCTGTTCACATCACGGCGAAAGTCATGAAGCGCGGCCAGCGCGTTCGATGTGTTCAGGTCGTCGTTCATCCCGGCTTCGAATCCTTCGCGAGCGCGCGCAAGCGCGTCCTGTGCGCGCGGCTGCGATCCAGGCTTGCCTGAAAATTCGCTAAGCCGGCGCCGAAGATTCTTCAGCCCTTCGAGCGCGCTCTCCGCCCCGCGCAAGCCTTCAAGCATGAAATTCAACTGCGTTCGATAAGGCACGGACAACAGCAGGTAGCGAATCGACATCGGGGAATAGCCCTGCGAAATCAGATCGCGCACCGTGTAGTAGTTCCCTTTCGACTTCGCCATCTTCTCGCCTTCGACCAACAGGAACTCCGAGTGTACCCAGTGGCGAACGAAGGGCTTCCCAGTCGCGCCTTCCGATTGCGCGATTTCGTTTTCGTGATGAGGAAAGATCAAATCGACGCCGCCGCAATGAATGTCGAAGGATTCGCCAAGGTACTTCATCGACATCGCCGAGCATTCGAGGTGCCAGCCCGGACGCCCTTCGCCAAACGGAGATTCCCAACGCGGCTCCTTCTCTTCCTTGGGCTCCTTCCAGAGAACGAAGTCGCGCGCGTCATCCTTTTCGTATTCATCCGAATCGATTCTCGCGCGCAGCACATCGGTTTCGAGTTTCAAACCGGAAAGCTTTCCATAACCGGGGAAGGAACCGATGCGATAGTAGAGCGAACCGTCGCTCGTATAGGTATGCTCGGTGTCCGCAAGCCGCTTCATCAATTCGACCATCTCTGGAATATGCTTTGTCGCGCGCGGAATCACTTCGGGCTGTTCGATGTTCAGCGCTTTTGTGTCTTCAAGAAATGCCTGCGTATAAAACTCAGTGTATTCCTCGAGCGACTGGCCCGATTCGAGCATTCTTCGAATGATCTTATCTTCCACATCGGTGATGTTCATGACGTGAAGCACTTCATAGCCGAGATACTTCAAATATCTGCGGAGCACGTCCACCGCGACGAAGGTCCGAAAGTTTCCGATGTGGCCGTAGTCGTACACCGTCGGCCCGCACGCATACATCCGAACGGTGTTGCCTTCGAGGGGTTTGAATTCTTCGAGCGCTCGAGTGAGCGTGTTTTGGAGCTTCAACATTGAGCGGCTACCTCATGACGTCGTTATTGCACTCGGCACAAAACAGGATGCTAGCGAAGGGAAAAGCGCGGTGTCAACGAAGCGAACATTTGGATTCTTGGGAGGGTTGACTGAACGGAGCCTTGAGTCTTCGCGTCTCTGCGCATCTTCGCGCCCTTTGCGCGAGACGAGACTTGAATAAGGTGTTTCGCGCAAAGACGCAAAGATCCGCGAAGTTCGCAAATACTCTATGCGCGTGCCGGTGTAGCTTAGCCTGCGAACCTCCTCACACCGATGTCCCGCAGTTGGCGCAGAACTTCGCGCCCGGTTGAACCGGCGCCTGGCAGTTCTTGCAGGGCTGAGGCGCCATCGAGTGACCGCAGCTCGAACAGAACTTTGTTCCGGCTTGCACCTCGGCGTGGCACGAAGGGCATTCCACGGAAGCGGCTCCGGGAGCCTGTTGCGTGGCGCCGCAGTTCGAGCAGAACTTCGCGCCGGCCGGGTTCGGGGTTCCGCATTTTGAACAGGGCGCCGTCTGTCCCTGGGCCGCGCCGTGCGCTCCGCCGACGGCGCCCGCCATTACCTGGCCGAAGCCCAATCCAAGTCCCAGGCCCATACCTTGTCCCGCGGCGCCGCCTTCCTGCTTGGCCGCATCCTGAATCGACTGCGCGGCTTTGAACTGCATGTAGGCGTTCATATCTCCGATAGCACCCATGCCCGAGCGCTCGTCAATCAGCTTCTGCACTTCTTCGGGCGGCGTGATCGCGGAGATGATCAGGTCGACAAGCTCGAGACCTTGCTTTGAAAAGTCGTCGGCCACGCGAGACTTCACACCCGCGGCAAGCTCGTCATAAACCGCAGGCAAGTCAAAGATCGTCTTGAGATTCTCGCCGAGAAGATCGTTGAGCCGCGCGACAACGATATCGCGCAGGAACGAGCCGATCGCTTCGGTCGAAACAATCCCGCGCGTGCCGACGATCGAGCCCGCGAACAATTGCGGATCGGCGATGCGCATCGAGTACTTGCCGAACGCGCGCAGCCGGACCATTCGAAGCTCGGTGTCTCGAAACGCAATCGGCTCCTTCGTACCCCACTTCAAATCCTGAAAGGTATGCCGCGCGATAAACAGCACGCTCGCCTGGAAAGGCGAGGTCCCGCCGAACGGAATCGATAACAACCGAGTTAGAAGCGGAATGTTGTTAGTCGTCAGCGTGTGCCGCCCGGGCCCGAACGTGTCGAGCGCCTTTCCATCTCGGAAAAAAACCGCCGACTGATTCTCCTGAACAATCAACTGCGCGCCGAGCTTGATGTCGGACGAGCCGCCCTCGGGTATACGATGAACCAGCTCGGTCCCCGATTGATCAAAGTATTGCAGAACTTCAATTGCCATCCGGAATCTCCTGTTGTTTACTTCCCGATCTTAATATTCCCACTAACCGTTGTTGCCTTGAGGGTTTCACCGCCATCCCCGATCTTGCCTCTTGCTCGTTGACCCACCATCTGATTCTCAACGGTGATCCCAAAAGAGTCGTCAAGCGAGATGGTTCCGGTCGCCGCCGTCGCTTCCAGATCAGCATCCACGTTCGACCTTATCTGCAAAGAAATGTTTCCGCTGACAGCATTCAAATCAACGCGCTCATCCAGCCATTCTTTCAACACGATGTTGATGTTGCCGCTAACAGAGCCGGCTTTGCGCAGGCCGACGATGTTCGTAAGATCGGTCTGACCACTCACGTTCTGAACAAAGATCTCGCCCTCGATGTCTGACAGTTTGATTGCGCCGGTCACGGACGTAAGCTCGAGGCCCGCAACTTTGCGCGGTAGTTTCAACTCGTAGCGAACGTCAGCGCCCCCGCGGCGATCGTCGGTTCGAAGGGACAGATTGCCTCCCTCATTGCTAAGAAGTACCCGCGCGAAGTTCCTGTCACCGTCTGAACCTCGCCTTGTTACCCTGACTTCAGCCTGTGGCTTATCCCACACACTGATGCTGATGCTGCCGCTCGTATTCTTGATCGTAATTTTGGGTTCGTCTGAAAGAGTAAAAGACCTGGTAAGCGTAGTCTCGGTGCCTAACCTTTCGACCTTGTCGGCATTCCCCTCGACGAACGGGGCTTCGCCGGCGCGCGCTGAAGCGGTTATCCGCCCGCCGGATTGATCCACCATTCGCCGCCCGAACCGCGCCATCATCATCACACCGAAGACAATGAGCGCGAACAGGCCCATGCCGATAAACGCAAGGACCCACCCGAGCCGTGAACGCGTGCGCGGCGGCGAATAAGGCGGAATCGCCTGATATGGCATCGGCGGAACTGAAGGCTGATAGCCGCTTGGGGCGTACACCGGACTGGTATCCGTAGAAATTCCGGGCGCTGTGTTCGGCCCGCTCCGCGCGCCCCAGTCATCCTGCTGAGAAGGCATCCGCCTGGTTGGCGCTTGCTCCTGGCCCAACTCGTCGGTCGAGGCGCCACACGCGCGACAGAACCGTTGTCCGGCGAATAACTCAACTCCGCAATTTCCGCATTGTTCTGCCATCAAGATAGTCTCTGGTTTTCTGGTTTCTGGTTTCTGGTTCGCAACCGGACTAACTAAATAACGGTTGCCCTGGAGGTCCGCCCTCAGAGAATTCGTTTATTGCCTTATATCGATCGTCGAACAGTCGAGATGTTTGATCAATCTCCGCGGTCGCATCGGCGCAACCCGACTTGATTCCTTCCGGTGTTCCAGCCTGAGCCTTTAACTGAGTGAGCTTCGCTTCAATCTTGTCGATGTTCTCAACCAAAGCAAGATCGAATTTGTAAATCGAATCCAACTGCGTCTGTTCGATTTTGACGACGTCAAAGAATCCCGCATATCCGTAGCTTGCGAACCTGACGCGATTCTCGAGCTGATCCAGTTTCTTGATCGCCTGTTCGACCGGACCCACTTCAAACAACCGGCCGCCGTTTGTCAGCTCTCGAATCACTTCGGTCAGCGTGGGCTTGAGCGAGCGAATTCGATCGGCGAGATGTTCGCGATGAAGCTTGTCGATGTCGCGGCGGCGTTCGCGGTCCACGTAGCCGCTGTAACCCGGAATCTTGCTGCTCAAACGCTCGATCCAGTTGCGTTGATCCGTTGAGTCGGTCATTTTGCGCACCTCTTTCTGAGTCAGAACCGGTGGCTCAGACGATCCGATTGAAATCATGCTGACAACATCTTAACGATTCCTGTGGCGGTCGCGGTTCCGTTGATCCGGAACTACTTCGCTGGAGCGCTCTGGCCGACGCCGCTGGTCAATGAATTCAGGTAATCATCGTAAGCTTGTCGATCGGTTGCCGACATGTCTCGAATGTAGACGCCCACAACCCAGAAGAGCCCTTCGGCTTCAGGCCGGTACCACGCGGCAAACCCGGTATACTTCACCGTCGCGTTGGGCAAATCTACTTCAACCTCTAACTTGTTTTTGAATGCTACGGTGTGATCGCGAATGATATGAAGCTGCCCGGTCTCGACGGTGCCGGTTTGAACGCGCATGCCCTGTTTCCCAAAGTCGAGCGCGAGTCCTTCGATAATGCGCGAGCGATGTCCGTTGTCACTTTGATCGATGATCGTGAGCCGCATTGGCAGTGGTTTTGGGGGCGGTGGAATCTGCCGCTGACTCTCGCCGGCCTTGAGGTCGTCGGTATTCTGCACCGAGCGAACGAGCTTCATCCCGTCAAAGCTGCAGAAGCTGTTCTGATCTGGAAACAAGTGCCGGCAATTTGGACATTCTTTCATTGAATCACCCTCCCGCGCGCAACGCCGATTATACTAACGGGGATTGTCATTTGTCATTGGTCATTCGTCCGGTGCGGGCGTTCAGAGTACCGACTTTAGTCGGGTATTGCATTCCTCGACCTAAGAAACGGACTCATGCGAGAGTGTGAGGTCGCGCAAGGCAATACCCGACTAAAGTCGGTACTCTGAACGCCCGCGCCGGACGAATGACCAATGGCCAGCAGACCAGTCGATCACTTCGCGCCAGAGCTTTAGCTCGCGCAAGGCACTACCCGACTAAAGTCGGTACTCTGAACGCCCGCGCCGGACTAATGACCAATGACCAGTGACCAATGACTAAAGCGGAATATTCCCGTGCTTTTTCGGCGGATTATGATCTCGCTTTGTGTCGAGCATCTCGAGCGCCCGAATTAATTTTGGTCGAGTCGTGCGCGGCTCGATCACTTCATCTATGAAGCCACGTTCGGCCGCAATGTAAGGCGAGGCGAACTTCTCGCGAAACTCATCGGCGCGGCGCTTTGATTCAACCTCGGGACTCTCAGCCTGGCTGATCTCACGGCGATACAGAACGCCCACCGCGCCTTCAGCCCCCATCACCGCGATCTCGGCAGTCGGATAAGCAAGATTCACATCGGCGCGAATGTGTTTGCTGGCCATCACGCAGTAAGCCCCGCCGTAGGCCTTGCGTGTTATCAAAGTGATCTTCGGCACAGTCGCTTCCGCGAACGCGAACAGCAGCTTCGCGCCGTGACGAATGATCCCGCCGTGCTCCTGCTCGATACCCGGGAGGAACCCCGGCACGTCTTCAAAGGTGATCAGCGGGATGTTGAAACAGTCACAGAACCGCACAAATCGCGCGGCCTTGATCGAAGCATCTATGTCGAGCACACCCGCGAGGTGCGCTGGTTGATTCGCGACAATACCCACCGGTCTTCCATTGAGCCTTGCGAATCCGACGACGATGTTCTTTGCATAGTGCTCGTGAACTTCAAACAAATATGCGTCGTCGACAACCGCGTGAATAATGTCTCGAATGTCGTAGGGAACGTTCGGCGACTCGGGCACGGCGCTATTCAGACTCTCATCCATGCGATCAATGGAATCGGAGGTCGCAATGCGCGGCGGGTCTTCAAGATTGTTCGAAGGAATGAACGAGAGCAATTCGCGAATCGTCCTCAAACAGTCTTCGTCGTTTTCGGCGGCGAAGTGCGCGACGCCCGAAATAGAATTGTGAGTCATCGCGCCGCCGAGTTCTTCTTTGCTCACCTCCTGATGGGTCACCGTTTTAATGACGTCGGGTCCGGTGATGAACATGTAGGAAGTTTCTTTGACCATCACGTTGAAGTCGGTGATTGCGGGCGAGTACACAGCGCCTCCCGCGCACGGTCCCATGATCGCGGATATCTGCGGCACGACTCCGGAAGCAAGCGTGTTGCGCAAAAAGATATCCGCGTAACCTCCAAGCGAAACAACGCCCTCCTGTATTCGAGCGCCGCCAGAATCGTTCAAGCCGATCACCGGCGCGCCAACCTTCATCGCCATATCCATGAGCTTGCAGATCTTCTCGGCGTTGGTTTCGGAAAGCGAGCCTCCGAATACGGTGAAGTCCTGCGCGAAGACGAACACCTTGCGGCCGTCGATCAAGCCGTATCCCGCGACAACGCCGTCGCCGGGATACTGCTGATTCTCCATACCGAAGTCACGGCTGCGATGCTTCTTGAATCGATCGAATTCTTCGAACGAGCCGTCATCCAGCAAAAACTCTACGCGTTCGCGGGCGGTCATCTTTCCCGAAGCGTGCTGCCGTTCAATTCGTTCGCTTCCTCCGCCCGCAAAAGCCGCGGCGTCCCTTTCAGCGAGCTTCTTCAACCGCGCGCTTTCAGTTTTCTCTTCGATCTTGCTTTCAGAAGTTGCCATTGTTGATCCTCGAACGAATTCGCAGAGTCGAGATGAGATTGTTGAAGTGACAGTCTATCAAAGCAGCGCGCCTGGGCGAAGCTCGCCCTTAGCCAGACCTCGGTCGCGTCCAGAAACTTCACGCAATATTAGCATTGACACTAGTTTGCAGCCGCTCCTATAATCACAGCCCTCACGAACTCAGGGTATCAGTTGCTTCGAACACAGAGCGAGAATCCAGGAGGCCCTTGTGATTAAGCTAGACATTGTCAATCAGGTTGCCGACAAGACCGGTGTTGCGAAAATCAAGGCCGAGGTGGCCGTCGAGTCGCTGTTCGAAGCGATGAAGTCCGCTCTTCAACGCGGCGAGCGCATCGAGTTGCGTGGCTTCGGAGTATTCGTCGTGAAACCTCGCAAGCGCGGAGTCGGACGAAACCCTCGAACCGGTGAGGTAACCGATATTCCACCCGGCAAGACCATAAGATTTAAGCCGGGCAAGGAACTGCAATCCTAACGTCAGCACTTGCCGCCGCGTCCTCGTGAATTACGCTTGGTTACCGCACGGTTGACAGCGATCCGTCCAGGAGTTGTATCCTGAATTCGTGCAGAATGCAGATCAGCCTTATCTCTTCACAGAGTTTCAACCCGCACACACACTAGTTCGAACCCGCGAGGCCGAGTTATCAGGCCCGCGTATTCTGCTCCATTCGGTCCTGCTGTTTATCACGGGGATCTGCACTACGCTTACAGGCGCGGCCTTCGCGGTTCACCCTCGCGTGCAGGATGACTCGAGCAGCATCGGTTTGTTGTTCGCTCCGATAGTCGCGGTAATCACCGAAACCGCGAGCGGTAATCTCGAGCCGCTCACAAAGGGGCTTCTATTTTCTTTCACGCTGCTGACGATCCTGGCCGCGCATGAATTCGGGCACTACTTCGCGTGCCGGCATTACGGCATCCGAGCCACGCTTCCGTATTTCATTCCGGCCCCGCCTGCGATCACGCCGTTCGGGACGTTTGGAGCCGTGATCAAGATCAAGGCGCCAATCACATCGCGGCGCGCTCTTTTTGACATCGGGATCGCCGGCCCGCTTGCGGGTTTCGCATTTGCTCTGCCTGCCGCGATCGTTGGATTGATCACAGCAACACCGGCCGCGATCAGCGCTGCGGTAGCCGAGAGCGGCGCTACGCAGTTCAATGATCCGCTTCTGTTCATCCTGATCTCGAAACTGCTGGGGCTGCCGAAGTGGATCGAGTGGAATCCGATCTACTGGGCGGCGTGGGGAACAGTGTTAGTGACCGCTTTGAACCTCTTCCCCGTTGGCCAGCTCGATGGCGGACACGTGCTCTATGCGGTTTTCGGCAAGCGCATCCATAAAGTGATTTCGGTAATCGTCGCGGTGTCTGTCGGTGCCTTGGCGGTGACGACGATTGTGCTCGGACAACCACCGGTCTATGCGCTGTGGACTTTGGTTCTTTTCTTCCTGCTCAAGGTCGGGCACCCGCCGGTTATGGAAGAGGACCCGCTTGGAACAGCCAGACTGATACTCGCAGTCCTCGCTGTCCTGGTTTTCCTGCTGTGTTTCATGCCCTTCCCAATTACGTTGTCTTGAACGCACCGATCCTGGTGATAATGCTTCGAGGCCGCGCTGGCAATGTGATATCATCGCCCATCAATCAAAGTAACAAATTTCGAAAGGCTTGAACGGGATCGCCGAATGGACACAAGCATAGGCGCAGCGCTCACACTGGGGTTCGTGTTGGGGCTTCGCCACGCGCTGGATCCCGATCATCTCGTCGCGGTATCAACGATAGTCAGTGAGCATAAGAGCATCGCGCGCTCGTCGCTGGTTGGGACGTTCTGGGGGCTCGGCCACACAGCATCGTTGCTTGGGATCGGCGTAGTCATTCTATTGCTGCGGGCCTCGATACCCGCGCACTTCGAGCCGTGGATGGAAGCTCCGGTAGCCGCGATGCTGATCGTGCTCGGCGTCAGCGCAACGTGGCGAGCGTTTCGCGAGCGAGGATGGCAGGTCCACACGCACACTCACAGTCATGAGGACCGCGCGCCGCACACTCACGTTCACTTGCACGCGCACGAGCAACACGATCACAAGCATCGCTTGTTTCGCATGGGCCGCAAGCCTTTCCTGGTCGGACTGGTTCACGGAGTTGCCGGCAGCGCCGCCCTCACGCTTGCGGTTCTCACCACGATTCCGTCGGTCGCGTTGGGGCTTTTGTACATCACCGTGTTCGGCATCGGCTCGATTGGTGGAATGCTGTTGATGAGCGCGATGATCGGGCTGCCGTTTGCCGTTACTGCTCGGCGCTTCTCGGTGGTCAACGGCGGCATAAGGTTGTTTGCCGGAGTATTCAGCGTGTTGTTCGGTCTGATGCTGGCCTGGAATCTTCTCGGCGGCTTGTGGAAGGTAAGCTCATAAACGCAAGACCCTCAGTTCGAAATGTCACGACCCACTTCATCAAACGTTCCGCCGCTTTCCTACCTCAACACTGAGTTTTGGAAAAGCCCTGAAGCAAGGGCTCTCAGAATCCTGTCTGAATACATCGAGCCGGCAGCGAGGCTGCGCGAGCATCGCGTTCGAGATACGATCGTCTTCTTCGGATCGGCGCGTTCCATTCCTCCGGAACAAGCGGCGGCAGAGTTGGAGTTGGTGAAACAGGGGATTACTCCCGACAACGAACTCTCGGAAGAAGTGAAGGCAAAACTAGCGCACGCGGAGCAAGGGATCAAGCTCGCTCGCTACTACAACGACGCGGTGGAGCTTTCGCGCCGAGTCACCGAATGGTCCAAGGGGTTGGCCAGTCATCATCACTTCATCGTGTGCTCGGGAGGCTCGCGCGGCATGATGGAAGCCGCAAATCGCGGAGCTTCGATGGCGCGAGGCCAGACTATCGGGTTGAACATTCAACTGCCGCTCGAGCAGGAAGTAAATCAATACGTCTCGCGCGAGTTGGTCTTCAATTTTCATTACTTCTTCATGCGCAAGTTTTGGTTCGTCTATCCCGCGAAGGCGCTGGTGGTTTTTCCCGGCGGCTTCGGCACATTTGATGAGCTGTTCGAAGTGCTGACCTTGATTCAAACCAAAAAGCCGAGCAAGACGATGCCGGTAATTTTGTTTGGTACCCAGTTCTGGGATGAGGTGGTCAACTTCGAGGCGTTGGTGCGCTGGGGTGTCGTCAGCGCTCAGGACCTGGACATTTTTCACAAGACGGATTCGGTGGACGATGCTTTCGAATATCTGACCAGCCGGTTGGAAGAGCTTTATCTGACACCTAAGGGATTGGAAGAAGTGAAACTGACGTGAAGAGTGATGAGTAAAGCGTGAAACGTGATGAGTGATGCGTGAAACATGATGAGTAAAGCGTGATGCGTAAAGCGTGATTCGTGATGCGTGAAACGTGACATCATCTCCGTTCACGTTTGGCGTTTCACTCATCACGTTTCACTCATCACGTTTCACTCATCACGTTTCACTCATCACGTTTCACTCATCACGTTTCACTCATCACGTTTCACTCATCACGTTTCACTCATCACGTTTCACTTATCACGTTTCACGCATCACGTTTCACTCATCACGTTTCACGCATCACGTTTCATTCACGCCTTATCCACCGCCTCAATCACTCTCTCGATCTGATCAAGATACTTCGCGAACGTTTCATTTGTCTCTGACTCGATCCAGACTTCCTGATCCGGGGCATAATCAAACACGCGCGCGAATGTTGCCTTATCGAGTTTGAGTTCTTCCGCCAGATTCAGCGCCGCCTCGCGTCGATCGAACGGCGCGTCCTTTCCGCGCATTATCAGTATGTGCCTAAACAACACCGCAAAATTGTCGAGCGAATCGGCCATCAGCCGCGCAAGCTGATTCGCGTTGCGTGACGCGGGAATGTAAAGCCTCCGAAGCCTGAGCAACTTGCCTCGCAATTCGTATTCGAGTTGATGCCTGAGATTTGTCGTCGGAATGTCCAGTGACTTGAATGGGTCGTCGCCATAGAGCACGCGGCGCACCTGGCTCATATCGATGAACTCGATGGGAAACACATCCGACGAGTCCGCGATTTCCTCATCGGTGAAGTACACCGGCAGCGGATTTCCTTTTTCTCGCCACCACTCGGCCACGCCGTGAGCGGCTTTCAACTCAGCCGGGCTTATGCGATCGAGCACGACCAGCACTTTCTTCGGCCGGTCTTCGTCGATCTGGCCCCCGCCCGCGGCCGAGCCGTACAACACCACCGATTTGAGCATCACGCCGTGCGCCTCGCTCAGTTTTTCAACAAACTCAGTCAGTTGATCAGTCACGGTTGCCTCCAACTCGGAATGAGACCGGCCTGGTGGTCTCACGATCACCATTTCATAGTTTGTCACTTACCAACTGTCACTCGCGCCGCCGCCACCGAAGTCGCCGCCGCCGCCAAAGTCAGTTGCACCACCGCCAAAGTCAGTTGCACCACCGCCAAAGTCAGTTGCACCACCACCGCCGCCACCACCAAAGTCAGTTCCACCATCGCCGCCGCCAAAGTCAGTTCCACCGCCGCCGAACCACCCGAAGTCAGTTTCACCGCCCAAGCTTGAATCTTGGCGGCCGCGGGAGCTACTCGAGTCGCCGCCGCCGTTGCCAAATAAACCTGACTGACCTCCAATCATATCGAGATCATTGGAACGCCGATCTTTCAGGCCTTCCCTGCTGGAGAAGGAGCGTCGCCTTGCAGATCGGCGGAAGATGAAATAAAAGACTAAGCCCACTACGGCCACGAAGACGATGATCTCGAAGAACGAGGTTCCTGCCTGGCTCGGGGCCGGCGTCTGTACGGGCTGGCTTGGCTGTGGGGGCTGCCGTACGGCTTGATCCGGATCAATTCCCTCCATCGATAGTGCGAGCCTCTGAGCAAGAGTTGCCAGGATCGTTTGCGTGCCGGTCGTGAGTGCTTGATCGAAACGCCCTGCCGCGAAACCGTCTCGCATCTTGCGAATGAGTTCGCCCGCAAGGATGTCCGGGACATCGCCTTCGAGGTGCCGGCTGACTTCTAACCGAGTGCCTCCGCTATAGACGCCTTGGGCGTTGGGCGGTTTGATCGCCACCAGGAGCAGAAGCGCTCGCTTTTGCGAATCGCGCCCGACGCCCCACTGCCTTCCCAGCCGAAGCGCGTATTCTTCGATCGGATAGCCCTGCATATCATCAAAAGGAATAGTCACTACGGCAATCTCGATACCCGCGCGATTCCGAAAGTTCAACAGCAACGATTCAATTTGCCGGCTCGTCGCGGGGCTGAGCTTCTTCGCAAAGTCGCTCACCATACCTCGCGGTCGCGGCAGTGCTTGCTCGCTAGTCGCCGCACGATTTGTGGAGCACGAACCAACGGTAGAGAGAAAAAGCAATACCGCTGCTCCGGAAAGGACTCGTCGTGCTCCTATCATTGCCACAATCTTTTCCATCGAAACAATGCCTACCAACTATCGCTTGCGCCGCCGCCGCCGAAATCCCCGCCGCCGCCGAAGCCTCCAAACCCGCCGGAGTCTCCGCCTCCGCCGCCGCCCCAGCCGCCGCCGCCCCAACTCGAATCGCTACTACTGCCGCCCCAGCCGCCGCCTCGCCCGCTGCCAAACAGAATCGCCCACAGCAGCCACTCCGAACCGATCCCGCCGCCGCCTCGTCCTCCTCCGCCACCACGCCCGGCGAACGCGCGTATTATTGCGAATATTACAAAGCCGATGATGACGATTGCGAAGATGGGAATTCCGCCACCGCGTCTTGAACCGCCGCGAGCCGGCTGCGTCCGAACAGGCTGTCGCGCTGCCTGACTCGGATCAACTCCATCAATGGACAGCCCAAGCCGCCCGGCAAGCGTCGCTAGAATTGTCTGAGTCCCGGTCGTCAGCGCCTGATCGAATCGCCCGGCCATGAAATCGTTTCGCATCTTGCGAATCAACTCACCGGCGAGTATGTCGGGCACATCGCCTTCGAGATGGCGGCTCACTTCCAGCCGCGTGCCGCCGTGATAAACGCCCTGGCTGTCCGGGGCCTGGATTGCGACGACCAGAAGCAAAGCTCGTTTCTCGGAATCGCGTCCGACGCCCCACTGCCGCCCGAGTTCAAGCGTGTATTGCTCGATCGGATAACCTTGCATATCGTCAAACGCAACAGTGACGACCGCAACCTCGATCCCGGTTCGGTCTTTAAAACTTTGGAGCAATGCCTCAATTTGTTGTTTCGAGCCGGGGCTCAGCTTGCCGGCGAAATCGTTGAGCATTCCCTGCGCCTGAGGAAATTGAGGATCGGCGAAGGAAATGCCGGCGAGAAGAAAAAGCAGAGCGGCAGAGGCAATAGTTAGTCTCAAGGCTTTATACATTTTGATAAGACTCATCACTCGCGCTGTTGATTGACTCCGTGAGCCTGACGACACCGCACGGATCAACCTGACGCGGACCGCAACGTCAATTATGACTGAATACCTGCCAATCACCAACGAGATCACCCGTAGCCCTAGTCGAGTTGCGCAATCACAATCGCGATGATAGATACGTGATGATGAAGCGGGACCCCGCGAGCGACAATCCCCATAACTCGGAATCGATCTCCTACATCATTCAGAACCTAAGGGCAGTCTATGGCGAGCCGGCGCTTAAGCGTGGGCTCGATCCACTCGACGTATTGATCGAGACGATACTTTCTCAATCCACCACGAATGCAAACAGCGGCCGGGCGTTCGAGAGCTTGAAGCGCAGATTCCCAACATGGGAACTAGCGAGGCGCGCTCGCGTGTCCTCGATCGAAGCGGCGATCAGATCAGGCGGATTGGCTCGCCAGAAGTCAGTTCGAATAAAACAACTGCTGAATGAAATCCACGAGCGCCGGGGCTCGCTTGATCTTTCATTTCTCGAGACCGCGCCGCTAGACGAAGCCAAACACTTTCTCGCGAGTTTCAAAGGAGTCGGTCCTAAAACCGTCGCTTGCACATTGTTGTTTGCATTCAATCTTCCGGTCTTTCCGATCGACATTCACATCTTTCGAATCGCTCGAAGGCTCGGCCTGATACCGCAAAGGTGTTCAGACGAAGAAGCTCATCGCTTAATGGACAAGTTGATTCCGAGAAAGCGCTACTACGAAGTTCACATCAATCTCATTCGCCTCGGACGAAAGATTTGCCGGCCACGCGATCCGCTGTGCGAGCAGTGTTGTTTGGTCGAGTACTGCGAGTTCTATCAGGGCTCAGCGTGAAGTTGATTTTATTCGCCGACGATCCGGGCAATCTCGATCGCGAGTTCGTCAGGCGACAGGTCTCCGGTTTGAACGGCGTAATCCGCTTGCGCATAAGCGGGCCGACGTCGCTCGAAAAGCTCGCGCATCTGAGCCTCGTCAGTAACAAGCGGCCGCGAGTGGTCTCCGCTGACTCGCTGAAGGCATATCTCGAGCGGGCAATCGAGCCAGACAGTCTTGCCGATATTTCGCAGCACTTTTCTGTTTTCTTCCGACGCGTAAGCTCCGCCGCCCAGCGCGATCACCGTGCGCCCGCGACCTCGACATTCAACAATCGCATCGCTTTCGAGCCTTCTAAATTTCGGCTCGCCCATCCCGGCAAAGATATCTGAGATTGATTTTCCAACGCGAGCTTCGATCAGTTGGTCGACATCGACGAACTCACAGTTCAGCACCTTCGCCAAAGCCTGGCCGACGGTGGTCTTACCCGCGCCCATGAATCCAATCAGAAAAATCGGCGCCCCAGTTCGCTCTGTATGTTCGGCTGAAGCCATGCTTATCGCTCGATCACGCCCGGCCCGGTCGCCTCGGCAAGCGTCTCGTAGAATTCCGGGAACGACACGTTTGCGCAATCGGCATCCGCGATCTCTGTTGTTCCTTCGGCGATCAGCCCGGCAATCGCGAATGCCATCGCAATACGATGATCACCTTCGGACTCGATTCGCCCGCCGGTGAGCTTCTGCGGGCCGTCGATCGCGAATCCGTCCTCGAACTCTTCGATCTCGCCACCGAGCGATCTTATTCCTTCGGCGACCGTTCGAATGCGATCGCTTTCTTTTATCCGCAGTTCCCCGGCGTCGCGGACTTCAACTCGGCCCTCGACCTGCGTGGCGACAACCGAAAGGATCGGAATCTCGTCAATTATGTTCGGTATGATCGCGCCCGACAGAATCGTCGCGGGAGTTTCGCTTCGGAGCGGGCGGCTCGTCACAACCAGGTCCCCGATTGGTTCGCCGTGTTGCGTACGAACATTTCGTTTCTCAATGCGCGCGCCGAGGCTAGTCAGCACCTCGATAAACGCGATTCGAGTTGGATTGAGGTTGACATCATTAATTAGCAATTCGGATTTCGGTAGAATGCTTGCAGCCGCCAGAAAAAACGCAGCGGACGAAACATCACCGGGCACGTTGTAATCAATCGGATTCAATTCGTGCAGACCCTCAACACTGATCAGCCCCGAATCGTTGATGACGATATGCGCGCCCATCTCCTCAAGCATCAATTCGGTGTGATTCCGCGACTGTGCAGGTTCGGAAAACGTCGTGCGGCCCTCAGCCAGCAATCCAGCAAGCAAGACACACGACTTCACTTGAGCGCTGGCCACAGGGCTCACATAATGAATCCCTCGAAGCGCCGCGCCGTGAATTTTTAGCGGCGCGAAGTTGTTGTCTCGAGCATTGATTCGCGCGCCCATTCTGCTAAGAGGCTCGATGATTCGCGCCATCGGGCGGCGGCGAAGGCTCGCGTCGCCATCGATCCCGCTCGCGAATCGCTGGCCGGTAAGCAGCCCGCTAAGCATTCTGATTGTTGAACCAGAGTTGCCCGCGTCCAAATGAACGAGCGGTTCGCTCGAGCGATACCCGAAGAGTCCCTCGCCGTGGATGACAATGGCCGCCTCGTTTTCTTCAACCTCGATTCCGAGTTTCCGAATGCAATCAAGCGTAGCTCTGCAATCGGCACTGGAAGCCAGTCCTGTTACTCGCGAGGTTCCCGATGCAATCGACGCAAGCATCAGGATTCGATGAGAAATTGATTTGTCTCCAGGAATTCTAATTGAACCGCGAACGCTGGCGGGCCCGTTGATTCTCACTGATCTTGACATCGCAACTGGCCGCATGTTACACAATGACGCGCCTTGTGACCACCTTGCTTGTTGCGCGGTTCGACCAGGGGCTAATAAGGTTAATTCGAAAGGCATCCCGCGAGCCGATGACAGAGACCATCGAGCTTTCAATCGACAGCAAACT
>Ga0070705_100000217_pt1 | contig 34074 bp, 27 predicted proteins | sample KBSK5253metaG_FD_65455 | JGI IMG/M metagenome (GOLD analysis project Ga0070705, IMG submission 65455) | Corn, switchgrass and miscanthus rhizosphere microbial communities from Kellogg Biological Station, Michigan, USA - KBS K5-25-3 metaG | ecosystem: Host-associated > Plants > Roots >... | reverse complement strand
GTCGCGAAGTTCGATCCGGCCGGGACATTCACACTCGAGGGCGCCGGCTGGCCTCGATTAACCGGCAACTGGAAAAGCAAGGGCGATGAGATCGAGCTATCAATGACCGGCGGACCCAAAGGTTGTGACGGACCCGCGCGATATCGCATTCGCGTAGACGGTACCCACGTCAGCTTCGACGTCATTTCGGATGAATGCGTGCCTCGAAGAATGATTATCGACCGCAGCAACTGGGCGCCGGCCTCAGAGGTGAAAACCATCGCCCCGCGGCGCATTGTTAGAACCGCCGGCGCGCGCGCGCCTTCGCGGCGAGAGCTGAACACCCCGAACACTCCAAACACCTCGAACGGAAGCTGGCCTTCTTTCCGTGGACCTCAGGCTGCGGGCATAGCCGAGCGGCAGAATCTCCCTGATCGTTGGGACCCCAAGACCGGCGAGAACATTCTGTGGCGCACGCCGATTCCCGGGCTCGCTCACTCGAGCCCCGTTGTTTGGGGAGACCGCATCTTCGTAACAACGGCTCGCAGCAGTGACCCGAAGGCGAGCTTCAAGCCCGGTCTGTACGGCGACGGCGATGCGTCAACGGATCGCTCACAGCATCGCTGGATGCTCTATGCGGTCGACAAACGAAGCGGCAAGATTCAGTGGGAGCGGGTCGCCCATCAGGGCGTGCCGGCCGAGAAGCGCCACATAAAATCAACCTACGCCAACTCGACTCCGGCAACCGACGGGCGCATAGTCGTGGCGTGGTTCGGCTCGCAAGGTGTCTTTGCTTACGATGTCAATGGGCGCCTTCTCTGGAAGGTTGAACTGGGCCGGCTCGACCTGGGCGCATACGACATTCCGACTTACGAATGGGGACCGGCGAGCTCGCCCATCATCTGGAACAATCTCGTCATCCTGCAATGCGACACCCAGAGTGATTCGTTTCTGTTGGCGCTCGATGCCGACACCGGCAAAACGGTGTGGAAGACCGGCCGCGAAGAACTTCCGTCGTGGGGCACGCCCACAGTTGCGATGACATCGGCAGGGCCAATACTGGTTGCGAACGCGTCCAACTACATTCGAGGTTATGATCCTCGCACAGGGAAGGAGTTGTGGCGGCTCGGCGGGAGTTCGAAGATCACCGCTCCGACGCCCGTCTTTTCCGATGACATGTTTGCGGTCGTCAGCGGCCGGGGTCCCGAACGTCCGATCTTTGTGGTGAAGGCGGGCGCTCGCGGGGAACTTACATTACCTGAGGGCAAGTCCAGTAGTGAGGCGATCGCGTGGAGCCGCACGGGTCGCGGGTCATATATGCCGACGCCGCTGATCTACGACGGCATTCTTTACGTGCTCAACAACAACGGTCTGCTCGACGCGTACAATTTACGGAGCGGCGAGGAAGTCTATCGTCAAAGACTGCCGGTGGTGGGGAGCGGCTTCAGCGCATCGCCGGTAGCATCCGACGGTAAGATATATCTCTCGAATGAAGATGGCGAGATGCTTGTGATCGCCGCTGGGCAGAAATTCGCTCACATCGCAACGAACTCGATGGGTGAGATGCTGATGGCGACTCCGGCCTTGTCGGATGGCGTGATGTACGTGCGCTCCTCGGCGAGTCTGTTCGCGGTCGGACGCAAGCACTGAACGCAATAGATAGCATGCTGAGCCCGAGTTATCTTTTTGACGATCTGAAGGAGGTCGAAACTTGTCAGCTAAAAGTCTCCGCTTGATCGGAATCTTGCTTGTCGCCGCCGCGGCAGTGTTGGCAATCCTGAATCTAAAAAGGGTGGCTGATGCAGGCACGCTTTGGATCTCGATGCCACTCCTACTCTTCGGGATAGCCTTAGTCGCGATGGCGAGGAAGCGTGCATAACTGGCCAGCATTGTGAAATAGCAGTCGTCTCCACTCGTCCGCGAGGCGGTTTCCTATCAAGCGCCTTCCAAGTAGCGGTTGAACCAAACGCTGTGTAATATGGGCCGATGAAACCGAAAGAACTCACGATCCGCGGTCTGGTTCTCGGCGCGCTCATCACGACAATCTTCACCGCGGCCAACGTCTATCTTGGCCTCAAGGTCGGCCTCACCTTCGCATCATCAATTCCCGCGGCGGTGATCTCGATGGCGATCCTCAGTGTAGTGAAGGACTCGTCGATCCTCGAAAACAACATAGTGCAAACGGTCGCGTCGGCGGCCGGCACGCTCTCGGCAATTATCTTCGTTCTGCCGGGGCTGGTGATCGTCGGCTGGTGGACGGGATTCCCGTTTTGGCAATCTTTCCTTATTTGTGTGAGTGGAGGCGTGCTCGGCGTGCTATTCACGATCCCGTTGCGCCGCGCGCTCGTAACCAACTCCGATCTTCCCTACCCCGAAGGCGTCGCGGCGGCAGAGGTGCTCAAGGTCGGATCGGTCACGCGCGGCGAAACAAAGGACGACACGGGTGAAGCGCGAGAAGGGCTGGTGGCGGTGATCCTCGGCTCGGCTGCTTCGGCGGGTCTTGCGATCGTGACGGCGACGCGTATCGCCGCGGCGCAAGTCACGGGATTCTTTCGATTGGGAACGATGGCGTCAAGCGGCTATGACATCGCATGGTCACTGGCGCTGTTGGGAGCGGGGCATCTCGTTGGGTTGTCGGTCGGAATGGCGATGCTCACTGGTTTGGTGATCGCGTGGGGCGTAGCCGTGCCGATCCTGACGTCTACGCAGGCTGCGGCGGACGGCATTACGCTGGCCGCGCACACGACAGCGATCTGGCGCACGCAGGTTCGGTTCATCGGCGCCGGCGCGATCGCAATCGCCGCGATCTACACACTCGCAAAGCTCGCGAAGCCCGTCGTTGGCGGACTCGTCAGCACGCTTGTGGCATCCAAGTCGACTGCGCAGGGCGACGATACCGATCGCGATCTGTCGCCGCCGTGGATACTCGCGCTGACGGCCGGTTGCCTGGTGGTCGCCGGCTGGCTTGCATTCTCGTTCGCGCGATCGACGGTGCTCGCGCCCAGCGCACTGAAGCTTACATTGATCGCGGTGCCTTTCGTGTTGCTCGGAGGGTTTCTAATCGCGGGGATCTGCGGTTACATGGCGGGACTCATCGGAGCATCAAACAGCCCGATCTCGGGCGTCGGAATTCTGTCGATCGTGCTGAGCGCCTCGGTGCTCGTCCTCGCGGTTTCGCCGACGCCAGAGACGCGGCCCGCGCTTGTAGCGTTCGCGCTGTTCGTTACAGCGATCGTTTTCGCGTGCGCGACGATCTCAAATGATAACTTGCAAGATCTGAAGACCGGCCAACTGGTCGGGGCGTCCCCGATGCGCCAACAGATTGCGCTCATCGTCGGCGTAGGCGCCGGCGCCGCGGTGATTCCATTCGTACTCAACCTGCTTGTGAAAGCTTATGGGTTTGCCGGCGCCGCGAATGTCGGCGTCGTTGCGCCGAATCCACTGCCCGCGCCTCAGGCGACGCTGATCTCTGCGCTCGCACAGGGCGTGATAGGCGGCAGCCTCGATTGGAAGATGATTGGTATAGGGGCACTCACCGGCGTCGGACTCATTTTGCTCGACACGACGCTGGGCGCGCTGAAGAAATTGCGCATTCCGCCGCTAGCGGTCGGCATTGGAATTTATCTTCCGATGTCGGCGACCTTCGCCGTCGTGGTGGGCGCAGTGATTTCTCACTGGTATGACCGTCGTGCTCGCGCGATGGCGAACCCGGATCGCGCTGACCGGTTGGGCACGCTCGTGGCGTCGGGATTGATCGTCGGCGAGAGCTTGTGGGGAGTAATCAATGCCGGGTTGATCGTCGGCTTCTCAAAGGACGCGCCGATCGGGCTCGTACCCGAAGACTTTGTGCTCGCACCCTGGCTGGGACTGCTCGGATTCGTGGGCGCGATCGTCTGGTTGTACGGGTGGATGTTGCGCCGGTCGGCGGTGGCGCGATAGCTCTGTTCGACTACGAAAAAGTTTAGACATTTGGTGTCCATTTCACTGAAGCGCCGAAACCATGTCTCTGGGAAGAAAGAACAAACAATGCCGAATGAACTTGAAGCCGTGCGGCCGATAGATCTGGCCGAAGTACGCGAGGCACGCAAACGAATTGCAGGGACCATCATTCGCACGCCGTTGATTCGGCTTGAAATGGGGCCGGATTTTCCTGACATCCGGCTCAAGCTCGAGAATCTGCAGCCGATAAACGCATACAAGCTGCGCGGCGCCGCAAACGCGGTAGCATTGCTCTCAGAAGCGGAACGCAAACGCGGCGTGTGGACCATCAGCGCGGGCAATGCCGGACAGGGCGTCGCGTATGCGGCTCGCCAGGCTGGAGTGCCGTGCTCGGTCGTTGTGATCGAGACGGCGCCCGAATCGAAGATCGAACGGATGCGTGCGCTCGGAGCAAAGCTCTTTCCGGTTCCTTACGACGTTGCGTGGAAGACGCTTGAAGATCGTTCGTTTCCGGAGATCGATGCTACCTTCGTGCATCCCTTTGACGATCACAATTTCATAACGGGTCACGCGACAATGGGTCTCGAAATCTTCGAAGACGCGCCGGACACTGCCGCGGTGATTGCAGGCATTGGGGGCGGCGGGCTCATCACTGGAGTGGGCAGCGCGCTCAAAGCGCTCAATCCAGCGATCAAGGTATGGGGTGCGGAACCCGAAACGGCCGCTCCCGCCGCGCTCTCGTTTGAGATGGGATCACCACAGGTGTTCGAGAATTGGGAGGCGTCGTTTGTAGACGGCGCGGGCGGCCAGAGCCTCTTTCCGCGCATGTGGGAGCGGATGAAGCCGGTGGTCGACGGGTGCATTGTGGTCAGCCTGGACGAGACTCAGAACGCGATGCGGCTGATGGCGGAGAAGACTCGCGTGATCGCCGAAGGGGCCGGCGCTCTGTCGGTGGCCGCGGCGTTGAGTAGAAAAGCAGGCGAGGGTCCAATCGTTGCGATCGTGTCCGGCGGCAATGTCGATCTGAAGAAGTTCTGCGAAATAATCGCGTCGTAAATGTTTTGGGTTCCAAGCGATCTTGTATTCATATCTCTAGCTTCATTCGCACTGCCGCTCTCATTCATTGACTGTTCTGTGAGGCCTGCCACTCAATGACGTACCGCGTTGACCTGAGGCATAGGGGGCAGTAAGGTTACAGGCTGCGTGTGGGCATGCTAACTATTTAACGTCTGACTTATTCAAGGTGCTCGCCGCGGCTAGATGACTAACTTAAGGAGAAAAGTATGGCTGATAAACAACAGTTGATTTTCGGTTATGGTTCATTGGTTGAATCTCAATCCAGAGCCCGGACCTCGCCTTCTGCCTTGTATGCTGCTCCAGCGAATGTCCTGGGTATTCAGCGAGGTTGGTTTGATCAGACTCCTGGCGTGGGCTACAGCACTACGTACCTCGGCGCCGTTGTTGAAGCAAACTCCAAATGCAATGGGGTGATATTCAAGGTGTCCGCTCAGCAACTCGAGGCATTCGACCAGCGTGAAAGCGGCTACAAGCGTGAGAAGATCGATCAGAAAAACGTCACGATGCTCGACGGCAGCGAGGCTGCGCCGGACGGCGACATTTGGTTCTATGCCAACAAAGAGAAGCGCTACGCTTCGGCGAAGTATCCAATAGTACAATCGTACGTGGACATATGTTTGAACGGCTGCCTCGAGATAGAGGCGACATATCCGCTGGCGAAGAAGGCAGCGTTTGCGGAGACGTTCCTGAAGACCTCGACAAACTGGAACAAGTATTGGGTGAACGATCGACTTTATCCGAGGCGGGCGTTCATCTATGTTCCCAATGCGAGCACGATCGATCAGCTCATAATAAAGGTGCTGGGTGAAGAGCTGTTTTCGAGTATCCAGATCGAGTAGGCGAGTTGGAGAGAAAATCGTGTAGCGAAGTGGAGCCGATAGAACTCCGAGTATGAGAGTTTGCGGCTAAGACTTGATGATATTGTAGCTGAATACCGATGGTGAGGTAGAACTCTAGATCTTTCTCCATTCCTCTACAACAACCTGATACTCATCCTCATAAAGGATCTTTCCAGGGTTCTTGGAGCGCAGGAGCCGCACGGATACTCCGTGCTCTCTAAGAAGTGAGACTAACCTCCACATTCTCTTTACAGGATCTCCAGCATTGTCTTTGAACCAAGCCACGGCGTCGCGCGACCACCCGGCGGTAGCAAAGGGTGGACAAGGGAGATTCTCGTTTAACCACGAATATGTATCCTCAAGCCATACGATCTCCTCTTGTGCGAGCTCCTCTCTGTCGCGGAGAAAGCGAGCCTCAGTGATTACTCCTGTGAGCAACCGGTGATCCTCGTCGTCCGCTCCCACGACAAACCGAATAAACATCCAGACTCCAGTTACTTTTTTAGCGTTACCACCGTTGCGCCGGCGCCGCCTTGATTCCCAGGCGCCGCATTAAATCTCTCGACGTGCGCGTGACCCGTCAGAAGCTCCGCAATTGCCCTTCGAAGCGCGCCCTTTCCGTGACCGTGAATCACTCGCACATTCTCCGCGCCCGCCATGACTGCTTCATCCAGAAATTTGTCCACTCGATCAACTGCTTGATCCACCGTTGAGCCAATCACATTGATCTCAGGCGAGAAGTGCTCATCCACGTCTACTTCGGCGGTTATCCCCTTCGGCAAGCGAGTGGCCGGGGAAGATGCTTGAGGCGCCGCGGTTTTCATGAGCTGAAGGTCGTCCCGGCTCGCGCGAAATCTGAGCGAGCCGACCAGCACCGTGTACTCGCCGTCGTTGATGGATTCGACCGTGCCTTCCTGCCCGAACGATTTGATTCTGACGCGATCGCGTTCGTGAATTTCTCCGGTGTCGATTTGAAACTCACTCGACGGAGCAGGCTCGGTTCTCGCGACCGCAGCGCTCGGCACGGGTGAGCTTGAAACTTGTTTGCGAAGCCTAACCGCGGCTGAGCGCCGCAACTCAGCGCTCCGAGCGTCTGTCTCTTTCTTCAACCGCGCGGCGGTCACGCGATCGCTGACGGTTTGAAGCAAGCGTTCGCTCTCGGCGGTGAAGTCGCGAATCACATTGGCGAGTTGCGATTCGTAGTCCCTCTGTCGATCAACTTCGCGGCGCGCGAATTCAAGATCGAGCTTCGCGTATTTGTCGGCGGTCACTTCTCGCTCTTCTTCAAGCGCCGCGCGCAAGCTCTCCTGTTCATCGACGAGTTTCTTGAGATGTTTCAAGTAAGCATTCGCTTCAACGTGAGCCGGATCGATGCGCTCGCCTGCTCTATTGATGATCTCATCGGGAAGCTTCATCCGGCGCGCGATCTCGAGACCTGACGATGCCCCGGCGACTCCTACTATTAAGCGAAACGTCGGGCGTAACGTCGCTTCATCGAATTCGACTGACGCATTGAGCACGCCCGGTTCTTGCGACGCCCAGGTCTTCAGCGGATTGTAGTGAGTCGTCGCGATAGTCGTCGCGCCCGCGCGTTTGAAAAAATCGACAACCGCGACTCCGAGCGCCGCGCCTTCGTCGGGATCGGTCCCGGTACCTACCTCATCCATCAGAATCAGCGCGGGCGGTGAGACCTGTTCGGCCATTTCAGCGATGTTGCGCATATGAGCCGTGAAGGTCGATAGATTTGCCGCGATCGATTGCTGATCTCCGATGTCCGCCAGCACTTGTGAGAACACGGGCAGCGTCGCGCGAGTCGCGGGAACATGCAGACCTGCTTGCGCCATCAACGCTATGAGCCCGACGGTTTTGACGACGATCGTTTTGCCGCCCGCATTCGGACCGCTGATGACAACCGTCTGATGAGCGTCATCCATCGCCAAAGAAATAGGGACGACCCGCGAGCCTTGTTGCGTCAACGAATGCTCGAGCAGTAGATGACGCGCGTCTTCGAGAACAACGCCGCGGGCGGTGGTCATCTCGGGCCGCACGCACTTGAACTCGGCGGACATCCGAGCTTTCGCGTGAGTGAAATCGATTTCGCCCAGCGCTTCGGCCGAGACCCTGATGCCGGGGAGATTCGCACGGAACGCTTCGGCTATCTCCAAAAGGATTCGCGCGATCTCGATTTCTTCTTCTTCACGCAATCGGACGAGTTCGTTGTTCTGATCGATGATCGTCAACGGTTCTACGAAAGTTGTCTGGCCGCTCGACGAGAGCCCGTGCATCACGCCGGGCACCTGTCCGCGAAAGTCGGTGCGCACCGGAATCACGAAGCGCCCGTTCCGTATCGTCACGATGTCTTCCTGAATCGCCGTCGGCACGCGTTCGTGCATCAGCGATTCGAGATTGCGATAGATGCGCGAGCGGCGATCGTTGATCTCGCGGCGAATGCGCCGGAGAGCGGGGCTTGCGCTGTCGTCGACTTCTCCGGTCGGCAGAATCTTCCCGCGAATCGAGGCAAGCATCCGGCGAAGATCGGGAATCGATGCCGCGATCGCCGAGAGCCCGGGGTAGCGGACTTTTATTTCCGGATCGGAGAACTGAGCGCGAACATCCATTGCGACTGAAGTGAGTCGCTGAAGCTCGAGTATCTGGCGAGGCTCGATGCTAGTACCCTGGACTTGAAGCTCGCCGAGCGAGGCTTCGGGGTCGTCGAGTTCGCCCAATCCGAATGCGCCGCCCGTGGTCACGTAATCGGCGCACTCGGTTGTTCGATCAAGCTCACGATTGATGTGCTCGCGATCAGTTGATGGAAGAAGCGCCGCGACCCGCTTGCGTCCAAGCGGAGACTGAACGTGCCGGACCAAAAGGCTGACGAGGGAGTCGAACTCGAGTGTTTTCAGTGTGCGATCATCCATGCTGGGTTTGGTGGCGCTCACGCAAAGAAGAAATCTTACGCTGTGGGTTCGAAGCGGGTCAACGAAACAGCCATACCGCATTCGAGTTGTTCAAGCGCAATCGCGTCCATATAATGCGCGTCTGGCCGAGTTGACGTGCGAGTCTTTGGAAATAGAAATCCGGGCTGATCGAACCGAACAGAATGACCGAGTCTTCAACAAAACATGTGCGTGTGAAGACGGCCGCAAGCGCTCGCGATCGTCGAGCGTTTCTCGAACTGCCCTACAGACTCTATCGAAGCGACGCTCATTGGGTTCCTCCACTGAGGATGGCTCAGAAAGACATTCTCAACACGGCGCGTCATCCTTTCTACAAAACCTCGGATGTCGAGATGTTTCTCGCCGAACGTGATGGTCGCATCGTCGGGCGCATAATGGCGATCCTCAATCGCGCGTACAACGAATTCCATAGCGAGCGCTGCGGGTTCTTCGGTTTCTTCGAAGTAGAGAATGATTCGCAGGCGGCGGGCGCGTTGCTCGATGCCGCGCGAGATTGGCTTCGCGGGCATGGCGCAGAGGTGATGCAGGGGCCGGTGAATCCTTCCACTAACTACGAATGCGGCTTGCTCGTCGAAGGCTTCGATCTGGACCCAATGGTGATGATGACCTATAACCCGGCTTACTATGCCGAGTTGCTCGAAGGCTATGGCATGAAGAAGGCTATGGACCTTTATGCCTATGACATCGGTGCGGATTATTTCAATCACTCAAACAAGCTTCAGCGCGTGGCGGAGCGGCTCAGGAAGAAGACCAACATCAGTGTTCGCACCGTCGACATGAAAGACTTCAAAAACGAAGTCGGGATAATTCGGGAAGTGTATAACGACGCGTGGAGTCACAATTGGGGATTTGTGCCGATGAGCGAAGAAGAGTTCGATCATCTGGCGAAAGACCTGAAGCAGATCGTTGATCCGCGAGTAGTATTGATCGCCGAACAGGTGATCGACGGCGGCAAGCCCCGAGCCGTTGGGTTTCTGCTGGCGGTGCCTGACCTGAATCGGGCGCTCAAGAAGATCAACGGGCGCTTGCTGCCGCTGGGCTTGCTGAAGCTGTTATGGCATTCGCGAGGGATCAGTACGATACGCGTCATCACGATGGGAGGCATAGTGGAATTTCAAAACCTCGGGCTGGGGTCGGTCTTACTGGACGAAATATACCGCCGAGGGCCGGCTGCCGGATTTCCCACCGGCGAGATGAGTTGGGTGCTCGAGAACAACGTGATGATGAATCGCGCGGCTGAGATGATCGGCGGCCGCCGCACAAAGACGTATCGCATTTATGAAATCCCGGCGTAGAATCTGGTCCTCGCGCGAGGCCTGATATCATTCGCGCCTGAACGCGCGAGGCGGAGGTCAAATGATGCGCAGACTTGTTGTGGTATTAGTTGCGGTAATCATCGCAGGCGGCGTTGCGTATTACGTCTACAATCACGGCTGGAAAAAGCCGGAACGATTCAGCTCGCTGTTTTCTTCCGGCGGTGACGCGGCGACTTCGAGGAAAGTGAAGACCGCGCTTGGTCTTTCAAAGCGTCTCGCCGGCTTTGACATCGGGGTCAACTCAAGCGAGGGAGTAGTCACGCTCACGGGCCAGGTGCCTTCGGAAGACGCAAAGTCGCTTGCGGGCGAGATCGCTCGTGATACTGCCGGCGTAACTGATGTGAAGAACGAGATCGCTATCGATCCGGCGGCGCATCCATCGAGTGAAAGCGCTCACGTGGAGGATCTCGAGATTCGAGTTGCAATACTCGAGGCGCTCACGCACAGCCGCGAACTCGGCGGCAAAAACATCGATGTGAAAGTCGATAACCGCGTCGTCACGCTAACCGGATCGGTCGAGACGCCCGCTCAAAAGAGTGGGGCGGAACAAAGCGCCCGCGCGGTTGACGGCGTCGCGGGAGTGACGAACAACCTCGCGGTCACGAATCCGCAAGCGGCGATGGAGCCTCCTGCCGCCGGTGCGCCGACAGGCGATTCAAGCGCGGATCTCGCGAAGCGCGTGGAGTTCGATCTGTTTCGAACAAACGCATTCAACACACAGACGATGCAGATACGAGCGGACGACGGCGCGGTGACTTTGGCGGGCACGGTGAGGTCTCGAGCCGAGCAACTGCTGGCCGAGCGTGTTGCGCAAGGTGTCCCGGGTGTGAAGAAGGTTGCGAATGAGTTGAAGGTAGCCGCGGGTGTTCGACAATAAACGTGTTCAGAGTACAAGCTTCAGCTTGCCTCTGACATTCGCGTGACCGAAGAGCAAGCTGAAGCTTGTACTCTAAACAAGTGATTGATGTATCATCGTGCTTAACCCCATTGGGAGCAGGAATCCCTAATCCGCAACGGTCCGGCTAAGGTGCAGGTGGAAGAAGCGGCAACCATCAAGAGGTGGCAACGAATAGAGATCGGCGCCACTCGAATATTCCAAAGGCTTCGCCTCCCAAACAATCAAAAATATTTCGTACTGACCATTACGATCGCAATAGCTTGCGGGTTGGTCGCGGTGAGCTATCACCTTCTGATCAAGCTGATATCCGCGAACCTGATCGAGCGTGCTATCGCAATCGAGGGACCGAGCCGCACTATCTGGATCCTGATTGTCCCGACGGTTGGCGGGCTTGCGGCGGGATTATTGATTTACTATTTCGCGCCCGAAGCGCGTGGCAGCGGCATACCTCAGGTCAAAATGGCATTCACGATGAACTATGGCCGCGTGCCGATGCGAGTCGCCGCCGGCAAGGCAGTGATCTCGGCGTTGTGCGTTGGCTCGGGAGCGAGTCTTGGCCGTGAAGGCCCGACGGTGCAGATATGCGCGGCGTTGTCTCACGCGATCGCGCGGATGTTTTCGATTCCACGCCGCAAGCAGATGAATCAACTTCCGGTGGGCGCGGCGGCGGCAATTGCGGCGGCGTTCAACACTCCGATCGCGGCGGTGACGTTTGCGCTCGAAGAGATCATCGGAGACCTGAATCAAAAGCTTGCGGCTTCGATTGTGATCGCGGCTGTCATCTCGGCCACGATCGAGCGTTGGCTGCTGGGCCCGTTCCCGCTGTTCAGAGGCGCGAACGTTTATGCGTTGAACAGTCCGAAGGAGCTTGTTGCATACGCGGCGCTGGGAGTTTGCGCGGGCTTCGTCGGTGTGATTTTTTCGAAGCTGATTCTATGGCTGCGCTTTGCGTTTCGAGATCGATTGCAGGTTCCGTCGTGGTCAAAGCCCGCCATCGGCGGAGTGATCATCGGCGTGATCGGTTTGTGGCAGCCGCACGCGCTGGGGCTCGGCTACGACTTTCTTGGAACCGTGCTCAGCGGCCAGAACCAACTCGTGCTGAAAGCGGTTTTGGCGCTGATGGTGGCGAAGATATTGGCATCGGCATTCAGCTACGGATCGGGAATGTCGGGGGGCGTGCTGGGGCCGTCGTTGTTTGTGGGAGGAATGCTTGGCGCGTTGGTATGGCACGGATTGATCTACATTGATCCCGCCGCGACGATTGCGCGCGGTGGTTTTGCACTCGTTGGAATGGGTGCGATGTTCGCCGCGGTTATTCGAGTGCCGATAACATCGATCCTGCTGATATTCGAAATGACCTATAACTACGAGATCATCCTGCCGTTGATGATCGCCAACGCAATCGCGTACGCGGTGGCCTCGCGATTGACTCCGCTTTCAATCTATGAAGCGTTTATGTTTCAGGACGGAATTCATATGGGACCCGCACCGAGGACTGACGTGTTGACGGGAATCACCGCGGCTTCGGTGATGACGCAGGAGGTAGTCACGCTTCCTGACGACATCACGGTGAAGGAGTCTTTGGGAATAGTCGGCAGGCTGGAGTTCAACGGATTTCCAGTCCTGCACGATGGCAAGATGGTGGGATTGATCACGACTGGTGATCTGAGGCGTCTCGAGGCCGACGGCCGCCAGGACGAGTGGATCCGCGACGTAATGACGAGGAAGGTTGTTCACGCGCATCCCGAGCAGACGCTCGATACCGTCGTGTTGAAGCTTGCGCAGAGAGAGTTGTCACAGCTTCCGGTTGTTTCGCGGGCTGATGACGGCCGGTTGCTCGGGATCATCACGCTTCGCGACGTGGCGCGCGCTCAGGCGCGATTGGCGGCGAGCCAATACACGCTGGGTCCTGATGATACGATCAGCCCGGCGAACGTCTCGCAGGTATCAGACCGCTCGATGTTTTGACGCTCATACTGGTAATGATCGAAGACCTCTCAGCCTGGCACGAACCAGTCTCGAAACTCTTCAAACTTCCTCAATCGCCTGAGGAGTGGTTGTCATATCGGCTTACAGACGAGCAAGTCGAATTCTACAGAGAAGAAGGTTACCTCGCGGGAGTTCGCGTACTGAGGGACGAGCAGGTCGACGTACTTCGAAGTGAGCTGGCCGAACTGTTGGATCCGAATAACGACGGAAATAATTTGTTCTATGAGTATCATTCGAACGAGTCTTCGGATTCGAGCAAGACGCTGTTTCACGCGCTCGGCGCATGGCGCATCACGCCGGCGTTTCACGATCTGTTGTGGAATCCGGCGTTCACGGTGCCAGCGTCGCAGTTGCTCGATGGCCCGGTGCGATTCTGGCACGATCAGCTATTCTCGAAACCTGCCCATAACGGCGGCGGCGTAGCGTGGCATCAGGATTATTCGTACTGGACTCGGACGACTCCGATGCAGCACCTCTCGTGTTGGATTGGGCTCGATGATTCGACGCGAGAGAACGGTTGCGTGCATTATGTGCCGGGAAGTCATCGCTGGCCGCTCCTGCCAATCACCGGGCTTGCGGATGACATGGAAACGATTAATGATGTGCTGACCGCGGAGCAAAAGGCGCACTTTAAGCCAATGGCGATAGAACTGAAGAAGGGCGAAGCGTCGTTCCATCATCCGTTGATGATTCACGGATCATACGAGAATCGCACTACGGGTCCGCGGCGGGCGGCGGTGATCAACGTGTTCCGGGACGGAGTCAGATCGGCTTCCGATTCTCCGCCGCTTGAAGGCGTGCCTGCGATTCCAACCGGACATCCGATGACCGGGCGCTTCTTTCCGCTGCTGTTCGATCCATCAATGTTGCGTGAGGGTGATGACGAATGAGGGCTTCGCTGTTTATCACGTGTCTGATAGATCAGTTCTTTCCTGAGGTCGGAGTGAACACTGTCCGCGTGCTGCGCAAGCTTGGGGCCGATGTCGATTTTCCCGAGGCGCAGACGTGCTGTGGGCAGCCCGCGTTTAACAGTGGATATCAAGCCGAGGCGCGGGATCTGGCAAAGAGATTCATAAGCATCTTCGAAGAGAGCGAGTATGTCGTTGCGCCCTCGGGTTCGTGCACGAGTATGGTACGAGTGTTCTATCCGGAGCTTTTGAAGGACGAGACTCAATGGCTGAAACGCGCTGAGGCACTTGCATCACGGACATACGAATTCACCGAGTTCGTCGTCAACGTTCTTGGGATCAAAGACGTTGGCGCATCTGGCGAAGGCAAAGTAGCGTTACATCAGTCTTGTCATCTATTGCGCGAGCTGAAAGTCACAACCGAGCCTCAAGCATTGCTCGCGGCGGTGAAAGGAATCGAGTTGGTTGAACTGGATCGAGCCGAGCAATGCTGCGGCTTTGGAGGCTTGTTTTCGATCAAGTATCCGGATATCTCCGGCGGCATACTCGAAGACAAGATCGAAAGCATTGAGAAGAGCAGCGCGGATGTGGTTGTGGCGTGTGATGTGGGATGCTTGATGCACATCGGCGGGGGATTGAGCCGCGGGTCCTGCCACGCGCGAACGATGCACATCGCGGAATTGCTTGCGAAGAGTGATGCGTGAATCGTGATGCGTGAAACGTGATGCGTGATGCGTGACCGGGTCGCTAACTCCTTTCACATTTCACGCATCACGTTTCACGTTTCACTCATCACGTTTCACTTATCAATCTTATGAATGTACGAACTGAACATTTTATCGGAGACTCGACGGCCGCGGTGCAGAACAAGACTCTGCAAACAAGGCTGCGAGTCATCAACTCCTTCACCGTGATGCGCAATCGCGCGTTCGCGGATCTGCCGGACGGCGAAGCGCTACGGGATCGCGCACGACAGATCAAAGAAGAAGCGATTTCCAACCTCGATTCTTATCTTACCCAACTGGAAGAGAATGTCGTTCGGCTGGGCGGCACCGTCCACTGGGCTCGCGATGGTGAGGAAGCCTGCGCGATCGTGCTCGATCTCGCGCGCAAGAATCAGGTGAAGCGTATCGTTAAGAGCAAATCGATGGTGACCGAGGAGATCGAGCTGAATGAAGCTCTTGAATCGGCCGGCATCGAAGCCGTCGAAACGGATCTTGGCGAGTACATTGTTCAGCTCGCTCACGAGAAGCCGTTTCACATCCTCGCTCCGGCAGTTCATAAATCAAGAGGCGACATCGCCGAGCTATTCGCCGAGAAACTTGGCGCGATGAATCTGACAGAAGCCGAGGAGATGACCGTCGTCGCGCGAAAGGCTTTGCGCGAGAAGTTCTGCACGGCGGATATGGGAATCACCGGCGCCAACTTCGGGATCGCCGATACAGGCACGATTGTCCTGGTTGAGAATGAAGGCAACATTCGTCTGAGCACGTCGTTGCCGCGCATCCACGTCGCTGTGATGGGAATCGAGAAGGTGATTCCGCGGCTCGAAGATCTGGGGGTGTTTCTCAGGATTCTCGCTCGCAGCGCCAGCGGGCAGAAGATGTCTAGCTACGTGTCACTGATAAGCGGCCCGCGCCGCGAAGGCGAAGCTGACGGCGCGGCTGAGTTTCACTTGATCATTTTGGATAACGGACGCACGCGGCTTCTTGCCGACGAGGAGATGCGTGAGGCGCTCTATTGTATTCGTTGCGGCGCTTGTTTGAATGTGTGTCCGGTGTACAAGAAAATCGGCGGGCACGCATACGGTTCGGTCTATTCGGGGCCGATTGGCTCGATACTGACCCCTGCGTTTGCGGGTCTCGAGCAGACCAAAGATTTGCCGTTCGCATCGACGCTGTGCGGAGCGTGCCGCGAAATATGCCCGGTCAGGATCGACATACCCCGAATTCTGCTGAAGCTCAGGAGTGACTGGTCCGAAGGAAAGACCGGCGGAGCGCGACCGTCATTTATCGAAAGGCTGGCGATCAGGCTGTGGGCATTTGCGATGCGCAACACCGATGTTTACAACTTTGCCTTCAGGGCGGGAGCCGTCCTTCAGCGCCCGTTGGTTGAAGAGGGTAAGCTCAAACGCCTGCCGTTTGCGCTTGCGGGCTGGACCCGGAATCGAGACTTTCCCGCGTTGGCGAAGAAATCCTTTCGCGAAACGTGGCGCGATGAGTTGGACAAAAGGAGTTGAGCAGTGAGCGGTGCTGATTCGAGGGAGCAGATACTGGCGACGATACGCGCGGCGGTTGGAACGCCTGGCGGGCGTGATCGCGCGGGCGCTCCAGAATTCAGTACGAGCGCTAGTGTCCAGGAAACAGGCGATGAGTTAGCCGGACGGTTCCAATCGGAGATAATTAGGATTGGGGGCCGCTTTTATCACGCGACAAACGCTGAATCTGTTTGTGCATACATCGAACAGATTGCCGGCGCGGAGGGCGCGAGGACGGTCATCTGTTCCAACGCGCATCTCGCTGATGAGTTCGGCATCGCGAATCGGCTTGCAGCGAAGGGCATCGCATTCATCACTGACCCCACCGAAAGCGACATAAAAGAAAACGCCGCGCGTGCTGAGATCGGTCTCACCGGAGTTGATTACGCGCTCGCGGAAACGGGCAGTCTGGTTTTGCTTGCCCGGCCTGAGCAACCGCGGTCGGTGTCTCTGCTGCCGCCGGTTCATATAGCATTGATCCGGCCCGGGCAAATCATTCGCGGATTCGACGAACTCTTTGAATTGCTGCGATCCGATTTGGAGGCGACCGGGATCAAAAGCGCGGTCACCTTCATCACCGGTCCAAGCCGGACCGCTGATATTGAATTGACACTCGTAGTGGGCGTCCACGGACCACAACAACTCCACGCCGTTCTGTTCGATGTTCAATGATCCGGAACGGGTTCCATACTCCAAACCAGGCTTTCCATAGATCTTCGTTCTGAACCGATACGCTCTGTATCGAAACATCTGCGCCGCGTTGCGAATCACGCCTTGATTTAGTTCGTCGTGATGATTATCAGCATGCGCTTGTGCAGGAATGCCAGTTGCACTGGTGCGAGTATGTTCATTCAAACGTCGTTAATCGTGCTCACAATAATCACGGTGTCAGCCGGCGTTATCGCCTTTTCGGCGGTAGTGACCTGGCTCGCAGTGGAGTTGGTCTCGTTCGGCATGTGCCGGGCATTTGGACATTGCCGGCCAGGTGCAAAACGGGTGGCTGCCAGCAACAGAGCAACCGGCGGCTGGGCGCGAGCCTGGCGACTCACCCACGCCGAGTGATGTCTTGTGTGGTGCGTTTCGAGGCCAGTTCGCACTGAGGCGCCTATGGGTATGCTGTTAGAGAGTTTGAATGATCAAGCCCAGGGACAATTTTGATTATTAACCCAAACAACCAAGTTTCAAGGAGACAAGCTATGCAAATCAAAGAGGTGATGACAGCGAATCCGACGTGTTGCATTCCGTCAGATACCGCGCAAACGGCGGCGATAATAATGAGAGACGAAGACACCGGAATCGTTCCGATCGTCGAAGCCAAGGGAAACCGCCAACTCGTGGGCGTGGTGACCGATCGCGATCTATGCGTCGGCCTTATTGCGAACACGGCGACGGCAGACCTGCTCAACGCTCCAATCGAGCAATGCATGACCACGAAGGTGATCTCCTGTAAGGCGGATGAGGATGTCAACGCTGTGCTCGATGCGATGCAGGAAAATCAAATTCGCCGAATCGTGGTTGTCGATAACGACAACAATATCCAGGGAATTGTTTCGATGGCGGATCTGATGAATCGCGGAAAGGTTGAAAAGGGCGCGACGGTTGAAACGCTGAAGAGCATTTCGAAGCCCACCGGCGAATCGAGCAAGCCACGCGCGGAATCCGCCGCCTCGGCAAATGAATGAGTTCGAACCCTGTGTAGGATGGAGGTGACTAATCATGAAACGAATGATGATCGTCGCTATGCTGGCGGCGAGCGCACTGGTGTCAGCTTGCAGCTCGCAACAGTTTGACGACTCGAAGCTTACCGCAAAAATAGAGAGCAAACTGGTTGGGGACAGCGAGACCAGCGCTCTGAAGATCAAGGTTGAAACCAACGCGGCTGTCGTGACGCTGTCGGGTACGGTGCCTACCGAAACCGAAAAGAGCAAAGCTGAAACGCTTGCGAAAGACACCGATGGCGTAAAGAAGGTCGTGAATCAAATCAAGGTCGATCAGACTTCGGCCGGCTCAACCAATATCCGCGACAAGGCCACTGATGCCGCAAAGGAAGTCGGCGAAAAGATCAGCGATGCGGCCATCCTGACCAAGGTCAAGGCCAAGCTCCTGGCGGATGGAATAAAAGGAACCAACGTTGACGTCACGAATGGCTCGGTGGTGTTGAAGGGCCTCGTTGAAGACATGAACGAAAAGGGCAAGGCGGGAGACATCGCGAAGAATGTCTCCGGCGTGAAGGACGTGACGAATCAGCTAACAGTAAGACGGTCTAAATCGTCATAAGCGATTGATCCCGCCGGTGAACTAGACCGAAACCTTTCGGTGAGCAAGTAGCCGGAGAAGTCCGTTGATCGCGAGATGCAACAGCACATAGACGATCAGCGCGAAGATGAATGAGAGTCTTAGTTGGAAGTGTCCACTGGCGGGATCGCTAATCAGTCCTCGAAATGGCGCCAGGAACGGCGAACTCAACCGGTCAATCAAGCGGTTGAAGCTGTTGGATTCCCGTGCGCCAAGCAGATCCAGAATGATCTCGAGCCCGATGAGGCCGTAGATCAGATAAAAGATGTAGTCGACGATTTGAGAGACCCTGGCAATAATGCGGGCTCGCTCGAGTTCGTTCTCGGTCTCGACAACCTCAGTCATCGCCTTGCTCTTCAGATTTTCCCCAACGAGCGCCGCTTGAGTTCTGTCGCGTTCGTCGAGATGATCGGCGTGACGAGCAATTTCTTCGTGGACACCTCTGCGCACGTCGTTCTTGATGGCTTCGTGTTCGGCGAGCCGCTCGGATTCATCGACCGCCAGCTTGTCATCTTCCATTGACATGTTTTTCTCCGTCGTAGAGTAATGGTCCGATGCTGATGGCAAGACGAGGGCCATCTTGAAATAGTCCACATTTAATCGTTTCCTGAAATCGAAGCTGTATCTCTGGCGTACATGCATTGTACTGCGGCGGTTCCCTGTGAGTGGTGCTGAACACAGACAATGAGGGCTGTGCGCGTAGCTAAGAGTTTGCAAAAGCAAGGCTCAACGCGTATAGGGAGGCGTTCTCGAAAGAAACGGCACGCCTGTTGCGCAAGCTAAATCGTCGTTTGTTGACGCTGTGTTACTCTAAAGTCTGGAGGCTGATGAAGCGTTGTTATTCCTTCGAGAGGAGTTCGCGTGGAAGACCGATCGAACATAGAGAGAAAGATTCTGCTCATCATTGACGACGACGAGGAATGGACGGATTTGTTGCAAATTTTCTTTGTGAACAAATACGACGTGCACATAGCTCACTCGGCGATTGACGCGATTGAATTCATAAAGGGCACGCAGCCTTCTGCAATGATTTTGGATTTGGTAATGCCCTCGGTCGATGGATTTGGGCTGATGCAGCGCTTGAGCACGATGTCGAATGCGGAGATCCCGACGGTGCTGACAACCGGATGGGTCACCACAGACTTAGCGTCACTTGCTGCTTCGATCGGATGCTCTGCTGTACTTGGAAAACCGGTTTCGCTTTCCGAACTGGATGGCATCGTAAGCGGACTCATGGATGGCACACACAAGAAGCAACCTAAACCCGAAGCGCCCGAAATCCAGTAATAGAACACCGGCCTGTCTTCTGAAGCTTCAGCAAACATCTACATCGAAAGATATTTTGAGATCAGTGCGAGCAGCGTCGAGAAATTGACCGGTTTCATTACGAAGTCAGAACAGCCGGCGGCGCTTACCAATCGACTGACGTCTTCCGGGTCGTGAGCGGTTAATGCGATCACCGGCACTCGGCTCATGTATTCCGTCTCTTTTATTTTCCTGGTTGCGGTAAGCCCGTCAACAACGGGGAGCGTTAGATCCATCAGTATGATGTCGGGTCTCGAATCGAGAGCAACCTCAATGGCCTCGGCGCCGTCGGCTGCCTGTAATACCTCGTATCCTTCGCTCTCGAGCAGCTTCGACAACCCGGTCCGACTGTCCTCGAAATCTTCCACGAGCAGCACGCGTTTGGTAGAAATCATCGTGTCCCTTAGAACACTTCCTCCATGGTTATCAGGGTTTAGAATAGACGATTCATAGGACCAACGCTACTCTAAAGGTAAGAGCTCCCAGTGCTGACTCTGATTGCGTCGAACGCAAACCGGTCACAGTAGCCAATCAAATACGTCCCGTTTTAATTCACGGCTATTCTGCTGGCGTCAAGGAATGCACTCAATGCGGCGTATCGTTTGATGGCACATCGGTTGCCGGTCTGAAGTGTGTTCAAAATTGACAGGCGTGTCGGTAACGCAAAGCAAGGAAGAATCTAAAGGAAGAATAATTGGCGTGTAAAAGCAAAAGGAGGTTTTCGAATGTGCAGTAGTCTTCGTAGAAAAATTGAGAGACCCGCGGGTTTGCTGTTGGCGCTCGCATTGGTTATCGGCATGGGGATCCCGGCGCGGGCTCAACGATTGGTGAGGGTGCCGGTGGGAACCGTGCTTCCTCTTCGAATGGACACCTACCTCAACTCCGATACGTCCAGGGTAGGCGATCGATTCGTCGCGACCGTTTCAAGCGACGTGACAATTGATGGGATGTTGGCGGTACCAACTGGCTCGAAGGTCGAAGGTCATGTGACTGGCGCAATTCCAGCCACTCGCACCAGGGCCGGGAGTATCGCGATTGCGTTCGACAGAATCAGATTTGCCAGCGGCTCATCGGTTATGGTGGATGGGACGCTGACGACACTCAGTGACGAAGGACGCCGCCAACTCGAGGCGAACAACGAAGATGTGATTGGCGGCGGGAGCCGCACTCGCCGCGGTATCGTTTTCATTGGCGGCGGCGCTGGCGCGGGCGCGCTGATCGGCGCACTGGCTGGCGGCGGCAAAGGCGCAGCGGTTGGAGCCGGGGTCGGCGCAGTCCTCGGAACCTTAGGCGTTCTTCTCACCAGGGGTGAGCGCGCCGAAGTTCAACCGGGCACCGAATTCGCGATGATGGTCGAAAGTCCTTTCAGTGTCAGCACGGATTCCGAGAGGCTCGGAGCATTCGACGACACAACCTCAGTGGGAGCACCCCCCGTGCAGCAACGCGATTTCACCTCATTCGAGGCTCTCCAGTTTGCGCAAATTGCCTTGAGGGATCGCGGATACTACTCGGGTCCGATCAATGGACAAGTGAATGTTGCGACGCGCGATGCGCTCCGAAGATATCAGCGCGATCATAATCTTCCGGTCACCGGTGATCTGGATGTTCGGACCGCGCGAGATCTTGGTGTCGCGAGCGAATCAGGCTTTGAATCAGCGTCAATCGAGATCAGCAGCGCGCGTGCCGAACGGGTTGATCGAGATGGCATTCGGGTGAATATGGATGTGCACACACGCGGGAGCGGATGGCAAGTGTTCGTCAACCGGTTTGTGAGCGGCAACACGCTGCACGTTTATGTGCGCGGCGTTGCGCCTCGAATACCGACGGGGGCAGCAACTGATCATCGCCAGTTCTCGGACACGTACTACAACATGCCCAATGTGACGCGGGTTGTATTTCACGGGCCACAACGTGATTTCCCGGTCGACTTGTTGGGCGCCGGTGGTGGCGTTGGGGGTGGGACCGGAACCGGCGCGGGCGCCGGCAACTCCCGGCAGATATTGTTTCTGTCAAACCGTCTCTTGCAGGACTATCAGAGGGACGTTAACGTTCGCGGAAACCGCGGCCAGGTAATTTTCGACACGCGGCGGAACTTCAGGCAGAACGAAGTAGAGCTGCTGTTTCAGTTGAACAGCCTGCAGTCCGCGGCGGAACTCTACAATCAAATAGTGACCAGGGTGAATGACCCTGACACTTTGAAGGGCGCGGCTGACTCGCTCCTTCGGCAGATGCGCTTGACGAGCCGAATCATGAGGCGGGGCATCACGCTGTCTTCAGTCGTCACCAACGACTGGGCGCAGCTCCGCGATGAAATCGGGCGGATCGGCTTGACCGATACGAACCTCGACAGTGACACGGACATCATCCGATGACGTCCGTCCGTGCTGTTTCCGTGCGGATCGATTGGTCATCCGTGACCGATCGGTTCGCAACGGAGCGGCCTCGAAAGTCTCAAGTATTTTTGACCGCAATGGAATTGAACAATGACTTCACCAGCACCAGGTCAAATCCAAATAAAGGGCGCCATGCTCTTCATTTGTGATCCGGCCGGCAAGGTCCAGGCTGTAAGCTCCAAAGCCGTGGGCGACACATTTCCGGAGACAAGCTTCTTGCAAAAAGACGTTAGCGAGCTACTCGGTCTCGGATCCTCGATGAATAGCTGGCTGGAGGATCGAATCAATCAAGCGCGCGGTAAAGACGAATACTTTGCCGAAACAATCGTGGAAAACGGAAGAGGCCGGCTATCATTACGTTTCGATATTCTGAGGCACGAGAGTGAGCTTTACGGCTTCGCGCTGCAGGTGCTCCCAGTGCAAAACGGCGCGTCTGGATTGAGTGATGGTGATTCGGTAGTCGAGCGCAAACAATGGCACGAGATCAAGAATCATGTCGGCGCGTTGAAGCTCTATGCGACGTTTTTGAAACGAAAAATGCCCGACGGGGACGAACGCCGAATAGTCGAAAAGATTTTCAATGGTGTTAACGAGTTGATCGGATACATGGATCGGATTAGGAGGGGACAAGCTCAATGAAGAGGCAACATAGCATTCTCGTCATCGACGACGAAGAGCAGATGCTGGACTCTTTGCGGCTGAATCTTCAACAGGCCGGCTACTCGGTTTCGACCGCGCGAAGCGGTGAAGAAGCGCTCGCGCTCTTCGACGGCGGCAACTTCGATCTTGTGCTGTGCGATCTCCAGTTGCCCGAGATGCACGGAATGGATGTGCTCAAGAAGCTGAAAGAGAAAGCCGCGTCTACCGAAGTAATAATCATCAGCGCGTATGGATCGATTGAGAATGCGGTCGAAGCCACGAAATCCGGCGCGTTCCACTTCGTCGAAAAACCTTTCGAGTTTGACGAGTTGCAACTTCTGATCGATCGCGCGCTGGAACGCCAGGAGCTTATCGAGGAGAGCGAAGGTCTCCGGCGCACTCTCCGTGAGCGTAACACCTACGCGAACATCATCGGCGGCTCAAAGAAGATGCAGAGCATCTACGAGATGATCGAAGCCGTTGCAAAGAGTGACGCCAACATTCTTATCGTTGGAGAATCCGGAACCGGGAAAGAGCTTATTGCAAACGCAATTCATTACAACTCGCACAGGTCCAAGGCGAGATTTGTGAAAGTCAATTGCGCATCGCTGCCCAAGGAGCTTATCGAATCGGAATTGTTCGGTCACACCAAGGGAGCGTTTACAGGCGCGGCGCGGGATAAGGAAGGATTGATTGCCAGCGCGAACGGCGGGTCGTTGCTGCTTGATGAGATAGCCGAAATGCCGCTCGAGCTTCAGCCCAAGCTTTTGCGAGCGCTTCAGGAGCGCGTCTACTATCGGCTCGGAAGTGAGCAGCCTATTGAAGTAGATTTTCGCTTGATCTGCGCCACCAACCGCAATCCGCTCGATGCTGTTCGAAACAGCCAGCTACGCGAAGATCTCTATTATCGGATCTCGACAATCACCATCGAGGTGCCGCCGCTGCGCGAACGCGCGGAAGACATTCAACTGCTCGCGGACCATTTCCTGAAAGCCTTCTCGGAAAAATACGGTAAGCGAATGCAGGGCTTCTCACAGATGGGCCGCGCGGCCATGTACAACTATCATTGGCCCGGGAATGTCCGCGAGCTGGAATCGGCGATTGAGCGCGCGGTTCTGTTGTCAAAGGCCGATCAGGTGGATTCGAGCGACTTTCAGTTCGCCGCCATTGAGGCCCAGGCTCCGTCGAGCAATGGTTTTGTTGTTCCCTCGAATATGACGCTCGAGGAAATCGAGCGCGAAGTCATATCACAAACCCTTCAGCGGACGAAGGGCAATAAGCAGGCTGCCGCGAAGGCTTTGGGAATTTATCGCCCGAGGCTGTACAGCAAGATTCAAAAATACAACCTTGCCGTGTGAGCACGCTGACACTGAACCATTCTCGCTCCATCGAGACCTGGCGCCGGTGTGGGCGTCCTGCTCTTCGCGCTCATCTTCATCGAAAGCGAATCTCAGAAACCATCGCGGGTAACCGCGTGTTCCGCTGATGGTCCGATGGTGAATCGCGCGCTGCACGGTGTAGATTGACATCGCCAGTAGACAGAGCCACAACGCAATGGACCAAATCCAGTTGATCCATCGGTACCGTGCATTCAACGCCAGAGACAGCAGAAAGATAGTCCAAAAGAGCACTCCGGCAATCCATTTCGACTTCGACATGTTCACGCTCAACTTCACGCTTAGTTTGTTGGAAAGAGGCTAGCAGATCGCGGCGGGTTGGAACAGAATCTTGTTCGGCGACAATTGCGGATGATAACATCCAGCAAAGTTTGGAGCTGCGAAGCGGCCAGGCCGAAGAAGGGAATTGCGGACTCACGCTGCTATGCCTATTCACAACATCAGCTTTGACGAGCAGGGAAAGATTCCGGCGGTCCTGCAGGATGCCTCAACAAACGAGGTGATCGCGCTATGTTTCATCGACCGCGAGAGTTTAACAAGGGCCCTTGAAAGCGGCGATGCGAGCGTTCTCGCGGACTCAGTCGCCGGCGTCAACGGCTCACATCCTCTATTGGACATTCGCGTCAACAGCGACGGCAAATCGCTTACGATCTTGATTCGGCGCGAACCTGGCAAGCTGGAAGCGGCGCCGCGAAGTTTATTGCGCAAGGCCCCGGCCGCAAAGCCGGCGGCAAGCGGAGTCTCGCTTGTGGACGTGGGCTCGATGGAATTCGGCGTCACCGTCGGCGAACTGTACGCGTTGATCTCTGAGCGTCAGCAAAAGCGTCCGGAGGGTTCCTATACTACGTATCTGTTCAACAGCGGCCTCGACAAGATATTGAAGAAGATTGCTGAGGAATCCGGCGAGGTCATCATTGCCGCGAAGAACAACGGCGAGCCCGAGTTGATTTCCGAAATTGCCGATCTCGTTTATCACCTGCTTGTGCTGCTGGTGGACCGCGACGTCAAGCTGGGCGACGTCGGTGACGAGTTGATACGGCGCGCCGCGAAGCGGTCTTCGAGTGCAGAACACCAATAACGTTGCCGGAAGAATACGTGTCCCGCATGAACGATATCACTCCGAAAACCTACGATGAATTCCTGGCGCTGACCGTGGAAGGGACCGTTGTCCCGGTGGTCAAGCGGGTGATGGCGGACCTGCTCACGCCCGTTGCGGCTTACCTGAAGCTCGAACGCCTCAGCGCTTATTCGTTCCTGCTTGAATCCATCGAAGGCGGAGAAAAGGTCGCACGTTACTCGTTTCTCGGGTTCGATCCGGAGATCATAGTCCGCAGCCACGCCGGCAAAGTGACGATCGAGAAGTCTGATTCAATCGAAGAAATCGATCAACCTATGCTCAGTGTTCTTCGGCGGCTCTCGGGACAACATATCCCGGTTCGGGTCTCGGGCCTTCCCCCTTTTGTGTGCGGCGCGGTTGGTTACTTGAGCTACGCCGCTGCCGGATGGTTCGAACGAATCCCCGATTCACACGCGGACGATATCGGAATTGATGATGCTGTGATGATGTTCTTTTCACGGCTGCTGGCGTTCGATCACGTGCAGCATCAGATTCATGTTATCGCGAATGTTTTCACTGAAGGAAAGACGTCTGACCTCGAGGGCGAGTATCAAAAGGCGATCGACGATATTGAAGCGATGGGCGCGCGGCTTGAAGACCCGATCGAGCCCCTCGCAAAACGGTCCTCGTCCGGCCGCAAGAAGATCCACTCAAATCTGACGAAAGAGAAGTTCGAGAATTCCGTTGCGACTGCCAAAGAGCACATAACGGCGGGCGATATTTTTCAGGTTGTGCTGTCGCAACGATTCGATGTCGGAGTTGATGCGCATCCATTCCAGGTTTATCGCGCGCTGCGAGTCGTGAACCCCTCGCCTTACATGTTCTTTTTGAAGATCGACGATCGATCAATCATCGGAGCTTCACCCGAGATGCTCGTCCGTGCATCCGGCCGTCGAATTGAGTATCGCCCGATTGCAGGCACTCGCCCGCGCGGCGCGACCGAAACCGAAGACCTGCTCCTGGGTGAAGAAATGCGCGCCGACGAAAAGGAAGTCGCCGAGCACGTAATGCTGGTAGATCTTGGCCGCAACGATCTGGGCCGCGTCGCCGACTACGGATCGGTGGAAGTCACCGACCTGATGATTGTCGAACGTTACTCGCACGTGATGCATCTGGTCTCGGGCATCAAGGCTCGGCTTAGGGAAGGGATGGACCGCTTCGATGCGCTCGCGGCGTGTTTTCCCGCGGGCACGGTGAGCGGCGCGCCAAAGATTCGCGCGATGGAGATTATTGACGAGCTCGAGCCCACGCGGCGCGGGGTCTACGCCGGAGCGGTGATGTATCTGGATTATTCCGGGAATCTCGATTCGTGCATTGCGATTCGCACGATCGTGATGAAAGACGGCCGTGCTTACTTTCAAGCGGGCGCGGGAATCGTCGCCGATTCGGTTCCGGAGAAAGAGTACATCGAGACGGTGAACAAAGCTCGGGCGATGCTTCAGGCGATTGAGATGGCTGAGAGCAGCTAATCACCGGGCGTAGTAGCCGCGCTTCGCTCTGAGTTTGGCGCCGGGAAGCTTCACCGAAACGCCGATTTTCTTCCACGCACCATCACGCGTCAGAGACTTAGGCGCGTAAGCCAGGCTGTAAAGCGAATGCAACTCGGCGGCGACCTGTTGATAGACTCCTTCCAGGTCTTCGGCGCGCTCCGCTTTGAACATTACCGCGCCTGTCTGATCGGCAAGCGCTTCGAGTTGTTTGCGGGCGGTGACGTATGCGTCGTGACCGCTGCGGCCACCCCTACCGATCGTTTCGTATTCAGTGTCCAGGTAAATCGGGTACAGCGTAGCATCCGCCTCTTCCACTCGCTCGAGCAATTCACTGAAGCTGTGTTTAGAGGCGAGATCCTCATCGTTGGGATGATCCAGCGAATTATCCACGCCGTCGGTTAACACAACGATCGCCTTCCGAGTGGCGCGGGCTTCCTCGAGCAAATCCAGCGTCGACCACATCGCGTCGTAGTAGGCGGTGCCCGAATGACGATTCTTGATGTCGTCGATTCGATCCTTGAGCAGCTTATGATCGGTAGTGAAGTTTGAGATGACGAAAAATCGCCGAGTGAATCCGGCGACCGCGATTGTGTCCGCCGGCTTGAGTGAGTCGACGAACTTCTGCGCGGCTTTCTTCAGGATCTTCATCTTCTTTTCAGTGCTCCCGCTGAGATCCAACAGCAGGACTAAGTGAAGAGGCGCGGTGACGGGTTCGAAATAGGAGATGTCTTGTTGAACGTTGTCTTCGAAGATTGCAAAGTCATCCTTCTTCATCAACGGAAGCGTCTTGCCGCCGGCGTCGGTGACCTTCACCAGGACATTCACGAGCCGGGCCTCGAGTTTTATTGCCTCGTCGCTCGATCGAATGTGCGCGCTGTCCGCGAATTCTTTCGCCGCCCTGGATTTGAAACCGGCTGGCGAGGTGATTGGTTGAGCGCTGCGATCAATCTTGCGATCGGTCGTCACCATTGCTTGTTGGGAACCCGCGCGGAGATTGATATTTCCTTTTGTCGTGCGGACGATTGCGGTTGCTCCGCCGCTTCCGAGTCTGCCATCGAGCGTGTGTTCATCTCGTTGGCCGAAGACTTTGATCGGCGCGGCCGATTCGATGAAACCCTCTATTGCTCGCAGAGCGACGTCGACGTTTGCTGTCTCTGGCAGTTCAATCGTGACCGATCCTGATTGCGTATCGATCGAGAGTCCGGCAAGTGAGCCTGCGACCGTTACAGTGCCCGAGGTGCTCCGAATTGAAATATTCATGGATGCCGGTACGAATAGAGCGAGAGTAACCGGGGCGGCTGCCTTGGATTTGACCGAGACTCCCAATCGTCCCGGCGCGCGCTCGCACAGGACTTCTGAGTCGAACACTGGACCGTCCGTCCGACTAGCGAGGATGCGAATCAGAGCTTGATCCCACGTATGCACCTCGGTGGCACCCTCGGGATTGTCTACGCTCAACAGTGCCACGCGCTCTGAGAAATCTCGTTGTAAGCGGTTCTCCTGGGATCTCACGTCATAGCTGACGAGCAAAGAAGTGCCGATCAGAATTAGGAATCGAACTGCCCAGGATCTGGCGATTGGCCGCAATGGACGATGATGCGTCAGGGAGGACTTGTCAGATGAAGAGGATACGCTGAGGGTCGAATTGTTTAGCATCGTCGAGCTCTCGAGCAGCGCCTGTCCGAGTATACGCAGGCCCGAGGGCAACGGGTGCAGATGTAAGACCGGAAGGGCGGGGAACCGCGCCACTCCGCGATTGATTGCGGGGATCGAACCGCCCTAAGCGGGACAATCCAGCAGTGGTGAAAGCTCAGCCCTCGGATGCCGGCTCTTCCTTTGACTTCGACTCGGGCTTATAACCGCCCTGGCTTGTCCAGCTCGCGACCTTGTTTCCCTGGTGTTGAATAACGACGGCGCCGCTGTGCCCTGAGTGCCATAAGCTGTACCACTGACCCGCGGAGCGTTCCTGCATCCCGGGCGGTGAGTTGATCCATGCATCGTTGACGTTGACGACCAGGCTGTCATTGTCGCCCGTTTCAAAGTTGTCAACACGAGCGTCGTACTTTAGCTGTTGCTCGATGTCTTCGCTTATGCCGGTCGGATACTTTGCGGCGCTGGCTGTCTTGCTTGAATCGCTGCCGCATCCAAAAAAACAAAGCAACGCGCTCAACAGAGCGGTTGTCACGGCCCGCCTTCCTGTTATCGAAAGCGTAGCGTTGTCGCGGTTTCTCTCCTTCATCAATATCCTCTCTTCGCATATGAATTTGATCTCAGTTTGATTGCAGACCGTCATTATCTTTATTGCCGCATCGCTCGTCAAACAAGAGACGCAAGAGCCGAGACCGCCCGCGCTCAAGCCGGACGCCAGTACGAGAATTGACTTTGATTTCGACCGGGCGTATCGTCGAGAAACCTACGAGGCGCGGGTTTACAAAAACAGGAGGAATATATGAAGTACCTGAGGAAGTACGTGAGTGTATCTATGGCCATTCTGTTGTTGTGCGTTTCGTCCGTAGCTCAGTCGTACACCGGACGAATTCTGGGCGCGGTTACCGACGCAAGCGGCGCGGCGGTAAAGGGCGCGAAAATCACGGTTACTAACGTAGAGACGGGCGCGGTTCGCAACGTCGAGACTTCGGACAGCGGCGACTACCTGGCTCCAAACCTGCCGCCCGGCCTCTACAACATCGTTGCCGAAGCGCAAGGCTTCAAGAGAGTCGAGCGCGCCGCGGTGCGCCTCGAAGTAGCAAAGGACTTGCGCATCGACGTCGCTATGGAAGCTGGCAACATTACTGAGCAGATAACCGTAAGCAACGAGCCGCCTGCAATCGACACGACCACGACAACGCTTGGCGGAACGTTCTCAAATAAAGCGATCAACGATCTGCCGCTCAATGGCCGGGACTTTCAAAATCTCGTAGTGTTACGCCCCGGGGTTCAGCGGGCCACCGGCGGCGGGTTCCTCTCGATAAGCTCGAATGGAAATCGCCCCGAGAACAACAACTTCATAATGGACGGCACCGATAACAATGATCCGTACTACGGCACAACCGTGGTCAACGCCGAAGGCGTGCAGGGGACTCCCGGAACCATTCTTCCAATCGATGCAATTCAGGAGTTCAACGCGCAGGAACATCCTTCAGCCGAATACGGATGGAAGCCGGGCGCAATCATAAACCTCGGATTGAAGTCGGGGACAAACAACCTTCACGGGACGATATACGGCTTCGAGCGCAACAGCTTTTTCGACGCCCGCAATTTTTTCAACACCGACGACACCCCGCAGAAGGCGCTGCGTCAGCATCAGTTCGGCACCAGCATTGGCGGTCCGATTCGTCACAACAAGACTTTCTTCTTCGGCGCCTATGAGGGCGTTCGAGGGTTTGTCAGCAACTCAAACCTTGTTTCGAGTCCGGCTACGGTTTCGCTTGGCGGAGATCCGTCGACGAGCATTCCGGACGCGATCGCCTCGCTCAATGCTCACGGAATACCCGTCAACGCTTTGAGCAAAAATCTGATCGGCACCGGCTCGTTTACTGGCAACGGCGCCTTCCCGGGATTGTTTCCCTCGAACAACGGAAACAATCCAGCCGGGCCTTCACAGGTGGCCGCGGGATTTCCAAACATCAATCGAATGGACAATTTCATCATCAAGGTCGACCACCGGATCAACGAGAGGAACAACCTGACCGGCCGTTACTTCTTCGGCGACAGCCTGCAAACAGAGCAGGACATAACGGTGTTGAGACCCGAGTGGCGCTCGACGTCAGACTTGAACGCGCAGGTGTTCGGGATCAATTGGATCTGGGCGCCCAACGTGCGTTGGGTGAATGAAGCGAAGTTCGGTTACAACCGGTTCTGGCAAAAGATACAGACGGCGGACGCCGACAAAGATCCGGTCGCGACCTACGGCATCAACGCAGGCGTAAAGGATTCCGCGAACTTCGGCATGCCGACGATCGTGATCTCGGGCTTCAATCAGCTCGGCGGCAACAGCGGATGGCCTTTGTTTACGACTCCGAACGAGACTCTCCAGTTTGCCGATAATGTTTCTTACATGCGTGGGAACCACGCGTTCAGATTTGGCGCCGAGTTTCGGCACGGTTCGACAAACAACCTGCGCAACCGCCGCGGAAAAGGGCGAGTACGTTTCGAGGGCGATGGGGCGTTTGATGGAAGCACTCCGCTCGAGGATTTCCTTGGCGGATTCCCGTCTCGTGGAGACATTTTTGTCGGCAGTTCGGAGCGTGAAGTGACCATGAACTCGTTCGGCGCGTTTGTTCTGGATGACTGGCGAATCACGCGCAATGTTACGATCAGCTACGGTGTGCGTTATGACCTCAACGGAGTGATCAAAGAAAAGCATGACATGCTCGGGAACTTTGATCCCTCGGTAGGGCTTCAGCAGGTTGGCGTAAACATCGACGCGCCCTATGAAGGCGATCACAACAACTTTGCTCCTCGTCTTGGCTTTGTGTGGGACGTGACCGGGAAGGGAAGCACGGTGGTGCGCGCGGGGGCGGGCATTACGTATGAGATTCCCATCCTGGCCGTTTTCCTCGGCCAGAACGGAGTCAACAATGCGACCACTCCGGGTCTCAACGTTATACCGACGGGAGCGATCGGATCGAACATCAAAGGCACAATCGTCGGCGCGGCGACGACTCAGCGATCGGGATTGAACTGGTCGCCGGCGGGACCGATCTTCAATGTCCAACTCAACTGCGATCCGAGTAAGGGCGGCACTCCGTGCGACATTCTTGGAGTTCGGCACGAGTTGCGCACGCCTTACGTGATTCAATGGAGCCTCAATGTTCAACAGGTTCTTTGGCCCAACGCCAGCATTCAGGTCGGCTATGTTGGGAATCACGGCGTGAAGTTGTACAACATCCGCGATATCAATCAGGTGAATGTTGCGAATGACGACGGCAGCGAGCAAACGGGCCGGCCGTTCAACTCGAAGTTCCCGTTCCTGGGATACATCAACTTCCTCGAGAATGGTTACGGATCGAACTACAACGGGCTTCAAACGACGTTCACGCAGCGCGCGTCGCACGGACTCAGCTTTGTTATGGGTCACACGTGGGCGCACGCGATCGACTTTGTTTCGCTTCACCGCGCGGCCCAACCCCAGGACAGCGGACGCCCGGATCTCGAGCGAGCCTCGAGCGATCTCGATATTCGCCAGCGATTCACACTCGCGCTGACGTATGACTTGCCGTCGATCAAATCCTGGGCACAGTTGCTCGAGGGTTGGCAGATGAACTCGATCGTGACGATTCAGGGAGGCACTCCGTTCAGCGGCGTCGACTTTGAGAATGACACGAGCCTGACGGGTGAGTTCAGCGATCGGTGGAATGTCATAGGAAAACCCAGCTCGATACCTAACTTCTCGACCAGTGGTCCGGTTCCCGTTGAGCAAGTGCTTGCTCAGCCGGCGTTCGGAAGTTTTGGTAACTCGGGACGCAATACTTTTCGCGGACCGAATCTTAGGAACTGGGATCTTTCGCTCGTGAAAACATGGAAGGCAACCGAGCGAGTCAGTGTTCAGTTGCGGAGCGAGTTCTTCAATGTGCTCAATCATCCGAACTTCGCGAACCCGGCGATTCTGTTTAACAACGATCTCGGGTTCCTCGATACGTTTGGCCTGGTGACTGCGACGCCCGATGTGGCTGGGGCGAATCCGGTTATCGGGACGGGCGGACCGAGAAGTATTCAGTTCGGCTTGAAGATTCGCTACTGAACCCGACGACGAAGGTCACAAGGCGAAAAAAGCGGCGCGGCGGTTTCATATCGCCGCGCCGCTTTTTTAATCGATCAGCGCCGCGACAGTTTGACTTTGAACATGCCGCGTAGCAGCATGCAAGCGCGCACGCGGCGCCAATCCTTTCCTGGAGATATTCTGTATGCCCAAGTACACCCGCTCCGTAGCGTTAGGACTATTAATAGCTCAACTTCTTTTGTGTGTCCTGCCGAAGTCGTTGGCTCAAGTTCCCGAGAAACCGCCCGTCGCGCAGGACAAGCCGCTCAAATTGCGCACCGATGAAGTGATTGTCGATGCGGTCGTGCTGGACAAGAGAAACCACTCGGTCACTGATCTGACCACGGATGATATCGAGTTATATGAGGACGGGGTAAGGCAGAAGATTACGTCATTTCGATTCGAATCCAGCGCGGCATCGTCGGATACATTGGGTGCGAATCGCAACGGATCGACGGCGGGACCTCGCACCATAAATCTGATTTCGATGGTCTTCGATGCCCAGACGGATCGCGACGGTTCGTTGAGGGCGCGAAAGGCGGCGTTCGACTTTATCGCAAACGGAATCGGACCAAACGATTATGTCGCAGTGTTCGGAATCGATCTTGGGCTGCTCGCGCTTGCTCCTTACACCAACGACAAGGAGACACTGAGACAGGCGGTGGACGCATTCACGTCACGCGAGTCGAAGAAGTATCTCGCGGTAGCGGGCGAGACTCGGCGCGCACTCGAGGGCCTGGTCGAGCCGCTATCAGACGGCAAGAAGATTAGCTTCGCGGATTCGTTGACCGGCGCTGAAATCGATACGCCCCCGACGGCGACTCAGGATACCCGGGATCCGGGCAGCACCGACCTTGCGGCCCAGGCGATGCAAGCCTCAATTCTAATGTCGAATCTCAGGATACTGAGAGTGTTCGAGCGATATGAACGCGAGTTTCAGGGGTACCGCGATGTCGATGCGTTGTTGGCAATCATAAACGGCCTGAAAAACGTTCGAGCCGCGCGAAAGGTAATGATGCTTTTCTCAGAGGGCTTCGCCGTCACACCCGCGGTCACCGAGCGGTACAAGTCCGTGATCAGCGCCGCGAATACAACAGGGCTGACGATCTATGCGTTCGATATAGCGGGCTTGCGAATTGTGAATCCCAACGAGCAGGCGATGATCGAGCGCGACGCCGCAGCGGCTCAGCGGCTACGAAACGCAAATCCGGAGCTGGTTTCGGGCGGTGTCTCGGCGCTCGGACGAACCGAAGAACTCGCGAGGCTCAACGCGGTCAGCACGCTTGACGAGTTGGCCGGAGACACCGGCGGCTATGCTATCAAGAATACCAATGACATCAGCGAGGGACTCAAGCGGATACTCGACGAAATTGGGAATCACTACGTGATGACTTATCTGCCGAGCAATCCGAACTACGACGGCAAGTTTCGTCGAATCTCGCTCAAGATTGTGCGGCCCGGCGAATTCAAGACTCACGCGCGCCACGGGTATTATGCACTGCGAATTCTGGACGACTC
>Ga0070705_100000210_pt1 | contig 34598 bp, 35 predicted proteins | sample KBSK5253metaG_FD_65455 | JGI IMG/M metagenome (GOLD analysis project Ga0070705, IMG submission 65455) | Corn, switchgrass and miscanthus rhizosphere microbial communities from Kellogg Biological Station, Michigan, USA - KBS K5-25-3 metaG | ecosystem: Host-associated > Plants > Roots >... | reverse complement strand
GCCCGAAGGCCTTGCGCAGCTCGCCCTTGGCGCGCTCCAGCACCTCAAGACGCGCCCTGGGCAGGTTGCGGCCGGCGCGATTGATGTAGAAGGTCAGCATCGACGTGGCCGAGCGATAGGGCTCGCTTTTGCGGCGACGGCTCCGCTCGGCGGAGCGTTTGAGCGAGAGGGCAACGGCCCTCGGGCTGCCCTTGGCGAAGACGCTGGGCTCCAGATCGAGCGCGTTGCTGCCGCTCGTCACGGCCGCCGACCACTTCTGCGGCGTCCGGGTTGGCGAGCTCCGCGCTGCGGTCTTCGTCCGCTTGGCGGGGCGCGGACCTCGCTGCACACGGAGACTGCGGCTGGCCTTGCGCGCTGCCGTCCGTTTCGCTTTTCGCGGCTTGGTCATGACGCCTGCGGACACCGACGCGCCCACCTCTCGCGGCATTGTCGCTACGGGTCAAATGCCGTTCGGCGCTGCTGGTTCCGATGAAAAGGCAAAAGGGGCGCAGCCCCCCTCAGGGTCCGCGCCCCGTGCGGGCCGTATCGTTCAAGGCCTCAGGCAGCGCCGCGCGCCTTGTCCACGCTCCAGGCGCCGCCGCCGGCCGCAGCGAGATAGAGGAAGACGAACGAGTAGAGCGCTGCCAGCTCGCCACCGTTCAGGATCGGGAAGAAGCCGCGCGGGTAGTGGGCGTAGAAGTAGGCCACCGCGCACATGCCGGACAGAATGAATGCCACCGGCCGGGTGAACAGGCCGAGGATAAGGAGAACGCCACCGATCAGCTCCAGGATGCCGGCCGTACCGCTCATGGTCACGGGACTGGCGTTGTTCATGGGACCCACCGGAATGCTCAGGTACTTGCCCGTCCCATGCTGCAGCAGCAGCAGCGCGGACATGACGCGAAGCACGGACAGCAGTTGCGACGTATAGGGTTTGAGAAAATCCATCGAGCGCCTCCCTTTCGTTGGTTGAGCCGACAAATCTCGGTTCAGCCGCCAAGGGTTACGGCATGCCTTTAGATCGCGCAATTGCGCCCGCCGCACATCTCTCCCCCGAATCGGGGATGCAGCTGCGCGCAAGACTGCCCATCTCAGCAGCGGCACGGGGCCAATGTAAGCGTGCGACGCCAGCACCCAAGGTGGGGCCTCCAAGGACCTGCCACCCGCCGCGCCCGACCTTCCTCCTCCTCCGGTCGGGCGCGGCCTCTCCGTCCCCGCTTGCCCTTTCCGCGCTTGCCTCTTGCCCGTCCCATCGCCGCAATCTTTACCTACGACCGGCTTTACCTACGACCGGCTGCGTCGCAGGAAGGACAGCGCGCAATGGACATCCTCGGCTGGCTCTGGTGGGCGGTTGTCTCCGTTCTCGGTCTCCTCTGGTGGTTGCTCGGCCTGCTGTGGTCGGTGGTCTGGTTCCTGATCTCGGGCTGGGTATCGACGCTGCTGCAGATCGCGATCCTGGTCGCGCTGGTCTTCTTCCTCAAGTACGGCTGGCAGCGTGCACCGGCCGAGCTGTGGCGGCGCGGCAGCGCCTTCGGGCGCTTCGCCTGGAAATGGGTGCGGGCGAGAGAGACGGACGCAACGGGCACCACGCGCGAGGTGGTGCGCGAGCGCATCCGCATTGTCCGCGTCAAGGAGCCGGGCGATGTCAACGTCTCGACGCTGATGTCGCTCGCCATGCTGGCCGGGCTCGCGCTGCTCGCGGCGATCCGGTAGGCCGGGATACGGGCGGCGGGGGTCAGACCCCTCGCCACCGACGTCGCGAAGAAATCTCTACGGTAGTTGCGAGGGGCCTGACCCCCTTCTCAGGTCTCCAGCCCCGTCGGCACCGGCACGTTCTCCGGCTCCAGCTTGATGCCGGCGGAGAGCGCCACCGTCTCCAGCGTGGCCGCGAAGTCCTTCTGCAGGTAGACCTCGGGGTCGGGCTGCAGGGTGGCGGCGCCGAAGTGGGCCTGCAGCGCCTCGCGCGTGGCGGCCGTCACCGGCATGGGCACGCCGAGGGTGCGGCCGGCCTCCAGGCCCAGGTCCAGGTCCTTGCGCAGCAGCTCCGGCGTGAAGGTGGTGGTCCAGTCGAGGTTGACCAGCGCGTTCGACTTGTAGCGGGTGAACATGGAGCCCATGACGCCGTTGTTCATGAAGTCCAGGAAGGCATGGCGCGGCACGCCGGCCTTCTGCGCCAGGATGGTGATCTCGTAGAGGTTCTGGATCACCACGCCCAGCATGACGTTATGGGCGATCTTGCAGAAGCGCGACAGCTCGCCCTCGCCCACATAGGAGACACCGCGCGGGGCGAACGCCTTGATGTAGGGCTCGACGATGTCGTAGGCGGCCCTGGGGCCGGAGGCGACCGCGGAGAGCTGGCCGGCTCGGATCACCTTGGCGTTGCCGCTGACGGGCGCGGCGATCAGCTCGGCGCCCAGCTCGGCGAGCCTGCCCCGGATCTCGGCGGATTCCTCGGCCGAGATGGAGGAGCAGTCGACGAAGATCCTGGGGGTCTTGCCCTTGCCGCCGGAGGCGACGCCGTCCTTGCCGAAGCAGACCTGCTCCACGTCCTTGCCGGTGGAGACCATCAGGAACACGACGTCACAACCGGCCAGCGCGGCCGGCGTATCGACGATCTGCGCGCCCAGCTTGGCGAGCGGCTCGGCCTTGGCCTTGGTGCGGTTCCAGACCTTCACGCTGTTGCCAGCCTTCACCAGATACGCCGCCATGGGCTCGCCCATGCGCCCCAGCCCGATCCAGCCGATGGAATGCTTCCCCGCCATGACCGCCTTCTCCGTCTCATTCTGAACGCCAAGCTGCTGTCCAGTTACGGACCGGCACGGGCGCACGTCAAGCCGCGGGGGAATGCCGGGATCGCACGCCTGGCACTCAAGGGGAGGAGGATCGGATGCCGATGTTCGAGCCGCGGGAGGCGCAGGAGGCGTTTCGCCAATTCCTCGCCGCCAGGGGGCCGGATGAAGCGGCGCTCTCCGTGCGCGACGGCCTTGAAGCCATGCTCGACTTCTACCGGGACATGCGGGCAGACGGCTGCGCACTCGAAAACGACGCCGACATGCTCCTATTCCAATGGGGGACCTACTCGACCTTCCCCCGCGCGGGTGGGATTGCGGCCGAGGCATTCGACCTCAACCTGACGCGGCAGCTGATCCTCGACGAGGGAGGCGAGGACGACGATATCTGGCAGCTGGCGCTCAACTTCGAGTTCGAGCCGAGCGGTGAGCTCGGAGCCTTGGGACGCGGCAACAAGTGGTGCCACACGTTGCAGGAGCTCCCACCGTTTCGCAACTACGTGCTCGCGTCCCCGCCCGTCACAACCTGCAGTAAGCTGCAAATTGAGCGCAGGACGCTGAAATATGGGTGCGCAGGCTGACCCTGCGGACAGTCTCGTTATGCGCGCTGCCCCTTCAGCATGCCAGCAATGCTGAGATCCTCGTCGAGGTCCGGCCAGTGAATGCCCATCGGCATGATCTCGAAGTTCGCGCGCTGCTTGGCTGAGGCGGCGTTAAGCCGAGGATACCATTCAAGCGGCGTTGCGATCTTGCGCCCATCGGCCAGGGTCACGACAAGCGCGGCCTTCGTGAACTCGACCGTCCGTGCTTTCAGGTTGGAGGTCATGCGATTCCAACTGGTCTGCGCGGCTACCCTCTCCCCGCCTGCGGGGAGAGGGGAGCACCGCGGCGCGAGCTTCCCATCAATACTCGTTCGCGATCGGCAGCTCCTCGGCCGGGAACAGGGAGATGACGCGGCAGCCCGTATCCGTCACCACCATCTCCTCCTCGATGCGGGCGGCGGAGAAGCCGTCCTTGGCGGGGCAGTAGGTCTCCAGCGCGAACACCATGCCGGTCTTGATCTCCATGGGATGGTCGAGGGAGACCACGCGCGAGATGATGGGGCGCTCGTGGATGGCGAGGCCCAGGCCGTGGCCGAACTGCAGGCCGAAGGCGGCCAGCTCGCTGGGGAAGCCGAAGTCCTGCGCCTTGGGCCAGACGCCCGCCACCTTGTCGGTGGAGACGCCGGGCTTGATCAGCTCGATGGCCTTGTCGAGCCACTCGCGGCACTGCTTGTAGGCGTCGCGCTGGGCATCCGTGGCGCGGCCGACGTTGAAGGTGCGGTAGTAGCAGGTGCGGTAGCCCATGTAGCTCTGCAGCACGTCGAAGAAGGCCTGGTCGCCGGGCCGGATCATGCGGTCGGTGAAGTTGTGCGGGTGCGGGCTGCAGCGCTCGCCGGAGATGGCGTTGATCGCCTCCACGTCGTCGGAGCCGTGCTCGTAGAGGAAGCGGTTGGCGTTGGCGACGATGTCGTTCTCGCGCACGCCGGGACGCAGCTCCTCGTAGATCTGCTGATAGACGCCGTCGACCATGGTGGCGGCGCGGTTCAGAAGCGCGATCTCGTCCACGTTCTTGATCTCGCGCGCCTCCAGCATCACCTGCTGGCCGTCCTCAACCTTGAGGCCGGCCTTCTCCAGCTCGAACATCATGGGCGGCTCGATGATGTCGACGCCGAGGGCCATGTTGGCGACGCCGGCGTCGCGCAGCAGCGAGGCGATCTCCTCGGCGTGGTGCTTCATCAAGCCGAAGCTCGGCGGCACGGTGCCGCGCAGGCCGACGAGGCCCGCCTTGCAGTGCTCCTTGAGGAGCCACGGCGAGTAGAGCTGGTGGTGCACCGCGGCGGAGCCGAAGTCCCACACGATCGGCTCCTTGCCGCGCGCCAGCAGCGCGAAGCGGGCGAGCTTGTCGCGCTCCCACTCGCCGATCTTGGTGGCCGAGACGTAGCGGATGTTGTTCACGTCGAAGAGGAGCAGGGCGCCCAGGTTGGAATTCTCCAGCGCCTGCCGCGCCCGCGCCAGCCGGTAGCGCCGCATGCGGTCGAACTCGACGCGGCTCTCGAAGTCCACCCCCATCGCGCCCCAGGCGGGTAGGTGCCGCCCCCAGCTCCAGTGCGGGTCGAGGTCGCCCTTTGGGGCTCCCTGCGGGGACGATTTCGTGTCGCTGACCTTCTCCTGCATGGTGCGCCTCTCCCTGATGGCCGCGCCGGGGTATTGCGACGCACAAGCGCGCCCCCAGCCGTCAATTCGCTGCCCGGACCCTGACGCGCGTCGGTTGTCGTGTCAATCGAGCGTCAAGCCCGCGTCAAGCCCTGGGGGGGGCTACGGAGCCGATACCTCCTCGAATGCGGCACCTGCAGCCGGGGATAGTCAATCTCGGTTCATTGTGTATGCGGATTAATGATGACTCGATACGCGTCCAATGCTCTTCTCCGCACGCCTCGGAGATGAGATCGGCGGTCGCCTAGGGCCGTCGCTCAGGCTAGGAGCCGGGGGCCGCAGTCCGATACCTCGCCCGGCATGGCGGACAGACCATCCGAGCGCCGGTGCCTCGGAATTCCGACCCCGGACTTGGCGGGGAAGGAGCCGGGGACTCCCTCGACGCACGCTCGAGGACAAGGGGGTGCGGGCTGGGGCGAAGCCGTTCTCCGATACCCCGCACGGCATGGTGGCCAGGCTGGCCAAGCGTCGGGCGGCCGTCGGAGGCGGCCGAGCAGGGCGTTCTTCGCGCCCCGCGCGCTAAGGTCAGAGGCCAACGGGCGCGAGCCTGGACGCCCTGCTCCTCCTTCTATCGCCTCGGGCGGATCGGCCGCCGCGAGGATGGAGACGTTTCGTGTCTCATCCGCGCTGGAGCAAGCGGCAGCTCTCACGCCACCCCTCTTCCCGTGCTGCCGGAGCGCGTGGCAGGATCGGCGCTGCGTGCGGAAAGGGAGTCGGCAGCCCCACTCTGCAACTGACGCACCAAGGTCGGCAAGTCCGCGCGCTTCGTCAGCTCCTCGTAGACGTTGCAGAGCGTGATCTTCAGGTAGTTGTGCGTGGTCGGGAAATCGGCGGTGCGGATCTCCTTGGCGATCGGCATCAAGTCCCAGTAGGTCCGGGCGAAGGGCCCCGGGATGTCGATGGCCCGCTTGGGCGGATGCAGGCCCAGCGCCTGCAACCGGCGGTCGAGGTCGGCGCGCGCCTCCCGCCAGGCCGCCTCGCCGACAGCCGCGGGAGCCGGATAGCGGTCGAACACCGACAGGACGAGCCGACGCCAGCCGTCGAGGTGTGGCGCCTGGTGTTGCGCCTGGGCATCGCCGGCTTGGCCGCGCAGGACGCCCTCGATCAGCTCGGCCACCATGGCGAGGCCGAGCGGAAAGGCGCGCCAGCGCGACTGCTCCAGCACCTCGATGAACTCCGGCTCGTTGAACAGCACCTTGGCGTAATGGCCCGCCCTGGCACGGGAATACTCGTACATGCCCTTCTGCACCAGAAAGGCCGACTGCTCGTCCACGAAGGCGGCGAGCCCTTCGAGGTCGGCGATCGGCGGCCGGCGCCAGAAGGCGATGTGGCGCAAGTTCATCGGTTCGTTTCCGCGTTCTGCAGAGCCATCTTGAACGAAAGTATTATGCGGGCGGCTCAGGACGCAATGTTACCTTTTGTTGCGGATTTCCGTGAGCGGGCTTTTTTGGGCGGGCGAAAGGTGTGGGCGCCGGGGGGCGCGGCATTCTCTCTCCTCCGACCGTTGCAACGGGGATCGAGAACGTTCAGGGAGGATAGAACGACCGATGCAAAGTGCAAGCGACCAGGCGCATTGGCGCAGAACCACTCGACTGATGCTGGCGCATCTCGCTGTGTGGTTCTTCTTCGGCTACGTCATCCACATGTTCGTGGGCACCCTCAACCAGTTCACGGTTCCGATCCTCAAGTTCCCGCTCGGCTTCTACATGGCCGCGCAAGGGTCGCTCATCGTGTTCGTGACCATGCTGTTCGTGTTCGCCTGGCAGCAGGACAGGATCGACCGCGAGCACGGCGTGGCGGAAGACGACTGAGGGAGGAACGAATAATGGCAACGACTCGTCAAACCACGGCGGAGTTCAGCAAGTCACTCGGACGGCTGTATGGCATCTATACCGGGGGCTTTGTCGGCTTCATCCTCTTCATCGCGGTCATCGAGCAACTCGGCGTTCCGAACCGCATCCTCGGCTACCTTTTCGTGTTCTTCACGCTCGCGATCTACGCGATCATCGGCATCGCAACGCGCACTGCAGAGGTTTCCGAGTACTACGTCGCCGGCCGGCGGGTGCCGGCCTTCTACAACGGCATGGCGACAGGCGCCGACTGGATGTCGGCGGCCTCGTTCGTCGGCATGGCGGGCACGCTGTTCCTGCTCGGCTACGACGGCCTCGCCTGGGTGCTCGGCTGGACCGGCGGCTTCGTGCTGGTGTCGATCCTGGTCGGACCGTACCTGCGCAAGTTCGGCGCCTACACCGTGCCCGACTTCCTGGCATTCCGGTACGGCGGCAACTTTGCCCGCTTCCTCGGCGTGATCGTGCTGGTGTGTTGCTCCTTCACCTACGTGACGGCGCAGATCTTCGGCACCGGCATCATCGCCTCGCGCTTCCTCGGCATGCAGTTCGAGATCGCCGTGTTCGTCGGCCTTGTCGGCATCCTGCTGTGCGCGATGCTGGGCGGTATGCGGGCGGTGACGTGGACCCAGATCGCGCAGTACATCGTGCTGATCGTCGCCTATCTCGTGCCGATCGTGATTCTGTCCACACAGCGCTACGGCATCCCGATTCCGGAGTTCACCTATGGCCAGGTGATCGCCGATATTACGGCGCGTGAGCAGCAATTGGTGAAGGATGGGCTGGCGATACTGTGCACGAAGGAGTCCTGTCCGCCGGGAACACTCAGGCCGCATATCCAGCCCTTCATGAACTATACGGCGCTGAACTTCTTCGGCATCATCTTCTGCATGATGGTCGGCACTGCGTCGCTGCCGCACATCCTGATGCGCTACTTCACCACGCCGAGCGTGCGTGAGGCGCGCCAGTCGGTGGCGTGGTCGCTGCTCTTCATCTTCCTGCTCTACTTCTCGGCGCCGGCCTATGCGGCGTTCTCGAAGCTGGAGGTCTACACCAACATCATCGGCCGGGGTTTGGCTGATATCCGGCCCTGGCTGTTCACCTGGGGTGAGCTTGGCCTCATCCAGATCTGCGGCAAGAACGCGCCGAACCTCGACGCGGTCATCGCCGCCTGCAAGGCGATCCCCAACCACCCGGGCGTCCTCCGCTTCCAGGACTTCGTCATCAATACGGACGTGATCGTGCTCTCCACGCCGGAGATCGCGGGCCTTCCGTATGTGATCTCGGGTCTGGTCGCAGCCGGCGGTCTCGCCGCCGCGCTCTCAACGGCCGACGGGCTGCTGCTTGCCATCGCCAACGCGCTGAGCCACGACATCTACTACAAGATGATTCAGCCGTTGCGCCGTGCCGGGCGGTCCACCGTCATCGGCGTGATTCTTGCCTTGATCGTCGGATCGGTCATCTGGTTCATGCCAGGCCCGGGGGCATACGGGATAGAGATGCGCTGGTGGGTGCTAGGCCTTGGCTTGGTTCCTATGCTCGTGATTGCCCCTTTCTGGTTCGGAATGAATGACGTTACCAAGCGTTTGACGGTGGCGCGCATCCTGCTGCTCTACGTGGCGGCGTGCTCGGCAGCGCTCGCCGCGACCAGGCCGTCGGACATTCTGGCCATGGTGGGCTGGGCGTTCTCGCTGGCGATGGCCGGTAACTTCCCGGCCATCACCATGGGCATCTGGTGGAAACGAACGACGACGACCGCTGCCATTTGCGGCATCATCGCCGGCTGGGGCATCTGTCTGTTCTACCTCGTGACCACGAGGTATTTCCCGCAGTTCGGCGTGACCTATGCCGGGATGTCCGCGCTGCTGAACCCCGAGACCGGCAAGGCGCTCGTCGACGTCGGCAAGGTCATGGCCGATCCGCAGTGGATGAACCAATGGCCGGCGCTGGCGACGAACCCGCTCGCCAACAGGGTCGGCTGGTTCGACCTCAACAACATCAACTGCGGTCTGCTCGGGATGCCGCTGGGATTCCTGGTGATCTGGGTCGTGAGCCTCGTCACCAAGCCTCCCTCGGCGGAAATGATGGCCTTCGTCGATGAGATCCGTAAGCCGCGTGGCAAGACGGTTCTCGAGGAGAAGACGGCCTGACCACTTTCTTCCCGGTCGAACTCGGCGGGGGCCTGCGGCCCCCGCTTTCTTTGGTCGGTGACTGCGGGTCCGACGGCAGTAGTAGGGTCTGCGTGTCGCAGCTGGTCGCGGCTACTGCCTATTGCCTACTGCCCGCCGGCTGGTAACAGCCCCGCAGGGGGCAATGCCGGACCGCTGGAGGGGCTATGGGCGCATTTCTCACCTATTGGTACTATTATCTGCCGGACTACGTGCTGGCGGCGCTGATGTACACCATACTCGGCCGAGCCGCGCTGAGCCTGTTTCTCGATGCCGACTCGCAGAACTACATCTGGCGCTTCTTCTGCAACGTCACCGACCCCGTCATCGGGGCTGTCGAGCGAGTGACCCCCAAAGCCACTCTACCCATCATCGTTTGGCTCTTCAGCTTCGTTTGGCTGTTCTGGCTGCGCTTCGCGCTGCGGGTCCTCTTTACTGCTTCCGGTCTCCTTCCGGTGAAATGAGGCGGTTATGAATCGCAATCTGTACTACATCGGCATTGCCTTCTTCGGGATGCTCAACGGCGTTTTCAATCCGTTCTACATCCTGGCATTTGCCTTCAGCTGGCAGCTGATGGCGGCTCCGTTCTTCGGCAACGTTGAATTGGTCGCCTTTTTCGCTTCGCTCATGTTATCGACGGCCACCCTGATCCTCGCCGGCATCCCGGCGGCCCTTTACGAGCGCTATGTCGGGGCCAAGGACGACTCCACCGACATCTCGCTCTGGATCTGGCTTGCCGGCGCGGCGATCCTTGCGATGCCGGCCGTCGGCAATTTCCTGCGCATCGGCCTCTGAGGCCCACTCTTGGCGGAAGCGATCCGGCAAGGGGCACACACTTGTGAATGCGGGCCTCTGCGGACGCGCTACCAGTTTAGTGCTAGATACTCAGTCGAGGCTCGCACTTCGGGGCTGGCACTGGGTGGGCGCAATGGAAGCCATGCGTCAGGTCGCCTACGCGACGGTGCTGCGGGCGTGCGGCTTCGGGTCGTTGGCGATCTTCTGCTTCATGGTGGGCCTGTCGTTCGCGCCGCGCGTCGCCTTTCAAACGGGTGGGACGCTCACCTTGCTCATGACCGGCGTCCTGTTCCTCAAGGCGCTCGAGGCGCGCTGGAAGCCCTATCGGCGCACCGAGATGTGGCTCTACCTGCGCGAGGAGGACCGCCCGCCGGCAGCTGCGGCACAGCAGCTGACCTCCACGGTGCTGCGCGAGACCTATCTCACTTTCGCGATGTGGACCTCGCTGGTCGCCATCGCCATGTGGGCGCTCGCACTCGTCTTCGCGATGCTGGACGTGTAGGTCGCGTAGGCTGGGGCCACGCAGCGCCCAACACCCTTGGGACTCCGCCGGCTTTCGGAGTCGGATACCAGAGGCATCAATCTCGACGGGTGCGGGGTGGACGCCGAGATTGATTGCCCCCAGTTTGCACACACCGCGGGAGTGCGTGCTCATATAGTCTGACGGAGCAGAAAAGGTCTGTCGAGCGTTACTATCGCGATCTCGCGCAGTGGGATTCGGCCCGGAAATACCTGTCCGTTCAGGCGATCTCGATGGCCAGTGGGCGGATTTTCAGCACTGCAGGCACCGCAAATGCCCAGGAAATGTGAGACGTGCAACTTCTGGCGCTACCGCCAGCAGCGCAACACGTAGTGGGCAGGCCGCCGCCCGTCCGCTAACGCTGGTTCCAGTTGGGTGTCCGTTTTTGCAGGAACGCGTCGATGCCCTCCTCGGACTCCGCATGCATCATGTTCTCAACCATGACGCCGGCGGCATGGTTGTACGCCTCGGCGAGGGGCATCTCCACTTGCCGGTAGAATGCTTCCTTGCCAATTGCGAGCGTCACCGGTGGCTTCGATGCCACAGTCCTGGCAAGCTCCAGGGCCGCATCGAGCGCCGCGCCCGCCGGCACCACTCGGTTGACCAGGCCGTATTCCGCCGCCTCGCGGGCAGACAGCATCTCGCCCAGCAGCAGCATCTCCATGGCGCGCTTGCGCGGCACGTTGCGCGACAGCGCCACCATGGGCGTGGAGCAGAAGAGCCCGATGTTGACGCCGGGCGTCGCGAACCTCGCCGTCTCCGAGGCGACCGCCAGGTCGCAAGTGGCCACCAGCTGGCAGCCGGCCGCGCTGGCCACGCCCTCGACGGCCGCGATCACCGGCCGCGGGCAGCGCAGGATCGACAGCATGAACGTCGCGCACTCGCGCATCAGCAATTCGGTGAAACCGCGTCCGCCGTCGGGGTCGCCGCGGTGCTCGGTCAGCTCTCTCAGGTCGTGGCCCGCGGAGAACGCCGGACCCTTGCCGGCGATGACGACAGCGCGCACGCCGCCGTCGATCGAGGCCATTGCGATGGCCTCCTGCAAAGCGGCCAGCATCGCGCTGGACAGGCTGTTGCGGGCCTCCGGCCGGGCCAGGGTCAGCACCAGCAGGCCCGCCTCCGGCCGCTCGATCTCGACGAGCGCCCCGCGTGCGTCGGCCGGGGCGCCCGCTTCAGCCGTCTTCCCGACGGGCGCCGATGCTGCAGCCCGTCTCGCCGTCATCCTTAGCCTCCGCTACTGCAGCAACGGCTCGATCTTGTCATAGTACTTCTTCACCAGCTCGATGTTGCCGGGGTGCTGGATCGGCTGCACCGTCTTGAGCTGCTCGGAGAGCTCCTCCACCAGCTGCTTGCGCTCCTTCTCCGGCAACGTCTTGTCGGTCATGGCGTCGTCGAGCTCCTTCTTCGCGAGCGTCGGCGGATCGGTGAACGTCTTCGTCTGCGGGTCGATGCCGAACATCACCATGGCGATGTTGGTGGCGACCTCGTCATACTCGCTGTGGTCCTTGAAGCCGAATTTCTTGGCGATGGTGTTGAGCTGGGCCAGGGCCGCCTGCTCGGACTTCTCGCCGGCCATCTTGTCGAAGGCTTCTGCCATGTCCTTGTGCGCGGAGATGAAGCCTTCCACCTGCTTGTCGGTCAGCTTGATCTGCTTCACGGGGCCGGGCGTCGGCGCCTGCGCCGACACGACGCCGGCAAGATAGGCGAGCGCGACGACCGTGAAAGCGGTCACACAGAGGCGTAGCACCTGGTGCATGTTGATCCTCGCTTGGCGACGCCGTCGCCACAAAGTTGAAAGGCCGATCCTTGGTAGCCGATCCTGGTATGAGTCCGCGATGACAAAAGTTGGACGGTGCGCACATGTCAATGCCTAGCTGGCCCGCCGGCTCGAACGCCGCCCGCCTCGATGTGAAACGCGTCGAGGAGCTGATCGATGCGCGCTTTCCCCAGATCCACTCGGCAGGCCGCAACCTTGTGGTTGAGGAGGTGGGCTTCCGCACCGCGCGGGTGCGCATGAAGGCCAATCCTCGCCACATCCGGCCCGGCGGCACCGTCTCCGGCCCCTCCATGTTCTCGCTAGCGGATTTCAGCGTCTATGTGGCGGTCATCGCCACCCTAGGCGAGCGTGGCATCGACGCCGTGACGTCGAACCTGAACATCAATTTCCTGGCCAAGCCCGAGCCGGCGGACATGACGGCTGAGGTGAGGCTGATCCGCTTGGGCCGGCGCCTCGCTGTGGGCGAGATCGAGCTCTACTCGGAGGGCGCGCCCGAAATGGTTGCACATGCCATAGCGACCTACGCGCTGCCCGTTGTGGGGTAGAATAATACCTATCATATAAGCAATTGATATCACGTAATAAAATTATATCGAATGGAATTGACACGGACTCGCTGTCAGCATAGAAGCCGCTGGTCGTGAGCGAGCGCCGAGGGACACCTCAATGAAGACGTATTTTGCCAAGCCCGGTGAGGTGGAGAAGAAGTGGGTGCTGATCGATGGTCAGGGACTGGTCGTCGGCCGCCTGGCCTCGCTGATCGCCATGCGCCTCAAGGGCAAGCACAGGGCCACGTATACGCCGCACGTCGATACCGGCGATAACGTGATCGTGATCAACGCCGAGAAGGTCGTCTTCACCGGCTCCAAGACCGACGACAAGATCTATTACCACCACACGGGCTATCCCGGGGGGATCAAGGAGCGCACCCCGCGCCGGCTGTTCGACAGCAAATTCCCCGAGCGCGTCCTGCAACTGGCTGTGGGCCGCATGCTCAAGCGCGGCCCCCTGCAGCGCAAGCTCATGCGCAACCTGAAGATCTACAAGGGTGCCGCCCATCCGCACGAGGCGCAGCAGCCCGAGCTGCTCGATGTGAAATCGCTCAACCGCAAGAATGTGAGGGCGTGACCGCCATGGCAGACGCCAAGACCCTGGAAGACCTTGCCAGCCTGCAGGGCGCCGAGACAGCTGCGCTGCCTGCGAGAAAGCTCGACGCGCAGGGCCGCGCCTACGCCACCGGCAAGCGCAAGAACGCGGTGGCGCGCGTCTGGATCAAGCCGGGGGTCGGCAAGATCATCATCAACGCCAAGGCCTTCGACCAGTACTTCGCCCGCCCCGTCCTGCAGATGCTGCTACGGCAGCCCCTGCAGGCCGCCAACCGCCTGGACCAGTTCGACATCATGGCCACGGTGACGGGCGGCGGTCTCTCCGGTCAGGCCGGCGCGGTGCGCCACGGCATTTCCAAGGCGCTCACCTACTTCGAGCCGGAGCTGCGTCCGGCCCTCAAGAAGGGCGGGTTCCTGACGCGCGACAGCCGCGTGGTCGAGCGCAAGAAGTACGGCCGCGTGAAGGCCCGCCGCAGCTTCCAGTTCTCGAAGCGCTGACCGGCACGATCGGCTCTGTCTTGGCGCGCCCGGCGGCAACAGCTGCCGGGCGCGTTGCCTTTTCATCCCACCAGTTCATTGGATCTTCGCATTCGCTGTTCATATGCGGAAAAGGGGGCCGCCTCGCGCAGACGTCGGGATAGATTCTACCCTGGCGGCGACCGGTCCGACACGTTGGAGGCATTGGGGAGGCATTCGGATGATCGAGTGGCTGCAATCGAGCCTTCCCGCACTCCTCCAGATCATCATGATCGACCTGGTGCTGGCGGGGGACAACGCCGTCATCGTCGGCCTTGCCGCGTCGCGCGTGGCGCCGGAGCTGCGGCGGCGGGTGATCTTCTGGGGCATCGTCGGCGCCGTCGCGCTGCGCGTTGTCTTTGCCACCGTTGCGACCACCCTCCTGGCAATCGTCGGGCTCACGCTGGCCGGCGGGCTCCTGCTGCTTTGGGTGTGCTGGAAGATGTATCGGGAGCTGACGCATGCGGGCGCCAAGCGCGGGGCCGCACACGGCGTCGTGCACCCGGCCGGCGAGGCGGCACCGCAGCCGATGAGCTTCCGCGCCGCGGTGAGCCAGATCGTCATCGCCGACGTTTCGATGTCACTCGACAACGTGCTGGCCGTTGCCGGCGCCGCGAAGGGGGAGCCTGTCATCCTCGCCATCGGCCTCGGCATTGCCATCGTGCTGATGGCGATCGCCGCCAACGCCATCGCCGACCTGCTGGTCCGCTACGCGTGGATCGCCTGGGTCGGCTGGCTCGTCATTCTCTACGTGGCGCTCGATATGATCTTCACAGGCTCGCGCGAGGTGGCCTGCGCCGCCTGGGGCGGCCCCTGGTGCGCTCCCGACATGCTGACGCTGCTGCGGAACCTGCTCGGGCTGTAGCGACGTTTCGGCGCTTCAACGGCCGTTGACAGAAAGCCACACCGCTCCCATAAAGCGAGCCATGATCACGCAGGCAAACACAACGCTCCGACGCCCCCGCGCGTGCGACCCGCGGTGGCGATGAAGAGCGTTCGCTCTCAAAGTTTCTCTCGCGAGGCCGCCTCCCCCGAAGCGGCCTTTTTTGTTGCCCGATCGATCATCTCTGACAGAGCCCAAGACCATGCCCGCGAAGCAGAAGCCCGCCGCGGCACCGGCCGCGAAACCGATCGTCTATATCGACGGTGAGGCCGGAACCACCGGCCTTGAAATACGCCGCCGGCTGGACGGCGTGGCCGGCATCGAGGTCCGCAGCGTCGTCGCTGAGAAGCGCAAGGACGAGGCCGCACGGCTGGCCCTGATGCGCGAGGCGGACCTTGTCGTCCTGTGCCTGCCCGATGCGGCGGCCATCGAGGCCGCGGCATGGCTGGAGACCCTGGGCGACCGCGGACCGAAGGTGATCGACGCCAGCACCGCCCACCGCGTCGCCGGCGGCTGGGTCTATGGCTTCCCCGAGCTGGACGCCGGCCAGGCGGAGGCCATCAAGGCGGCCCGGCGGGTGTCGAATCCCGGCTGCTATCCCACGGGGGCGATTGCGCTCATCCGCCCGCTGGTCGATGCCGGGCTGATCCCCGTCGACCATCCCGTCGCCGTCAACGCGGTGAGCGGCTACAGCGGCGGCGGACGCAGCATGATCGAGGCCTACGAGGCGGGCCGCGCGCCGCTGTTCGAGCTCTACGGCCTCGGTCTCCAGCATAAGCACGTGCCGGAGCTGCAGAAGTACAGCCGGCTCACGGTGCGCCCGATCTTCGTGCCGTCGGTCGGCAACTTCCGGCAAGGCATGCTCGTCAGCGTGCCGCTGCACCTCGACGCGCTGCCGGCCAGGCCCACCGCACGCGACCTGGAGGCGGCCCTCGCCCGCCACTACGTCGGCGCCACCCGTATCGAGGTGGTGCCTGCCGGCACCGAGGGGGGCGGACGCCTCGACGCCCTCGCGCTCAACGGCACAGACTTGCTGGAGCTGCGCGTCTACGCCAGCGAGCGGTACCGTCAGGCTGTCCTCGTGGCGCGCCTCGACAACCTCGGCAAGGGCGCCTCCGGCGCGGCAGTGCAGAATATCGAGCTGATGCTGGACCTGGCGTAGCTCGGTCAACGAAGAGCAGGTCCAACGCCTTCGAGCCTGCGCGTGTCGAGTCCTCGCGACCGCTCGACCCGACCTGCGGGCACGCTGTAATCTCCCGCGCCATGAGCCGCTACGATTTCCACGCCCAGCGCCTGTTCGTCGAGGCCGACCTCGCCGAGGGCGGCACGGTCGCCTGCACTCCGGCGCAGGCCAACTATCTTCGCAACGTGCTGCGCCTCAACGCCGGCGACGCGATTCTCGTCTTCAACGGCCGCGACGGCGAGTGGCGCGCCGAGCTGGCCGAGGCCGGACGGCGGACCACGGCCCTCACGGTGGGCGCGCAGGTCCGGCCTCAGGAAGGCGGCCCCGACATCGACTACCTGTTCGCGCCGCTCAAGCGCGCCCGGCTCGACTACATGGTCGAGAAGGCCACCGAGATGGGCGTGGCGCGGCTGCGGCCCGTGCTGACGCGCCGCACCGTCGCCGAGCGCGTCAACGTGGAGCGCATGCGCGCCCACGCCATCGAGGCAGCCGAGCAGTGCGGCATCCTGCGCCTGCCGGAGGTTCGCGCCCCCGAGAAGCTGGAGCGCGCCATCGCCGGCTGGGAGGCCGCCCGTCCAATCGTCTTCTGCGACGAGGATAGCGCCGAGTCGTGCCCCTTCACGGCGTTGGCCCGCATCCCACCCGGGCCCGTCGCCGTGCTGATCGGCCCGGAAGGCGGGTTCGATCCGAGCGAGCGTGAGCTTCTCTCATCGCAGCCATTCGTCACGCGCATCTCGCTGGGGCCGCGCATCCTACGGGCCGATACGGCCGCCGTTGCCGCGCTGGCGCTTGTGAACGCCGTGCTTGGGGACTGGCGCTAGCCGTTGTGGCGCGCAGGGGACCGACCTACTACCCTGCGGCGACAAGGCTTGTGTGCGGCGCAGCTTTTCAACTAACAAGGCTTCGCTGAAAGGCCCCCTCCGCGAGACCAGGACAACCGCCCCCGATGTCCACCCGTCAGGACACAGCGCCGAGCCAGCCGGTGGGCTCGCGCGACGATCTCGTCGCCTGGATCGCGGCAGGCTCGAAGCCGCCGCAGGACTGGCGCATCGGCACCGAACACGAGAAGTTCCTGTTCCACGCCGACACCCTCAAACCGGTGCCCTACGAGGGCGAGAGGGGCGTCCGCGCGCTCATGCAGAGCATGATCGACCGGTTCGGCTGGGTGCCTATCAAGGAAGGCGACACCATCATCGCGCTCAAACGCCCCGAGGGAGAGCGCGGCGGCACGGTCTCGCTCGAGCCCGGCGGCCAGTTCGAGCTGTCGGGCGAGCCGCTCGTCAGCGTGCACGAGGTGGCGACCGAGACGCAGGCCCACTTGGACCAGTGCCTGCAGGTGGGCTCCCCGCTCGGCATCGGCTTTCTGGGCGTCGGCTTCGCGCCCGACTGGACCTTGGCCGAGATGCCGCGCATGCCCAAGCAGCGTTACGGGGTGATGACGGCCTACATGCCCAAGGTCGGCCGCCGCGGCCTCGACATGATGTATCGGACCTGCACCATCCAGGTGAACCTCGACTTCGGCAGCGAGGCCGACATGGTGCAGAAGCTACGCGTGTCGCTGGCGCTGCAGCCGGTCGCCACCGCCATCTTCGCCTGCTCGCCCTTCACGGAAGGCAGACCCAACGGCTTCCTGTCTCTGCGCAGCGAGATCTGGCGCCATACGGACGCCGACCGCACCGGCATGCTCCCCTTCGCGTTCGAGCCCGGCATGGGCTTCGAACGCTATGCGGACTATGCGCTCGATGTGCCCATGTACTTCGTGTACCGCGACGGCCGCTACATCGACGCATCCGGCGCGTCGTTCCGCGACTTCATGGCCGGCAAGCTGGCACAGCTGCCGGGCGAGCGCCCGATCCTCGACGACTGGTCGGACCACCTCACCACGCTGTTTCCCGAGGTGCGCATGAAGCGCTTCCTGGAGATGCGTGGCGCCGACGGCGGCCGCTGGCGACGCATCTGCGCGGTGCCGGCGCTCTGGACCGGCCTCCTCTACGACCGTCCTGCGCTGGATGCCGCCTGGGACCTGGTCAAAGACTGGAGCGCGGAGGAACGCCAGGCCCTGCGCGACGCTGTACCCCGCACCGGCCTCGCCACGCCCTTCCGTAATCGCAAGGTCCTCGACGTGGCGCGTGAGACGCTCGCGATCGCCCGCGCCGGCCTCGCCCGCCGCGCCCGCAAGGACGCCCGCGGCAAAGACGAGACCCGCTTCCTGGACCCCGTCGAGGCGATCCTGCGCGAAGGGCTGAGCCCCGCCCAGGAGATGCTCGCCCGCTATGCCGGCGCCTGGGGCCGCAGCGTCGCGCCGCTGTTCACCGAGTACGCGTTCTGACCGACGGCCGGGACCGCCGGCCCTTGCATCGCTTTCTCCGCCTGTCGAGGCGCCTCCCCCCGCCCGCCCTACTGCGGCACGAAGGTGGTCATGTCCTCGGGCGCCTCGTTGCAGCAGGGGTGCGTGCGGAGCCTGCCGTAGGCGGCAAACAGCCTGGAGCCCAGCGCACCGGCGCGCTCCATATACGTCTCCAGGAGGGAGGCGCTGCAGGCGCGCCAAGCCACGATGTCCTCATGGCGCAGCTGGACGATGCGCATGCCCTTCTCCACGGCGAGGGCGTAGGCCTGGGCCCTGACCGTGGCGAAACGCGTCCACATGAAGCTCTGGGCGTCCTGTCCCAGCTCGACCAGGACCACTTGCTGCTCGGGCGTGAGCTTCTGCCAGGTCTTCTCGTCGATCACCACCATGAACAGGCTGGGCGCATAGCGCAGGTTGGTGACGGTATCTGCCACCCGCCACAACTCGTGCTCCCGCACGGTCATGATGTCGGTGGCGAGCGCCGCCAGCGTGCCCTTCTGCAGGGCGACGAACGCCTCGGAGGGTCGCACCGGTTGCGGCAGCCCGCCGCACATGGCGAGGAGCTCCTTGGCCTGGTCGTCGGTGGCGCCGACCGGGCGCACGACGATCTGCACCGGATCGTTGACGGGCACTGCCCTGGAAACCAGGATGCTGGAGCCGTATGGCTCCCACCACAGCACGCGCGTGCCGGTGCGGCGCAGGATCTCCTTGTCGATCAGCGTCCGTATCTCGCTCTCGGGCCTGGTTGCGGCCTCGATCAGGGTATCGAAGTTGAACAGGAACGGCTGCAGGAACGACGCGCAGATCGGCACGTCCTTGGTGAACTGGGTGAGCGGGGTGGCGCCGATCTCGACCGCTCCCGACGTCACCGCCGGCAGGACCTCGCTCTCCTCGTAGCGCCCGCCTGCGCCCTCGACCTCCACCTTCAGCGCGCCGCTGGTGCGGGCTTGGACCTGGCGGGCGAACTCGCGCATGTTCTGGCCGGTGGGGCTGTCGAGCGAGATCGGCAGGCCCAGCCGCAGCGTGACGCTCTGCGCGCGCGCTACGGGCGTGGCGAGGAAGTCCAGCAGGGCGAGCAGCAAGGCAACGACGCCCAACGCCAGCCGCATGAATGCCTCGCGTCCGCCCGGTGTGTGGCCGGCGATACTGTCTGCATTCCCAGCTGCTAGAAGATGCATGCCTGCTCCGCGACCGGTGCGGTGCTGGGTGCCCTGCTTGCACCCGCCCGCAATCCGGCGACGCCGGTCCGGCGGCCGGCCGCCGGGCTTGGCCCCGCGGTCGCCCCTATATCTGGCAGTCTGCATCGTGTGAACAAGGTGAGTGTGACCAAGGTGAAGGCCTCACATCGCGAACTTTGCGCACCGTTAAGCACCAAACGGAACATCCGAGTGTGTCAAGCTTGTGGATGCGGGCGATTGCTCTTGCATTGTCCCCGCGTCCGCACAAGCACAGCCGTCCTTGACTGAGCCTGGCGCGCGGTCAAGCCTACGCTCGCTGAGACCCCGCTCGGACATGCAGTGCAACCAAGCCGAACCTGGAGGAACGTCCGATGATGCCAATCGTGCGGCCGCTGCTGGCGGCAACCACGGTCCTGCTCGGTCTCGTCTCCACCGCTGCGGCCGCCGACTACCCCGACCGCCCGGTGCGCGTCGTCGTCGGCTTCGGGCCGGGCAGCTCAGCGGACGTGTCGGCCCGCGTCATCAGCGAGGCGCTGAGCGCCATCCTGGGGCAACGGTTCTTCGTCGAGAACCGCCCCGGCGCCAGCAGCAACACGGCCGCCGTCGGCGTCGTCAAGGCGGATGCCGACGGCTACACCCTGTTCCTGGGCTCGGTGGCCAACGTGATCAACACCAGCCTGAAGACGGCCAGCGTGGACCTGCAGAAGGATTTGAAGCCCATCGCCCTCATGTGTGCGCTTCCCAACATCCTAGTGGTGCACCCCTCGGTGAAGGCCACCAGCGTGAAGGAGCTGATCGCGCTGGCCAAGGCCGACGCCAACAAGCTCAACTACGGCTCGGCCGGCCCCGGCACGTCTCCGCATCTGTCGGCGGAGCTGTTCAAGACCATGGCGGGCGTGGACCTGGTGCACGTCCCCTACACAGGCACGGCCCAGGCGGCGCAGGACCTGATCGCCGGCCGCCTGCAGCTGATGTTTGCGCCCTCCTCAACGGCGTTGCCGCAGATCGAGGCTGGCAACCTGCGCGCGCTCGCCTGGAGCACCGCCGCGCGCGGCGCAAGCCTGCCCAATCTGCCGACCGTGGCGGAGGCCGGATTGCCGGGCTTCGAGACCTCGCTCTGGTTCGGCCTGCTGGCGCCCGCCGATACGCCCGACGCGATCCGCGACCGGCTTGCCGCGGCCATCGGGCAGGCGGCCAAGTCCGAGGCGGTGCTGAAGACGTTCCGTGCCCAGGGGATCGAGCCGCTGGAAGGCGGGCCGGTGGCCTTCACGACGTACATCGCCGCGGAGACCGCGAGATGGGCCGACGTCGCCGTCAAGGCCGGCCTCGTGAAGCCCTGATCGACTGGAAACCTCGGCGCGATGTCGCGAGGCGGCACTGCACCGATCCCCTTTGGCCAGGCCGCCGCTGACAAGGAAACCGACATGGCACGACTGCTTGCGTCCGAATGCCGTCCCTTCTTCGATGCGGTTTCCGAGAAGGCGAGAGAGATGGCCGCGCCGGTCTCGATCGCCGTGGTCGGCCCCGAAGGCCACCTCATTGCGCTGGAGCGCATGGACGACGCGGGCTTCATCACGCCCGAGACGGCCTGGGCCAAGGCCTTCACCGCCGCGGCGTTCCGCTCCATGAGCCCGCGCTTCCCCGACGGGCTGGTGATCCAGAAATGGTTCGAGGAGCGCAACCCGCAGATGCTGGTGGCCGCGGCCGTCCTGTCCGGCGGCCGCGTGGTGGCGTCAGGCGGCTGCGCGCCCATCTTCAAGGGCGACGAGATGGTGGGAGCCTACGGCATCAGCGGTGGCACCTCCGACCAGGACGAGATCATGGCCCGCTACGCCCGGGAGAAGGTTGGCTGGGCGCACGCGCCGGCCAGCAATACTACCCCGGAGAGCCTCAAGGCCCACATCAACGAGCTCTACGAGAAGGCTGGCCTCGCGGAGCGCAAGCTGTGAGGGCCCCAGCTCCCCTCACGAGGAGTTGACCCGAGGTGATGCCTCCAAAATTGGGCGGGCTCCGTACCTGAGCTGCTCGCAGATCCTGCTCTCGTTCGCCTGGGATCGATGACCCCGGGACACGCCCGGGACACGCCCGTGGCATGCCTGGACTGCACCGGGGCGCGGGCACGCGGAAACTCGACACAAGCGAAGGGAGACCCCCCATGCGCCTGGCACGCACACTCGGCATCCTGCTCGCCATCGGCATCACCACCACGATGGCGCACGCTACCTTCTACGGTCAGAAGTCGCTCTATCAGCGCCTCGGCGGCAAGCCGGCCATCACCGCCGTGGTCGACGACTTCGTCGGCAACGTCGCGAAGGACAACCGCATCAACAAGTTCTTCGGCAACACGGACATTCCGCGCCTCAAGCGCCTGCTGGTGCAGCAGATTTGCGCCGGCTCCGGCGGTCCGTGCCAGTACGAGGGCCGCAGCATGCGCGAGGCCCATCGCGGCCTCGGCGTTCGCAACCAGGACTTCGACGCCCTGGTCAACGACCTCGTGAGGTCGCTCAACAAGTTCAGGGTGCCGGCAAGGGAGCAGCAGGAGCTCTTGGCCCTGCTCGGCCCGATGCGGAAGGACGTGGTCCAGCCCCGCGCGGTCTCCGGCTACTGAGCGGTCGCCTGCCGTCGCCGAGGCCGCCAAGCCGTGATTGGGCGGCCAAGGCGCGGTGAGCCAAAGTGCCCCAGACAGGGTTAAAACTGGGGCAGAGTCCGACCTCAGGCCATGCCCGATAGGGGAGATGCGACAATGAGCGGGGGCTTCTCGTTTCTCGCGGGTGGTTTAGAATGGGTCCAGAAGCGTGGCGGCGGGTCGCAGCCCCTGCACGGGGAGGGTGAGTCCATGGATTACGCGAAGGCATTCGCCGGGGCGCTGCAGGCGCTGAAGGATGAAGGGCGCTATCGGGTGTTCGCCGATATCCGGCGAGACCGCGGGTGTTTCCCGGCTGCGCGCCATTTCCGGGGCGACGATGCCCGGCCGATCACGGTCTGGTGCTCCAACGACTACCTGGGCATGGGCCAGCATCCGGCCGTGCTCAAGGCCATGCATGAGGCGATCGACGCGGCCGGCGCCGGCTCCGGCGGCACTCGCAATATCTCCGGCACCACCCATTACCACGTGGAGCTGGAGGCCGAGCTGGCCGACCTGCACGACAAGGAGGCCGCCCTTCTCTTCACCTCGGCCTATGTCGCCAACGACACCACGCTCGCCACGCTGCGCAAGCTGTTGCCGGGCCTCGTCATCTTCTCCGATGCCAAGAACCACGCCTCCATGATCGCCGGCATCCGCAATGGCCGCGGAGAGAAGATCATCTGGCGCAACAACGACTTGGCCGATCTGGAGGCGAAGCTGAAGCTGGTCGACCGCGACCGCCCCAAGGTGATCGCCTTCGAGTCCTGCTACTCCATGGACGGCCTGATGGCCCCCATTGGCGCCATCTGCGATCTGGCCCAGAAGTACGGCGCCCTCACCTACCTCGACGAGGTGCATGCGGTGGGCCTCTATGGGCCGCGCGGCGGCGGCATCGCCGAGCGTGACGGGGTGATGCACCGGGTGGATATCGTCAACGGCACGCTGGCCAAGGGCTTCGGCATCATGGGCGGCTACATCGCCGGCCGGCGCGACCTGTGCGACGCCATCCGCTCGTATGCGCCGGGCTTCATCTTCACCACCTCGCTGCCGCCCGCCATCGCGGCCGGCGCCACCGTCAGCATCCGCCACCTGAAGGCCAGCAGCGCCGAGCGCGAGCGCCATCAGGAGCGCGCTCGCGCGCTGAAGCGGCGCCTCAAGGCCGCCGGCCTGCCGGTGATGCAGAACCCGAGCCACATCGTGCCGATCCTGGTCGGCGACCCGGTGCTCACCAAGCGCATCACCGACGCGCTCCTCGACCGCTTCGCCATCTACGTGCAGCCGATCAACTACCCCACGGTGCCGCGGAGCACCGAGCGACTGCGGATCACCCCCCAGCCCCAGCACTCCGACGGCGACATGGACGCCCTCACCAAGGCGCTCACCGCCCTCTGGCACGAGCTGGGCCTGGCCCTCGACTACCAGGCCGAGGCGGCGGAGTAGGACCTTCTCCCTCCCCCCGCAAGCGGGAAGAGGGAATCCGGGTCAGGCCGGCGCGAACCGCACGTGGCCTTCCGGGCTGATGGGCCAGGCCGGGTTCCACGCGATCTCCCAGGCGTGGTCGTCCGGGTCGGCCACGTAGCCGCGCAGGCCCCCATGCGGGGGCGCGTCGGCCGGCCGCAGGATGCGTCCGCCGTACCGGGAGAGGCGGTCCAGCGCGGCCTGCACCTCCTCGGCGGTGCCGACGTTGTGGGCGAGCGCGAACGCGCCGGGTCGCGACAGCGGCCGCATCATGTCGTCCTCCAGCGCCTTGGTGAGCCAGGTGCCGAGGACGAAGCCGTTCATCTGATAGAAGACGATCTCCGCGTTCTGGAACACGGGCGTCCAGCCGAAGCCGTCGCAGTAGAACCGGCGCGAGCGGGTGAGATCGGCGATGCCGAGCGTGACGACAGAAAGTTGCTGTTGCATGGTCCACGTCCCTTTGCTCGCCGGCGCGACACCGCGCCAGCGTTTCAGGTCGTGGGACTTGGCGCTGAGTGCGCCAGCCAGAGCCCCTCGCAGAGGAGCGACCGGGCCAACCAACCGGTACCGCCTTTTCCGACGCGGCAACCCTATCTCATCCGCACGCCTCGGATCAAGCACCGCAGAAGGGGTCAGACCCCTCGCCTCCGGCTTCCGAGCTCTGATGAAATGTCCGTGCGAGGGGTCTGACCCCAGCCCCCGCACGGCTACGTCACCAGCGCGATCAGCCCCCTGAGCAGGTCCGTCGGGGTGGGTGGGCAACCCGGGATGTGGAGATCGACCGGAATCACCGACGAGACCGGTCCAACGCAGGCGTAGCTGCCGGCGAACACGCCGCAGTTGGCGGCGCAATCGCCCGCCGCCACCACCCACTTGGGGTCGGGCGTGGCGGCGTAGGTGCGCTCGAGGGCCTCGCGCATGTTCCTCGTGACAGGGCCGGTGACGAGCAGCACGTCGGCGTGGCGCGGCGAGGCGACGAAGCGCAGGCCGAACCGCTCGATATCGTAGAAGGCATTGCTGAGCGCGTGGATCTCCAGCTCGCAGCCGTTGCAGGAGCCTGCGTCCACCTCGCGGATGGAAAGACTGCGGCCAAGCCGACGCCGCGCCGCGCCGCCCAGATTTTGCCCCAGCTCGGCGAGGTGCGCCTCGTCGGCCGTGGGCGCCCGCTCGGTGAGCGGGAGCTGCAGGAGCAGGCTCTGGAACAGCAGCTTACGCATGATGTCTCTGAGGCGAATGGCGAATGGCGAGTGGCGAATGGCGAGCATCGCCGTTGGCCATTCGCCATTGGCCATTCGCCATTCGCGGTGAAAGAGCACGCATGATCTGCATCGCCTAGAGATCGTGTCCCGAGTAGGAGCAGTTGAACGACTTGTTGCAGAGCGGGAAGTCGGCGACGATGTTGCCCTCAATGGCGGCCTCCAGCAGCGGCCACTGGAACCACGACGGGTCGCGCAGGTGGCAGCGCGCCACGGTGCCGTCGGGGCCGAGCCGGACCCAGGCGAGAACGTCGCCGCGAAAGCCTTCCACCAGGGCGAGCCCCTCGCCGGCGTTGTCCGCGGATGAGAGCGCGGGGTCGGAGCGCACTGCGCCCGAGGGCAGCCGCTCCAGGATCTGCTCGAGCAGCCCCACCGACTGGCGCACCTCCTCGATGCGCACCCACACCCGCGCGTCCACGTCGCCGGCCTCGCGCCCGGCGACATCGAAGCTGAGCGCCGTGTAGGGTGCGTAGCCCGGCACCTTGCGCGCGTCGAAGACGCGTCCCGAGGCGCGGCCGACGAAGCCGCCGGCGCCGTATTGGCGCGCCAGATCGGCCCTCAGGATGCCCGTGGCGACCGCCCGCTGCTGCAGCGAGGCGGTGCTGTCGTAGAGGTCGACCAGCTCCGGAAAGCGCCGCTTGAGCGTGGCGAGGAGCTTGCGCAGTGCGGCCGTCCCCTGCGCGCCGAGGTCGGCGGCCACGCCGCCGGGGACGACGCGGTCCATCATCAGGCGGTGGCCGAAGCAGAGGTCGGAGGCGCGCAGCACCTCCTCGCGCAGGATGCCGCAGTGGGCCTGCATCAGCGAGAACGAGGCGTCGTTGCAGATGGCGCCGATGTCGCCCAGGTGGTTGGCGATGCGCTCCAGCTCGGCCATCAGCGCGCGCAGCCAGACCGCGCGCAGCGGCGGCGCGAGGTCCAGCGCACCCTCGGCGGCCTGGGCGAAGGCGATGGCGTAGGCCACCGTGCTGTCGCCGCTGACGCGGCCGGCGAGCCTGGCGGCCTGCTCGATGCCGGCGCCGGCCATCAGGCGGTCGATGCCCTTGTGCACGTAGCCGAGCCGCTCCTCCAGGCGCACGACCGTCTCGCCGCTGGCGGTGAAGCGGAAGTGGCCGGGCTCGATGATGCCCGCGTGCACCGGCCCCACCGGGATCTGGTGCATCGGCGGCCCCTCGGCCAGGCCGAACGCGTAGGCGTCGCCGTTGGCGGGGGCGCCGTCGTTGCGGCCGAGCGGCTGGCGCACCCCCCAGCGCCCGTGGTCGAGCCAGCGCCGCATATCCGGCCCGGCGAACGGCTGCAGGCCGTAGAGATCGCGGATGGTGCGCTCCAGCCGCAGCGCCGGCGGATGCAGCCGGCCGACGGAAGGGAACCGGCCGGCGGGGCAGGCCAGCGTGAGGATGCCGACGGCCTCGTCCTCCAGGACGGCGAGGTGGACGGTATCGGCATCGCCCCACAGCGAGAGCATCGTGCCCTGGCCCGCGGCGATCCGCTGGCAGGCGGTGCTCCAGGCCGCCTCGTCGACGATGGCGCGCACGTGCGCGGCCGCCGCGCTCGCCGGGCGGCCGTTCTGGAGGATCTCGTGCAGCCATCCCATCGCCGGCCTCACCCGAGCAGCCGCGCTACGCTGCGGAACCAGGCGACCAGCGGACCGGGGAGGTAGATGCCGGCCGCCAGCACCAGGGCGAGGTGGGCGTAGAGCGGAACGTAGGAGGCGTGCACCGGGTTGTTGGGGCCGGTCGGCTCGCCGAACGCCACCTCGCTGAGGCGCAGCATCAGCGCGCCGAGCGCGAGCAGCAGGCCGAGCACGAGGACGATGGCCAGGATCGGCGCGCGGGCGAAGGTGGAGGTGACGATCAGGAACTCGCTCATGAAGATGCCGAGCGGCGGCAGGCCGGCGATCGCCACCACGCCCAGCACCAGGCCCCAGCCCAGGATCGGCCGGCTCTCCGTGAGGCCCCGGATCTCGGCGATGCGCTGGGTGCCCTTGGCCTGGGCGATGTGGCCGACGGCGAAGAAGATCGCCGACTTGGTGAGCGAGTGCATGGTCATGTGCAGCAGGCCCGCGAAATTGGCCAGCGCCCCGCCCATGCCGAAGGCGAACGTTATGATCCCCATGTGCTCGATGGACGAGTAGGCGAAGAAGCGCTTGATGTCGCGGCGGCGGTACAGCATGAAGGCCGCGAACACCACCGATACCAGACCCATGGTCACCATCAGCGGCCCGGGCGAGATGGCGGCGGGATTGGCGGCCAGCAGCATCTTGAAGCGCAGCACGGCGTAGAGCGCCACGTTGAGGAGCAGCCCGGAAAGCACCGCCGAGATCGGCGTGGGACCCTCGGCATGGGCGTCGGGCAGCCAGGCGTGCAGCGGGGCGAGGCCGACCTTGGTGCCATAGCCCAGCATCAGGAAGATGAAGGCGACGTTGAGCAGCTCCGGGCTGAAGCCGGCGGCGTTGGCAATCAGCGTGGTCCACACCATGGCGTCCTGGCCCTCGCCGACGGCGGGGCGCGCCGCCATGTAGACCAGGATGGTGCCGAACAGGGCGAGCGCGATGCCGACGCTGCCGAGGATGAAATACTTCCAGGCCGCCTCCAGCGCCTCGTGGGTGCGGTAGATGCCGACCATGGCCACCGTGGTCAGCGTGGCCAGCTCCACCGCCACCCACATGATGCCGATGTTGTTGGAGACCAGCGCGAGGTTCATGGCGAACATCAGCATCTGGTACATGGCGTGGTAGAAGCGCAGATAGCGCGGCGTGAGCCGGCCGATCTCCAGCTCGTGGCCGATATAGCTGGCGCTGAAGGCACTGGTGGTGAAGCCCACGAAGGTGCCCAGCACCACGAACACCACGTTGAGATCGTCGATGAAGAGATAGCCGGTGCGGTCTGGCCGCTGCATCAGCAGGAACAGCGCCGCCAGGAAGGTCGCCAGCGCCGCCGCCACATTGAGGCGCGCAGCCAGCCAATACCAGGGCAGCAGCGCCAGAACCGCCGCCGACACGAGCGGGATCGCGAGGACCGCTGTGACCGGCTCCAGAGGCAGCTCGAAGGGCAGCTGGAAAGCGAGCGGGCTCACCGGCGCTCTCCGCGGAACTCGTCGAGCGCCTGCAGATCGACCGAGTCGAACCGCTCGCGGATGCGGAACAGGAACACGCCGATGACGATGAAGGCGACCAGGATCGAGAAGGCGATGGAGATCTCCACCACCAGCGGCATACCCTTGGCGCCACTGGCGGCGAGGATCAGGCCGTTCTCCAGCGACATGAAGCCGACGATCTGGCTCACGGCATTGCGCCGCGACACCATCATCAGGAGGCCGAGCAGCACCACCGAGAGGGCGAAGGCGAGGTCCTCGCGCGCCAGCGGATCGACGGAGGGCGATGTGGCCTTGAGCATCACCACCATGGAGAGGCCGACCAGGCCCATGCCCGCCAGCATGGTGGGGCCGATGCCGGCGACGTTCTCGATGGTGCGGTGGATGCCAAGGCGGATGACGACGCGGCGCAGCGCCACCGGGATGACGATGGCCTTGAGCACGAGCGCGATGGCCGCGGGCACGTAGAGATGGCGCGCGTCCTGCACGTAGGCCTGCCACGCCACCGAGGCGGAGAGCACCACGGCGTGCAGGGCGAACACGTTGAGGAGCGCGAACATGCGGTCCTGGTAGAGCAAGAGGAAGCTCACAAGCACCAGCCCGCCCGCCAGCATGTGCGCGATGTCGAAATTCTGCGCGCTCATCCTCTAGAAGCTCCGCGACACGAACAGCAGGAGAGTGCCGAGCAGCCCCAGCATCAGGGCGGCGCCCAGGAACTGGGGCACACGGAACACGCGCATCTTGGCAATCGACGTCTCGAACAGCACGAGCAGAAAGCCGCCGACCAGAATCTTGCCGACGTAAGCGGCCACGCCCGCGACGTACGCGAGCGCGCCGCTGCCGGCCGTGGCCAGGCCCCAGGGGAAGAAGATGCAGGCGATGAGGGAGACGTAGAGCAGGAGCTTCACGGCCGCTGCCAGCTCGATCATGGCGAGGTGGCGGCCGGAGTACTCGAGCACCATCGCCTCGTGCACCATGGTCAGCTCCAGATGGGTGGCGGGGTTGTCAACGGGGATGCGGGCGTTCTCGGCGACGGCGACGATGATGAGGGCGACGAGCGCCATCCCCAGCGAGACGCGCAAACCCGCGTTCCCCGGCATGAAGTCGGCAATGAAGGAGAGCTGCGTGGAGCCGGCGACCAGCGCCACCGTGAACACGATCATGATCATGGCCGGCTCGGCCAGGGAGGCGAACAGCATCTCGCGGCTGGAGCCGATGCCGCCGAAGCTGGTTCCAATGTCCATGCCGGCCAGCGCCTGGAAGAAGCGGGCCGAGCCGATCAGCGCGGTGATGACGATGAGGTCGCCCACCCAGCCGAACGTCAGCCCGGTGGCGAAGGTGGGCACCAGCGCGGCCGCCACCCAAGTGGCGGCAAAGATCATGTAGGGGCTGGCGCGGAACAGCCAGGAGGCGTTGTCGGCGATCACGGCCTCCTTGCGGATCAGCTTGAGGAGGTCTCGGTAGGGCTGGATGACCGGCGGCCCGCGCCGGCGCAGCATGCGCGCCTTCACCGTGCGGGTGAAGCCGAGCAGCAGCGGCGCCAGCGCCAGCACCAGCAGCATCTGCACGCCCTGCAGCAGAAGGCCGAGGATCAGCGCCATATCGCCACCACGAGCAGCAGGCCGACGAGGGCGGCGAAGGTCAGGCTCAGGTACTTGCGGATGGTGAGGAACTGCAGGTGGTTGAGCTTCTCCGTGACCACCGCGAGCCCGGCGGCGATCGGCGCGTAGACCGCCTCCCAGACGAGGTCGCGGAGCGTGACGGCAAGCCGTGCGGGCCGGGTATCGCCCGGCGGCGGCATGTCCACCCGCTCGCGTGCCTGGAACACCACCTCGCCGAACACGCGGCGAATGGGCTGGGCGAAGCTGTCGGCCGTGTACTGCGTGGCGGGGCTGGCATCGGGGAAGCCGCAGTCCCACGCCGGGCCGCGCCGCACCGCGCGCGAGGCGTAGCGGTGCACGGCCTCAATGGTGAGCAGTGTGGAGGCCGTGATGAAAAGGAGAACGAGCAGGCCGTTGTAGGAGCTGCGGCTCTCGGCCACCGGCACGATCGACAGCCAAGACACGGTGGTCTGCACCGGCATGCGTGTCCCGGCGAGGGCCTGGGCCACGGGCGCCAGCGCATCGATGAGGAGGCCCGGAAGGATGCCGGCGATCACGCAAAGGGCAAGGCAGGCGGCCATTGCGGCCAGGCAGAAGCGGTCGGTCTCTGCCGCCCGCGCCGCCTCGGGCGTGCGGGGCCGGCCGAGGAAGGCGATGCCGTAGGCACGGACGAAGCAGGCGGCCGAGAGCGCCGCCGCCAGCGCCAGCATGGCCCCGGCCGCGGGCGCCAGCAGCTTAAGACCCCACTGCGGCAGCTGCGGGGTCAAGAGGATCGCCTGGAAGGTGAGCCACTCCGAGACGAAGCCGTTGAGCGGCGGCAGCGCCGAGATGGCGAGGCAGCCGCCCAGCATCAGGAACGCGGTCAGCGGCATGCCCTTAATGAGACCGCCCAGCTTCTCGATGTCGCGCTCGCCCGTGGCGGTCAGCACGGCGCCGGAGCCGAGGAACAGCAGGCTCTTGAAAAGCGCGTGGTTGAACGCGTGCAGCAGCGCCCCCGTCAGGGCCAGCGCCGCCGCAGCGGCCATGCCGTCGGCCTTGAAGGCGAGCGCGAGACCGAGGCCGATGAAGACGATGCCGACGTTCTCGATGGTGCTGAATGCGAGCAGCCGCTTGAGGTCGCGCTGCATGAGCGCGCTCAGCACGCCCAGCACGGCGCTGACGCTGCCGACGGCCAGCACCACCATGCTCCACCACCAGGACGGCTCGCCGACCAGATCGAAGGCCACGCGCACGAAGGCGTAGACCGCGACCTTGGTCATCACGCCGCTCATCAGCGCGGAGACGTGGCTGGGGGCTGCCGGGTGGGCGAGCGGCAGCCACACGTGCAAGGGAGCGAGGCCGGCCTTGGAGCCCGCGCCGATCAGGACGAGAAGCAGCACCAGGCCCGGCATGGTGGGGTCGGCGCGCCGCATGGCGTCGAAGGTGTAGCCGCCGTCGGGGCCTGCGAGCAGGCCGAACGCCAGCAGCAGCGTCAGCGTGCCGAACGAGGCCATGAGGATGTAGATGTAGCCGGCGCGGGTGTTCTCGGCCGCATGGTGGTGCGCCACCACCAGCGCCCAGGAGGCAAGCGACATCAGCTCCCAGCTCAGCAGGAAGCTGAAGGCATCGGCGGCCAGGACGACCAGGCTCATGCCGGCGAGGAACACCGGATAGAACGGCAGCACGCGCCCCGGCGTGGGCTCGTGGCGGCCGTAGCCGACAGCGAACAGGCTGGCCGCGGCGCCGCCGAGGTTCGCCAGCACCAGAAAGAAGGCCGACAGCGCATCGATACGGAAGTGGGCGCCGGTCCACGGCAGGCCGATGGGCAGTTGCACCGACTGGGGGGCATCCGAGACGAAGAGGAGGTGCCACCCGGCGGCGCCCAGAACGGCGAGGCAGGCGCCGAGACAGAGGCTGTAGACGAGGCGTGAGGCAACGCCTGCCCGCTGCAGGAGCGTGCCCAGAATGGCCGCTCCCAGCAGGACGGCCACGCCCCACAGCGCCATCCCCACCTGCATTACAGCCCACCCGTCTTCACGCGCCTCCGCCACCCCGGCGGCCGCGCGGGTTCCCCGTTCGAAAGCCGCGCCCAGCGTCATTTCACGGCGTCACGGCGCTCCACTGTCCGCCCCTTCTTGGAGCGGTACGGCGTCGCCGCGCTGGCGCGCACTGCGGGGGCCGCCGGCTCCCGCAGGCGAACCCCGCGCCCGCCGCCCTCGCTCCTGGCGTTGTCGCCCAGCAGCTCGATGCCGGCCGCGTTCAGCGCCTCGACCACCTTGATGAGCGTGTCGATGACGCCGCGCACGTTGCCCTGGCTTGCCTCCATCCGCTGGATGGTGGGCAGCGACACGCCCGCCATGCCGGCCAGCGTCTGCTGGTCGATGCCGAGAAGTGCGCGGGCAGCCCGCAATTGTGCAGCGGTGATCATCGTTTTTCCGGGGTGAACCACAACAGCTCTTGTACCGCAGGTCAAGAGTGATGTCTGGAGCATCAGCGCTGCGGGCTGGCGCATGGATTGCGGGAGATGCCAGACCCCCCGGGTCCGGCACTGCAGCTCAAGGCTCGGTTGAGAGAAGGTATCAGAGCCGGAAGGCCGCAGAGGGCCCTGCCGCCGGCAGACCCACCGACAGATCCGTCAGAGATCGGCGGCGGGCGCGAGGGTGCCGAAGAGGCGTGCGCGCAGGTCGCAGGCGACAAGGCGCATCTCAGCCTCGGGAGCGGCGTCGAGGTGGACGTGGACCTCGTTGGCACCGGCCTGGGCGCCCTTCTGGCGCACCTCGGCGAGGTTGAGGGTGGGTGCGTCGCTCCGGCCAAAGCCGACGCGCAGCGCGTGGCACCGCCCCTGAGCGTCGCGCCGGACCAGGACATAGGTGGCCCTGGGAAGCGGCGGACATTCGATCAGGCTGAAGACGTGGTGGGCGTAGTCGCGGCCCGACGCTCCCTGCCACACATGCCAGCGCGCCGGCGCCCGCTCAAGCCGGCGCCCCACAGCCGGAGCGACAGGCTGGCGGCCAAGATTGACGACGCGGGCGGCCATGAGCGGCGGGATACAGGGCTCGGTTGGCGGGACTCTGCTGAACAAGGATGGATACCCGATCTTTTCAGCCGAAATGTGGCTGGGCCTCAGGCTTGCGGCGCGGTTGCCCGGCCTCCCCGTCGAGCTTCCGCCTGAGCTTGTGCGGCGCCTTGGCGCCAATCGCCCCAGGTGGCACGGAGCAACCGGCGCACGCTCGATAGCCGAACGCACCGGCGAAACCTCCTCGTTCCTTCCGGTAACCTTACTCTGCCCGGGCGCCGGCACGGCGACACGCGACACACGTGTGCCGCAATCGCCATTCCAGCTCACCCGCATCTCGAGTAGCCGCATGTGTCGCAGACCCAGCACCCCTCGCGACGGTGGAGCGAGCGCGAGCTGCAGCGCGGGCAGATGCGCCCACCGGCGATGGTCTGCCGCCCCGCCCCGCCTTCTGCGAGAGGTGGCGCGATGCCGCTGCCGGAGAGGGCGACCGGTTCCGCCTCCGTCGAAGCATCGCGCTGGGCATCGCGCGCCGCAGGGCCCGGAAGGAAGCCGATGCGGACCATGTGGCCCTCGATCACCTCGCCGATGGCGGCGATCAGGCTTGGCACGTAGCGCCCGCCCATCCACTGGCCACCCTGCGGGTCGAAGATCGCCTTCAGCTCCTCGACCACGAACGTCACGTCGCCGCCGCGGCGGAAGATGGCGCTGATCATGCGGGTAAGCGCCACCGTCCAGGCGTAGTGCTCCAGGTTCTTGGTGTTGATGAACACCTCGAACGGCCGGCGCCGTGCCGAAGGCGTGCCCCCGGCGTGACCGTCGCGCTCGATGTCGTTGATGGTGATGTAGAGAGCGTGGTCGCTCCCCGGCCAGCGCAGCTTGTAGGTGGCGCCTTCCAGCACGGCCGCCCGCTCCAGGGGCTTGGAGATGTAGACCACGTCGCCCTGGCGATCCGGCAGACCCAGCCCCTGCGGCAGCCACGGCTCGGGCCCGGTCGCGGGCTGGGGGGAGGGGGCGCCCGACGGGAGCGGGCCCGCGGCCGTTGTCGCCGGCCCGATCGGCGCTGTCTCGATCTCGGCCGCCTGGGTCACGCCCGGTTGAGCCGCCGGAGGTCGGGCCTCTGACGGCGTGCCGGCCGCGGAGCGGCTCAGCACGGCGCCGGTGATGGCGTTCGGCCGATAGGTGGTGCAGCCCTTGAGCCCCAGGTCGTAGGCCTCCAGGTAGATGTTCTTGAAGGCCTCGAAGCCCAGGTCCGCGGGGCAGTTGATGGTTTTGGAGATGGAGCTGTCCACGTGCGCCTGCACCGCGGCCTGCATCTTGAGGTGCTCGCCGGGCGTGAGCTCCTCGGCGGTAACGAAGGCATCGCCGAGAGGAGCAGCAGGGCCGAACTTCTCCCGGTAGAGGGCGTGGGCATAATCCTCCACCGGCTCGATGCGGGTGCTGCCATCCCGCTCCAGCACGCGGCGCTCGTAGCGGAAGTCGAACACCGGCTCGATGCCGCTCGACACGTTGCCGGCAAGCAGCGAGATGGTGCCGGTGGGGGCGATGGAGGTGAGAAGCCCGTTGCGGATGCCATGCTGGGCAATGGCGGCGAGCACCTCCTCCGGCAGGCGCCGCACGTTCGGGGCGGCCAGGAAGCGCTCGGCGTCGTAGAGCGGGAAGGCGCCCTTCTCGGCTGCCAGCCCGGCACTGGCGAGGTAGGCGGCGCGCTCGATCGTGGCCATCCAGCGCCGGGCGAGCGCCGCTGCCTCGGGCGTGCCGTAGCGCACGCCGCACAGGATCAGGGCGTCGGCGAGCCCCGTCACGCCAAGCCCGATGCGCCGCTTGGCCTTGGCCTCCCGCCGCTGCTCGTCGAGCGGGTAGTTGGAGACGTCGATGGCATTGTCGAGAAAGCGCACCGCCGTCGCCGCAAGCGCCTCCAGCCGCGCCTCGTCGAGCCGCGCCTCGGAGGTGAACGGCGCTTCGATCAGCCGGGCGAGGTTGATGGAGCCGAGCAGGCAGGCCCCGTACGGAGGAAGCGGCTGCTCGCCGCAGGGATTCGTGGCACTGATCGTCTCGCAATAGGCGAGGTTGTTCTCGGCGTTGATCCGGTCGATGAACACCACGCCGGGCTCGGCGTAGTCGTAGGTGGCGCACATGATGCGGTCCCACAGGGACCGCGCGTCCACGGTGCGCCAGACCTTGCCTTCGAACACCAGATCCCAGGGCGCGCCGTCGCGGACCGCCCGG
>Ga0070705_100000208_pt1 | contig 34616 bp, 33 predicted proteins | sample KBSK5253metaG_FD_65455 | JGI IMG/M metagenome (GOLD analysis project Ga0070705, IMG submission 65455) | Corn, switchgrass and miscanthus rhizosphere microbial communities from Kellogg Biological Station, Michigan, USA - KBS K5-25-3 metaG | ecosystem: Host-associated > Plants > Roots >... | reverse complement strand
GACCTTCAGCGACGTGCTGGGCGACAAGCAGTTCAACCTCTACGCGCAGTCGATCTCGCAGTACCGCACGCTGTCGTTCTCGTTCATCAACCTGTCGCGCCGCTTCAACTACGCGGTGCAGGCGTACTCGCAGACGCTGTTCTTCTACGGGCAGCTGGAGAACGTCTTCTACGATCCCGCCTTCAGCGGACTGATCGATCGCAACCTGGCGCAGGCGACCAGCACCATCCAGGGCGGCTCGGTGTTCGGCATCTATCCGTTCAACCGGTATCGCCGCATGGAGCTGAGCGGCGGCGTGCTGCAGTACAAGCAGTCGTTCAACGACCCGGGTCTGGAGCAGTACTCGCAGGGCTATCAGCAGCAGGTGTTCGGACGGCAGCTGTTCCAGAACGGCACGTTCGTCCCGCTGACCGCGACCTTCGTCGAGGAGACGACGGTCTTCCGCGAGTTCGGACCGCTGGCGGGCCGCACGATGCGGCTGTCGTACGAAACGTCGCCGGGCTTCGGCGGCCTGCTGTCGCGACAGACGCTCGACGCGGACGTCCGGCACTACACGCGGCTCGGCACGACGGGCCTTCTCGCGCTGCGCGTCCGCGGCTTCCGCAGCTGGGGCCAGGTGCCGGACTTCATCTACTTCGGTGGCAACTCGGAGCTGCGCGGCTACGACTACCTGCAGTTCCTCGGCTCGCACACCGCCTTCGCGAACGCCGAGCTCCGCTTCCCGCTGATCGAGGCGATGCTGACGCCGATTGGCGTGCTTGGCGGCATCCGCGGCGTCTTCTTCGCGGGGATGGGCGGCGCCTCCTTCGACGGCCAGCCGTTCACGTGGCTGCGGCGCGGCACCACCATCGAGCAGCCGGTCGTCGACTACAACGTGAACCAGCTGACCGGGACGCAGACGCCGGTCCTCGGACCGAAGATCCCGATCAGCGGCCTGCGGCTCGTCGACTCGCGCGCCTCGTACGGGCTCGGCCTCGAGACCTTCCTCCTCGGCTTCCCCGTCCACTTCGACTGGGCGTGGCGGACGCTGCTGAACAAGGATTACGAGGACGTCCTCTTCTCCAGCCCCGCGTCGTGGGCGGTGGGCGATCCCGACGGCAGCCGGCAGTGGCGCAAGCCGAAGTTCGCGCTCTGGATCGGCTATGACTTCTAGTTAGTCGTTGGTCGTTGGTCGTTGGTGGAGGGCCGGCTCGCGCCGGCCCTTTTGATTTTTACGGCACCGCTCCGCCGAGGCCCCCTGTCAAGCCGCCGAGTAATCCGGTGACCAAGCCGAGGATGCCATTGAGCACATTCACCAACCCCGCCACGTTGCCCAGGAGGTCGGACGCGGCACACACCAGGTCTCCGAGCGGCGTGCCCTGCGCCCCCGACAGGTTCAGCGTGAGCGCGGGGAGGGCGACCTGGACGCCGAGGAGATTGACATTGACGGGACCAAGTGCGACGTCGAGGACGCTGCAGGTGGCCGCTTGAATCAACGCGTATCCGCCGGTTGCTGCCTGTGGCGACCATCCGATGCGCGTAATCCCGCCTCCCGTCGGCGTCCCGTGAATGCTCAGCAACTGCCCGCCGGACCGCACCGCTACACGCCAACGGACTTCACCGGCGATCCCCGTTCCGAGGGCTTTGGCTCCGCGGCTGAGCACACCGCTGACGAATCCGACCGCCTCGATCTGATTGTCGCTGGTCTGCTCGAAACGATTGATCGTCACCATGCCGGTGAACGATCCACCGCCATGGAAAGACCCGATCACCGGCAATCGCACTGCCGCAGGTGGGGGTGGCTGTTGAGCGAGAGGGGTTCCGGCGGCGATGAGGACGAACATCATCGCGCTGGCGCTCCGTACGAGCATCGACTTCATGTGGCCTCCAGGGCTGTTGGCAGCAGACGATCCGGCTGCGAGGCGAAGGCGCGATGCAACCGCACGACCGCGTGCGGCGGAGACGCTGTCAACTGCAGGCACATGTTGTCCGTATGTGTGTTCGGTGTTTTCGCATGCTGAGTCGTCAGGCATTTGATCTCGCGCGCGGGCCGCAGCGAAACCGAACGCGGCCGCACGGACGTGGGGACCGTACGCGGATGTACGTGGCAATCAAAAGGGTGCTCGCGCAGCCCTTTGTCCAGCGTGACAAATCGACGCACTGACAGGTGGCGGTTTGCCAGTTGGTCGTGGGTCGTTGGTCGTTAGCAGTTACGGGCGGCGTTTCTTGATCGGCGTCAAGATTTGCGCCCCAGACATGCCTGGATGAAACGCTTGCGGGACGAGCGCAGAGCTTCGACGTGGTCGCGACTCGGAGAACGATGTCTCAGCGGCCACCAGCTACAACGGCCAACGAGCCAACGAGCCAACGAGCCAACGACGAACTAGAACTTCTGCAGCCTCAGCTCGCTCCGCTCCATGTCCAGCGCCACCTTGTAGTGGCTGAGGAAGTTGTGCCCGACGATGCCGCCAAGCTGGAAACCGAGGAGGACGCTCGGCGCGCGCAGGTTCAGCACCACGAGCGGCATGTTCTTGTATTCGATCTGATCGAAGTTCAGGTCCATGCCGGGCAGCAGGAACGCGTCGCGATCCCAGCCGGAGGTGCCGTAGACCTTGAGCGGAATCCGCCGGTAGGTGTTCTGGTTGAAGTAGCCGGCGGTCGCGGCGCTGATCGAGATCACCTCGCCGCCGGTGTCGACGACGAAGTAGGTCGGGCGCGTGGAGTTCAGCATGCCGCGCACCATCGCGAGGCGATGGACGCGCATCGGCAGGCGCAGGTCGCCCGCGTCGCCCTCCGGCAGCGTGCGCCCCATCGTCAGCGTGCGGTGCTGGTAGTCGATCAGCATCGACATGCCGAACGATAGCGGCGAGAAGCTCTCCCCTTCGCGCTTCGGGATGCCGCGCAGCGCCGGGTTCTTGACGAGCACCGGCAGGTTGCGCACCTGCAGGTCGCCGATGTCGAGACGGTTGATGCGCGACAGCTGCAGGCCGCGCAGGCCGACCTCGCCCACGCCCGCGCTCAGCGTGTAGGTGATCGGGGTGATGTTGGCGCGCTGCGCCGTGTCGCGCGAGATCACGGTCTCCTCGGAGCCCGTGTCCAGGATGAAGTCCTGGTTGCGCCCGCCGTTCACCTTCGCCTGGATGACGATCTTGTCGTCGACGAGGCGGAAGGGCATCGTGTGCGTCGTCTCGAGATCCTCGGGATCGATCTCGACCGGGTTCCTCCCCTCGAACGCCTTCAGGAACTTCACCTGCGAGCGCGTCCACGCGGCCTTGTCGCTGCGGTCCTTGTTCGGCAGCAGGTTGATGAAGTTGTCGTAGGCGTTGGCGGCTTCGTCGAAGCGGTGGAGCCGCTGGAAGATGGCGCCGATCTCGGCGTGAATCTCGCCGTCGCGCGGCGCCATGGCGGCGGCCGCCTGCGCTTCCTTGAGCGCCTCGTCGAGCTTGGTGCGCGTCGCCAGCGAGCGCGCCAGGCCGAAGCGCGCGCGTGACGATTCCTTGTTGATGTCCAGCGCCTGTTCGTAGACCTCGTCCGCCTCGTCGAACAGGCCGACCGACCAGAGGGAATCCGCGTAGAGCGCCAGCGCCTCGGAGTCCGACGGCGCCGCGGCACGGAGCAGCTCGCCTTCCTTCTGCGCCAGCTCGTACTCGGCGATGCGCAGCGCGGTCTTCACCTTCCCCGCGCGGGCGCGGACCTGGAGGTCGTGGTCGTCGGTCTTGGTGGCCTTGTCGTAGGCGTCGAGCGCCTCGCGGAACCGCGTCTCGTCCGACAGCAGGTTGCCGAGCTGGAATTGCAGCTCCGCGTCACCCGCCGTGATCTTGTCGTCCGCCTGCAGGACGAGCGTGCCGGCGACGACGGCGGCGGCGCAAAGCACGAAGCGGAGTGTCCAACGCATCATGGTGCGGAACCTCCCGGCCCTGGGAAACCAGACCGACCTGCTTGCCCGCCGAAGCCTTGTGCGAAGGCGGGCAGGCCGGCCCCTACTTTTGAAAGTGCTGCGCGTTGACGTCGATGAAGCTCTTCCACTTTTCCGGCGTCTCGTCGAGCGCGAAGATCGCTTCCACGGGACAGGCCGGAACGCAGGCGCCGCAATCGATGCATTCGTCGGGATGGATGAACAGCTGTTGCGCCGATTCGAAGTCGGGCTCGTCCTTCCGCGGATGGATGCAGTCCACTGGGCAGACGTCGACACACGCGGTGTCCTTCGTGCCGACGCAAGGCTCGGTGATGATATACGCCACGCAATTCTCCTGAAGCGGTCTCGACGCAGGGGCGGCGCGGGGGGCCGACCTCGCGGGGGCCGCCTTCGCCGGCCCCACGCGTACAGCGGCGGAAGTATAACTCGGAGATCACGGTTGACGCGGAAACTGGTCGGTGCGGTGCTGCTCTGTCTTGCCGGTCTGGTCGTGGCGGCTCAGGCGCCTCCTGGGGACTGGCACGAGGCGCGAGAATACCTGCCGCTGTTCGCACCGGCGGGCGCACGGGCGCGCGCGTATCACATTTACGTCAGCCGGCTCGACCTGCAAGCCGTGCTCAAACAGATCGACGCCGATCCGCTGACGCAGCACCCGCCGGGCTCCTGGCTGCCCGTCGCTCAGCTGCCGTCGGACGCATTCGGACAGACGGGTGGATACGATCGATCGCGGCTCGCGCGCCTCTACGGCTCCGCGCGCGCTACGGTTGCGCGGGGACCGCGCGGGCCAAGCCCATCGACTGCGCTCAGGACAGGCCCCTCGACTCCGCTCGATTCAGGCCGTCCCGGCGAGTCGTGGACGCTCATCTCGCCGTATCCAAGCGGAGACATGCGGCGACTCGAGCCGGGGACGCTGCTGATCGTGCTCGATCTCGGAGAGTCTGGCGCACCCTGAAGGCGGCACTCCGTCTTCCGCAATCCGTATTTCCTCGCGGGCGATTTACGCAGCACGTATAATCGCAGTTCCGCATCTCAAAGAAATATCAGGGATTTGGCCGCGCTTCGTGGCCCGACCTTTGCCGTTGCGGAGGACTTCATCACCAGTGCGCTGATGCCTGCGACATCTTCGCTCACGAACCGGATTTTCATCGCCTGCACGCTGCTGGCGATGCTGTCGCTCGGCTTCGCGTTCTATTTCGTCAACGCGCGGGCGATGAACGAGGCGGAGGCGGATCTGCGCCGCGGCCTGATCGAGACCGGTCTCCTGGTGGACCAGAACCGCGTCGGCCTGACCGACACCTTCACGCGGCTGGCGCGGCTGGTCGCGGACCTGCCGAAGCTGAAGGCCGCGGTCGAGACCAGCGACCCGCCGACGGTGCAGCCGCTGGCCGACGAATATCGCGAGCAGATCAAGGCGGACATCCTCCTGCTGACGGGACGGCGCGGCGAGCTGCTCGGCACCTCGGGCGCCGGCGCCACCGCGCTGACGCTTCCCGGCCCGCTCAGGGACACCGACTCGCTCGACGAGATTTCCACCTTCGCGCCGCATCCACGCGGCGTGCTGCAGGTCGTCAGCGTCCCCATCCGGCTCGATCGGGATCCCGAGCCCGACGTGCTCGGCCGGCTGACGGTCGGCTTCTTCCTCGACGATCGGTTCGCCGAGCAGATCAAGCGGCTGACCGCGAGCGAGATCGCGTTCGGCGCCGGCAACCGCATCCTCGCCTCGACGCTCCCCGCCGACTCGCGCGAGGCGCTGGCGGCGGTGCTCGGGACGCACGACATCGCCACGGTACGGATTGGCGGCGAGGAGTACCTCGCGCTCGCGCGTCCGCTCGAGCCGCACGGCGCCATGAGCCCCGTCGTGCTCACGCTTCGATCACGGACCGAGCGCCTCCGCTTCCTCACCACGATTCGCACGGGCCTCGAAGGGGCGCTCGTCTTCACGCTGCTGCTGGCGACGATCGTCAGCTACGCGCTCGCCCGCACGGTGACACGTCCCCTTTCGGCCATCACGCACGCGATGCGCGACGTCGCCGCGACCGGCGACCTGACGCGCAAGGTCCAGCTGCAGAGCGGCCCCTGGGACGACGAGGATGCGAAGCTGCTCGCCGCGACGTTCAACGCGCTGACCGAGTCGGTGGGGCGCTTCCAGGCCGAGGCGGCGCAACGCGAGCGGCTGTCGTCGCTCGGGCGGATGTCGACGGTGATCGCGCACGAGATTCGCAACCCGCTGATGATCATCAAGGCGACGCTCAGCATCCTGCGCCGCGCGGACCTTTCGCCCGAGGAGCGGCGCGAAGCGGTCGCCGACATCGCCGACGAGACGACGCGCCTCAACCGGATCGTGACCGAGGTGCTCGACTTCGCCAAGCCGATCCAGTTCGACTACGCCGAGTCGAGCGTCAACGACATCTGCCGCGCGTCGGCGGCCGCCGCGTGGGCGGGCGACGCCGAGAGCCGGGTCGCGCTGGAGCTCGACACCTCGCTGCCGCGCATCGTCACCGACCCCGAGCGGCTGCGCTCGGCGCTGGTCAACATCATGACCAACGCGCGCCACGCGGTGCTGGCCGCGCACCCCGGCGACAACGGCGCCGCCGTCACCGTCCGCACGCGCAGCAACGGGAACGGCCACGTGATCGTGTCGATCAAGGATCGTGGCGTCGGCATCGCGCCGGAGGACATGGCGCGCATCTTCGACCCGTACTTCACGACGCGGCGGGCGGGCACCGGCCTAGGCCTGCCGATAACCAAGAACATCATCGAGGGGATGGGCGGCCGGCTGGCCGTCAGCAGCGAGCGCGGGGTCGGCACGGAAATCCGCATCGACCTTCCGCTCCGTCCTCCAGAGGTACACCTGTGACCCGTCGACACGCTCAGCGTCTTGGTAAGCAGGGAATCGAACCATGAGCGCCATCCACGGCTCGATCCTGCTGGCGGACGACGAGGAGAAAATCCTCAAGCGGCTCGGGCGCGCGCTGCGCGACGAGGGGCACGAGGTCGTCGAGACGACGTCGGCGCGCGGCGCCCAGAAGCAGCTCGTCGAGAAGTCGTTCGACCTGCTGGTCGTCGACAACGTGATGCCGGGCATGACCGGGCTGGAGCTGATTCGCGAGATCGCGCAGACGATGCCGGCCTCGGAGCGGCCGCAGGTGCTGATGATGACGGCGCACGCGACCGTCGAAAGCGCCATCGAGGCGATGAAGCTGGGCGCGCTCGACTACCTGCAGAAGCCGTTCGAGGTCGAGGAACTGCTGGCGCTCGTCAGCCACGCGCTCGAGCACCAGCGCCTCCGCTCGCAGCGCCAGTACCTGATCAGCGAGCGCAGCGCCGAGTTCAACCAGTACGGCATCGTCGGCCGCAGCCGCGCGATGCAGGAGGTCATTCAGCGGGCGGAGCTCGTCGCGCAGACCAAGAGCACCGTGCTCATCACCGGCGAGACCGGCACCGGCAAGGAGATGGTCGCCCGCGCCATCCACCACCGCAGCGCGCAGCGCGACATGCCGCTCATCAAGGTCAACTGCGCGGCCATCCCCGAGACGCTGCTCGAGTCCGAGCTGTTCGGCCACGTGCGCGGCGCGTTCACGGGCGCGACGATGACCAAGCGGGGCAAGTTCGCGCTCGCCGACGGCGGGTCGATCTTCCTCGACGAGATCGGCACGATGTCGACGTCGATCCAGGCCAAGCTGCTGCGCGTCCTGCAGGAGCGCGAGTTCGAGCCGCTCGGCGCCGAGCGGACCCAGCGCGTGGACGTGCGCGTGATTGCCGCCACCAACCGCGACCTGAAACAGATGGTGACCGACGCCAGGTTCCAGGAGGACCTGTACTACCGCCTCAACGTCATCCCGATCCAGATCCCGGCGCTGCGCGAGCGTCGCGAGGACATCTCGGTGCTGATCGACCACTTCATCGAGAAGCACCGGCAGCGGACCGGCAAGCAGATCGACAAGCTGGACGACGAGGTCGTGCACGCGCTGCAGAAGTACGACTGGCCGGGAAACGTGCGCGAGCTCGAGAACACGATCGAGCGCGCGGTGGTGCTGGCGACGGGGCCGGTCATCACGCGCACGGCCATTTCGCTGCTCGGCGCGACGTCCGCCCCGCCGCCGGGGCTGCCATCGCTGCGGCTGCATCAGAACCTGGAATGGGTGGAGCGCGAGACCATCCGCCGCGCCCTGGAGCAGTCGGGGGGCGTGAAGAAGGACGCCGCGGAGCTGATGGGGATCAGTCAGCGCGCCTTGAGCTATTACCTCGCGAAGTACCGCATCGACTGAGGCCCTGTTTCGATCCGCGAAGCCATATACCTGGCGCGTAACTGTGTTCGTACGTTGCGTGGTGTTTTCATGGCTTTTCCGGGCGTCAGGGCGGGCACCCTCCTTGCTCATGCGGCCACATCGCTCCAGGAGACATCACATGCACAGATGGAACGGCTTCGGCCGCGCGTTGTGTGGTGCGGCCGCCCTCGTATTGACGCTGGGCATTGCAGGCTGCGACGAGAAGCTCTCGGACCTCACCGGACCGACGCCAAACCTCGAGCCGACGTTTTCGAGCATCCAGCGCGAGATCTTCGACACGACCGACTCCTCGGGCCGGCTGGCCTGTACCAATTGCCACACCAACGTCGGCCGGAACCCGTCGGGCGGTATGAACCTGGTGTCCGGCGTCTCCTACGCGAGTCTCGTGGGCGTGGCGAGCAGCGGAAAGCCGGGGGCGGTCCGCGTCATCCCGGGCGATCCGGACAACAGCTACATCATTCACAAACTGGAGGGGCGTTCCGACATCGTCGGCGTGCGGATGCCGCGCGGAAACGGCCCCTACCTGACCGATGGCCAGATCCTGGTCATCAAGCGCTGGATTGCCAACGGCGCCCCCAACAACTGAGGAGTCGATGATGCCGATGCGGCGCAGCGTCCTTGTTCTGTTCACCATCCTGGCGTTCAGCATGCCGGCCCTCGCGTCCGGCCAGACCGGCGCCGGGCAGGCCGCGGCCGCTCCGGCCGGGGCGGCGGCTGGCCAGGGACAGGTGGCGCCCGAGGACGACCCCGACCTGGATATCGATCCGCTTCAACCCGACTTCACGCTGATCACGCTGCCGACGACGCTGCGGATGCCGCGGATGAAAAGCTCGTTCCGCGTCACCCACCGGTTCCTGCGCTCGCTCGGGCAGGGGGACTTCGGAAGCCTGGTCGAGGATTTCTTCGGCATCGATTCGGGCGCCGCGATCGGGCTCGAGTACCGCTTCGGCCTCATGCGCGGCACGTACGTCGGCATCCGTCGAACCAACAACCGGACGATCGAGTTCCAGGCCGAGCACAACCTGATGTCGCAGCGCAACTCGAGGCCCGTCGGCCTCAGCGCGTTCGCGTCGATTGACGGGACGAACAATTTCCGCGACAGCTACACCCCCGCGCTCGGCGTGGCGATCTCGCGGACGCTGGGAGCCGCGGGAACGGTCTACGTCGATCCCATGTGGGTGAACAACACCAACCCGTTGCCGTCGCAGCTGGCCGACGACAACAACACGTTCCTGGTCGGCCTGGGAACCCGCCTCCGCATCCGCCCGTCTGTGTACCTGGTGGGCGAGATTATTCCGCGGGTGGCGGGCTTCGACCCCGGGGTCAACCATGCGAGCTTCGGCATCGAGAAACTGCTGGGCGGGCATGTCTTCCAGCTCAATTTCTCGAACGGCTTCGGCACGACGATGGGACAGATTGCCCGGGGCGGAACGTCGAACGACGACTGGTACCTCGGCTTCAATATCTCGCGGAAGTTCTACTAGCCTTATTCTTAAGCGAGGAGGAAGCAGGGCCATGATTCGTCGCGTGTCACCAGTACTAATCGCCGCGTGCGCGATCGCGTGGGCCGCGGTCGCCATCAGCGCGCAGGGTGGCGGCAGTGCGGAGGCCGCCAAGGTGAAGAACCCGATACCATCGTCGGCGAAGTCGATCACCACGGGACAGAAGCTGTATCAGACCAATTGCCGCCATTGTCACGGTGCGAAGGGGCTCGGCGACGGCCCGCTGGCTCCGACCAACCCGCCGCCGGCGAACCTGACGGACGCGGAGTGGAAACATGGGTCCAGCGACGGCGAGATCTTCTACCTGATCAAGAACGGCGCCGGTCCCGACTCCGAGATGAAGCCGATGAAGACCAAGCTGTCGGACAACGACATCTGGAACGTCGTCAACTACATCCGGAGCCTCGGTCCGAAATCCTGACCCAATCGGGGGGTCCCACGGGTGAGTCCACTGCTCCGGCGCTCCTGCCTCCGCCTGCTGTGCATGTCCGCTCTTGCGATGGCGGGGGCGGGGTGCCGGCTGTTCGAGACGACGACGCCGGCCGCTTCACCGGGGCCGCTGCTGCCAGGGCAGACCGACGCGGTCTTCACCACGACGCGCCCGACGATCGGCGCGGCGATTGACGACTTCCTGAGCAGGACGCCCGCTCCCGTTCAGCCGATCGAGTTTCCGCACAACGTGCACGTGGCGAAAAAGATCGCGTGCACCGACTACTGTCACGAGAGCGTGACGTCGGGTCCTGTCGCGGGACTTCCGAGCGTCCGCACCTGCATGGTCTGCCACGACGCGATCGCCGTCGATCGCCCGCGCATCAAGCAAATCACGGCGATGCGCGCTCAGGGGCTCGACCTGTCGTGGCAGCGTGTGTACGGCTACCCGGCGCCCGCGCACGTGAAGTTCAACCACGCGCCGCACATCCGCGCCAAGGTCGAGTGCGCGACGTGCCACGGCAATATCGGCGAGCAGACCGTGGCGCAGCGGAACGTCGAGCTGACGATGGGGTACTGCGTGAACTGTCACAACGAACGGAAGGTCTCGATCGACTGCCAGACCTGCCATTACTAGGGGAACGTCACCAGCGATGGATCGCCGCTCGTTCATCAAGCTCACGGCCGTCACCGGCACGAGCGCCGCGCTCTCGGGCTGTGGCAACCCGGCGGCGCCTCTCGTCCGGTTCGTGCCGGACGAGGACATCATGCCGGGCGTCGCGGCGTGGAAGCCCGGCGTCTGCCCGCTGTGCGCGGCCGGGTGCGGCCTGACGGTGCGCGTGATGGACGCGGACGCGGACGTGGTGCGGAACGGGCAGGCCGGAGTCGTGCGCATCCTCGCGGCGAAGAAGCTCGAGGGCGGCCCCATGCACCCGATCAACCAGGGCGGCCTCTGTGCGCGCGGGCAGGCCGCCATCCAGGTCACCTATCACCCGGATCGGATCACGCAACCGCTCAAGCGCGCCGGCAATCGCGGCGACGGCCGCTACGAGGCGATTTCGTGGGATGACGCGCTCAAGGAGATCGTCTCGCGGCTCGACGCGCTCGAGGGGGTGGGCAACCAGAAGGCGCTGGCATTCGTGGCGCGCCACGCGTACGGCCACCGCGCCGCGCTCGTTGCGCAGTTTCTCGGCCGCTACGGTGCGCCGGGGCCGATCACCTACGAACTGTTCGGTGACGAGGTGTTGCGGCGCGCCAACGCGCTCAGCTTCGGCCGCGAGCAGCGGCCGACATTCGATCTGCCGAACGCGCGATTCGTGCTCGGCTTCGGCGCGGACTTCCTCGGCACCTGGAACTCGCCGGTGGCGCAGGGCCATGGGTACGGCGCCATGCGGCAGGGACGGCCGGGCATCCGCGGTGCCTTCGTCCAGGTGGAATCCCGCATGTCGCAGACCGGAGCGAATGCGGACGAGTGGGTCCCCGCCAGGCCAGGCACCGAGGGTGTGCTCGCACTGGGGCTTGCCAACGTGATCATCGGCGCGAAACTTCGCCCCGCCGATGCGGCAGGCCGCGCGGGTTCGCTCATCGACGGCTGGAGCGCGGGACTGAGCGCCTACACGCCCGCGGAAGTGGAAAGGGCGACGGGCGTGGCGGCACGGAGGATCGAGCGGCTCGCTCGCCAGTTCGCCGACACGCGTCCGGCGGTCGCGATTATCGGCGGCCCGCCGCTGGCGCACACTAACGGCCTTTTCAGCGCGCTGGCGGTGAATGCGCTCAACGCGCTCGTGGGTAGCGTGGAACAGCCAGGCGGCGTGTTCTTCACCCCGCAGCTCGACGTCGTCGCCGCGGCAAAGCTGCAGAACGTCGCGACGACGGCGCCGCCGCCGGCGCTCGATCGCTTCGCGGCCGGCATCCTGTCCGCCGGCGCGGCCCCTCCCCAGGTGCTGTTCATCGACGGAGTCAATCCCGTTTACGCGGCACCGTCGGCGTGGAGAGTCCGGGAGGCCTTCGAGAAGATCCCGTTCATCGCGAGCTTCGGCAGCTTCCTCGACGACACGAGCAAGCTGGCGGACCTGATCCTGCCGGATCACACCTTTCTCGAGTCGTGGTCGGAGGCCGTTCCCGAATCCGGCGCCACGATCGCCGTGGCCAGCGTGGCGCCGCCCGTCATGTCGCCGCTGCATCAAACGCGCGCGACCGCCGACGTGCTGCTCGACGTCGGACGGCGGCTCCGCCGTCCGGTGGCGCTGCCGTGGCAGACCTTCGATGAAATGCTGGCCGCGACGTTCGGGGCGCTGCCGAAGGCGACGCCCGATGCCGACACCTGGAGCGACGCGCAGGAGAAAGGCGGCTGGTGGGGAACGCTTCCCGCCGGCCTCGCGGCCGCGGCTGCGCCGGCGCCCGCCGCGCGTCCCGTTACGTCCGCGGAGCCGCAGTTCGACGGCGACCCGCAGCAGTATCCGTTTCATTTCCTCCCCTATCCGTCGAGTGCGTTCCTCGACGGATCGCTCGCCCACCTGCCGTGGCTGCAGGAGATGCCGGATCCGCTGACGTCGGCGATGTGGAGCAGCTGGGTCGAGGTCAACCCGGCAACCGCCACGCGCCTCGGCATCGGGCAGGGCGACGTGGTGGAGATCGCATCTGCGCACGGCACCGTCCGCACCGCGGCGATGATTTCGCCGGGCATCGCGCCCGATGTCCTGGCGATGCCGGTCGGTCAGGGGCACCAGACATTCACGAGATATGCGAGCGGCAGGGGCGAGAGTCCTGTTCCGCTGCTTGCGCCGCTGACCGAGCCGGCGACGGGCGCGCTGGCGTGGGCGGCGACGCGTGTTCGCATGTCGCGAGTCGGCGACCCTGACGGGCGGCTGATCCTGTTCGCGGGCGGGATGCGCGAAGAGACAGAGACGCGCCGGTAGGGGAACCACGAAGGACGCGAAGGTATACACAATGCCGAAGTGGGGAATGACGGCGGATCTCGATCGCTGCAACGGGTGCGGCGCCTGCGTGACGGCCTGTCATGCGGAAAACAACATTTCGACCGTCGGCGCCGACGAGGCGGCGCGCGGCCGCGCCAAGCACTGGATCCGCGTGGAGCGCTACTGGGAAGGCGAGTTTCCCGACGCGCGCCTGAAGTTCCGGCCGGTGATGTGCCAGCAGTGCGACAACGCGCCCTGCGAGCCGGTGTGCCCCACCTACGCCAGCCATCACACCGCCGACGGGCTCAACGCGCAGGTGTACAACCGCTGCATCGGCACGCGCTACTGCGCCAACGCCTGTCCCTACAACGTCCGCTTCTTCGACTTCTTCAACCCGTCCTGGGACAAGCCGCTCCACCTGCAGCTCAATCCCGACGTCTCGCTGCGCGAAGTGGGCGTCATGGAAAAGTGCACGTTCTGCGTCCAGCGGATCAAGGCGGTGACGATCCAGGCGAAGGCCGACGACCGGCCGGTTGCCGACGGCGAGATCCAGCCGGCCTGCGCGCAGGCATGCCCGGCGCAGGCCCTGGTGTTCGGCGACCTCGACGATCCCGAGAGTGCGGTGTCGCGGCTGTCCCGATCGTCGCGCGGCAGCAAGCTGCTCGAAGATCTCGGCACCCGTCCGAGCGTGACGTACCTCGATCGGCAATCGCGGACGGACGCATGACCAGACCGACGCCGCGCCTCGCCGCGGCAGCGCCCCGGATGCCGGCCGATCAGCGCATCAACAGCGACCTGCTGCGCCCGCTGACGGAGACGTCGTGGCGTTTCTACGCGCTCGTGGCGGTGTTCGGCGGCATTGTCCTGGCGGCGATCGTCGCGTGGCTGTCGCAGGTCACCAGGGGGTTCGGCATCACCGGCATCCGCTGGCCGATCTACTGGGGCTTCTACGTCACGAGCTTCGTCTTCTGGATCGGGATCAGTCATGCGGGGACGCTCATCTCGGCGATTCTGCGGCTCGTGAACGCGGGCTGGCGGCGGCCGGTCACGCGCTGCGCCGAGGTGATCACGGTGTTCGCGCTGATGATCGGGGCGATGTTCCCCATCGTCCATCTCGGGCGTCCCTGGCTCGCCTTCTGGCTGTTTCCGTATCCGAGCGAGCGGATGATCTGGCCGAACCTGCGGTCGCCGCTCGTCTGGGACTTCTTCGCGATCAACACCTACCTCACGGGCAGCGTGCTCTTCCTCTTCCTGCCGATGATTCCCGACTTCGCGGTCGTGCGCGACAAGTCCACCGGCCGCAGACATCGCATCTACCGGGCGCTCGCGCTCGGCTGGCGTGGCACGCCGAGGCAGTGGCACCGCCTCGAGACGGCGATGCAGATCATGGCGATTGCCATCATCCCGGTGGCGGTCTCGGTGCACACGATTGTCTCGTTCGACTTCTCGATGGCGCCGGTGCCGATGTGGCAGACGACCATCTTCGGGCCGTATTTCGTCGCGGGCGCGATCTTCAGCGGCATCGCGGCGCTGCTCATCGCGATGGCGGTGCTGCGCCGATTCCTCCACCTCGAGGACTACCTGCACCCGGTGCACTTCGAGAACCTCGGCAAGCTGCTGCTCGTGATGGCGCTGCTGTGGGGCTACTTCGTGTTCAACGAGCGCCTGGTCACCTACTACGGCAACAAGCCCGCGGAGATGGCGGTCTTCTGGCGAACGCAGCGCGAGTCGTTCGCGCCGCTCTACTGGACGATGGTCACGGGCAATTTCATCCTGCCGCTGCTGCTGATGGGCATCAGGCGCTTCCGGACGATCACCGGCTGCGTCATCGCATCGATCGGCGTCGTCGTCGGCATGTGGCTGGAACGCTTCCTGATCATCGTCCCCGCGCTCGGTCACAAGTACCTTCCCTACAGCTTCGCGGTCTACCGGCCACAGCCGGTCGAGATTCTGATCGCCGGCGCAACGTTCGCGGCGATGACGCTGCTCTACGTGCTGTTCGCCAAGGTCGTGCCGATTATCTCGATCTGGGAGCTCAAAGCCGGCGCGCACGTACCGTCCGCACTCGTCCCTCCGGCCACGCAGGAGCATCCGCTCGGGGAGTTGCACCTGTGAAGGCCGTCTACGGGCTGTACCCGGACGGGCAGACGGCGCAACAAGCGGTCAACCGCCTGCGCGCGGCCGGCTTCGCGGAGCGCGACATCACGGTTCTCTCGCCGCAGCCGATGGAGGACTACGAGTTCGGCCAGCGCGACAAGGCGACCTGGATGTGGTGGATCGCCTGCGCCGGCGGTGCGGTGGGGATGGCGACCGCGTTCGGCCTCGCCTGGATCACGGAGGCGTCGTGGCCCATGAACGTCGGCGGCCTGCCGACCTTTGCGTGGTGGCCCAACCTGATCATCATCTTCGAATTGACGATGCTCGGAGCGATTGTGGCAACGGTGGCCACGCTCGTCGTCACCGCGCGGCTGGGGCGTGCCGGAGGGCTGTACGACCCCGCGGTGTCCGACGGACAGATCCTGGTCGGGATCGAGCACCCGCCCGACAGCGCGGTCTCCGAACTGCAAACCGCGCTCGGCGCCGTCCGTCACGCGACCGTGAAGACCATCTGAGGCACCCTCGAGGAGATTCTGGCAATGAGACAGTATGCGATCCGGATAGCGGTGGCCGCCGCCGCAGCGTGCATCATGACCGTGGCCGGGTGCGGTGGCGGGGGCGATACGTCGCCGAGCCCGTCGCCCGCGCCCGCACCGGTGCCGACACCCGCGCCGACGCCGACGCCGACGCCGACGCCGACTCCGACTCCGACACCGAGCGGCGGCACGACGTTCGTCATCACATCGGCGGGCGTGTCACCACGATCGCTGACCGTCCCGGTGGGCACGCGCGTCACGTTCATGAACAACGACACGCGGACGCACGACATGGAGTCCAATCCGCATCCCGAGCACACCGACTGCCCCGCGATCAACCAGGCCGGCTTTCTCACGCCCGGGCAATCGAAGCAGACCGGCAACCTGAACACGGTGCGCACGTGCGGGTTCCACGATCACGATCAGCCGTCGACCACCAATCTCCAGGGGACGATCGTCATTCAGTAGTCTCGCCCGGTTTCAGTTCCAGCACCTCCACGCCGCGCGGCTCAACGAGCGTCTTCAGGGCCGCCGGCGTGCCGGTGAGCAGCGGGAACGTGCCCCAGTGCATCGGCACGACCTGCTTCACGCCGAGCAGCTCGCATGCCCTGGCTGCCTGCACCGGGTCCATCGTGAAGCGATCGCCGATCGGCAGGAACGCAATCGCCGGCGCGTAGAGCTCGCCGATCAGGCGCATGTCACCGAACAGGCAGGTGTCGCCCGCGTAGTAAATCGACAGCCCGTCCTCGAGGCGGACGACGAAGCCCGCGGGCTCGCCCATGTACACCATCTGCCCGTTGTCGAAGTAGCCGCTGCTGTGGCGCGCGTCCGTCATCGTCACGCGCAGGCCGGCGACGTCCTGCGAGCCGCCCTTGTTCATCGGCGCGGTGCTCGCAATCCCTTTGCGCGTCAGCCAGTCGCACAGCTCGAAGATACCGACCACCGGCGCACCGCCCTCACGAGCGCAGGCGACGAGATCCTCGATGTGATCGAAGTGGCCGTGCGAGGCGAGGATGAGATCGACCTTCGGCGGCTTGCGCATCGAGTCGGGGCACGAGGGATTGGAGGAAAGCCACGGGTCGAACAGCAACCGCTTTCCTCCGGGGGTGCGCACGATGAACGTAGAGTGTCCCAGCCAAGTAATCGAGAGGCGTTGCATACCTCCGGATTGTTACACTAGGCATAGATGGTCGAGGCGCCAGTAGAGTTCATCCGTCCCCGTGAGCCCAAGCCAGCGTGGCTGAAGGTGCGCGCACCGGGGTCGGAGAACTATCTCCGGCTCAAGGGCGTGATGAAGGAGCTGAAGCTCCACACCGTCTGCGAGGAGGCGCGCTGCCCGAACATCGGCGAGTGCTGGCACCACGGGACCGCGACGTTCATGATTCTCGGCGACGTCTGCACGCGCGCGTGCGCCTATTGCGCGGTCGCGCACGGCAAGCCGAACGAGCTCGACCTCGCGGAGCCGGCGCGGGTGGCGGACGCGATCGAGCGGATGGCGCTGCGGCATGCGGTCATCACGTCGGTCGACCGCGACGACCTCGCCGACGGCGGCGCGTTCATCTTCGCCGAGACGATCCGGCGCACCCGCGAACGGGTCCCCGGATGCCGCCTCGAGGTGCTGATTCCCGACTTTCAGGGCCTCGAGTCGTCGCTGCGGACGGTGCTGGACGCCGGACCCGACGTCCTCAATCACAACATCGAGACCGTGCCGCGTCTCTACCGGATGGCGCGATCGGGCGGCAAGTACGTGCGCTCGCTGGAGCTGCTCGAGCGGTCGCGGCAGTACAGGCCGGCGATCGCCACCAAGACGGGCATCATGGTCGGACTCGGCGAGGAGGTCGACGAGGTCGTCGCCGTGTTCGACGACCTGCAGCGCGCCGGCGTGTCGATCCTGACGATCGGCCAGTACCTGCGGCCGACCGCCGCGCACGCGCCGATGGCCCGCTACTACCATCCCGACGAGTTCGCGGCGCTCAAGCGCCTGGCGCTGGCGCGGGGCTTCGCGCACGTGGAATCGGGGCCGCTCGTGCGAAGCTCGTATCACGCCCATGAGCAGGCCGACGCGTACGAGAAGAGCCGCTAGCCGCGGCGGGCCGGCTGAAGCCGGCCCCTCCGTCCTCGCGCTGTCGTGCGTACTTGCGCTGTTTCTCACGCTGGCCGGCGCTGCCGCCGCACAGGCTCCCTCGCGCGCCGACGTCCTACGCGGCGAATACGGCCGCTACCGCGCCAACAACGACCTGCTCTCCTATTACCTCGACATCCGCGTCGACCCGGCGAAGCAGTTCCTCGGCGGCAGGAACACCATCCGCTTCCGGATGCTGAAGGACGACACGCGCATCCAGATCGACCTCTACGCGTACCTGAAGGTCGAAAAGATTCTCCTCGGCACGCGCGCGCTCCGCTACACGCGCGAGATGAACGCGGTGTTCATCGACTTTCCGCAGATGCTGCGCGCCGGCCGCGAATACGCCATCGACTTCTACTACTCGGGGATGCCCGAGCCGGTCGCGCGCTTCGGCTGCATCACCTTCCGCAAGGACACGGCTGGCCGCGACTGGGTGACCACGGCGTGCGAGGACGCCGGCGCCAGCTACTGGTGGCCGAACAAGGAACAGTGGCGCGACGAAGTCGAGAGCATGCGCATCAGCGTGGCCGTGCCCAACGGCCTGATGGACGTGTCGAACGGCGCCTTCGTCGGCAAGACCGACCTGCACGACGGCTACACGCGCTGGGACTGGATGGTCCACTATCCGATCAACAACTACGACGTCGCGCTCAACATCGCCGCCTACGAGCACTTCGGCGATCGGCTGGGCGACCTCCCGCTCGACTTCTACGTCCTCCCCGAGGACGTGGACAAGGCGAAGGAGCAGTTCGCGCAGGCCAAGCCGATGCTGCAGGTGTTCGAGCACTACTTCGGCGAGTACCCGTTCCAGAAGGATGGCTACAAGCTGGTCCAGGTCCCCTATGCCGGGATGGAGCACCAGAGCGCGGTCGCCTACGGGAATCACTTCGTCAACAGCTACTACCCGTCACGCGACTGGACCGGCGTCCAGATCAGCCCGCGCTTCGACTTCATCATCATCCACGAGAGCGCGCACGAGTGGTTTGGCAACGCCATCACCGCCGCGGACGTCTCCGACATGTGGATTCACGAGGGATGGGCCACCTACCTGGAGTGCCTGTTCGTCGAATTCATGTACGGCCATACCGACTACCTGGCGTACGTGAACGCCGAGAAGAACAAGGTGCGGAACACCGAGCCTATCGTCACGCCGCGCGGCATCCACCGCGAGCCGACGCAGGACATGTATTTCAAGGGCGCGCTGTTCCTCAACACTCTGCGCAGCGTCATCGACGACGACCGCCGGTGGTTCGCGCTGATTCGTGACTTCTACCAGGCGTTCAAGTACCGGACGATTCTCACCGAAGACGTCGTCGCGTTCTTCAACACGCAGACGGGGACGAACCTGACGCCGATCTTCGACGAGTACCTGCGGCACGCCGACGTGCCGATGCTCGAGCTGGCGTTCGACGAGCCCGCTCACACCGTCGCCTACCGCTGGAAGGCGGGCGAGAAGGATTTCGCGATGCCGGTGCGCGTCGGCGATCCCGCCGCCTGGCAGCTCGTTCGTCCCACGCGCGAGTGGCAGACGATGACGTGGCCGTCGAAGCCAACCGACTTCGAGGTCGCGACGGATTTGTACTACGTGTACGTGGAGCGAACCGCCCCGCCGATCACCTTGCCTGCCACAACAGGTACACCGCCGCCGCCGAGCCGATGATCGCGCCGCCGTAACAGACCGCGGCGATCACCTCCTGCAGATGCTTGATCTGCAAGCCGTCGTAGAGCGTGTGGCGGAAGCGGTGCGCCCAGTGGAACAGCGAGAGCACGATCAGGGCGAGCAGCACGAGGGCGACGAGCGGATTGGCCAGCAGCGTCGCCATGTGCCCGCGCGTCGGCGCCGTCAGCCATCCGAGCGGAAAGGCGACGCCGAACAGGAACAGCAGGGCGGGCATCAGCATCGCGGAGACGACGCCGCCCGCGCTGAAGAGCATCCACAGGAACGGCTCCGCGTCTCGTTTGATCATTTACGCCCCTAGAAGGAGCCAGAAGACCACCGCCGATGCGACCAGCCAGGCGGCGTAGTGCGACGCGCCGATCAGCTGCTGCGGGGCGCGCTTCTTGCCGACGTGCACCACCAGCGCACGCGGTGCCGCATCGAAGAACGTGATCGCGTGATACACGAGGAACAGGAAACTGACGATGTTGAGCAGGAGCACGGACGGGCGCGCGGACCAGGTGAGAAATTCCTGGTAGGCGGCATCGCCCTGCAGCACCCGCCAGATCAGGAGCAGCAGGTAGACGACGAACCAGGCGACGAAGAGGCAGCTCCCCTCGCGCAGCACGAACGCGAAGTAGGACCGTTTCTCCAGCCACCAGTACGTCGACACGCGGCGGCGCAGCCAGCGCGGGTGATAGTTGTAGGCGGGACTTTCGGCCATTACGCCCCCCTCGGCATGAAGAACGCCTTCATCGATTCCACGGCGCCGGTCAGCTTGTATCGCTGGATCGCGCCGGCGGGGTCCACGTGCTTGGGGCACACCTTCGTGCACTCGCCGACGAACGTGCAGCCCCAGATGCCGGCGTGCTCGTTGAGCACGTCCATCCGCTGCGCCGCGCCCTCGTCTCGCGTATCGAGGTTGTAGCGCTGCGCGAGCGCGATGGCGGCCGGGCCGATGAACTTCGGATCCAGCCCGTAGATGGGGCACGCCGCGTAGCAGAGCATGCAGTTGATGCACATGCTGAACTGCTTGTACTCGTCGAGCTCGTCCGGCGTCTGCAGGTACTCGCCCTCGGAGATCGGCTTCTCGTAGCGGCGCAGGATGAACGGCTTGACGGCGGCCAGCTTGCGCATGAAATCGCCGATGTCGACGATCAGGTCGCGGATGATCGGGAAGTTCCGCAGCGGCTCGATGCGGAGCGGACCGGGCGCGTAGTCCGCGAGGAACGTCGCGCACGTCAGCTTCGGCTCGCCGTTGACGGTCATGCCGCAGCTGCCGCAGATGCCCATGCGGCACGACCAGCGGTACGAGAGCGTGCCGTCGATGCGATCCTTGATGTAGTTCAGCCCGTCGAGGACCACCCAGTCTTTCGGGCAGGGCACCTCGTGCTCGTCGAACGTCGGCTCAGACTGTTTCTCCGGCAGGTAGCGAGCGACCTGCAGCGTGATGTGGTCCCGCATGTGCCGCAGCCTCCCCGTAAACCCGCTCGGCCGGCGGCCAGCGGGTGATGGTGACCGGCATGTAATCGACACGAGGTGTTCCGTCGGGATTGCGATAGACGACCGAGTGCGAGAGGAACCGGATGTCGTCGCGCGCCGGGAAATCGGTGCGCTGGTGCGCGCCGCGCGACTCCTCGCGCTTGACCGCGGAGGCGATGATCGCGTCGGCGATGTCGACCATGAACGCGAGCTCGAGCGCCGAGACGCGCTCGGTGTTGAAGGTGCGGCTGTCGTCCTCGATGGCGACGTCCGCGAGGCGCACGCGCAGCTGCCGCAGCCGCTCGACGCCCTTCTCGAGCTCCGCCCGCGTCCGGTAGATCCCCGCGCTCGCCTCCATCGTCGCCTGCATCTCGGTGCGCAGGTCGGCGATGCGCTCGTGCCCGCGCCTGTTCAACAGGTCGCGCTCGACGCGCCGGCGCTCCTCCTCGGTCTGCACGACGATTCCGGGCGTCACGTCGTAGAGCCGCGAGGCGTATTCGGCCGCCGCGTGCCCGGCGCGCGCGCCGAACACGAGCAGCTCGGGGAGCGAATTGGAACCGAGGCGGTTGGCGCCGTTGATGCTCACGCACGCCGTCTCGCCCGCCGCGTAGAGCCCGGGCAGCGTCGTCGCACCGTCGATGTCGGTGTGCACGCCGCCCATCATGTAGTGCACCACCGGGCGCACCGGGATCAGATCCTTGACCGGGTCGAGCCCTTGGTACTTCATGCACAGCTCACGCACGAACGGGATCTTCGCGTCGATCTTCTTCGCGCCGAGATGCCGCAGGTCGAGATGGACTACGGGTCCGTACGGGGTGTCGGTGGTCCTCCCCTTCGCGAACTCCTGCATGAACGCCTGCGAGAGGCGGTCGCGCGGCCCGAGCTCCATCGATTTCAGCACCGGCTCCTTGTGCGGCGTGCCGAGGTTGTAGTCCTGCAGGTAGCGATAGCCGTCCTTGTTGATCAGGTAGCCGCCCTCGGCGCGCGCCGCCTCGGTGATGAGGATGCCCGTGAACGGCAGCCCCGTCGGGTGGTACTGGACGAACTCCATGTCCTTGAGCGCGGCGCCGGCGCGGTAGGCGAGCGCCATGCCGTCGCCGGTGTTGATCGCCGCGTTGGTCGTGAACGGGAACACCTTGCCGCAGCCGCCGGTGCAGAGGATCACGGCGCGGGCGGTGATGGCCTCGACGCGGCCCGAGGCGAGATCGATCGCGACCACGCCCTGCACACGGCCCTCGTCGACGAGGAGCCTGGTGACGAACCACTCGTCGTAGCGCCTGACGGTCGTGTACTTGAGGGAGGTCTGGAAGAGCGTGTGCAGCATGTGGAAGCCGGTCTTGTCGGCGGCAAACCACGTGCGCATGTTCTTCATGCCGCCGAAGGGACGCACGGCGATGCGGCCGTCGGGCTCGCGGCTCCACGGGCAGCCCCAGTGCTCGAGGCGAAGCAGCTCGCGCGGCGCCTCCTGGACGAACATCTCGACGGCGTCCTGATCGCAGAGCCAGTCGCCGCCCGCGATCGTGTCGTAGGAATGCTCGTCGAGGCTGTCGTCGGGCGCGACCGCGCCGGCGGCGCCGCCCTCGGCGGAGACCGTGTGGCTCCGCATCGGGTACACCTTCGACACCACCGCGATGTCGAGGCGTGGGTTGAATTCGGCGATGGCGATCGCGGCGCGCAGACCGGCGCCGCCGCCGCCCACCAACACAACGTCATGAGTAGGGATCACCGGGTTCTCCTCCGCCGACCGTGGTTCGTCGAGGCGTTGTGCGGAAGGCGGCCTGTGCGAGGCCGCTCCTATTCCGCGGACAGGAGCTCGTCCACCATGACGCGTCCGTCGTGGTGCACGACCCTCCGGCTCACGCTGCCGTCGTGGTATTCGCGGTCGATGCTCATGCATCCGCACGCGTATTCCACTTCGCGGGTGACGAAGTCGTCGTCGTGATCCTCGTAGTGTTCGCTGTCCGCCATCCGCCCGCATGGTGCGGACTGACCCTTGAAGCTGCCGTTTGCGTTCACGCCTCCCCCTCCTTCCGACATTTCCACGGGGACTCCGAGACGCCGACACCGAACGAGCAAGCGAGGCTGCTGCGTGTCAGCAGCCATGGGCACGGCCGGGGACCTGGGTGACGTTGGGTGGGGTAAGGAAGCCTCCCCGGTGGCTTCGGTGCGCCAGATACTACGTCAAAGGCGGAGCAACTTCAAAATCACTTCGGCGGTGTCACCGCGTCGAACCACTTGAACCCGAGCTTCTTCAGGAGCACGACGTTGTCGTGGTTCCCCTCGAGGCAGGTGTTTTCCCACACTTCCTTCGCGTAGGGATCGGCCGCCCGGGCGGCGCCGGCGGCGGCGACCGCGTTCGGGATGGCTCCTGCATTGGCCCCGGCGCCGGTCCCCGTCCGCCGCTTCGGGTACGTCATCGTCCACGGCCGCGTGTAGATCGTGGGGTCTTCGATCGTGATCACGTAGTCGATGGTGTTCGGCTCGACCCGCGTCAACCGCTCGACCATGTGCGTGTTCGGACCGTAGAAGTTGCCGGCGCTGTCGATCCACGTCTCGCCGTTGATGCCCGTAATGTCCACGACCAGCGTCTCGCCTTCCCAGCGGCCGCGCGAGTTGCCGAAATAGAACTTCGCGTCCGGCGACATGTGCGGCCGGCCGTCGGTCGGGATCACGCGGTAGGTATTCGCGGTGAGCAGGATCACCTGGGCGGGTCTCTGGATGATCTCCTGTCCGCCGAACGCCAGGCGAGGCATGCCGTTCAGGCAGAGCGACGACGGATCGCTGTAGAGACGCTGGCCCGTCTCACCCGGCCAGCCGCGCGCCAACCCGGCGCGAATCTCGTTGCGCTTCGCCAGCGCCCACGGCGTGTACGGGACCTTCCCGTCCGCCGGATCGGAGACGTAACTCTCCTGTGGCGGCGTCGTCACGTCGACGTACTCGTGCTCCTCGAGGTCGTCGTTGCCGCCCCCGACGGGACCGTTCCAGTTGCCCTGGAGGTCGGGCACGCCGTCAGGCGTGCGCGGCGCCTTGTAGGGCGGCAGCTTGGCCTTCTGCGCGACCCACGTCCTGGCCTGCGGGAATTTCGGGGTGTCGGGCCTGAAGAAGGCTTGCGGTGGGTCTCCACCGGCCGCTCGTCCGGTCACCGGCAGAATGACCACCACGCCACCCACGACCGCAAGCGCCGCCAACAGCCAACGTCTCATCTGAAACCTCACCGGGTATTGAAATAGGGTGAATCCGGCTTCGCCCACTCCTGCTTCAGCAGGTACGCCCCGCACTCGTATTCCAGCAGCTCGACGTCCTTTTCCTGGCGACGGTAGAGCGGCATGCTGATCTTCCACGGCCGGGTGAACACCTTCGGATCCTCGATCGTCACTTCGTACAACATGTGATCCGGCCCGGTCGGCGTGAACCGCTCGACCAGGTGCAGCGCGTCGCTGTGGTAGTTCCCCGCGCGATCGAACCAGGTCTCTTCGTTGAAGTGGATCACGTCGACGACAAGCGAGTTGCCCTCCCACCGTCCGCGCGAGTCGCCCATGAACCAGTCGATCGGTCCCTCTGGATGCGGGTTGCCGTTCATGTAGACGTAGCGGATGATGCGCGAGTACTCGTGCAGGATGACGACCTTGTCCGCCTGCTGCACGATGCGGAACGGATACGGCATGTAGGTGATGCGCGGAACGCCGGGCAGGATGCACCGGTTCTCCGGGTCGAGCTGCTGCCGGTTCTTGAAGTTCTCCTGCTTCTTCGCGAGCGCCTCGGGCTTGTACGGGATGTCGTTCCCCTCGACGACGCCGTGGCCCGCGGGGACACCGAGCGTCGCGCCGTGATCCTGCAGGTCCCAGGCGGCGGTGTTCAGCACCTGCCAGAGGCCCTGCAGGTCGGGCTGCCCCTCGCGCGTGCGCGGCGGCGTGTAGGCAGCCGCCGGCGTCTGCGCCGCGGCCGAAGGTGGCAACAGCAGGACGGCCGTGCAGGCTGCGAGGGTGACCGCGAACCCGGCGAACCAGCGCTTCACTGGCATCTCCTCTTCGTTAACTGATTGAGGACCGAAGTCTAGGGAGGCCGCATAGCACTGTCAAGCGTCGGCAGGTTTGGAGGGTTCCAGATTCTGCGCGAATGCCAGGCCGCGAGCGTTTCAAGGATTGCGCGATCGATCGGGCGGCACGCGCGAAATGGCGGGAAAACGGGCGGCACGCCACACGCATTGCCTGGTGCCGGAGCCGACGATGGTACGATGGAAACGAAGCCAGCGAGCCGTACTCGTCACGGTACTGCCGGCAATGGCAAACCTGGGTGCCGGTGCATTGATTCCGGGCCAGGCCTTCGGACAGCGCCCGTTCTCGTGGATGATGTTCGCTGTCGGCATCGTGCAGTGGATCGTTCTCGTTTCGGGAGCGGTAATCATCGCCGGAATTGACGATGTTGAATGACGCCGCGACTGCCTACGCCGTTCTGATCCCTCTGACGATCGGTGTCCTCGCGTGGGTGCTGATCCTGTTCGACTGGCTCGGCCGGCGGCGTGACCGCCGGAACACCGAAAGGCCTGAGCTCCGCCCCTAATGTGCCGGGTCCGCGTGCGCCCGGCACCGGTGCTTCGCGGCACCCGGCCTACTTCTCATTACCGCTACCGCAGCATGTGCAGCAGCCGCGTCACCGGGTCGTAGAACCGGCTGACGACGCGCTCTTTCAGCGGGATGATCGCGTTGTCGGTGATGTGGATGTGCTCCGGGCACACCTTCGTGCAGCACTTCGTGATGTTGCAGTAGCCGATCCCCGCCTTCTCCTTCATGTCCGGGATGCGGTCGGCCGCGTCGATCGGGTTCATCTCCAGCTGCGCCGCGTAGACGAAGAAGCGCGGGCCGATGAACTCGTCGAATTTCTTGTGCTCGCGCAGCACGTGGCAGACGTCCTGGCAGAGGAAGCACTCGATGCACTTCCGGAACTCCTGGATTCGGTCCACGTCGCGCTGCGCGACGCGGAACGTGCCGTCAGGGGCGTCGGGCGTGCGGGGCGTGATCTTGCGGATCCCTTTCTTCACCGCGAAGTTCCACGAGACGTCGGTGACGAGGTCCTTGATCGGCGGGAACGCGCGCATCGGCTCGAGGGTGACCGGTTCGTCGAGGTTCACCTGGCTGAGGCGCGTCATGCACATCAGCCGCGGACGCCCGTTGACTTCCGCGGAGCACGACCCGCACTTGCCCGCCTTGCAGTTCCAGCGGACCGCGAGGTCGGGCGCCTGCTCGGCCTGGATGCGATGCACGGCGTCGAGCACCACCATCCCGTCCGACACGGCGGTCGTGTAATCCCTGAAGCCGCCGCCGCCACCCTGCTGCGTCCGCCAGATTCGAAACGTGGCCCGATCCTTCATTAGGTCTTTTGCTCCTCGATCGCCTGCTTCAGGTCGCCCGGCATCGGCGGAATGGGTACGCGCGACACCTGCATCGAGCCGTCGCGCGCCTGCTTGACGACGATGTTGAAGGTGCCGAACTCGGCGGCCTTTTCCGGGTAGTCCTCGCGGAAGTGGCCGCCCCGGCTCTCCTTGCGCTCGAGGGCCGAGAGCGTGATGGCTTCGGACACCGACAGCAGGTTTCGCACGTCGATCGACGTGTGCCAGCCGGAGTGATACTCGCGGTGGCCTTCGGCGCCGAGTCGCGCCGCCCGCTCGTTGAAGTCGCGGATCCGGCCGAGCGCCTCGCGCATCTCCGCCTCGTTGCGGACGATGCCGACGAGCCGCTGCATCGCATCCTGCAGGTCCTGCTGCACGTTGTACGGGTTTTCGCCCTCGGCGCCGCGATCGAACGGCGCCAGCGACTGCGCGATGGCGCGGTCCGCGGCGCCCTCGTCGATGCGCGGCTGGCCGTTGGCACGCGCGTATTGCGACGCGTACTCACCGGCGCGCTTGCCGAAGACGATCAGGTCCGACAGCGAGTTGCCGCCGAGCCGGTTGGCGCCGTTGATGCCGGAGGCGCACTCGCCGGCGGCGAACAGCCCGGGCACCGTCGACATCTGCGAGTCGGCGTCCACCCGTATCCCGCCCATGATGTAGTGCGTCGTCGGACCGACCTCCATCGGCTCCTTCGTGATGTCGAGGTCGGCGAGCTCCTTGAACTGGTGGTACATGCTCGGGAGCTTCCGCTTGATGTGCTCCTCGGCGTTCGGCAGCTTCTCCTTGATCCACGCGATGTCGAGGAAGACGCCGCCGTGCGGCGACCCGCGGCCCGCCTTCACCTCGCGGTTGATGCAGCGCGCGACGTGGTCGCGCGTCAGCAGCTCGGGCGGGCGGCGCGCCGACTTGTCGCCCTGCGTGTAGCGCCACCCTTCCTCGGCATCCGAGGCCGTCTGCGGCTTGTAGTTGTCGGGGATGTCGTCGAACATGAAGCGGCGTCCTTCCCTGTTGCGCAGGACGCCTCCCTCGCCGCGCACGCCCTCGGTGACGAGAATGCCGCGGACGCTCGGCGGCCAGACCATGCCAGTCGGATGGAACTGGATGAACTCCATGTCCATCAGCTCGGCGCCGGCTCGGTACGCCAGCGCGTGGCCGTCGCCGGTCCCCTCCCAGCTGTTGCTCGTGATCTTGTACGCGCGCCCGGCGCCCCCGGTCGCCAGGATGACGGTCTTGGCGGCAAAGATGTGGAAGCGCCCGCGCTCGCGGTCGTACCCCACCGCGCCCGCCGCGCGGCCGCCGTCGAGGAGCAGCTCGATGACCGTGTGCTCCATGTGGACGGTGACGCCGAGGTAGATGGTGTGGTCCTGGAGCGTGCGAATCAGCTCGAGGCCCGTGCGGTCGCCGACGTGCGCGAGCCGCGGATAGCGGTGGCCGCCGAAGTTGCGCTGGTTGATGCGGCCGTCGCGCGTGCGATCGAACACCGCGCCCCACCCTTCGAGCTCGCGGACGCGGTCGGGCGCCTCCTTCGCGTGAATCTCGGCCATGCGCCAGTTGTTGATGTACTGGCCGCCGCGCATCGTGTCGGCGAAGTGCACCTTCCAATTGTCCCGGTCGTCGTTGTTCGCCAGCGCCGCCGCCATGCCGCCCTCGGCCATCACGGTGTGCGCCTTGCCGAGCAGCGACTTGCAGATCAGGCCCACCGAGACGCCCGCGTTCGCCGCTTCGATGGCGGCACGCAGTCCGGCCCCACCCGCCCCGATCACGAGGACGTCGTACGTATACGTTGACGCGGTCGGCATTACTGGTGGATTCCTGCGAACGTTGTCAAGGGCCGCTCCGTTGTCGCGGCCCGCAGGCTCGCGGTCGATGGCTTGTTGTGATTCCAGCTCCCGCTGTTGAGACTCCCCACTAGAGGATCCTGAAGTCGGTCCAGATCCCCATGGAGCAGAGTCGGACGTACAGGTCCGCGAAGCCCACCGTGCACAGGCTCAACCACGCGAAGAGCTGGTGCTTGTAATTGAGCGCGCTCGAGCACGCGTACGCCATGTCGCACGCGCCATGCCTGGAGACTTCGTCGTGGAAGCCGCCGACGATGTGGCGCATCGCGTGGCAGCCGAGCGTGTAGGAACTGAGGAGCACGACGTTGAGGGCGAGGATGAGCGTGCCGACGCCGACGCCGAACCTCGTCCCGCCGGCGCCATCGGGCCAGCGCGTCGCCAGCCACACGTCGTACGACAGCAGGAAGAGGAAGATGCAGGCGATGTAGAGAAAGTAACGGTGGATGTTCTGCGCGACGAGCGGAAACGACTGCTCGCCCCAATAGCTCTTGCGCGGCTCGCCCACGGCGCACGACGGCGGGTCGGCCCAGAACGACTTGTAGTACGCGCCACGGTAGTAATAGCAGGTGAACCGGAACAGACCGGGGAACGGAAGAATCAGCAGCGCGGGCGAGAACGGCAGGAACGCGGGGATCCAGGCCGGCTTGACGCCAAACCAGGCATGCTCGAGCCCCGCCGTGTCACCCGGCGAGGCAAACAGCACCGGCGCGTAGAACGGCGACAGGTATGGGCCGAACGTGTAATGGGCGTTCTGCAGCGCTGCCCACGTCGAGTAGGCGACGAATGTGCCGAGACCGAGGAAGACGGCGAGCGGGGCGACCCACCATGCATCGCGGCGGCTGGTCGACCCAAAACCGCGCGAGACATCAGTCACCGGAATGACTTGCATTCAACCTCCAGATAGGTGTGACTGGTGATTCGTGACTTGTGAATTGACGTGCAGGTCAATCACCAGTCACAGATCACCAATCACCGATCTTATCTAGCGGCTGCTTGTCCCCGCAAGTTTGCTCGTGGCGAGGAAACCTGCCTTCGCGCACTCCTCGGCAGTGGTGAGATAGCGCAGGATCGCGGCGTTGCCGATCACGTACGGATGACGCTCGTTCGGCTGTCGCGTGCGCAGCGCGGCGATCTTGGCGTTGGTGCCGTCGTAGGCCGTGTGATTCGAGAGCACCACGTCGGCGCCGGACTTCTGCACCACGCCGCGATACCGCTCGGCTGATCGAATATAGGGCAGGAAGTTCGCCGGCTTCGGCGCGAAGTTGAACGCCGTGCCGCCCCACGTCGCGACGGTGTGCGTCGTGCCGCGGTCCTTCACCTGGAAGACGCTCGAGATCGTCCCCGGCGTGTGGCCCGGCGTGAGGTACATCGTGATGGTGGTGTCGCCGAGCGTCAGTTTGTCACCATCCTTGGCTTCGATGTCGCGCCGCGGACGGATGCGCTCCGGGATCGTGCGATCCGACACGTCCCAGTCCTCCTTCGACATCACGACGCGCGTGCCGAAGTGATCCTGCAGGTACTTCGCGCCGCCGATGTGATCGGTGTGCGCGTGGCTCACGAGCGCGTACTTGATGTCGGCGGGGTTGAGCCCGAGCTTCTTCAATCCGTTCACGACCTCGTCCTCGACCGAGTAGTCGTAGATCGTGTCGATGACGATGATCCCCTGCGAGGTGGTGAGCGCCCAGGCCGAATACTCGGTCATGCCGACGAAGTAGAGGTTGTCGAAGACCTTCACCGGCTCGGCGTGCCACTGCGCCGCCGGAGGCGGACCGGCCTGGCGGCCACCGCCGCCCCCGCCACGGCCCTGTCCGGCGGGCGCTGGCGGCGCCAGCGGCTTCTCGTACTCCATGCAGATGCGGTCGTAGAGCGCCGTGAAGTCGCTTCCCGCAGCCTTCTTCGCGGCCGCAAGATGGCTTTCGACGGTGCCAGTCACCTGCTGGGCCACGACACCGGCGGTCGCAAGCGCGAGGGCCGCGCACGTCGCAATGGCCACGTTCCTCATTGGGCTGCCTTCACGGTGGTAATCCACGCCACCAGCGTTTTCACTTCCGGATCGTCCATCGACTTGAAATGCTTGCCGCCCGGGTGGAACTCGGTGCCGCCCGCCTCGTGCTCGAGCGGCATCAGCACCAGCCGACTGAGCTTGGGCTGACCGGGGACCACGACGCGCTGCATCGCCGCGAAATTCGCACGCGACTGCGCTTCGGTCCACGAGGAGGCGCCCGGCGCCATCTCCTGGAGCCGGAGCGGGGTGCCCTGTGAATGGCACGCGTAGCAACGGGCGTGATCGCCGCGCTTGGCGAGGAAGATCGGCTCGACCTTCGTCCGGAAGGTCTCGAAATCGAGGCCGCGCGGACCGGTGGCGGGCGCCGCGGCGCCCTGTCCCTGCAGAGTGGACCGGGCACAGATGAGGACGAGGAGGACCGCAAGGCAAAGGGTTGTTCGGCGCATGGGCGCTTTATATACGGTGGACCGGCTAGTGTAAAGTACGCGGACATCGCAGAGGCGGACCTTCAGGTCCGCCTGGAGCGGGAGGTTTGTCTATGCAGCGCGTTGTCCTGACGGCGGCGATCGCCGTGGCCCTGACCGCCGTGGCGGGCGCGTCGTCCGTCCGCATCATTCAGACGAATTCCGCGGGAACGACCGTCCACCTGATCGACCCGGCGACCAACACCGTCGTCGGCGTCATCAACGGCATCGAGGTGAACCACGGCGCCACCTCCGCGCCCGACGGCTCGCGCTTCTACATCAGCAACGAAGCCGAGAAGACGCTCGACGTCGTCGACACGAAGACCTTGAAGGTCATCAAGTCGATCCCGCTGACGGCGCATCCCAACAACGTCTCGATCAGCAAGGACGGCAAGCGTGTCTACGTGGCGATCGCTGCCGCTCCGGGCGCGGTCGACGTGATCGACACGGCAACGATGACGCGGGCAAAGAGCATTCCGGTGAAAGGTTCCGCACACAACACGTACGTGACGCCCGACGGCAAGTACGTCATCTGCGGCTCGGTCGCCGGCAAGTTGATGACCGTCATCGACCAGAAGACCGAGGAGCCGCTGTGGAGCGTGGCGTTCGACGCCGGCGTGCGGCCGATCGCGTTCGAGAAGAAGGCGGACGGATCGACCGGGCGCGTCTTCGTCCAGTTGTCCGACTTCAACGGCTTCGCGATCGTCGATTTCGACCAGCGGAAGGAAGTGGGCCGCGTCGAGCTGCCCGAGGTGTCCGAGAAGGAACGGGTCACCGAGGGGCTGCAGGGCTCTCCGTCGCACGGCATCGGCGTCACGCCGGACGGCAAGACGCTGTGGGTGCTCAGCAAGATGAACAGCCACATCTACGAATACTCGATGCCGGACCTGAAGCTGATGGGCGACGCGCCGACAGGCCATCACCCGGACTGGCTGACGTTCACGCCCGACAGCAAGTCGGTCTACATCGCCAATGCAGGATCGAACTCGGTGACGGTCGTGGACATCGCCAGCCGCAAGGTCGTGAAAGAGATTCCGGTCGGCTATGTGCCTAAACGGAACGCCACCGCGGTCCTGCCCTGAGGAGCAGGCGGACGCCCGCGTAGGGGCCGGCTTCAGCCGGCCCAACCTTTTCCCTTACTGCCCGCTGCCCGCTGCCCGCTGCGCGCTCCGCTTCGGCTTGTAAACGTGCGTGCTCTGACCGAAGAACACCTCCGCCGCTTCCATCAGGCCTTCGGATAGCGTCGGGTGGGGGTGAATTGTCAGCCTCATGTCCTCGGCGGTCGCGCCCATCTCGATCGCCAGCGTCCCCTCGGCAATCAGTTCGCCGGCGCCCGATCCCGCGATGCCCACGCCGAGCACGCGGCCCGTCTGTTTGTCGAGAATCAGCTTGGTGAGCCCTTCCGGTGAATCGACCGTGATGGCGCGGCTCAGCGCGCCCCATGGGAACTTCGCCACGTCGATGTCGCGCCCGTCGGCTTGCGCCTGCGCCTCCGTCAGTCCCGTCCACGCGATCTCCGGGTCGGTGAAGACGACGGCGGGAATGGCGAGCGGCTCGAAGACCGCCTTGTGCCCCTGGATCGCTTCCACCGCGACGCGCGCCTCGTGCGAGGCCTTGTGCGCGAGCATCGGCTCGCCGGCGACGTCGCCAATTGCGAAGATGGTCGGCTCGGCGGTCCGCCGCTGGCCGTCGGTCTCGATGAACCCCTTCGCGTCCACTTTCACCGCGGTCTTCTCGAGCCCGGGGATCTTGGAGTTCGGCCGCCGGCCCACCGCGACGAGCACGCGGTCGAAGGTTCGATCGGTCTCGTCTCCTCCTTCGAACGCCACGCGAATGCCGTTCTTCTCTTCGGCGATTTTGACGACCTTGGTGTTGAGCATGATCTTCGCGAACACCTTCTCGAGCCGCTTCTGCAGCACCGCGACGAGGTCACGATCGGCGCCCGGAAGCAGGCCACCGGTCATCTCGACGACGGAGACCTTGCTGCCGAGCGTGGCGTAGACGGTGCCAAGCTCGAGGCCGATGTAGCCGCCGCCGATCACGAGCAGCGACTTCGGGATGTCGGGCAGCTCGAGGCCCGAGGTCGAGTCCATCATCCGCGGGCTGTCGAGCGCGAGCGACGGTATGCGCGTCGGGCTCGACCCGGTGGCCAGGATGCAGTGCTCGAACTGCAGCTCGGTCTCGCCGCCGCCGGTGGCGATCGTCATCGACTTCGGGCCCGTCAGCGCGGCGCGCCCCTGGATGAACTTCACCTTGCGCAGCCGGCCGACCTGGCCGACCCCGCTCGTCAGCTTGTCCACCACGCCCTGCTTGAAGGCGCGCAGCGTGTCGACGTCGATCTTCGGCTCGGCAAAGGTGACGCCCCAGGCGGAGGCGTGGCGCGACTCGTCGACGACTTTCGCGACGTGGAGCAGCGCTTTCGACGGGATGCAGCCGCGATAGAGGCAGACACCGCCCGGGTTCTTCTCCAGGTCGACGAGCGTCACCTGCATGCCGAGGTCGGCGGCGTAGAACGCCGCCGCGTAGCCGCCCGGGCCCGCGCCGAGGACTGCCAGTTGTGTGGATTCGCGCGCCATGCGTCAGCCGAGCAGCGAGAGGAGGAACGGCTGCTCGATGGCCTGCACGACCCAGCGCAGGAAGCGCATCGCGTCCGCGCCGTCGATCACCCGGTGGTCGTACGAGAGCGACAGCGGCAGCAGCTGGCGCGGCTCGAATCTGCCGTCGTGACCCTCGACGTGGCCCGGGCCGCCCTGAGCGCCATTCGGAGGGCGCCATACCGGTTCGACGATGCCGCGCGACACGCCGAGGATGGCGACCTCGGGCCAGTTGACGATCGGCGTGAAGTAGGTGCCACCGATCCCCCCGAGGTTGGAGATGCTGATGCCGCCGCCGCTCATCTCGTCGAGCGTCAGCTTCTTCGCGCGCGCCTTCTCGGAGAGCTGATGCAGCTCGATGGCGATCTGCGTGATGTTCTTCTGGTCGGCGTTGCGAATCACCGGCACGAGCAGGCCGAACTCGGTGTCCACGGCCACGCCGACGTTGACGTACTTCTTGTAGACGATGGCGCTGCTGTCGACGTCGACCGAGGCATTGAACTGCGGGAACTGCTTGACCGCCGCCGCCACGACCTTCACGACGACTGCCGTCACCGTCAGGTTGCCGCCCGCCTCCTCCACCTGCTTGCGGAACTTCGCGCGCAGCTCCTCCATGGGCGTGATGTCGGCCTTGTCGAACTGCGTGACGTGGGGAATCGTGTTCCACGCGCGGCTGAGGTGTTCGGCCGTCTTGCGGCGGATGTTCGACATCGGCTCGCGCTCGACCTCGCCCCATTTCGAGAAGTCGGGCAGCGGCACGCTCGTAGGGGGCGCGCTGGCCGGCCGCGCCGTGAAGCCGCCTGGCGCGGACGTGGAGGGAACGCTGCTCAGGATGCGGCGCGCGTGCTCCTTGACATCTTCGTCCGAGATGCGACCGCCGGGGGCGCTCCCCTGCACCTCGTTGATGTCCACGCCGATCTCGCGCGCGAGCCGGCGGACCGATGGTGACGCGGGAGCCGCGGGTCCTTCGCTCGGACGCGGCTGCGGCGCGGGCGCGTCCGCCCTCGCCGCCGGGTCCGCCTGGGCCTGGCGCGCCGAAGCCTGTGGCGCAGGTGAAGAGGGCGCGGCCGCCGACTGCGGCGCTTCGCGCCGCGGCATCGACACGACCTTCTGATCCTGCTTCGGTTCCGCCTTGGTCGCCGGCTTCTGCTCTGCCTTCGGCGCGGCCTTTGGTTCTGCCTTCGCCGGCTTCTGCTCCGTCTTTGGTTCGCCCTTCGCTTCCGCCTCTGGCTCCGCCGCGGCCTTCTCCTCCGCCGCGGCCTTCTCCTCCGCCGCGCCCTTCTGCTCCGGCGCGGGTGCTTCCTCCGCGCCCGCCCCGTCCTCGTCGACCGTGAGGATCACGGCGCCGACCTTCACCTTGTCGCCCGGCTTGACCTTGATTTCCTTGACGACGCCGGCG
>Ga0070705_100000207_pt1 | contig 34647 bp, 25 predicted proteins | sample KBSK5253metaG_FD_65455 | JGI IMG/M metagenome (GOLD analysis project Ga0070705, IMG submission 65455) | Corn, switchgrass and miscanthus rhizosphere microbial communities from Kellogg Biological Station, Michigan, USA - KBS K5-25-3 metaG | ecosystem: Host-associated > Plants > Roots >... | reverse complement strand
CGCCGTATCGCCGGTCACGAGTGGATCGATGTCGGTGTCGACCGCGTCAGCAACGTGATCGTTGGTCCAGAGGGCTGGCTGTACGTCGCCGGCAGCAGCGGCACCACGGATGCTGCACGAGGTGGCGATTACGTGCTGCGGATTGTGCCGGTGAGTGCCGAAAGACGGTAGGGCTGTACTAGGTCACTTGCCGCGGGGCGCAGCCAGATCGATCCGCCACGTGGGCCCGTCGACACCGAGCGGCGTTTCGGCCCTGAGAAACGCCGGAATGCCCGCGTTGATCCAGATGTGAGAGCGGGGAAGACTCTTCCGGATGGCGGCGCTCACGACGCCTTCGATTCCACCGAGCCGAACGTCCACTACATAGTGCCGGGCCTGTTGAGTCGCGCCTGAGGTCGCGACCGGTTCGATCCCTCCGCTCGTAATGACGAGCCGAACGAGTCGTGGCTTCGGCGTGGCGGCGAGGTACGAGACGGAGAGTGGCAACCCTGCCGGCCTGACGTTTTCGACGATGTCGGTGATCAGTCCGTTGCTGAGGTCCGCGGGCAGGGTGAGCCTCTTCTCCTCGACGTAATCGGCGTCGGTGTTGCCGATGTCGCGGACCACCACGCGCCCGCCGGGCGGATCGATGGTGAGCTCGAGCGGATGCGGGAACGCACGTCCCTTCTGCACGTGATGGTACGCAATCAATCGCAGCGGGCCCGCGTCGGTGAACTCGGTCGTTTCGTCATCGAGCGAACCGTCGTTGAAGCGGAACGTCAGGCGCTTCTTCACGATATTGCCGTTGACCGTCTGGACCTGCTCGCCCGTCGCGAGCTGCCGGCCATCCATCGATCGGAGCGTCAGGAACCCATGAGCCGCTCCGCGCTGAGGCACCGGAACCGTATCGGCGCTGACGTAAACGTTAACGGACAAGGCGACGACGGCCACTGCCAGCGGAGCTCCGCATGCGATTCGGTCCACAGCACTCAATTAGGGAGCAAAGGGCGAGCCGCTGCAGTCCTGATGTGTTCGGTTCATCCGCCCGGGACGTTTGATCGGATGAACGGACTAGGAGCACCCGATGCCATTCGAGAAGCGTCCATCCCGATTGGTCCCGAAGGGACCTCCCCCCGGAAGCCGCGTCCCTCCGCACAAAGTAGGCGACAACGAATCGTTCGAGACGTTGGCTGTGAAGTACGGGGTGACGGCCAGGGCCATCGCGCTCCATAACTTCGGCACCTCTGATCCCGCAGAACTCAATTGGTATCTGCGCGAGTACGTGGGCTGCAAGCTCGCCACGCACGACCGGCAGAACTGGCGCTTCTCGAGCGCCGCGGCGCCCGGGATCATCTACATCCCGGACAACGCGGCTCCGGCGTTTCCAGCGAACCCGGCGGTGGAGAGTGCGCTGAAACTCATCGACGAGTTTTCACGGCGAACCGGGCCGGGCGCGTTCATCCACCTTCACCGTGCCACGATCGCATCGGAGCTGAGGGCGCGGGTGACGAATCCAAGCTTGATCAATCAAGGCCAGGCTGGCCTGTGCCCGAGCGCGGCAGTCGTCTACAGCCTGGCGAGGAACAACCGTCCGGAGTACGTCAAGGCCGTCACGCAGTTGTACGAGACCGGGCGGACCACGATCGGCAAGTGGGACCTCGTGCCCGGTGCGGATCTGAAAGCTTACAAGCTGCCGGCGACGGGCGGCCTGTACGAAGCCGACTGGATCATCATGTCCAGCATCCGCGATTCGGAGAACTGGTTCATCGACTATCAGTCCGAGACCGACAGGGGCGGCGCGTGGGGCGGCGAGGTGGCGGCGTGGCTCAGGAAAGCCGGGTACAGCGACGTCCAGGAGGACTGGAACTTCACGATGAACAAGACTGCAGCGAACCTGCAGAAGGCTGACGAGCTGTATTCCAAGAACTACCAGGTCTGCCTGCTCATCGATGCGGATCTGCTTTCAGGTAAGAGCGCTACCTTGAGCCGGCCCAATCACTGGGTCGTCCTCGCCTCCAACGTCAGGACGAACTTCCTGATGCCGACGTCCAACTGCTCGATGCGGGTCTACACGTGGGGATCGTTGCGAACGCTCCCGGACCGGGCGATGCAGCTGGATGACTTCGTCGATTACTACTACGGGTACGTGGCCGCGAAGTATTGAGCTGTCCGGCGAAGGCCGCGTTCGCGCGCTTTCGGCTTTACGTCGCGGTCGACCCCGTTGACGTGAACGTCATCGACGTGGCCCGCCAAACACCATGGTCTGCAGCGCGGCGTTGCGGGAATAACTGCTCGCGCCTGGATATTTATCGCAAGTTCTTCGCGCCTGAGGTCACCCGCCTCACCGGTTACTTGGCGAGGCTGGTTGAAGAAGAACGGATGTGTGTTGGACTTCGTATTTCGCGCGGACGCGCGACGTAGTTAGTGGACGGAACGAGCGCCTCAGCGATCGAGGCGCTCGTTCCTGCAAGAAACTCACTTCTGCTTCTTGAGGTAGTCTCCGTTGAAGTGCTTGGCAAACGCTTCTGCGGCAGACTGGAAGTTGCCTTTTTTCACGTTGTAGGCAAACAGCACGCCGCTGGTCGCGTTGTCGATGACCTGAACACTTCCTTCGAACTTCGTGAAGCCTCCAAAGCTGCCAAAGGCGAGCTTGGCCACCTTTGTTCCAGTACTATCTTCCCGCTGAGACGACACGCTTCTGATCGTCCACTGAGACTTGCTCTGGTCGGTGACCACCGTCACTGGAACCTGCTTCTTCATCAGCGCTGCCGCGATCGCCGTCCCGAAGTCGAGGTTCTTCGCTTTGTCCCTGGCATTCGATGCGTCCACGGTCTCGGTCGACTGGATGTACACAAGCGGCTTGTCCGCCGCTGATGCTGTCGACGCCACAAGCATCAGCGCGATAAAAACACTTTTCATTGATTCTCCCTTAGGACTCGGTTGCTCAAAATCAGGACTCGATTTGTCTGTTCGTTCTGACCTGTACAGTAGCGGTCGGTCCGTCTATCGGCCTCAGCGACCTGACCCTGCATTGACGGATGACCCAGATCCGCGGCTGACGAAATGTCTTTGAAAGCATGGGACAAGTCGCGAAGCGCCGCCCGCTGCTAATCAGTGGAGAGCAGATGTACCGGTGCCACGCACCCGACACCGTGACATGCCCACGATGAAACGATTCGTCGCTGCGTTGCCCGTGCTGGCGCTGCCCTTTGCAACTGTCTCAGCGGCCGTCGACGTTTAGAAGAGCGTTCACGTCAAGGAATAAACGAGGAAGGTCGATGGAGGTCGCGGCGCACGAACGGAACGCACCGGAGAAGAACGCGAACGAAAGCATTTGACGGACCCGCGATAACATCCGCACTCGTTGTTCACGTCGCGGTCGATCCCGTTGACGTGAACGTCACCGGCGTGCCGTCGAGCCGGGTCACGATAGCCCGCGTTTGTGGATAGGCCGCGAGCAGCGCCGGCGCGAGAGGCTCGCCGGCGACGCAGATGGCGGTGGCGAGCGCGTCAGCGGCCGTCGCCCGCGGACCAATCACTGTCACGTCGATGAGAGTGTTTGCGCTCGCGCCGGTCCGCGGATCGAACAGATGGTGATAGCGCCCGCTCTCCTCGAACGTCGTGCCGTATCCCCCGGACACGGCGAGCGCCACGTTCTCGAGATCGATGACGCGGTCGATGCTGCCGGCGTTCCTGCCGTCGCGGATGCCGATGCGCCACGGGCGTCCATCGGGGTGGCCGCCGATGGTGCGGTATTCGCCGAGATTGACCACGGCGCTCTCGAAGCCTTCGTTGCGCAGCAGGTCGGCGACGACGTCCGTGATGTAGCCCTGGGCGATGCTGTTCAGCGTGATGGCCATGCCGGGGCGCGTGAACCCGATCGCCTTCGCGCCGTTGTCGATCCGCCGGAAATCCACCAGCGCCTGTGCAACATCGCGCGCGCGCGCCGCGATGTCAGGCTGGACCTCGGTCCGCGACCAGAAGTGCGCCTCGTAGAGTCGCCACAACGGCTGCACCGAAATGTCGAGCGCGCCGCCGCTCAGCACACCGAGGCGTTGGCTCTCCTCGACCAGGGTGCGCAGCTCGGGCGACGGCTTCGTCAGCCTCCCCGCGCCGTTGAGGCGCGAGACTTCGCTGTCGGGCCGATAGAGGCTGAAGATTTTTTCGAGACGATCGATCTCCTGGCGCACCCGCAGGATCGTCCGGCGGGCGAACGCGGCGTCGGGGTGCCACAAGGTGATCTCCGACAGCGCGCCAAGCACGTCGCCATTCCAGCTGTGCAACCGCGGCTTCGGCGCGCTCGCGCGCACCGCCGCGATCATCGGCGGCAGGCCGGCAACGGCCGCCACGATGCGCAGGAGACGACGGCGCGTCAGGCGGCCGGTGGGCAGCGGGCAGCCGTCCATTTTCGCTTCAGGCATTGTTCACCCCGACATCGAGCGGCTTGACGAGCCTGGCGGCGCGCACCAGCGGCAGGCACCGCGTGTCGTCGTAGTACTCGACCTGGCAATCGAGGCACTGAAAGCACTCGCTCGTGACGATCCTGCCGCTCGGCTCGATCGCGCCGACCGGACACGCGTGTTCGCAGAGGTGGCAGGGGTTGCCGCACTCGGGACGCCGCTTGAGCAGGTTGAGCAGGTGCAGGCGATCGAGGAATGCGAGCAGGCCACCCAGTGGACAGAGGAAGCGGCAGTACGCCCGCTCCGAGAACAGCCCCACGGCGAGCACCGCGCCGGCATAGAGCACATACGGCCAGGCGCGCGTGAACTTCGTGGTGATCGCCGTCTTGAACGGCTCGATCTCCGACGCGGTCCCCGCCGCGTCGATCTGCGTCACGATCAACACCAGCACCGCTGCGGCTGTGACGTACTTACCCATCCACAGACGCTTCTCCAGCGCGACGGGCGGGTTCCATTGCGGCACGCGCAGCGCGCGCGAGAGCTGGCCGAGCAGCTCCTGCAGCGCCCCGAACGGGCACAGCCAGCCGCAGAACACACCGCGTCCGATCAACACCAGCGAGACGAGCGTGTAGCCGGCGACGATGACCATCAGCGGCTCGGCAAGGTAGAAGCCAATCCCGGCACGAGCGATCGGCGCCCTGACGTAGTTCACGACGTTGACGATCGAGAGCTGCACACCGGCGGTCCAGCCAAGCCACACGAGGACGACAGCGAGAAATCCGGTGCGCACGAGCCGGTGAGCCACGCGAGAGCGCGCGAGCGTCGCCTGGAACATGAAGATCAGCGTGAGCACCGCCAGGAGCGCGGCGAGGATCGCGATGTCGACCCGCGCCTCGTTCCAGGCCTCGACCCAGGGGGCGACCGGCGGCGGCAGCTCGAGCTCTGGCTCCGCAACGACCTGAGGCTGCGGCTGCGGCGGCGCCTGCGGCTGCGCCTGCGACGGCGGCGCGGGGACACGGCGGTCCGGGACCTGCACGACGTAGGCGTCCGGAATCTTGTAGTCGAGGCCAAACGGCACGGTCACCGGCGGCGTGCCGGCGCTGTTGACCAGGACTTCCAGTCGCCACGGCTTGACAGGATCGAAGCCGCCGTTGGCCCGGAGCGCGAAGACGCCCGCCAGCTGCTGCGCCTCGATGGGCGTGGCGTACGAATAATCGTTCTGCACGAAGCCGAACGTCTTCCCGCCCTGAACCACGCGCAGGCGATCGAAGCGGTTGCCCTCGGACTCGCGGAAGTACCTGGTGCCGAGAAAATCGTACGGGCCGTTCGAGGCGACATAGATCGCCTGGGCGCCGCGCGGCAGCTCGCGCCTGTAGTCCTCGAATTTCAGCAGCCCGAGCAGGTTGCCGCCGATGGCGGGCGGCGTGGCGAGCGCCGTCAGGAATTCGATATAGAGGTCGTCGGCCGCTCCGAGCGGCCAATCGAGCTTGACGTCCGTCACGCCCGCAGCAGCGAGCGCGGTTGCCACCTCGCCGGAGGTGACGCGTCTTCGCAGGACGGCGCCCTCGGCGACGAGATCGTTCCACGGCTTGATGCTGAAGCTCTCGAGGTCGAGGGCTGGAACGGTCGCCGCGCTGACCGGGGCCGTCGCGGCCGCCGTGGTCGGCGTCGCCACGGTCTCCGCGCTTCGCGCAACGCGCGGGCGCAGCACCAGCCCGGCGGTGGTGATGACGGCGGCGCGCATCGCGCGCGCGCTGATGGTGGCGCCGTCGACATAGTCAGGGGGCAGCGCGTTGGTGCCGCCGCGCAGCGGCCGGCCGGCCTCGCGGGCCAGCAGCGTGTCGAGCTGGCGCTGGCGCACGCGGTCGTGGACGATCATCGACTCTTCGTGGAAGACGACCTTGGCCCCCGTGATGCGGCCGCCCAGATCCACCCCGGCTATGACGTCGAACGGCGTCGTCGAATAGCCCGGGGCGGCGATGATGTCGAGGGTCGAAAACAGATAGGCGACCACCGTATCGCCCTTGAAGACCGCGATCGCCGGCGGCGAGCCTTCCTCCATCCCGAGGCGTTCGGCGCCCGGGTACACCACCGCCAGCACTTCGGGCGTCAGCCGTTCGCGCAGCTTGCCCCGCTCGGCCGTGGCAGGGGCGGCGAAGACGAGTGTTATCAAGGCGATGCAGAGGGCGCGCACCCATGCCGACACAGCCGGCGCAAGCGCCGTTTGCCGTGCATATTGCGTTGTAATCGGGTACTGGTTGGGTGTAACCTGCGCTGTCAACTGACCCGTTTGCCGGTGGGAGGGAGCGAGCATGATTCGACTCCGTGCAGTGACCCCACTAGGAATGATGTTACTGGCGGGCGCGGTGTTCTGTTCCGCCGTAACACTATCGGCGCAAAATTCCCCAACGCAAAATCCCTCTACCCGGAATTCCCCGGCGCAGGATTCCCCCTCCGCGGCGACTCGCGCGACGCTCGATAGATTCTGCGTTGCCTGTCACAGGGGTGACATGCCGGTGGCAGGACTGCGCCTCGACACCTTCGACGCCGCGAGCTTCGAGACCAACGGCGCGACGTGGGAAAAGCTGGCGCGCAAGCTGCGCAACCGCGAGATGCCGCCTGCCGACATGCGGCGCCCCGACGAGGCCACCTACAACGCGCTCGTGGAGTATATCGAGGGCGGGCGCGACCGCCTGGCGCAGGCGAAGCCCAATCCCGGACGCCCCACGCTCCATCGCCTCAACCGAACGGAGTACGGAAACACCGTCCGCGATTTGCTCGGCCTGGAGATTGACGTCGCGGACATGCTGCCGGCGGACGACATCGGTTACGGCTTCGACAACATCGGCGACGTGCTGCAGGTTTCGCCCGTGCTGCTCGAACGATACCTGTCCACGGCGCGCAAGATCAGCCGCACCGCGGTGGGCGACACCACGATGCCCGTCTCCTATCAGACCTATGACGTTCCTCATCGGATGATTCAGGCCGACCGCCTCGGCGAAGACGCGCCGGTGGGCTCGCGCGGCGGCGCCATCGTGCGCCACCTGTTCCCGGTGGACGGCGAGTACGAGATTTCGGTCACCCTGGCGCGGAACCGTGACGACGAATATCTGGGCCTCGCGCGCGAGCGCAAGGTCGATCTCAGGCTCGACGATCAGCGGCTCCAGCTGTTCACCGTTGCGGCCAACCCCAAGAAGGTCGTGCTCGGCGCCGGGACCCCTCCCGACGCGCACATGAAGATCCGCGTGCCGGTGAAGGCCGGCACCCGCGAACTGGCCGCGACGTTCCTGAAGGACACGCTGATCAAGGAAGGCATCATCGACCGGATCCGCGGCGACGACGTGCTGACGTACTTCGAAGGCATCGGCAGCATCACGGTGGCCGGTCCGTTCAACGTGCAGGGGTCGGGTAACACGGTCACGCGCAACAGGATCTTCATCTGTCATCCCGCCGCGGCCGCCGAGCAGGAGGCGTGCGCGAAGAGGATCCTCACCAATCTTGCGCACCATGCCTACAGGCGTCCGGTACGTGACAGCGACACGACCCAACTGCTCACGCTCTACAGGGAAGGCGCGAAGAGCGGCGGCTTCGAGTCGGGCGTGAGGCTGGCGCTGCAGAAGATCCTGGTGTCACCCGACTTCCTCTTCCGCGCGGAAGTCGATCCGGCAGGCGTGGCGCCCGGCACCGTCTACAAGATCAGCGACATCGAGCTGGCCTCGCGCCTGTCCTTCTTCCTGTGGAGCAGCATTCCCGACGACCAGCTGCTCGCCGTGGCCGAGAGCGGGCGCCTCTCCGACCCGTCCGTCCTCCAGGCCCAGGTCAAGCGCATGCTGGCCGATCCGCGCTCGGAGGCGCTGACGACGAACTTCGCCGGCCAGTGGCTGTACCTGCGCAACGTCGCGAGGATCTCACCGGATCAGACGAACTTTCCGGACTTCGACGACAACCTGCGCGCGGCGCTGCGGAAGGAAACCGAGCTGCTGATCGAAAGTCAGATGCGGGAAGACCATCCGGTCACCGACCTGCTGACGTCGGATTACACCTTCCTCAACGAGCGCCTCGCCCAGCACTACGGGATCAAGGGTGTCTACGGTCCCGAGTTCCGACGCGTCAAGCTCGAAGACCCGAACCGGTACGGACTGCTCGGCCAGGCCAGCATCCTGGCGGTGACCTCGTATCCGAACCGGACGGCGCCGACCATCCGTGGAAAGTGGGTGCTGGAGCAGCTGCTGGGCTCTCCGCCGCCGCCTCCCCCGCCCAACGTGCCGTCGCTGAAAGATGATGCGACGACCCAGACCCTGACCATGCGCCAGCGCATGGAACAGCACCGGGCCAATCCGACGTGCGCCGCGTGCCACCGCCTGATGGATCCGCTCGGCTTCGCGCTGGAGAACTTCGACGGTCTCGGCAGCTGGCGCGTCTCCACCGCGCCCGGGGCGGGACCGATCGATGCGTCCGGTGTCACGCCCGACGGCACGGCGTTCAGCGGGCCGGCGGGCCTGCGCAACGTCCTGATGAAGAAGCAGGACATGTTCGTGCAGACCTTCACGGAGCGGCTGCTGACCTACGCGCTGGGTCGTGGCGTGGAAGAGTACGACTACGCGGCTCTGCGCACCATCAGGCGCGAGGCTGCGGCGGACAATCAGAAGTGGTCATCCATCATTTTGGGCATCGTCAAGAGCACGCCATTTCGAATGAGGAGGGCTAGCGATGGTGATCTTTAAGACAGCGATTCCCCGGCGCACGTTCCTGCGCGGCGTGGGGGCCACGCTTGCCTTGCCCGTGCTCGACGCCATGACGCCGGCCTTCGGCGCCCCGGCGACACGGCCGACCCGCATGGTGTTCATGCAGACCCCGAACGGGATCTTCAACTTGAACGGCGAGTGGACGCCCAAGACCGTCGGCTCCAACTTCGAGCTGACGCGGACGCTCGAGCCGCTCGCGGCCTTCAAGGACCGCATGGTGGTGATATCGGGCCTCGACAGCCAGCAGGCCGCGGGCCTCACGGGCGAAATCGGCGGCGACCACCCGCGCGCGTGCACGGCCTGGTTGACGGGCACGCACGCCAAGATGACGTCGGGCGCCGACCTGCACGCCGGCATATCCGCCGACCAGATCGCAGCCAGGGAGTTCGGCAAGTACACGCAGCTCGCCTCGCTGGAGATCGGCCTCGAAGCGCCCGAAATCGTCGGCGCCTGCGAGTCGGCCTACGGCTGCGCGTACTACGACACGATCTCGTGGCGCAACGAGACGACGCCGCTGCCGATGGAGAACCGGCCGCGCGCCATCTTCGAGCGCCTGTTCGGCGACGCCGGCACCGATCCGAAGGTGCGGCTGGCCTTCCGGGAGGAAGACCGCAGCATCCTCGACGCCATCAGCTCGGACATCAAGGGGATGCGCCTCAAGGTCGGCGGCACGGACCGCGGCAAGATCGATCAGTACCTGGATGCCGTCCGCGACGTGGAGCGGCGCATCCAGCTGGCGGAGAAGCAGGGGCACCTCGAGGTGAACATGGGAAGCCCCGTCGGCGTCCCGGAAGTCTTCTCCGACTACTTCAAGCTGATGGCCGATCTCATGGTCCTGGCGTGGCAGACCGACATGACGCGCGTCATCACGTTCCAGATGGGCCATGAAATGAGCGGCCGCGCCTATCCCGAGCTGGGATTCGGCGACGCCCATCACCCCTGCACGCATCACCAGGGCGACAAGGAGAAGCAGGAGAAGACGACGAAGATCAACATCCTCCACACGAAGATGTTGTCGTACTACCTCGGCAAGCTGCGCGACACCAAGGACGGCGACAGCTCGCTGCTGGATCACTCGATGGTCCTCTACGGCGCCGGGCTGAGCGACGCCAACCTGCACCTCTATACCGACCTCTCGCTGGTGCTCGTGGCCGGTGGCGTGGCCGGCATCAAGGGTGGACAGCACGTCCGGTATCCGACCCGCACGCCGATGGCCAACCTGCTCCTCACGATGCTGGACAAGGCAGACGTTCCGCGCGTGGAGAAGCTGGGCGACAGCACGGGAAGGCTGGACCTGCCGACCACGTAACGGGGGGCCACAGCGCGGCTTTCGCCAGGGGTCCCCGCGAGCGCGGGGACTTCCTGGTCGCAGACGAAACACGATGATGCGGAGAATGGCGATGAACATGAGAGCAACGATCCTGACGGCGCTCATGGGCTCCATGATGTGTGCCGGCGCCGCGGTTGCCGCGGGCGCGGGCGACGCGTCGCTCGTGACTGCCGCGAAGCAGGGCGACCGCGCAGCCGTACAGTCGCTGGTGAACGCTGGCGCGAAGCGCGCCGTCGCGGGGGCCGAAGGCACCGCCGCGCTCGTCTGGGCGGCCACCCGCAACGACCTGGCGATGGCCGACATGCTGCTGCGCGCTGGCGCAAACGTGAAGTCCGCGAACGAATTCGGCGCGACGCCGCTCTATGCGGCGGCGGCGCACGCGGACCCGGCGATGACGGAGAAACTGCTGGCGGCAGGCGCCGACGCCAATACGCCGCTGGCGTCGGGCGAGACGCCGCTGATGGAAGCGGCGCGCCGGGGCAACATGGCGACGGTGCGCGCGTTGTTGTCGAACCACGCAAACCCCAACGCCGCGGAATCCAACGGCGGACAGACCGCCCTGATGTGGGCGCTCTCGGAACGTCAGTCCGCGGTCGTCGAGGAACTGATCAAAGGCGGCGCCGACGTTCGCGTGGCGTCGAAAAGCGGCTTCACGCCGCTGATGTTCGCCGCCCAGCAGGGCGATGAGACCAGCGCCCGCATCCTGCTGCGCGCCGGCGCGAAACCGGATGACGCACAGCCGAAAACCGGGCTGACGGCCTTGATGATCGCCAGTGCCATGGCGAACGCGAAGGCCGTGGATGCACTGCTCGACAACGGCGCCAATCCCAACCTGGCAGATGCCAGCGGCTACACCTCGTTGCACCGCGTCGTGCGGGATTCCGATTACGGAATCAACCTGCGCGCCAAGGGCGACATCCTGCACATCGTGCAATCACTGCTCAAGCACGGCGCGAATCCCAATGCCCGTCTCGAGCAGGACAAGGAAAAGGCCGCCGAGGAAATCAAGAACGGCAACGTCGCGATCGAAGGGAAGCGCACCGCCGTCACCGTCGACGAAATCATTCTCCAGGGCGCCACGCCGCTCTTCCTGGCGGCGGAAGTCAACAACCTCGACGTCATCAAGACGCTTGTCGCCGCTGGGGCCGATCCGCTCATTCCCAGCGAGCGCGGCACGACGCCGCTGATGATGGCGGCCGGGGCCGGCACGGACGTGCAAAGGGAGCGGGAGCCCGAGGAACGCGCGACGGCGGTCGAGACGGCGAAGTTCCTCGTGGAGCATGGCGCCGACGTGAATGCCGCGGGCCAGTACGGCTGGACTGCGCTGCACGCCGCTACCTACCAGGGACTGAATGACGTGATCGCGTACCTGGTCAGCAAGGGCGCGAAGATCGATCAGAAGGACGAGTTCGGCCAGACGGCGTTGAGCATTTCGCTGTCGGTCCTCACCAGGGAGATTGGCGCCCGCCGCCTGCAGATCCCGCGCAGGTACCGGGAGGACACGGCGCAGCTTCTGCTCAAGCTGGGCGCCAGCACGCTCGACCAGACCGGGGTCGACGTGATTCTCCAGCGCAGCGGCGACCTGAACCTGGGGAACCGCACCACGCAGAGTCCCGAGTCGAAGTAGCCATCGATAGCGGGGTCTTCACCGCAGCAGGAGACCCCGCTATTTTTTTCCTCTCGTCCGCCCGCGGAGTTCTGTAGCCTCAGAATCCCCCGCGTTGCCGTGCCGTCCCCGGCGTGGCCGACTGCGGTCGCGCCTCATTGACCGTGATCGAGCGTCCGTTGAGTTCCATCCCGCTGAACTGCGCGATGGCTTTGTCAGCTTCCTCGTTGCCCATCTCCACAAGGCGGCTCGATTGCGGCGGCTCCGCTCCGTTTCGCTGTTCGCGTGATGCTCAACTATCGGGGTCGACGCGCGGAATGAAGGTCCGCAAGCGCGCGGCCGCGGCAGCGTCCAGCGGTTTGATGAACGAGTATTGGGTTTTGATGTTTGTGTACCCAACATCCTTATAGAACTGGTGTGCGGAGTAGCGCGTGACGCTGGAGCTCAGGCGCACCATCGAACATCCTCGCTCTTTCGCCCACGCTTCGGCACGGTTCATCAGCGCCCGGCCGACGCCTGACCGACGCTGCTCTCGGTCGACGACGAGACCCCCAATCACGACGAATGCCTCTGCATCGACGTATTCGGCGAAGACGACGTGGACCCAGCCAACGGCGCCGCCGCCCACTTCCGCGACGAGAAACTGCTGGTCGTCCCGGGCCAGGATTCGGGACAGCCGGTCAGCCGCGTCCCCTTTCGTCAGGTCGTAGCCAAGTTGTGTCGTCAGACGGGCGATTTCGCCCGCGTCTGACGGAGCGGCAGCTCGAATCGTGATCGGGCCCATGGTCTGTTCACCGGAGGATACGCTGAATCGCCTCGCGCGAAGTTCGCGCGCTTTCGGATCGCTCGTGTGTAGTCGCCAAGGGACGACCGATGCGACGCCTGAGTTCGTCATCCGTGCGGCGTTTATCGAGAGTATCGTCGGCAATAAGCTGCGAAGCGGCCTAAGAGGGGTCAGCTTCATTGCAAAGTTCGCTGGCAAACCTGGAGCCACTCGTCGCGCGTGCAGTGTCGGAGGACTAGTGACTCAATTGGGGTGCATGGGAGGCGGGCGCTGCCTGCCGCCGCAGCACGAAGCACAGCGCCGCCGCGGTCAGCGCCAGGGACGCGAGTCCGAGGAGGGCGACGGTCGTGCTACCGGTCGCGTCCGTGAGCAACCCCAGCACGTACGGCCCCACGAAACCGCCCACGTGGCCGAGAGAACCTACCAAGGCGATGCCCGCAGCCGCGGCGGTGCCGCGCAGAAGCGTCGTGGGCACGCACCAAAACGGTGCGTAAAAGCCGTAGACGCCGATCGGCACGAGCGCCAGGCCCGCGACCCGCGCTAGCGGATGCGGCAGGAGCGCAGCGCTCACGCATCCGAGCGCAGCCAGGACTGCGCACGCACTGGCGTGGAAGAAACGCTCCCCCGTGCGGTCGGAGCTCGCTCCAACGGCGAGCATCACGCCTGCCGCCACGCAGGCGATTCCCCCGGTGATGAGGCCCGTCGCGGTGTCGCTCACGCGGAGCGCGTCGCGGATCATGGTCGGCGCCCAGAAGATGTACCCGTACTGCGTCGTGATGACGAGGAAGTACGGTAGCGACACGAGCCAGACCGCAGGGAGAACAAGGGTGCGAAGCGGCGAGACACCCATGAGGGCGGGGGATTGGTCATCGTCGCGTTGTAGGCGCGCCGTCAGCCAGTGGCGCTGCTCGACCGAGAGCCAGCGCGCGCCAGCGGGGTGGTCGGGGAGGAACGCGAGCACGATGAACCCAAGGAGCACGGCCGGAATGCCTTCCAGCAGGAAGAGCCACCGCCAGCCCGCCAGTCCCCATATGCCATCGAGCTCGAGCAGCCACGCGCCCAAGGGGTTGCCAATGGCGGCGGAAAGCGGGACGGCGATTAGGAACCAAGCTAGCGCCCGCGCGCGCTGCGCAGCGGGGAACCATCCGCCCAGGTAGTACAGGATCCCCGGGACAAAGCCCGCCTCCGCAACCCCGAGGAGAAAGCGCAAGACGTAGAACTGGATTGGTGTGTGCACGAACATCATCGCCGAGGCGACGAGCCCCCAGGTGATCATGATGCGGGCGATCCAGTACCGCGCCCCCACGCGCGCGAGCACGAGATTACTCGGCACCTCGAAGAGCGCGTAGCCGAGGGAAAAGATCCCCGCACCGAAGCCGTAGGCGGTGGCGCTGAACGCCAGGTCGCGATTCATCTGCAACGCCGCGATGGCGACGTTCGTCCGGTCGAGGAAGTTGCAGATGTAGAGGACGAACAGGAACGGAAGGAGTCGCAGACTCACCCGCCGCATGGTCGTCCGCGCGAGATCTGTGTCATCCCGGTCGACTCCCACGCCCGAAGAGGCCGGAAGTGTGACGAGTCGCAAGACGCGCCAGTATGGTGCTGGAGCCAATAGCGGTCAACTTTCTTCCGGCCTGTACCACGCCATTCGCCGTCGATACGTTCCCAGCGATGGACATATCCGAGGAGAGGACTCCTTTTTTGACTTGCTGAAACGATCGGATTACGCTGGCGTCGCGTACAAGGACGCATCCGGTCCGCGGAAAGGGTAGAAGCCCACCTGTCCTCACCGCATTCGCGAACCTTCTTTCAGCCCGATGTGCGGACACCGGGCGCTCGATGAAAGGAGGTCGCTATGTCCACTGATCCGCACGCGCCGCCACGTCCTCTTCCCGACCGTCCCAATCTCCGGCATCTCAAAGACCAGGCAAAGGACCTTGTGCAGGGCGGCACTGCCAAATCAATCACCGACGCGCAGTTCAAGATCGCCCGTCTCTATGGATTTCCGAGTTGGCCGAAACTCAAGGCGCATGTCGAATCGCTGGAGGAAGTGGGGCAACTCAAACAGGCGATCGACGACAACGACATCGAGCGCGTCAAGACGATGATGATGCGCAACCCAGCCCTTCACCGCGCGCCGATAGGCTATGGGAAGGACGGTCCGCTCACATGGGTTGCCGAATGCCGGGTGCCGCGGGAGTCACCCAGTCCGACGCGGCTGGCGATGGCCAGATGGATGATTGAAAACGGCTCGGACGTGCACCAGGGCGGGGACGGGCCGCTCATGAGAGCGGCGCTCGGCGACCGCGTCCCCATGATGGACCTGCTCGTGTCCTGTGGTGCGGACGTGAACGCCGAGTGGCACGGGCATTTTCCAATTATTTTTTCGCCTTGCGAGTCGCTGGATCCAGTGGCGCTCAGATGGCTCCTGAACCACGGAGCCAATCCGAACGTCAACCCGCAAGGCAACTATCGAGGAACCGCGCTGGATTACGTCATCGGGACGTATGAGCGCTCACCGGAGCGACTGAGCGCATGCATCGACGTCCTCCTCGATGCCGGCTGCGCTACGAAGTACGACGCTCCAGGCGTGCTGGACGTGCTTCGTTGCCGGCTCGATCGCCTGGCGGAGCGACTCGACGCCGATCCAGGTCTGGCGCACCGGCGGTTTCCTGAACTCGATTGTGGCAGCACCGGCGCCCGCCGCCTGCTGCTTCAGGGAGCGACGTTGCTGCACGTGGCCGCGGAGTTCGGCGTCCTCGACGCCGCACGGCTGCTCCTCGATCGCGGCGCAGACGTCAACGCGCGGGCCACCGTGGACGATGCCCTGGTCGGAGGGCAAACGGCGATTTTCCACGCGGTCACACAGTTCGGCGATGGCGGGCTGCCGATGGCGCGGTTCCTGGTGGAGCGTGGCGCCGACCTCGGGGTGCGTGTGATCCTCCCGGGACATTACGAGCGGCCCGATGAAGTCATCGAATGCACGCCGCTGGGGTACGCGCGGCGGTTTCAGAAAGAGTCCGATTCTGAAGGCAGAACGATCGCGTTCTTGCGGGAACACGGGGCCATCCTGTGACTCGATCACTTCCAGATCACGTCCGCGCCTCTCGCCGCGCACGCAGGCGATTCTCTTCCTGATCAGCTAAACGCAGACTTCTCTTCCTGCCTCGAGCGCTCGACGTGAAGATTACCCGCCGCGGAATTCGTTTCGCGTCAGGTAACGGTATTCCGCATCTCAGCAAGCGACGATTGTCGCGAACGTTGGTTGAATCGTGCTTCGAGGTGTTCTCGCCGCATGGTCCGCAATCTGCTGCGCCCTCCGCGCGTTTGACTCGGAAGGAGAAGCAATGAAGACATCGATGACGATCGCTCTCGTAGCTGTTCTGTCACTGCTGGCGATGCCGGCAACGGGCCACGCAGACGACAAGATCCTTTCGTTCGACACGATGACAGGCGTCGTGCGGCCATTCACAGGGACAACGAACCCGATTCGAGGCGTGAACGGGGGCGGGATTCCCTGGAGGGTAGCTGCAGCGAAGGGAGAGCTTCGGACCGACGGCCGCATCAGGGTGCGCGTGCGCGGGCTGGTCCTGGCGGAGGGCGCACGGGCCGGCACGAATCCCATCACGGAATTCAAGGCCATCGTGAGCTGCCTCACGCCGGCAGTTGACGGCACGGGAGCGCTCGTCGCCAGCACTGTCAACCGATCGACGAACACGTTCCCCGCCTCACCGGAGGGCGATTCGGAGATCGAAGACGTGGTCAGCCTGCCGGCGCCGTGCATTGCGCCGATCGTGTTCGTCACGAGCCCGACGGGCTCCTGGTTCGCGGCAACGGGATTCTGACGTCACCGGCACACGAGAGATCACCTCTCGGCCCTCATCCGGCACCGGGCGCGGCGCATTGCTGGTCGGGTCCCAGCGTCGATCGCAGCCGCGCCTCGTGTTCGCGCACCGCGTCGCTCGCCCGCGCCGCCGACCAGCTCCAGCTGCGAATCGAGCGAGCGCGGCCGGGCGGCCAGCGCCGCAGCATGTATCGCGCGAGCGGACACTGCACGTCGCCCGGCAGCGCGGACAGCGCATCGATGAGCACGGGCACCGCGTCCGCGCTCAGCGTCGTCGCGTAGGCGACGTCGAATCGAACCGGCGCGGCGGCCGAGGCCATCCGCGCCACGTTCGCGCGCGCGATGACCGCGTCGGGGTTGACGGCGAACAGCAGCGCCACCGTCGCGAGGCCGGATGCCAGGGTGCCGAACGCGAACGCCTCGCGGCGGCCGCGCAGCACGGTCGCGGCGAGCCAGCCCAGCATGGCGCCGATCCAGATCAGCAGCACCATCGCGTAGAACCGCGGCTCGGTGAGCCCGTAGCTCGCGTAATAGAGGCGCAGCCGCTGCAGCGCCGATGCCGCGATGGCGAGCACCAGCCCGATCTGCACGCCGGCGAGGCCGCGGAACACGAGGGCGTCGCGCCGGATGCGCTGGTCGAGGAGCCAGTCGGCGGCGAGCAGCAGCGGCACGACGAGCACGATCGCGAAGACCAGCTCGAAGAAGCCGCGCCGCGCGTAGTCGGCGTACGTGAGGTCCGCCGTCACCTGGACGAGCGCGTCGCCGCCGAACAGATACCGGAACTGCACGATCACGAAGACGAGGAACAGCAGGTTGATCGCGGCGAGCGCCGTCGCGACCTCGGTAATCCCGAGCGTCGGCCGCTTCGGCAGCAGGAGCCCTCGGCCTTCGAGCGCCTCTCTGCGATCCGGCAGCGGCAATTCAGTGCCCGTCAGGAAGCCGCGCAGGTACCCGGTCGAGAGCCACGCGGCGAGCGAGAACAGCAGGACGTGACCGGCGATGCGCGGCAAGTCGAAATGGATCAGGTTCGAAACGAGCTGCGCGAAGACGGCATCAGCCGACATGAAGAGCGCGCCGAACACCACGATGAGCGGCGCCGCGATCGCGAGGCCGCGGGCGACCGCCGCGGCACGGCGCCATCCGGCCGCACGGCCGCTCTCGCCGCGCGGCGTTCCGTCTTTGTCGAGGCTGCGGCGGACAGGGGACCGCATCGCATCCACGAGCGCCAGCACGGCGGCTGTCCACACGTGCAGGGCGCCCAGCACGAGCGCGACGGCGTATCGAATCACGCCCGCGCGACGCACCCACGCCGCGTCGAGACGATGAGCCGCCAGCGCGAAGGTCAGCGTCGCGCAGGCAAGCGCGAGCAGCTTCAGCGGATCGGCGTCGCGCCATGCAAGGCCGGCCGCGAACAGCACGCCGATCGTCAGCCATGCGGCACGCTCGCGGTCCAGCGCGATCCCCGCGCGGTGGTGCAGCGCGAGCGCGGCGGCCGCGACCGACGCGATCCAGAGCGACAGGTTCAGATTCACGGGGCCACCGGGAGCGCGCAGCAGCGCATCGCCCATCACGCCGAGGACCACGCCCGCCACGAGCAGCGCCGCGACCGAGATCGGTGGCACGGCATAGAGGCGAGCCACCGCCGAGACAGCCTGGCCGATGACCCCGCTGTCGGGGTACCAGTCGGAGTTGCCGCGTCCGCGACCCGCGTGCCGGAAAACCGTTTCGTCACTCATGCGCTCGCCTCCTGCGACCCGTGCGGCAGCATCGCCTGTGCGGCCCGCCGTGTCTTGACCGGGGGGTGAGCATTGCGTGAGATTCCGATGAGCGACTCAGGACTTCACTTTCTTCGAAGCGTTCGACTTGCCGGAACCGTTGAGGGCCACCGCCTCGCGCACGAGCGCCTTGAACGCGGGCTCGTCCACTTTTTCTCCTTCGTGGATGTCGATCGCCCGGCGTGTGTTGCCGTCGAGGCTCGAGTTGAAGAGACGGGCGGGATCCTTCAGGGACGCGCCCTTCGCAAAGGTCAGCTTCACGACGCTCTTATAGGATTCGCCGGTGCAGATGATGCCGTCGTGCGACCAGACCGGGGTTCCCGGCCTTGTCGGCTTGACCCACTTCCACTCCTCGACGACGTCCGGGTCGGCTTTCTTGATGAGCGCGCGCATCCTGGCGAGCGTTTCCCCGCGCCAGTCGGCGAGTTCGGCGATTCTTTCCGAGATGAGCTCCGATGGGGGCTGGCCCTGGCTCGCGCCCGGCTTCTTCATCTCTCGACGACGCCGCCGCGGGCGCGGAACGCCCCGATCGCGGCCTCGATCCGAGGCGCCCCCTCGATGCTGTCCAGCCACTCGGCATCGAGCAGCCGCAGCACGCGCACGTCGCGCAGATCCCGTTCGAAGGCCTCCAGGAGATCGTCAGCAGAGCGCCGGTGAACGACTGGAGGCGGCTCTCCCATCCTCGGTTCCCATTCGGGCACCTCCTCCTGGACGATCGTGGCGTCGGCACACCGCATGAACAGGGCGCGGCAGGACACTTCCAGGAGGCTGCCACGCTCGGTCGTCCGCAACCGCAGGAAATCGCGGCGGCTGAGACGCCCGTCGACCGTCACCCGCGGGTCTCGAGAATCGCCCGGCGCACCACGCCCCGGGTGAGCGGAATCTTGTAGGCGTTCTTCGAGAGCGCGCGCGCACCTGTCACCGACGCGTCACCCGCCTTCGCGGCGAGCTCCTCGGTGATGCGCTGGCCCGCCAGCATCCGCTCCACCTCGGGCAGCCGCCAGGGAATCGGCGCGACGCCGCCGAGCACGAGGCGGGCAGATCGGCAGACATCCTGGTCCATCTCGAGGACGACGGCCGCGCTGACGACCGCGTGGGTCCAGGTCTCGCGGTCCATGACCTTGTGGTAGCGGCTGCGGGTGCCGGCCTTGACGGCCGGCAGCTCGATCGACGCGAGCAGCTCGTCGTCGGCGAGGACGTTCTCGTGCGCCGAGTTCACCCGTGGCAGGACGAAGAAGTCTGACGCAGGCACCCTGCGCTCGCCACCAGGCCCCACAAGCCTGAACGTCGCATCCAGCGCGACCAGCGCGGGCGCCGTGTCGGACGGATGGGCGATATAGCTGGGACCGCCGCCGAAGATCGCGTGGAACTGGTTCTCGCCGACGACCGAGAAGCACTGATTCCCGCCGTTCTTGTAGCACTGGAAGCCGTTGCGGTAGTACCAGCACCACGGACGCTGACACACGTTGCCGGCGATGGTGCCGACGTTGCGGATCTGCGGCGTCGCCGCGCTGCCGGCGGCCTCGGCGAGCACGGTGTACTCCTTCACGAGGCTGTCGTGCCGGCTGATCGTGTCGAGCGTCGTCTGGCCGCCGATGCCGACGCCCGCTGCCGACGTCGTGACCTGGTTCAGGTTCGCCATCGTCTTGAGATTCACGATGACGTCGGGCTGGACGATGCGGTCCTTCACCAGCTGCAGTACGTCGCTGCCGCCGCCTGCGAAGACGGCGGTCTGGCCCGCCTTCCGCGCCTGGGCGGAGCGGCTCGACGCGTCCTGCGGAGACCGGGCGTTCGAATTGGAAAACGTCTTCATGCGAGCGCTCCCAGAATCTTGTCGCGGGTGATGGGCAGATCCTTGATACGCCGCCCGATCGCATTGAACACGGCGTTGGAGATCGCCGCCGGGGTCGTGATCATCCCCGCCTCCCCGATGCCCTTCGCGCCGTACGGACCGTAGCCGTCGTCGGCCTCGATGAACTCGACCTGCACGTCGGGCGCGTCGAGGTGCGTCACCACGCGGTCGAAGTAGTAGCCGGTGACGACCGGGCGGCCGGTGCGCTGGTCGTAGATCATGTTTTCGTGCAGCGCCATGCCGACGCCCATCGCGACGCCGCCCTTGACCTGACTGGCCGCCGTCAGCGGGTTCATGATCCGTCCCGATTCGTGCACGGCGACGAACTTCAGGATCTTCACCGCGCCGAGTTCGGTGTCGACCTCCACCTCGGCGAAGTTCGCGCCGAAGCAGTTTCGGATCTTGCCGTCGAGGCGCGGCATCGGCGTGGCGCTCGCGGTGAGGAGGGCGCTGCCGGTCGGCATCCCCTTGTCGGCGATCTGCTTCTTCAGATCGCGCACGGCGGCGATCACCGCTTCGCCGGTCATGGACGTCGTGCGGCTGCCCGACTCGCCCACCGAGTAGGGGCAGGTGTCGGTGTCGCCCCAGACGACCGTGACCTTCGAGAGCGGGACGCCCAGTTCGTCCGCGGCGATGATGTTCATCGTCGTCTTGGCGCCGGGGCCGACGTCGGTGACGCCGACATAGAGCGTGTACTGCTGCTTCGCGTCCACCGTGATGACGGCGCTGCTCGAGCCGACGGCAGCCCGGAAGGCCATGAAGGCGACGCCCGCGCCGCGCTTGATCGTTCCTCGATCGGATCCCGGCTCCGGCTTCCAGCGCTTCTTCCACTCGAAGAGCTCCGCTCCGCGGCGGACGCACTCGTCCAGCGTGTAGTTGGTGAAGACCGTGCCCGGCCCCGGTTTCACCATGTTCTTGAGGACGAAATCGACCGGATCCATCTTCATCGCGTACGCGATGTCGTCCATGTGGGACTGGATTGGGTAATAGCCCTGTGGATCGCTGGGGCCCCGGAAGTTCGCGGCGGTCGTCCGGTTCGTGTACATCGGGAACAGCGTGCTCTCGGTGTGGTCGCAGTCGTAGAGCTCGATGCCGCTGACGCTGCCGGAGTTCTTCCGGTACGGCCCCATGTTGCTGATGGTGCGTAGCTGGATGGCCGTGAGGCGCCCATCGTTCTTCACGCCCACCTTGTAGTACTGGACGGTCGGCCAGCGGCCGTGCATGCCGACGAAGTCGTCCTTGCGTGAGAACTCGAGCTTGACCGGCGCACCGGCTTCACGGGCGAGCACGGCGGTGATCAGGTCGGCATCCTGGTTCTGGTTCTTGTTGCCGAAGTTGCCGCCCATGTAGTGGCAGATGACGCGCACCTTCTCGTCGGGCATGCCGAGATCGCGCGCGAGGTCGTGATGGCAGTTGGCGATGCCGCCCGTCGGCGTGTAGACCGTGAGCTTGTCGCCGTTCCACTGCGCCACGCACGAGCGCGGCTCCATCTGGGCGTTGTGGCACATCACCGTGCTGTAGCGCGCCTCGAACACCCGGTCGGCGTTCTTGAAACCCTCCTCGACGTTGCCGTGCTTCTGCACCGTCGGCTGGAACTGGTTGCGCGCATCGGGCGAGATGTTCCCCTCGGGCCAGATCTTCACCGCGTCGTCTCTGAGCGCCGCTTCCTGATCGAGGACGAACGGCAGCACCTCGTAGTCGACGACGATCAGCCGCACCGCTTCTTCGGCGACATGGCGGTCCACGGCCGCAACGGCGGCAATCGGCTCGCCGACGTAGCGCACCGGGTTGTTGAACGCGTAACGCCGCTGCGTCGTGATCTTCTTGATGTCGTCGTTGTACTGGACGCCGCCGGCCGTCGAGCCGGCGCCCCAGACGTAGTGGCAGTTCTCGTGCGTGACGATGGCCTTGACGCCGGGCAGCGCGCGCGCCTTCGAGAGATCGATGGCCTTGATGCGCGCGTGCGGATGGGGGCTGCGCAGCACCTGCGCGTACAGCATCCCGTCCAGGTAGACGTCGCGGGTGTAGATGGCGCGCCCGCTCACGCGCTCGGCCGCGTCGATGCGCGGCGTGGCGTGGCCGATCACCTTCATCGTGTTCACGCTCACTACGCACCTCCCTGCGTGCGCGCCGTGGAGCCGGCGGCGCCCGCGGCCACGACCGCTTCGACGATGCGGTTGTAGTTGGAGCAGCGACAGAGATTGCCCGCAAGCGCCGTCCGCACATCGGCCGGCGTGGGCCGGGGCGTGTGCGAGAGGAGCGCCTTGGCCGACATCAGCTGACCCGACGTGCAGAAGCCGCACTGCGGGGCGTCGTGCGCGATGAACGCTTCCTGCAGCGGATCGAGCGTGCCGTTCCTGGTGAGGCCCTCGACCGTCAACACGGTGCGGCCGTCGACCCAGGCGGCGAGGTAGCTGCACGAGTAGACCGGCTTGCCGTCTACCAGCACGGTGCAGGCGCCGCATTCCCCGCGCTCGCAACCGAGCTTGGTGCCGGTCAGCCGGAGGTGGTCGCGCAGCAGCTCTGCGAGCGTCCAGTGATCGTCCACCTCGACACGTTGCACGTTGCCGTTGAGGGTCAGTCGAATGGCGGTGTGCGGCCGGACCGGCGCCCCGTTGCCAGGCGGGGCCTGCGCGCCCACGACGGGCGCCGCGGCCGTGACCACCAGCGCCGTCCCCGTGGCGCCCAGGAACTCGCGTCTCGAGACGTCGCCGTCGCGCTCTGTCGGCTTCTCTGGATCAGTGCTCATATCGTGGGTATGTTAAGCCCTTTGCGCGCGCACAGCCTGCTGTCTTTTCATCCATCCGACTGACGATAAAACCGTGTCCGAGAGGTGTCGCGGGAGTAAGATCCGCCCAGGTCTGGCGGCGCAATCGGAAATTCCGAGCAGATCGGGTGGAGAGGAAAATGCGCAAACAACGAAGACTTTTCTTACTCGGCCTGAGCCTGACGCTGGGCATGGCAGCGACATGGGCAGCACTAGCGGCGGCTGCAGGGACGGCCCTGATCTATGTGACGAACAGAGGCGGAACCACCATCGATGTGATCGACGCTGCGACGAACAAGGTCGTGCATACGATCGGCAACATCGAATCACCGGAGGTGGTTCGATTCTCTCCCGACGGCCGCCTGCTCTACATCTTCAGCAGGACCGACCCCGAAAGTAACTTCCTCATCGTCATGGATCGGAAGAGCGAGAAAATTGTCAAAAAGGTTCCGCTCAGCGGTTGGGCCAATGAAGCCCAGACGACCAAAGATGGAAAGCTGATCCTGGTCTGTATCCGAAATACGGGCACAAAGGCCGAGGATACGGGGGCCCTGGATATCATCAACGCCACCACCCTCGAGAAGGTAAAGAGCATCCCCGTACGAAGAGGACTGCACGATCTCGCCGTGACGGCGGATGGGAAGTACGTGGCCGCCGGCGCGCCCGCGGGACGTTTTCTCGTCGTCTTTGATCTCCAGAAGATGGAAGCCGCCTGGGAGGTTCAGTACGACTCAGGAGTCAATCCGATCGCCATTGAGAACAACCCCGACGGCTCTGGTCGACGGATCTTCGTGAACCTTGGCGCGTTGAACAGCTTCTCGGTGGTGGATTTTGCCAAGCGCGCGGAGGTGGCCCGAATCAAGGCGCCTGACGAGCCGACAGGCTTCGGCGGCGGCAGAGGGTGCGAAAGCAACGCCCACGGCATCGGGATCTCCCCGGACCAGAAGACCCTCTGGGTCAACAGCCGACCGTCCAATTCTGTCTTCGCCTACTCGCTGCCTGATATCAAACTCCTGGGACATGTTTCGTTGCCGGAGCAAGTCGTGCCGGGAAAGCCAAGCAGGTCAGGAAACCCTGCGTGGATCACATTTACTCCTGACAGCAAGACCGTTTACGTTTCCAGCTGTGGGGTGAAGACGGTGACCGCCATCGATGTGCAGAAGATGAAAGAGGTGGCTCGCATCCCCGTTGGCGAGATGCCCGACCGCATCAGCACGTTGGCGTTGCCGTAGCTATTCGTTATTGGAGAGACTTATGGTTCCCAATGTGCGTCCGAAGAGAATTCTTGGCAGCGTTCTCGTCGCGTCGGCGGTCGCACTCTACGCGCCTGCACCAATCGCGGCGCAGGGGCCTTCTGCAGCGCGGCCGTCTCTCGACTATGAGTTTTTCAAGACCCAAGTCGAGCCCATCTTCGCGAAAAAGCGATGGCCAGACCACGCACGCTGCTACGTGTGCCATGAGGTAAGCCGTCACGGCGCTGGACCCCTCAGCCTCGAGCGGATGCCGGCCGGGACGAACGCCTGGACCGAGGAGCAGTCTCGCGCCAACTTTCAAACTGTCTCGAAGCTGGTGACTCCCGGTAATCCGCTGCAAAGCCTGTTGCTGCTGATGCCGCTGGCGCCGGAGGTGGGCGGCCTCGCCGACACGCACCAGGGAGGGAGGCAATTTGCCTCCCAGGACGACCCGGATTGGAAGATCTTCGCGGCGTGGGTGCGCGGGCAAAAAGCAGGAGGTGCCTCCACGCCGTAGCCGAAGGTTCCCAGCAAGCGGCACGAGCAGCGCGCATCACTGCATGAGAGGCCCGATGATCTGGACGGGGTTGCCGTCCTTTCTCGGCCGCCTTCGCTGTCGGTCGTGAAGAAATGAAAATGCGCGTGTGCGGCGATCGGGCCGACCGGTTACACTCTCCGGTCGGCCGGTTGACATTCGCGGAGCGTCGACCCGGCTACACTCCCGCCGTGTTTGCCGCCGGGAGGATTCCGAGCTGTTGCATCAAATCGAATTTGTCCCACGCGAAGTTGCCTTCGGCGACCTTGCCATCAGCGACTCGATAGATCGCGATGCCGTTTGCCACGTTGACTCGTTTCCCCGTGGCCGCAATTCCCGCGAACGAACCGCGATTCGTGCCCTCGAATGTCCATCGAGCGACGACCTTATCGCCTTCCGCGACCAGATCGTCCAACGTCAAATGAAAATCGGGGAACGCTGTCGCATACGCGTCGAAGAGATCGGTAGCGCCCTGCAGACCCCTCAACACACCGTCAGGCGTGTGGAGAATCGCGGATGGCGCGTACAATTCGTCGGCGAGCGACCGGTTCCTCCCGTTCCAGTGATCCTCGAAGAGACGCCGAACGACCGCTTTGTTCTGCTCTGACATCGTCGTCCTCCTTCCGGGAAAGCTGGGAGGATAGTGTCGACGAAGCCGAAACGCAAGAACGTCAACGCACGACGCGGCCGACGCCTTGAGCGGGGCGGGGGCGATCAGCGTCGCGAGCCGTGTCTACCTGCCCGGCCCGGTGACGCCGGTGCTCGCGAGAGAGACGCGAGGGCAACGGCTGGCGTCAGCCGAAACCGGCGTGGCGGGACGGGCGCGACCTGACGGGTTTCGTCGCGCGCGTACGACGCGGCCACGGCTCGCACCACGTTCATGAACACGACCAGCGGTGCGCTGTCGTTATGCGCGACGTGGACGGCGCCCATTTCGATCACGGGCGCGGGCGGTTCGAACGGACGCATCGTGACGCCGGGGCGCTCGACCTCGAGCAGCGAGATCGGGAGCACGGCGACGCCCCGTCCGGCGGCCACGAGCGCGAGCGACGACATGATGCCATCGGCCTCATCCGACGTGAGCATCGAGAAGCCCGCGGCCTGGCAGAACGAAATCACCAGATCGTAGAAGCCTGGATTCAGGTGGCGCGACATGACGATCAGGTGCTCGCCCGCCAGCGCGGCGGGAGGAACCGTTTTCATCCGTGTGAGCGCGTGTCCTTGCGGCAGGGCGACGGCGAGCGATTCACCCCGCACGCGCTCGGTCACGAGCCGGCCGTTCCGGATCGGCATGGTCATGAATCCCACATCGATGCGGCCGTCGAAGAGCAACTCGAGCTGCTGCTGCACATTCAGGGTGCGAAGCCGCAGCCGCACGGCCGGGTACTGAGCCGAGAACGCGCGCAGGATCGCCACGAGGATTCTGTAGAACCCGTTGTCCACGGTCGTGACCGTGCCCACCGTCAGCTCGCCGATCTCGCCGCGACTGGCCGCCAGCGCCGCCGCCGCCGTGCGGTCCATCTGCGCGAGAATCTCGCGCGCGCCGGCCGCGAACACACGCCCGGCCTCCGTCAGCTCCACCTTGCGTCGCGTGCGACGGAAAAGTTGGGCGCCGAGCTCGTCCTCGATCTGGCGGATCTGCTGACTGAGGGGCGGCTGGCTGATGTTCAGGCGTTCCGCCGCGCGTCCAAAGTGCAGTTCCTTGGCGAGTGCGACGACATAGCGCAAGTGTCTGAGTTCCATCGATGTGAATTCGGAACCTCTTACCGGCGCCGCGAGACGTAGACGCGGCGACTATAGCGCGATTGATACGTGGAAGCTATCAGTCCACGCACCAAAACGAATTTCCGGCCCACCGGGGAATCGGCTACAAGAGAGGCCGCTTCGGTCCCTTCTCTCGCGGAGGCCAACCATGTCAAGGAGCCGCCGAGACTTCCTTCGCGCCGGCGCCGCCGGCCTCGCGGGCACCACACTCACCGCCGCCGGCTGTCGCACCGCATCGGGGACAACGACCCCGCAGACGGCGGCGCCTCTCGCCGGCGCGCGCGCGGCCACGCCGGAGCAGTTGCAGAATCTCGTCGGGGATGGACGGAAGCGTCGAATCCTGCTGCGCGGAGCCGTCGTCCTCAGTCTCGACCCGAAGGTTGGCGACTTCGACAACGCCGACGTCCTGATCGACGGGACGAAGATCGCCATGGTGGGGCCGAACCTGCCGGCAACCGATGCGGAGATCGTCGACTGTTCCGGCACCATCGTGATGCCCGGGTTCATCACGACACACCATCACCAGTACGAGACCATTCAGCGGAGCATCATCCCCGACGGCCTGCTGGCGCAGCCGTGGCCGATCGAGAGCTACGGGTCCGTCGTGCAGGCGATCTGGACGGCGGGCCGCGTGGTCGATCCGATGGACCCGAACCGCGTCATCTGGGACCTCGGGCGCCATCCGTACGACCCGGAGGACTGCTACATCTCGATGCTCGTGGCCTGCCTGAGCGAGATGACGCAGGGCATTACGACCGGGACGGACACGTCGCAGGCCAACCACACGCCCGCGCACACCGATGCGCTCATCAAGGGGCTCACCGATTCCGGCCGGCGCATGGTGTTCGTCTACAGCGGCGGGATCGATCGGACGGCCGACGGCTTCCCCTATGAAGTGCCCGGCGCGATGAACGACACGACAAAGGGCATCGGCCGCATCGCCAAGACCTATTTCAGCTCGAAGGATCAGCTCGTCACGCTCGGGTTCGGCGGCGGCGGCGGGCCGGCATTCCAGGGCGCGCCGTATACCGGCTGGCAGCTCGCGCGCTCCTTCGGGGCGCTCATCAACAACCACTCGGTCGGCAACCCGGGCGGCATCATCAGCGCCGCCGCGGACGCACGCAACGGCAGCGACTGGTCCGACATCACGTTCGTGCACGCCACGCGCTGGCAGGACGACTCCGTGGGGCAGATCGGCGCGGGGCACGCCGGGTACCCGGCCAGCAGCCGCTCGCGCGCCTGGGAGATCGTACGCGAGCGCGGCGCGCACATCTCGATTGCCGACCTGATCGAGATGCAGATGCGGCACGGCATGCCGCCGTTCCAGGAAGCGCTCAATTACGGCATCCTGCCGAGTCTCAGTCCGGACGTCGACACGAACATGACGACGGATCCGTTCTCGCTGATGCGTGGCGCCTACTGCATGCAGCGGGCGCTGACCAACGACCTCGCGTTCAAGGAATCCAACCCGGGCAATCTCCCGATGCCGCAGCTCGTGACGTCCCGCCAGTGCATCGAGATGGCGACCATCGCGGGCGCGGCGGCCAACCGCGTGCTCGACAAGGTGGGCACGCTCACGCCCGGCAAGGACGCCGACATCGTCGTGCTCCAGGCACGGAGCCTCAGCACGTGGCCGATGAACAACGTGCCCGGGACGATCGTCACCATGATGAACCCCACGCACGTCCGTGATGTCCTCATCGCCGGGAAGGTCGTCGTGTGGAAGGGCGGCCTCGTCGGATGGGACATCGATCGGCTGCTGCGCCAGGTCGAACAGTCGCGCGATCGCGTGCTGGCGCGGATCAACGCGCCGGCGAAGGTCGGTGCGCTGCCGCCGGGCAACAACAGCCGCAGCAGTCCATATCGGCCGAATTTCCTCGGCGATTGTTGCTTCAAGGGACAGAACACAGCGGCTCCGCCTTATGTCTTGAGACCCTGACGCTCGTACTCATCCGATCCGCACACGTCTGGTGCATACGTCGCGGCGTCCGGCCTCATGTTTCGTCAAACGTCACAAGGAGGGCGCGATGGGTCGAACCAAGTCCAGCGTGGTCGTGAGCCTCGTCATCGGTGTGCTGCTGCCCGCGCTGGCGGCGGCGCAAGCGACCACTGCGAGCGGCGTCGCGGGGGTCGCGCGAGACACGTCCGGGGCCGTCTTGCCGGGCGTGACGGTTGAAGCGGCCAGTCCGGCGCTGATTGAAAGGGTCCGCACGGCCGTCACTGATGGTGAAGGGCGATACAACGTCTCCGATCTTCGGCCCGGCACCTACGTCGTCACGTTTACGCTGCCTGGCTTCAGCACGTTCGTGCGCGACGGCATCGTGCTCTCCGCCGGCTTCACCGCGACCGTCAACGCGGACATGCGCGTCGGCACCCTCGATGAGACGATCACCGTGACCGGCGAGGCGCCGCTCGTCGACACGCAGAGCGCCCGCAAGCAGACGGTGATTTCCTCGGAGCTGCTCAACGCGCTGCCGAGCAGCGTGAAGAACCTCAACAACCTGGTGACGCTGACGCCGGGGTTCAAGGGCAACGAGGGGTTCGACGTCACCGGCGGCTATACCGGCCAGGTCGGGTCCGCGGGACCCGCCGCCACCGTCGGGCCCGGCGCCAACGTCAACGCCTATCACGGCAAAGGCGGTCAGAAGGTGAACTTCGACGGGATGAGCATTCAGCACGCGCAGGGGAACCAGGGCTACAACCAGAACCAGGAAACCATTCAGGAGACCGTGCTCTCGACGAGCGGCATCACGGCCGAAACCAACGCCGACGGCATCACCATCAACCTGGTGCCGAAGGACGGCGGCAACATCTTCTCGGGCAACGTCCACGGCCTCTATTCCGGCGAGCATCTGCAGGCCGACAACCTCACCGATGCGCTGCGGGCGCGCGGGCTGCGCACCGTGACCACCGTGCTCGAGGTGTTCGACGCCGGCGCCACGCTCGGTGGTCCTGTCGTGCACGACCGTCTCTGGTTCTTCACGTCGTACCGTCAGTGGGGCAACGACCGCGGGGCGGCCGGCAAGTTCTACAACCTGACGCAAGGCACCGCGTTCTATACGCCGGATCCGAGCCGGCCCGCCTATACCCACGAATGGATGGAATCGAAGGCGCTGCGCCTTACGTGGATGGCGACGCCGAGGAACAAGATCAATCTGTTCGGCGACCATCAGCGTGATTGCCACTGTCCCGCCAACGTCGCCAGCGGATCGATCAATGCGCCCGAGGCGTTCTTCAGCTACCACCTCCATCCGGCCGGCTTGTACCAGGCGACCTGGAACGCGCCGGTGACGAGCCGGCTGCTGTTGGAGGCGGGCGCCAGCGTCGTGCAGGGCAGCTGGCCGCAGTTCCGGCAGCCTGAAGTCGGACCGCGCGACATCTCGATGGTCGAGTCGACGACCGGCATCCGGTTCAACTCGCTGGACTTCCTGCGCTACTACAACGATGTGCCGCGCTATTCGCAGCGAGGGTCGATGTCGTACGTCACGGGGTCGCACGCCTTCAAGGCCGGGTTTCAGCTCGAGCAGGCGAAGTACGACCTGGGCATCGTCGTCCCGCCGAACGACTTGAACTACACGCTGCGGAACGGCATCCCGACCGGCCTCACGCAGTGGGCGACGCCGTACTTCTCGCGAGACCGGGTCAGGGACTACGGCTACTTCGCGCAGGACCAGTGGACGATCGAGCGCCTGACGTTGAACTACGGCGTGCGCTTCGAGTACTTCCACGGGTTCACGCCGGAACAGCAGGTTCCCGCCACGCCGAATGGCTGGGTACCGGCACGGACCTTCGCGGCGGCCAAGCACAATCCGCTGTGGTGGGACTGGAACCCGCGTGTCGGCGCCGCCTACGATCTGTTCGGCGACGGCCGGACGGCGCTGAAGATGTCGATCGGCCGGTTCGTCGCCAAGACCGGCGTCACCTTCACCAACAACCTCAACCCGATCACCACGTCGATCAACTCGGTCACGCGCACGTGGAACGACAGCAACGGGAACTTCATCCCCGACTGCGATCTGGCGAACCGCGGGGCGAACGGCGAGTGCGGCGCGATGGCGAATCAGAACTTCGGCGGACGCGCCATCACGACGCGCTACGCGCAGGACGTGCTCGACGGCTGGGGCATCCGCGGCTACAACTGGGACTTGACGGTCGAATTACAGCACCAGCTCGCCAAGGGCGTGTCGATGTCCGCCGGCTACTACCGCAATTGGTACGGCAACTTCTGGGCGACCGACAACACGCTCGTCGCTCCGGCGGATTTCACCCCGTTCTGCATCACGGCACCGGGCGACGCGCGCCTGCCCGGCGGCGGCGGCTACGACGTGTGCGGCCTGGCGGACGTCGTGCCATCGAAATTTGGCCTGGTGGACAGCGTCGTGACGCAGGCGTCCCATTTCGGCGACCGGCAGCTCGTGAACGACTTCTTCAACGTCACCCTCAACGCCCGGCTGGCCAACGGCATCCTGTTCGGTGGCGGCATCGACACCGGACGTTCGGTCGACGACCGCTGCTTCGTCGTCGACTCGCCACAGGACCTGCTCAATTGCCGCGTCGTCACGCCGCTCTCGGGGAACACGCAGGTGAAGGCGTTTGGCACCTACCCGCTGCCGTACGATTTCCTGGTGAGCGCCGTGTTTCAGAACATCGCCGGCCCGGACGTCACGGCGAGCTATGCCGCGACGAACGCAGAGGCCGCGCGGTCGCTCGGTCGCGATCTGGCGGCGTGCTCCGGGCGTGTCCCGTGCCCGGCGACGGTGTCGGTCACGCGCCCCGACACGCCGTCGGGTGTCGGAGTGCCCCTCATCAAACCCGCCACGTTGTGGGAAGACCGGATGACGCGGCTCGACCTGCGCCTGGCCAAGCGGTTCAGGATCGGCGCCCGGTCCGTGCTGCAGCCCAATTTCAACGTCTACAACGTGTTCAACAGCAGCGCGGTGGCCGTCCTCAACACGAACTACGGTTCCCGCTGGCTCGAGCCGTCGCGGATTGCGGACGGCCGCATGGTGCAGTTCAGCGCCACGTTCTCGTATTGACCAACGTCATCATGCGCAGGTAGTGTCCGGCTTCGGTCGGACCTGCCTACGCATGCAGAACGCTTCCGAGCCTTGGTACGTCTCAGAGGGGCAGCGCGGCGAGCAGCTGCTCGAGCAGGGACGCGTGGAGCCCGCGCGTTCCGTGTTCGAGAATATGCTGACGCGCCTGGGCAGCAGCCCGTCCTACACGCGGGCGGTGGTGCTTGGCCGCCTCGCTCGGTGCTGGCAGATCGCGCAGCGCGTGGACCTCGCCGAACGTTATCTGCGTGAAGCCCTCGGAGTCACGACGGCCCTGCCGCCCAGTAACGGCGTGAAGGCCCTGCGCGGAACACTCCGGTCGGATTTGGGTGACGTGCTCCGCGCTGCCGGACAGTATCGCGACGCCCGGGCAGCGTACGAGATGGCGCTGACGACCGCCCGCGAGCTGAATGACATGCGCGGCCAGGCGGTGGAGCTGGGACGGCTTGGCGCGCTCGCCGCGGCGGAAGGTGACGCGCAGGAGGCGGCCACGTGTTTCGAGTCGGCACGCCGCCTGTTCGAACAGGCCGGCGACACCGGTCACCTCGCGCGCTGTCTGGATGCGCTCGCGAACCTTCTCTCTGACGCGGTGCGCGAACTCCCCGAGCTCGCGCACCATGTGCCGGCCATCGTCGCGACACTCGGCCGCCTCGGCGTGGCGCCCAGCTACGGCCGGGCCGTGATTCTGGGACAGCTGGGCCGCTGCTGGTGGATGGCCACGCGTCTCGATCTCGCCGTGCCTTGCCTTCACGAGGCGCTTGGCGTAGTCGCCCTGCTGCGCTCCAGTGACGATGTGGCCGCGCTGGGTCGGTTCCTGCAGGCCGACCTCGGCGACATGCTGCGCGCGGCCGGCCGCGATGATGACGCCCGCGCTGCCTACGACGCGGCGCCGCCGCACGACCCCGTCGTCTCGTCGGCCATCACGGTCTACGACGACGTGACCATCGACCACGTGTTCGAGCCGGATCTGCTCGTCGAGGGACCGAGGCTGCGGCGCGTCGTGTCTCCGCCCGACGCGCCTGTGCCGGACGATGCCCGGCCGGTGATCCTCCCGTCTGTCCGCGTGTGGGCAGACGAGGACGGCGCGGTCGTCTTCAAGATGCCGATCACCGAGCCGCGCGTCGAGCGCGATCCGGGCTGCACGGTGCTGCGTCGCAGCACGCGTGAGGTACGCGTAGCGGAACAGACGGCTGTCGTCTGGCGCGTGATGCGTGCGATGGACGGGTCGAGCACCGTGGCCGACATCATCGCCGGCTTTCCCGCGGAGCAGCGCGCTGCCGCGGCGCGTGTACTCGCCGCACTTGCTGGTGCAGGGGTCGTGGACGCCACCGGGCGGCCGCTCGGCCGGTTCGTGCACCTGCTGACGAAAAAAGGCGTGCTGCCTGCAGGCGGCCTGGAGGGGGAGGCCATCCTGCAGCTGGCGACCGACGGCAACTACCGTGCGTATCCGGGTGCGCCATGCGTCCCCGTCGGAACCGACGTTCCGGAGCGCCTCCGCACGTTCCACGCGCTGACGCGCTCGCGCCGATCCTCACGCGAGTACGGCGGTGCTGTCGCGCGCGCCGACCTCGACGCGATGCTGTACACGGCGTGCGGCGTGACTGGCAGGATGGCGGCGGCCGGACGGGAGGTGCAGTTGCGCGCCTACCCTTCGAGCGGCGCGTTGTACGCGGTGGAGATCTACCCGGTGGTGTTTCGCATCGATGGACTGGAGCCAGCCGTGTACCATTACCGCGCCCCGGAGAACGTGCTGGAGTTGGTGCGCCCCGCTCTCGATCCGGCTGGAATCGTGCGTGCGGCCCTCCCGATGGAGCGTGACATGGTGGCGGGCGCGGCCGCGCTGGTCTGCCTGACCGGCTGCTTTCCACGCCACGAGCGGAAATACGGCGAGGGCGGCTATCGCATGCTCGTCGCCGAGGCGGGACACATCTCGCAGAATCTCGTTCTCGCGGCGACGGCGCTTGGGCTCAGGGCGCGGCCGTTCGGCGGCGTGTTCGACGATCTGTTGAATCAGGATCTCGGGCTCGGCGGCGACGAGCAGTTCCTGCTGGCGGTGCTCGTCGGATCGGGCGGAGGCGCTTAGCCTGCCCGGCGCCCATCGGCGTGCCAACGGCACGAAAACCTAGCTGGCGCTGCCCGGACACCAGCGACCTCGAACGCCAAGACCGCGGCGGCAGCGCTGATCGGAGAACTGCCTGACTCGTCAGGGCTCCTGATCCCGATATCGGGACGTCACACGAGCGGCGCGGGCGGCGGACCCGAGGAGGCGAGCTTCTCATCTGCAATCCGCCGGCGCGTTCGCACCAGCGGCTGCGTCGCGGAGCTGCGCTTGCGGCGGGCCTCGTGCTCGGCCCGTTTCGGCCCTAGTCGAGGCCGTGAGTGCTGGCGTTAGTTCTTGAGCGCGGGGTTCACGTACGCTGTCGGCACCAGAGGATCGTCAAGCTCGTTGTCGCGATGCGTACAGCAGCCCGCCAGCCACCAGGCAAAGGGCGCCGAGCTGGATCGCCAGGAACGACCAGCGCATGTCGGCGCTCAGGATCGCGGGATGAATCGAAGCCAGGCGAGACCACTGGAGCGCCGCGTCCGTGGTGTTCGCATATGACTTCGGCATCTGAACCCAGGTGCCATCCAGATCGATGGCGACAAACAGCACGGCCAGCGCAGCCGGGGCTGCCGTTGCTAACCGATGGTCGAGCGCCTCCAGCCCACGCACGAGCAGCACGAACAGAAACGGCAGCGCGGTCATGAAGTACCACGGATTGGTCATCGGCTGTCCGAACGCCGCGTTGCTGAGCACGGCATGGTAAATCAGGCCGAGCACCGTGAAAATGACAGCGGCTGCGGACGCGGCCAATCCCGCGGCAACCCCGCCGTGGGTGCGGGGAGCCGACGCCGGGCCGCGGACCTGCTTCGCTCGGCGGAGCATCGCGAGCACCCCGCCAGCCGCCGCAGCCGCCAGCAGGATGCGCCAGTACCACCC
>Ga0070705_100000202_pt1 | contig 35029 bp, 26 predicted proteins | sample KBSK5253metaG_FD_65455 | JGI IMG/M metagenome (GOLD analysis project Ga0070705, IMG submission 65455) | Corn, switchgrass and miscanthus rhizosphere microbial communities from Kellogg Biological Station, Michigan, USA - KBS K5-25-3 metaG | ecosystem: Host-associated > Plants > Roots >... | reverse complement strand
CCGCTGTGCGCTTATCTGTACGCGTTCGAGCCGCACATGCCTTACAAGCTTCGGCGCGACTTTTATTTTGGCCCGGCGATGGCTGATCTGTACGACGGAGAGATTGCTTACGCCGACAGTCAGCTTGGCCGATTGTTCAACTGGCTCGAACAGAGCGGCAGGATGAAAGACACGATGATCGTGATCATGTCCGATCACGGCGAATCGCTCGGCGAGCGCGGCGTCCGCAAGCACAACGCGCAACTCTACAACGAACAGATGCACGTTCCCGCGATCGTATACGTGCCGGGTCTCGCGCCGCGTCGAATATCCGAGTTCGTCAGCACGATTGATCTTGGCAGCACGATTCTGAATACCGTCGGAGTTGCTTGTCCGAAAGAGTATGCCGGCGCGAGCCTGCTCCCGCTGATGCGAGGCGACGCGTTCACTGCGCCTCCTGTGTACGGCGAGCACTGGCAGCGCAACGACTCACCGTTCTTCACTTCCGAGCACGATGTCGATCCCGAGATTCACAAGTACATGGTGATCACTCAGGACGGCTACAAACTGATTTACAATCAGAACGCGTGCTCGTTCGAGCTATTCAATCTTCGAGACGATCCGAAAGAGCAGCACAATCTTTACGATCGAATGCCGGAAAAATCCGCTGAGTTGAAACGCTTGCTTGGCCGCTTTGTCGATATTGTTTTGGTGAGTCGTCCGCCCGACGCCGACGAGCAGAGATACTTTCGCGGAATGCAGGACGAAGAGGAAGAGAAATAGCATCGACTCGAACCGGCCATCGCTGCGAGGCTGACGCACTAGTTGCTTGTAACGAGCATATCGCTAGTGAAGGCGTAGTACGCACGGATTCCTGCGCTAGCCAAATGCATGTTACAAGCAACTAGTAAATTCCTGTTTCGCTTTGAGGAGACTTCTTTGAATACCGAACTGTTGATTTCCGTAATCACGATCGGCGCGACGCTCTTATTGGTTGTTACCGGTCTGTTGAATTTCTCAGTGTTCGTCAGGCAACTGCGAGCCGCGCGCGAGCAGCTTGAAACCGCGCAGCAGAACCTCGAGAACGCGCGGCAACAGCCGGAAATCCAATTGGTGCAGCGGGCGATGGATGAAACTTCAGACCATCTGAAAATTCTCATCGAAAGACCTTACCTGCGAGCGTATTTTTACGATAACAAAATCTGGAATGAAGCGGACCAAGCGAGCCACGATGAAATAAAAGCGATGGCCGAACTGATGCTCAATAACTTCGCGTCTGCGATAATTCATTCGGCGGCGTTTCCACAGTATCCCGTGCGCAGCGTCGAGCAGACGATTCGATATCATTTGCATCATAGCCCAGCCTTGCGCGATTTCCTCATCGAGGGTTTTGATCGCTTCCAACTTGCCGGACTGCCTTTGCTTTGCCTGAAGAACGACACAAAAGAAGAAACAGCAAACGATCTCAACATACTCATCGCGGCGGCCTCAGGAGACGCGCGCGAGAAAGCCCGCCGCGAGCGTTTGCTCCGTCATCTGGAATCCACGGACAAGCCTGAGCCACTCGAGCTCGCCAAGTACAGCTTGAACAGAGCGCGCAGCATCGGCCGAAAGAGTGGCGAGTGAATCGCGTTACGATCAATCCCCGAGCCACTCTTAAGTCTCGCCGTGCGGCATTAATTACGCTCCCTGTCTAAGATTTCTTACATTCATTACATAATTTTCTTTACATTCGATTTGAGTTGGAATAAGATGGCGGGCATCAAATTAGTTGTTTCGCGTCAAATCGGACCACCTCACAATCCGGGACCCGCGAAACGTCCCAAACAACTGCCTGAAACCAGGAGGTACCAAAATGCGAAAACCAATTCTGAGGACGCTTTTCCTTATGGCTCTGGTTAGCGGTCTGGTGGTTGCGCCCGCAGCCCTAGCGCGGGTAACGGTTATTGCGCACGCATCGCCTGTTGCACGCGTACCAATGCAGAGTAGCGGTTCAGGTACGCTGACCCCGGGATCCAATACGTGTGTCGGTCCGTTTTACTCGAATGGCACGTCGATCGAGCTCCAGGGTCAAGTCACCAATGGAAGTTACAGCCCCAAATGGTCGATTTGGTGGAGCGCGGACAATACCACCTACACAAAGAAGTTCGCCGACCACGCCATCGGTATCACGCACGATATTCTGCGGAGTCAGAACCCCGAACTCTTTCCCGGATATTTTCTCGGTTGTGTCAACAACGATACTGCATACACAATCGACTACACTATCTGGATTGGACCGGGTCAATACTGATGACGCAGTACGGACGTAATTAAACTTCGCCAGGAAGTAAGGTTTACTTCTTGAAGAAACGCAGAGAGGGAAGGCCCGGTACCTTTCCTCTCTGCTTGAGTGCAATGCTGCTTCCTCCTTCAGCCCAGGTTGTGAGTTCGAATTATCGTCGGTTACTCCAACGGCTTCCGGAACCAAATGCCTTCGCCGCGCGTTGTGGTTGCAAGTGTGGCGTCGCCCGGATGTGAGGCTCAGGTCACGGGCGTCTTCGAAAACTGCCGTTGAGGTCACGTCGAGTCCATGAGTGTTGATTTTGCTCTTCGTTCGCACATTGATGCCGATGCGGCAAGCGCTCGCCATCTGCTTCAATATCACGTCGCTGAGCGCGAGATCGGCGGGTTTCATTCGACTGAGACTTCTCACCCGCCCGGGTTTCATATCCCCGGACATTTTCACGATCTTGCTTCTCTCTATCTGGTGCTTCAGGGAAGCCTCACCGAGTCGTACGAACACAAGAGACGCGAGTGCAAGTCGCCGAATGTTGTTTTCACTCCCGCCGGCGAAAAGCATTCGAACCTTTTCAACGCTCGGGGTGGGCGTTGCTTCTTGATCGAAATACCGGAGGCGTTTATCGAGCGACTCGCGGCGGCGGGCGTAAGGATAGAACACTCGTTGCACTCGGAGGGTGGGGTGCTCGCGTGGCTCGCGATGAGGCTCTATCGCGAGTTCTCGCGTCCGGACGCGGTCTCGCTTCTGGCAATCGAAGGCTTGATGCTTGAAGCATTATCCGAACTTGGCCGCTGGAATGAGCCGTCATCATTTGGGGAACCGTTGTGGCTTCGCGAGACTCGCGATCTTTTGCACGATCGATTTCAAGAGACGATGACGCTCGATGAACTCGGCCACCTGGCAGGCGTCGATCCGGCTCATCTCGCGCGCAGTTTTCGGAGACATTACCGGTGCACGGTGGGCGAGTATCACCGGCGGCTCAGAATTGAATATGCGTCGAGACAATTGGCGGAGACTCGAACATCGATTCTGAACATCGCGCTCGCGGCGGGGTTTGCGGATCAGGCTCATTTCTCGAGGACGTTTCGCAATCACACCGGCTTGACGCCCGCGAAGTTCAGATCGGCGTTTGGCTTGAAATGCATAGTCCGGGAGTAATGCCACGAAGACTCGAAGACACGAAGGAGCACCAAACTCCTTTGTGAGTCTTCGTACCTTTGTGACTTTGTGGCGAAGATTAATACCGTCCGCGAGACGTGTTCAAAGAATATCAATCTCGTTCAAGACTGAAGCGTAACGAATTCGATAGACTACTATCGGAAGCGAGGGACTTATGGGAAATCGACTACTAATTTCGCTGCTATTGATTGTGATTGCCGGCCTGGCGCAGGGTCCATATCGGATCGTTTCGGCTCAACAAAAAGCCGCCGAGCCGGTGGTCATTCCATTCGAGATGGCCAACCGGCACATTCTGATAAAAGTCAGCATCAACAACTCGGCTCCGCTCTGGTTCATATTCGATACCGGAGACAAAGTCGCGATCGTTGATTCGACGCGAGCTCGCGCCCTCGGCTTGAATCTGCAGGGTGAGATTAATGTCGGAGGCGCTGGCGAGGGTTCACTGAAAGGCTCGTATGTCCGCGACGCTTCCCTCGACGTCGTCGGTGTCAAGGAACACCCGCAGCGCGTCGCGTTAGCGCTTCCGCTCATCGGCATGGCGCCGAAGTTCGGCCACGATATTGACGGCATCATCGGAGCGGATTTCATAAAGGAATTTGTCGTCGAGATCGACTACGAAGCTCGCGTCATGCGTCTGCACAACAAGGAGACGTTTCTTTATTCCGGCGCGGGTGAAATTCTTCCGGTGAGTTTCATCAACGGAGGCCACCCAACGATTCCCGCCGAAATCACTGTCGCGGGCCGCGAGCCGCTCAAGGGAAAGTTTATGGTCGATGTCGGATCGGGAGGCTCGCTGATGCTCAACCGGCCGTTCGTCGAGCAGGAGAATCTACTTGCGGCGACGCCAAAGACGATCAAGTTGATTGGATCAGGCGGTGCTGGAGGCAAGGTCAATGCCCGCGTCGGCCGGCTGCGAACGTTGAAGATTGGCAAACTTCAGATCGATGAGCCGGTCACGGCGTTCTCTGAAGACCGGGGCGGAGCTTTTGGCAATTCGCAAACTCACGGCAACATCGGTTACCAGATTCTATCCAAGTTCAAAATCTTTCTGGATTATGGCCGCGAGCGAATGATCCTTGAACCCAACGCGAGTTTCAAGAATCCGATCGGGCCGGCGTCACCTGGGGTTGCGATCGCCGCCGAGGGCTCGGATTACAAGACGTTTCGAGTTATCGAACTTTTGGAAGAAGCTCCGGCGGCTGAAGCCGGGCTGAAAGCAGGAGACATTCTGTTGTCGGTTGATGGACGCCCGGCGGCTGAGCTGAGTCTTACGGTTTTGCATGAATTGTTCGAGAAGCCGACGCCTCGCAAACTCTCCGTGCGCCGCGGAGAGCAGACGCTTGAAATCACAGTGACGCCGAGAAGATTGATTTGAGGATTTCGATAGGGAATGTTCTAAGAGAAGACGAGTCGGTGACGCGGCTCCGTAATGCTTCAAAGTGATCGCCGTTGATATTCACACATCGACGTTGCAAGTTCCGGTTAACTCGAGCGCTACGACGCGCTCGATGTTTGGTGACGAAAATACTCGCGGCCGCTTTGTATTTTCACATTGCAGAATTGCTTAATCATTCTGAAGTCGCGAGTGTTGTCGGTCACGAGCAAGCCGCCAGCTCGCTTGACCGTTCTTGCAATCAGCACGTCGCGGATGATGCGTTGCTTCTCCTGATGATGAAGCTTCGGAGTCTTGCCGCCGCGCTTGGATTTCAAACCGCGCAGAAGGGAGTTGAGAACCTTTCCCGCCTCGATCCAATCGTCGGCGGTTGGGACAAGCAGTTTCCCTTCCCGTTCGTACTGCTTCTTTGCGGCTTCCTGCTTTTTCACATCTGTACCATCAACCGCGCCGGCCAACAGTTCCTGTAGAACCACCACAGACATGTGAAGGCTGCGAGGAAAGTGTTTCGGGTGATAAGCAATCCAGACGTTGGTGTCGAATACGATGGGAGCCACTAAGGTTTTGTCAGTCTCCTGTGACGGTTTTCCCAGATGTACTCCCAGGCCTCAAACATCAGTTCGTTAGCGGTCTTGGACTTTTTCTTGGTTTTCTTGGCGGTGTTGCGTTGGCGCGGACTCTTGCCATTGTCAGTTGGCTTAGATTTCAGGCCGTCTCCATTAGCCCGTACCGTCTTGCGCCCACTCGCGGGCTTCGCGTCGTCGAGTGATTCCAGATCATCGGTACGGGCACGCAGTTGCTTAGGTTTTGCTTTGGCGTTCACTTCGTACTGGCTCCTCTTTGCGCTTCTATTAAACCACAAGTGCCAAGAATTGGATATCCAACTCGATCAGATGAAAACTCTCTGCTCGCTTGCTCCAGCAGAACTAGGCGACGGTACAGCTTTACAATGAACGCGGAAAGCTGTAAGTTCGCCCACGGAAACAGCGCTTCAATCAAACTATGTCAGGCAGACTTTGGGATGTTCTTCGTTCACGACGATAGTGTGGTTGACCTAGACCTCGACCTGCTTGCGGAACTTCTCGACGTCATCGATCGACAGCTCGATACCGTGACCGGTGGATGGAGGAGTGCCGAAGAAGCAGACGAACTCGGGTACTTTGACAGGGCTGAGCATATTACGGGTTTCGGCTTCGTTGCCTGCCAAGCGTACATTACTGCGACTTATGGATTCCTGAAGACCCCAAAGCTCAAGGCACTGTCGGTAGGCCCGCGCCACCGAAGTGGCCACCGCGTCGTAGAACTGGTTAATCATGCGGCGAACTATTGGAAGCACCACAACGAATGGCCTTTGTATAACAGTCCCGGCAACCAGAATCGGATCAGACAGGCATTCGATGCGGTGGGATTTCCGGTAGACATCGACTATCCCCTCTGTGGAGTCTGACCGAGTTGGTTGCGCCCAAGCCGGCTTCGTTCGCGCCGTTGGTTCAGATGCTAGCGATATGGCGGGATGAACTTCGAAAGACCGCCGCCTAATGTTTCGCGAATCCGTGGAGCATTGCGGCGATTCCTCGAAGCCTCGATCTTAAGTCGGAGGAACGAAAGATGGAATGGAAAAAAGCGGCAACGGTCGAAGGTGGCATCAGCATACCGGAGCGATGGATTTACCTTCGCTACTACGAGGTGTTTAACCTCCTCTTTCGCATAGAGAACGCATTGCGCGTCTTCGTCTTTATCGTACTTAAGGATCACCTGAGAGAAGGTTGGGCTGAAGCCCACGTGATTGCGGACGATGATCAAGGAACAATCGCCTCTCTCGCGAAGAAGCGTTTGAGCCAATCACAGAGCTTTGGGTACTTGGGGCATCCGATCGCATGCCCAATCATGCATCTGAACAGCGGGGAGCTGACTCGGCTAATTGTCTCAGAAGCGTACTGGAAGCTCTTCAAACCTCATTTCCTTGGTGGCAAAGAGATCATTAAAAGCAAGCTCGATGAGATAGGCTCTATACGGAATTCCTTTGCGCATTTCCGCCCAGTCCGCACGGACGATGTCGATGTGCTCAAGCAGAATTCTAAGCACGTGCTTCTCGGAATCGAAGAGTTCCTGAATCAAGCGCTTATTCAGCGCGATGTAGTCCCAACTAATACACAGGATGACTGGTACCGGGCTCTCAAGACTTTGGGCACCGACCAGTGCGTATTCACCTTCCGGCAGTCTGTTGACGAACAGTGGGTACGCATCGGAATTAAGTACCGATGTCCAGTCATAGAGGGTAGTTTCGAGCCAGAGTACTACGCCCACTACACCCCCTTGACCATTCGAAGTTCTGCCATATTGACCAAGTACCCGGAGATAGCCAACGATGTTTGTTACCTCTCCGAGCGGGTTGCGTCTAAAATGCGGAAGGATGGCAACGCCGAGTTCTCTAAAGTACTTTCCTTCGTTCTCAGTCGGTCGATGTTGAAATCATATGATCAAGGCCTAAAACCGGCTCTAGAGGAGTTGTTGCTTACGATCACAGATGAAACCGAGTTAATCCAGCAGGACAACTTGGCCCGCGGCCAGCTTGTGCATTCGACCTCGGTGTCGGCGCATCAAGAGGATGCGCAAAAGTATTGGCGGTGGAACAACAAAGGGCTTGAAACACCCGTGGCGCCGAGTGATCCGCCGGAGTACTGGGGGAATTTCTCCGGGTCGCATGACTTCATCTCAGCTACGGATAGGTATCCTTGGATGCCAGAGGACGTGTCCTCAGATGAAATCCCTTTCTGATAAAAGGCTGAAACAGAGCACTAGTTGAAGAACCCTACCCACCAAAGTATATTCATGCCTCGGTTCAACCTAATCTATGAGCAACAAACTTCTGGTCATTGGGCTCGATGGCGCTTCGTTCGATGTGCTCGATAAGCTGATCGAAAAGCAATACCTTCCTAACATCGCCAGCTTGATTCAAGGCGGCGCGCGAGGGAATCTCGAAACTACTTTTCCTCCGATCACTGCCGTTGCCTGGTCGTCTTTCATGACCGGCAAGAATCCCGGCAAACACGGAATCTTTGAATTCGTCAGACGAGATCAGCATTCGAAACGAGAACTCGCCGTCAACGCTTCGTTTCGGCAAGGGCGCGCGATTTGGGATCTGCTCGGCGACGCGGGCAAGCGAGTCATCGTTCACAACTTTCCTTGCACTTATCCTCCGCGCCCGGTGAATGGATTATTGATCGCTGACTTCATGACTCCGAAGGGCCGGAGAGATTTCACCTATCCGGCTTCGTTGCTTGAAGAGATTGAAAGCCAGTTTGGAAGCTATCGATTGCACCTTTCTCAGACGTATTCCGAAGGCAACGTAGACGCGGTGCTCGATGAGTTATTCGACGAGCTCGAATACAAAGCGAAGGTCACCGAGTACCTGATGAGCCGCTACGAGTGGGACGCGTTCTTTCAATACTTCTGGGGAACCGATCGAATTCAACACGAGCTCTGGCACATCATCGATGACCAGCATCCTCGTCACAACAAGCAGGAAGCCGATGCGCATCGCGAACGTGTCTATGCTTACTTCAAACGAGTCGATGACGTTGTCGGACGTTTGATCGAATTGGCCGGCGCAGATCCGTTTGTGTTGATCGCTTCGGATCACGGCTTCGGGCCCGTGCACAAGTATTGCTCGCTGAACATCTGGCTTCTTCGCGAAGGCTTCTTGAAACTCAAGACCGACGCACGCACTCGATTGAAGGAAGCGATGTTCAAGCTCGGAGTGACGCCTGAGCTTGCGTTCAAGATTGTGAAGTCGCTTCCGCTTGGACCTTTGCGTCCGGCTCGCGGGGTCAGCAATCAACCCGGCGCGTCGAAGCTTCTCAGCACGTTCTTTCTGTCGTTCGACGACGTGGACTGGAGCCGCACGACCGCGTTTTCGAAAGGGAACTACGGGCAGTTGTACGTCAACCTGAAAGCCCGCGAGCCGAACGGCTCGGTCGATCAAAGCGACTACGGCGAGGTTTGCGAATCGATCATCACGAAACTTCGCGCTTTGAAAGACCCGATCAGCGGTGAGTTGTGGGTTGGGCCGGTGTTTCGCCGCGAAGAGATTTACAACGGCCCGCTGGTCGATCAGGCGCCGGACATCTCGTTCCTGCCCGCCGATATGCGTCATCTGCCGTTGGGAAACGCGGACTTCACATCGAACAAATTCATGGTCGATGCGTTCGGGATCTCGGGGTGTCATCGAATGGAAGGCGTATTGATCGCGCGCGGCGAAGGAGTGAAGCAAGGATGCGCGATCGATTCGGCGACGATTTACGATGTTACGCCGACGTTGCTTTATCTGCTCGATCAAAGCGTGCCTGATGATATGGACGGGCGAGTGCTGACCGACATGATCTCGAATGAATATTTGCGGGACAACGCGATTCGCATAAGCTCGAACGGCGATGTTGAACATAGCAGCGAACTGGAATTCACTCCTGAAGAAAACGCGGATGTGCTCGAACGGCTGAAGCAGCTCGGGTACATTGGGTGAATGATTAACACCCAACTTCAGTTGGGTGGGCGAGGCGTTCCTCCGTTGATCGGAACCGTTTCAACGGTTTTCTCGCCCTTGAGCACAAGGAAAACCGTTAAAACAGTTCGAGCAAGAAAACCCCGCGTTCGACCCACCTTACTGAAGTGAGGTGTTAATCAAGGGACGCCGAAGAGAGTTCAACGACCGATCGCAAGCTCGAAGACCCGGCGGCACGCATGCGACTACGACAAATCCTCAAAGAAGCGATACGAATCCCGGCGGAGGCCCTTCTGAAGGTTTATCTCGCGAGCCTTCCACAGACCGACTTCAATCCTGAACGAATCAATCGCATACTCGTCTTCGCATATCACGGGCTCGGAAACTTCATAATGTTCACTCCGGCGCTCGGTCTGCTGCGCGAGCGTTACCCGGCGGCCCGAATAGATCTTCAGGTAGGAAATAACACCGGCTGCGAAGAGGTGCTCGCGGGCTCAGGCTTATTCGATCACATCTACAATGTGCCGTATTCGGCGGGCGTGCGTGCCTGGCTGCATCGAGCAAGAAAAATCCGAGAGACAAATTACGATCTGACTATCAATGAATTCCACAGCCACTCTTGGCCGCTTGCGTTGCTCGTTGCGGCAAGCGGTGCCCCGTTCAGATTGGGACACGTGACGAGCCCCGGCTGGTCACATCGCTTCAGCCGCTACAGCTTCGCGTTCAATCTTCCGGTTGTCATGAAAGAGGATCAGCACGAGATCGCGCGATACATCGATCTTATGACCGCCGCGGGCGCGAATCGGATAGACGCGAGCGAGGCTCGCACGATGATTCATCTGACTGATGCCGATCGGGCATTCGCCAAACGTTTTCTGGATGAGCACAACGGCGCGGGGCACAGGCTGATCGGATTTCAACCGGGCACTTCGATCAATATGCGATGGAAGCAGTGGCCGATCGAGCGCTACCGCGAGGTGATCGAGAGAGTCGCGGCTGAACGTCCCGACTCGCGCATCGTGCTTTTCGGATCACCCAACGAAGAGGCGATGATTCGCGATGTCGCGCGGGGACTCGAGCACCGGGTCACAATCGCCGCGGGTAAGACTTCTGTTAAGCAGGTTGCGGCGTTGATCGAGCAGTGCGATTTGCTTGTGTGCAACGACAGCGGATTGATGCACGCGGCGGTTGCGGTGGGAACGCCGGTCGTTGCGATCTACGGCCCGACCGATATTCGGCGGACGGCTCCGCTTGGCGATCAGCACACGGTCATCCGGCACGACTTGCCGTGCAGTCCGTGCTTCAGGCTAGAGGGCGATGCCAGTGTTCACGCGTGCGGTCATCACGATTGCCTGATGACGATAACAACAGAAGAGGTGCTCGCGACGATCACCCGAGTAGCCGGCGAGCTGGCCCGCGACAAGAGCGTTGCCGTTCCGCAATAGCGTTACTCCAAACTCCAAAGACCTGTGTTTGATCTGAAGCGTCAGCGCTTCAGCACGTCCCCTTTTTTCTTGCCTCTCTCCCCTCGGAGCCGCGAGAGGATGCCACGGGCTTGCCCCGTGGAGGTCTCGCGCTCGGTGCTACAGAAGGCCGAGTCGAGAGGCAAGGATGCCACGGGCTCGTCCCGTGGAAGTTTCACGCTCGTTGCTAGCAGCCGAATGCCGCGCAGCCAAGCTAGCAGCCACGTGAACCTCCACGGGGCAAGCCAGTGGCATTTTGCAAGTCGCTTCCAGTTCGTTGTAGCAGCCATCGATAACCTCCAACGGGACAAGCCCGTGGCATCCGCAGAGTCTTCACAGCCTCTTCCGTGGGTGGCATTCTCGCCCTACATTCGGTTTCACCAGTTGAAGCGCGAAAATCTGATAAGCAATCCGAAGAATCGCTGCGTTGACAGTGTCCAATGCGGCGCGTATGTTCGAGGCTTGCCCTTATTTTTTCATATCAATCGAGGATAGAGCTTCATGGAAACGATACCTGCGCACGGCGGCAGCCTGGTCAATCGCGAGTTGACCGGGGTCGAGCGAGAGACGCTTCTCGAGCGAGTGCCGTCGATGCCGCGCATCGAGCTGCGGCCTCGCGAAGTCTCGGATTTGGAAATGATCGCCAACGGCGCGTTCAGTCCCTTGGAAGGCTTCATGTGCGAAGCCGACTATGTTGCGGTGCGCGGCAACATGCACCTGGCTTCAGGGTTGCCGTGGACCATTCCTGTCACCCTTTCGGCTTCGGATGAGCTAGCCGGCACGCTCGCGGAGGGTTCCGACGTTGCGCTCTATTCGGGAGGCGATCATCTGCTGGGCGTATTGCACCTAAAAGAGAGATTTCGTTACGACAAGCAGCGCGAGGCCGAACGAGTTTATCTGACAACGGACACTTCGCATCCGGGCGTGCGCGCGTTGAATGACCAGGGCGACTGGCTGTTGGGAGGCCCGATCAGTTTGCTGAGCCGGCCTCGAAACCCGGCGTTTGCGAATTATCGCCTGGACCCGAGTCAGACTCGCGAAGCCTTCAAGAAGAAGGGCTGGCGGCGAGTGGTCGCGTTTCAGACTCGCAACCCGATCCATCGGGCTCACGAGTACATCATCAAGTGCGCGCTCGAAACCGTCGACGGGCTGCTGTTGCATCCGCTTGTAGGCGAGACGAAATCGGATGACATATCGGCCGAGGTGCGGATGCAATGCTACGAAGCGATGCTCGAGCATTATTTTCCACGAACGCGGACGGTGCTTGCTGTGAATCCGGCGGCGATGCGGTACGCGGGCCCTCGCGAGGCGGTGTTTCACGCGATCATTCGAAAGAATTATGGCTGCACACACTTTATCGTGGGACGCGATCACGCAGGCGTGGGCAACTTTTATGGGACATACGATGCGCACTACATCTTCAACGAATTCGACGCAGAGCAGCTCGCGGTGACGCCGATGTTTTTTGACCACTCGTTCTATTGCGGGCGATGTGATGCGATGGCTTCGAACAAGACGTGCCCTCACGATTCAGCGGAGCACGTCACGTTATCCGGAACGAAGGTGCGTGAGATGTTATCGCGAGGCGATATGCCGCCGCGCGAATTCTCACGCCCGGAGGTCGCGGCGATATTGATTGAGGCGATGAAAAGAAGTCAGTAGGCAGTGGGCAGTAGGCAGTGGGCAGTAGGCAGTGGGCAGTAGGCAGTAGGCAGTGGGCAGTAGGCAGTAGAGAACGCGCAAGACTCTTACTCCGGACTGCCCACTGCATACTGCCCACTACTTTCAACTGGACTGCCCACTGCCTACTGCCCACTGCCCACTACTTTCAACTGACTACTGACAACAGACTACGGACTAAACTATAATCCGGGGGCGGGTTGAGGCCTCTGAACAAGACCGCGGGTGGAGAACCCATGATCAGGTGCGACAACTGTGGGACTAATAATGTAGACGGCAGCGACTACTGCGACGAATGCGGTATGAAGCTTGGCGAGGTGTCGCGGCCGGCTCCTCGCAAACGCGACGCGGTCCCGATCTATCAGCCGCCCAGCGCGGTCGACAGTGAACCTATTGCTCCCAATACGATGGATGGTCCGTTGCCGGCGCCGCCGTCGTTCACGACTTCGACGAGCATACCGAAGCCCGCGATGCCCGCACGCGAACGCAAGCCCGGGCCTGAAGCGCGGCCGAGCAATGCCAATCCGCGGCGCAGCAGCATGACGAACGAGCGGTCCAGCCCCGCGTTTCCGGCGAGCGAGAAGCGGCCCAGGCCCGTGCCCTCGTCACAGACCTACGCGCTTTCGTCGCCGCCGCATACGGGTGAATTGGATTCCGAGGCCGCCGCCAATCATACAAGCGCGCGCTTGCTGGCTAAGCTGACAATCGAGCGCGGCGGCAGGGTTGGCAAAGAGTTTCAGGTGAGCGGAATAGAGATCAACATCGGCCGGTGGGACGCCGACAGCGGAATATTTCCGGATGTGGATTTGGATGAGGACGATGCTGAGGCCAAGGTATCGAGGCGTCACGCGCGTATCGTCAATCACAACGGCCAGTATTTTATAGAGGACCTCGGTTCGACGAACGGCACCTTCGTGAATCGAGGAAGAAGGCTTCTGCCGGGCAAACGCCATATGCTTCAGAATGGCGATGAGATCATAGTCGGCAAAACCTTTTTGAAGTTTCAGATTCTCAAATGAGTAGTTTCTGGTTTCTGGTTTCTAGTTTCTGGTTTGAATTCAGGTCGCGATGAAGTTTCAATCATCCGCAACCAGAAACCAGAGACCAGAAACCAAAGACCAGGTTTTATGTTTTGTCCTGAATGCGGCGGTCATTTGAAGCCGGGAGATCCGTTCTGTGGTGTGTGCGGAGCGAAACAGGACCCGATGCCCGATCCGCCCAAGCCGGTTGTTATCGAAGCGCGTAGTGGACGCATTGAGGATCGCATGCCTGATTTGAAGAAATCAAAGCAGCCAGGCAGCCAGCAGCTCGAGCCGGGAACGCTGTTGCTGGACCGGTATTCGATCGTCACTCGCGTGGGCGGCGGCGGGATGGGCTCCGTCTATCAGGCGCGCGACAAGCGGCTGGCCGACCGGCTTTGCGCCGTCAAAGAAATGATCGAGATGTTCGCCGATCAGGCCCAGCGAGCGAAAGCAGTCGAAGACTTTAAGCGCGAAGCCGAAGTGCTCGCTCAACTCGATCATCCCTCGATCCCTACGGTCTTTGATTACTTCATTGAAGGCGGCCGGTACTACCTTGTGATGCGCTGGATTGGCGGCGGCGATCTGGCCGAGCAGATGCGCGCTCGCGGGGGCATCGTCGACGAACCTACGGTTTGCAAGTGGGCGATCCAGATCTGCGACGTGCTTCACTACATTCATTCGCAGCGCCCGCCGATCATCTACCGCGATCTCAAGCCCGCCAATCTGATGATCGACGACAAGAACCTGCGAGTGATGCTCGTCGATTTCGGCATCGCGAGAATCGTGAGGCCAACCGAAAAAGGCGTGACTGCGATCGGTACGATGGGCTACGCACCGCCCGAGTTGTTTGCGGGCAAGGTCGAGCCGCGCTCCGACATTTATTCGCTCGGCGCGACAATGTTTCATATGCTCACCGGATCGGATCCGCAGGACAATCCGTTGCTGATATTTGATTTCAGCAAGAACCCGAGGCCTTGTCAGATCAACCCGAGCATAACGCCCGAAATGGAGCGCATCCTAATCAGGGCGGTTACGCACAAGCCTGAGGACCGGCACGCATCGGCGCTCGAATTCATGCGCGCGCTCGAAGCTCACAGCGCGTATCTCTCCGCTCATCCGCCGGCTCAATCGTCGCGACCGTTCCGAGGCACGGGCCGTCCGTCCGCGTCTTCCATTCCGCAGAATCCGATTAACAACGCGGAGCCTCCGGCGGGCACTGGTGCCTCCGCTTCCTCGGCCGTTCCTGCGATGGAGTGGGTCTTCTGTGGTCATTGCGGAGAGCAGATCGGATCCGATGATGTTTTCTGTGCGCACTGCGGGTCGCGCCAGCCGATGCCCGGAAGCGGCGCGCGTGTCGGCGGCTACGAGGGAGCAACCGGCGCCGGACGAATTACGGCTCAACTTGTCGTTGTGGGTACAAGCGACATGGCCCAGCACTTCGCGATCGACAAGGAGAGCGTGCTGATTGGAAGGACCGATCCGCACACCGGTATTTTCCCCGAAGTCGACTTGACGATGTACGATCTCGAAACGAAGGTGTCGCGCAAGCACGCGAGAATCTACCGGCAAGGTGAGCAGTTCCTGATCGAAGACCTGGGATCGGTGAACGGAACGATCGTCAACTCGGTAACCGGCGGCTCTATCCGGCTCAATGCCAAGTCGCCGCGTGTGTTGTCAGCCGGAGACGAGCTAAAGCTGGGCGGAACCGTTTTGAAATTCATGCTGGCGTAGTGTTATGACCAAGTTCTGCCCGTATTGCGGCAAACAACTAAACCCGCGATCGAAGTTCTGCCCGCAATGCGGCAAGTCCAGACCCGAACGCCACGACTCAGCGGGCTCGGACAGGGCGATTGAATCTCCTCGCGCGCGGCTGGCCCGGCCCGCCGTAGACGTCGCGAGCCCATCGAGCGCGCCAGACGCGGCGAGACTCAACCGAACCATCGAGCGCACAGCGACGGTTGAACGAGGCGGAGCCGCGCGAGTCGATGCGCGCCCGCGAACATTGTCAACGTCAACGCGATCCAACGGCGCGGCGCGCGTGGCGGGACGCAGGTACGTGCCTCCAACTCACGCGATCATCGGCGCGTCCGAGCAAGCGGGATTCGGACTGCGTTACGGTGCGTGGATGTTTGATTTTCTGATCACGTTGATCGCGATAATGTTATTCACTTTCGCGGTGACCGCCGCGAGCCGCCGTTCGGTCGTCGGGTCGAACAGCGATTTGTTTATGGTGGCGGGTCTGACTTTGCTGCTCGTGGTGATGAATTTTGTGGTACTAGCGGGAAAGGGCGGACAAACCGCGGGAATGCGAATTCTTGGGATATACATTATTCGTGTTGACGGCGCGCCGTTTACGCTCAAGGAAGCGGCGTTACGTCACCTCGTCGGTTATCCGTTATCGATGGCTGCGTGTTTTCTTGGCTTTCTCTGGATGCTATGGGATCCCCAACAACAAGGCTGGCACGACAAACTCGCTCGCACTATAGTGGTAATGTCGAAATGAACAGAAGCCAGAAGTCAGAAGTCAGAGGTCAGAGGTCAGGAGCTTCACGATTCCCGACCTCTCACTTCTGGCTTCTGACTTCTGACTTCTGACTTCTGGCTTCTGACTTCTGGCTTCTGACTTCTATGTCTACATTCGTCATCAGACCAAAAGACTACGAACCATCCACCGTCAAGCTCGACCGGCTGAAGCTGACGATCGGCCGATCCTCACGCAACGATATCTGCATAAGCGATCCGTTTGCTTCGCGGCTTCACGCTGAAATCAAGCGCGAAAACGACACGGTCATGCTGGTGGACAATGGAAGCGCCAACGGCACATTCGTCAACGGAAAGCGTGTCAACGGCTCGCTGCAGCTTCATGTGGGCGACCAGGTGCGGATTGGCGAAACCGAGATTGAGTACGCTTCCGATCAGCAGGACATGTTGTCGGGCGCGACCGTTTATCTGGCGGGCCCGGCGGCCCAATCGCTTCCCGCGGATACGATAACGTCACCGATTCCCTCGCGCTCGACAAACGATTTGATCTCTTCGATTAGATCCGGATCAATGTCGGGCGAATCATCACGCGTGTCATCCGGCGCGCGGCCGGCGCTGCAACCCGCGGTGCCGAGCCGCGATCTGCTCAGCATCGTTTCGCAAGTCGGGATCGCGCTTCTGCCGCGCACGACGCTCGAGGATACGCTGAAGATGACTATCGACATCGTGTTTCAGGCGATTCCGGCCGAGCGCGGATTTCTGTTCCTCAAGGAAGGCGAGGATCTTAATTGCAAGATCGCCCGCGGCGTAAACGAAGCCGCGCTGCCCGCTGCTTCACAAGTGCAATTGAGCAGATCGATAACCAACAAGGTCCTCAGCGAAGGAGCGTCGGTGCTGACGTCGGACGCGATGAGCGATCCACGATTTCAGTCTCAACATTCGGTCGTGCTCAGCCAGATCAGATCGGTGATGGCGGTGCCGCTTGCATCGGGTGAAGAGATATTTGGAATGATCTACGTCGACAACCCGTTCAACAATCGTTTTCAGGAAGAAGATCTGAAAGTGCTGACGACGATCGCCTCGGTTGCCTCGATTAAGATCGAGAACGAGCGGCTGCTCGACGAACGATTGGAAAAGCGCCGGATGGAAGAGGAATTAAAGGTCGCGTCCGAAATCCAGATGCGATTGCAACCCTTCGCGCCGCCCAGGCTCGAGGGATGGGACATGACCGGCGTATCGTTCCCGTGCCGCGAGATTGGCGGCGACTATTACGACTTTATTCAACGCAAGCGCGATAACCGGCTGGTCGTTGCGGTGGGAGATGTTTCGGGAAAAGGGACCGGCGCCGCGCTGTTGATGTCGTCCTTGCACGCGGCCGTGCGCGCGCAATCACAAGCCCGCTCGACAATCAGCGAAGTCATGGGTGAGATCAACCAATACATCTTTGAGAACTCGCCGCCCAACAAATTCCTGACGTTGTTCTATGCGGAGCTCGATCCCGAAACGGGAACGCTGGCGTATTCCAACGGCGGACACAATCCGCCGATGATGGTGAGGCAAAACGGCGACGTCGAAAGGCTGGATACGGGAGGACTCCCGATAGGAATGATGCAGGGGGTTGCCTACGAACAAGCGATTGTGAACTTCGGGCCGGGCGATGTGCTGGTTATCTACAGCGACGGAATAACGGAATCCGTCAACGAACGCGAGGAGGAGTTCGAAGAGGAACGGTTGATCGAGGTAGTTAAAAACAACGCCGGCCGGTCAGCATCGGGCATTCGAGATCGAATCGATGAGGCGTTGTCGCGATTCGTGGGTACCACCGCCCCCGTTGATGACATGACGCTGATGATAATCAAACGCACAGACTCGGGGTTCGAGGACGCTGAACGCACGATGCGCAGTTGAGCAATCGTCGTCGACGTATCACTTCTGTTTCAACCTCACAATCAACAGTGGAAAACCAAAGCCTTCTGCCTGGCGGCTAAACCATCATGGCGAGCGCGGTCCTTCTCAATTCTGAAATAAAACTTCTTCCGCTTGCGGACGCGGATCTCACAAACCTCGAGAAGCTGTTCGATGAAGAGTGCCGCGAATGGCTTGAATTGCTGAGGTGGGATTACACGGGCGCGAGCATGTTGATTCGAGACGTTGCGCGGCAGCGGCAACTCTCGGGATTTGTCGCGGCCATCGCGGGGGCGACAGTCGGATTCGCTTACTATTTGGTTGAAGGCCGGCGGTGCTCAATCGGTGATATTTATGTCTCAAAGAACTTTCGAGGGAACGGCCTCGACCGGGACCTGGCGTCGGCCGTATGCAATCAACTCGACGGCATGGCTCGCGTTCGGCGAATCGAAAGCCAGTACGTCGGGATTGAAACTTCCGAAGCCGATGCGGTTTTTCAGAGTCGCGGGTTCGAACGACTGGAGCGCAACTACATGTTGGTCGAGCTTGCCGAGCATTTGCCGAACAAGACTGAGGACGCGGGTTCTGACGAATCCGAGGTTTCGATTCGCGGTTGGCAAACCACCGACTTTTCGCAGGCCACGCGCGTCATTCATCGCTCTTACCGGGCCACGCACGACAGCCGTATCAACAGTCAATATCGAACCGAGGAGGGCTGTGCCGAGCTTCTCACGATTCTGACCGACCACATATGGTGCGGCGATTTCCTGCCGCAGGTCTCGCGCGTTGCGGTGCGCCGCCAGGAAACTATAGTCGGCGCCCTGATCGCGTCGCGAGTCTCGAAGGGGGTCGGCCACATCGGGCAGATCTCCGTTCATCCCGCGCATCAGGGTCGAGGCATCGGGCGAAGACTGATCGAAAGCGCGCTTTCGGAATTTCGACGGATGGGTTTCAAATCGATCACCCTCGCGGTCACAAGCGCAAACACTTCCGCGCTTCACTTATACGAATCCTGCGGTTTCCAAACCATCCACACGTTTCCGGTCTTTCATCGCGAGCGGACCTGAGCCGCGATTGAATCTTCAACAGAAATGCAAACTACATATTTCGGCCTTTCGGTATTTGCGAGTTGGCGGATCACGACATGTTATGTAGCATTGCTTAGCGCCGAGTAATGGAACTGTCCCGCGCGCGGGCTCGACGAAGGAGATCAGAATGCTTTCACAGAGCCGCTTGCGCTCAGATGATCGCTTGAGAATTGAGCGCCTCACTCCGAGCGCAGATTCGAGCAGCCTTGCGACCGACGTTCGCGAAGGCCTGACGCGACAGCCCAAGCGGCTGCTGCCGAAATACTTTTATGACGAGTTGGGATCGCGATTGTTCGAGGCGATCTGCGCCCTGCCCGAGTATTACCTCACGCGATCCGAGAGCGAAATTCTCCGCGACAATGCGCGCGAGATAGTCGCGTCAATTGCCGGGCCTGTCAGGCTGCTCGAGCTCGGAAGCGGGAGCGCGGAGAAAACTCGTTACCTGATCGAAGCGCTGCTCGCAAATCAGCCCGAGCTTCATTACCTTCCCGTAGACATTTCGGAATCGAGCCTGGAGCTTTCGAGCCAGCGATTGTTGCGGCTTCACCCGGGGCTTCGCATAACGGCTTTCGCGGCCGATTATTTTACGGCGCTTGAAGCGCTGGCAGGATCGATGCCGGCCGACCCGAAACGGCGAACCGTCGCATTGTTTCTCGGATCGAACCTTGGCAACTTCGGCCGCGACGAATCGCGGGAGTTCCTGCGAGCGGTGCGCCGGCTGCTTCACCCCGGCGATGCGTTGCTGCTTGGAGCCGATCTGAAGAAGTCGCCAGAAATCCTCTTGCCGGCGTATGACGATTCGATTGGTGTTACCGCGGCGTTCAATCTCAATCTGCTCTCGCGAATCAATCGGGAGTTGGACGCAGACTTCGATGTGAGGAAGTTTCACCACAGCGCGACCTACAATGAAGAGCTGGGTCGAATCGAGATAAGGTTGATCAGTCAGGCGCCGCAGCTTGTGCACGTTCACGCGATCGATCTCGAAGTCAGCTTCGACGGCGGCGAAGGGATACACACCGAGAACTCTCACAAGTTTGATCTCGAGCAACTGGCGGGATTGGCGCGCGAAACAGGCTTCGTGCCCGCGAAGACATGGTTCGATGGAGCGCGTCTGTTCAGCTTCAATCTGTTTGTTGCGGATGGCCGGGCCTAAACTGGATAAATGTGAGTAGCCTCGCGGATCAAACTTCTCAAACCGCAAGCGAACCGGTAATTCAATTTCGCGACGTCTCGGTAACAGTCAAAAGTGGGCGGGCTCTTGTCGAGCACGTGCGCTTCGAAGTCGCGCGAGGCGAAACGCTTGTACTGTTGGGGCGCAGCGGTTCCGGAAAGACAACCACGCTCAAGTTGATCAATCGCCTGCTCGAGCCAAGCGGCGGCGAGATTCTGGTTGAGGGCAAGCCGAGCCGCGAATGGGACGCAATCGAATTGCGCCGGCGAATAGGCTACGTGATTCAGGAGAGCGGCTTGTTTCCGCATTTCACCGTCGAGCGGAACATCGCGCTGGTGCCCCGGCTGAAAGGATGGCCCGAGGAGAAAACGCGCGCGCGAGTGCGAGAATTGCTCGATCTGGTTGGACTCGATGCCGATGTGTTTGCCGATCGTTATCCGCGCGAGTTGTCGGGCGGCCAGCGCCAACGAATCGGAGTCGCGCGCGCGTTGGCCGCGGACCCGCCAATCGTGCTGATGGACGAACCATTCGGCGCGCTCGATCCGCTGACGAGAGCCGAGCTTCAACGTGAGTTTGCCGCGCTCTCAAAGAGACTGAACAAATCGATAGTATTTGTTACACACGATATTCGAGAGGCCTTCCTGCTCGCCTCGCGGATTGGTTTGTTCAAGGACGGGAACTTGGTGGTCCTGGCGACTCCGAAAGAGTTCGCCGAGTCGGACGACCCGGAAGCGAAAGCGTTCAATGATTCTTTGAATACCGAACTAACTTGAAAACAGGGGGGCACGGGAACGGGAAGGAACCGAAATGAACCACGGGGAGCACGGGGAACTCGGGGAAGGACATGAGATTTATTGTCCCCGTGTTCCCCGTGGTTCTGAAATGACTCTCGCATGAACTTGATCGACTTCCTCATTCGAAATCGCAGCGAAGTGCTTCAGCTTACTCTCGAGCACCTTCTGCTTGTGCTGGTGGCGACGGGCGCCGCTGCCGTCGTCGGGATACCGGTAGGCGTTGTGTTGACTCGCAAGGCGACACTCGCGAAACCAGTGCTCGCGATTGCGAACGTGCTTCAGACGATCCCGAGCCTCGCGTTGTTCGGGTTCCTCATTCCAATCCTCGGCTCATACGGAATCGGGCGTCTGCCGGCGATCATCGCCCTGTTCCTGTATTCGCTGCTTCCCATCATTAGAAACACATTCACCGGGATCAACGGAGTCGACCCGGCCGTGCGCGAGGCTGCACGCGGGATGGGTATGACGGACTGGCAGGTGCTGACTCAAGTCGAGCTTCCGCTGGCATTGAATATTATTGTCGCGGGCGTGCGAGTAGCTACGGTGATTTCGGTGGGCACGGCGACGATTGCCGCGGCGATCGGCGCCGGCGGACTGGGCACATACATCTTTCGCGGATTGCGAACCGTCGATCGAACGCTGATTCTCGCGGGCGCGGTGCCCGCCGCGATAATGGCTCTGGGAGCCGATTTCGCGCTCGGCTGGATTGAACGCGTGCTTTCGCCGGGGACCGCTCGCGCGGGAGCGGCCAGAAAGTGGATCCTCGGTGTCGGCGCCTCCGTCGTTGTCATCGCGGTGGCTTACTCGTTCGTCAGCGGCGCGCTATCCGGCGGCGGGCGGCGGGTGATCATCGGGTCAAAGGATTTCACAGAGTCGCGAATCCTTGCCGAGTTGGTGGCGCAGGAGATTGAGGCGAACACCGATATCAAAGTGGAACGTGCAGCCGAATTGAGCGGCGATCTTTGTCACCGCGAATTGCTCGCCGGGCAAATAGATATGTACGTGGAGTACACCGGCACGGCGTTCACGGCGATCCTTAAGCACAAACCGATAAGCGATCCGCGCGAGGTCTACGATCAGGTGAAGCGCGACTACCAGTCGCAGTTCAATGTCGAATGGCTCGAGCCGCTCGGCTTCAATAACACGTTTGCGATACTGGTGCGTGGCGTCGAAGCCCGGCGGCTGAATCTCAAGATGATCTCTGACGCGGCGAGATATGCATCCGGTTGGCGAGCCGGTTTCGGACAGGATTTCATGTCGCGACAAGACGGTTATCCAGGCTTCGCTCGGACCTATGGACTCAAATTCTCCGAGCCGCCACGCGAGATGGATTTGTCGCTCAGTTATCAGGCGCTTGCCGGTGGGCAGGTTGATTTGATTGCCGGTAACTCTACTGACGGCTTAATTGATAAACTCGGACTGTTTCAGCTCGAAGACGACCGGCACTACTTCCCGCCATATGAAGCGGCGCCCCTGGTGCGGCGCGAGACGTTGGAGCGATATCCGCAGCTCACCGAGGCTATCAACCGGCTTGCGGGAAAGATTACTAATGAGCAGATGCGCAAGTTGAACTACGCGATCGACGCCGAGAAGCGCGACGTGACAGACGTAGTGCGAGAGTTTCTTGGGCAGCTATGAAAGGTGCGCGCGTAAGGTGAGATTCATTTTTCCGGTTCGCGAAGCTTCGTGATTTCCGCCCGTATTGCTGCTGCGTTCTTCGCGTCAGGTTCGGCCTTCAGGTAGTTTTCAAGATCCCGTGCCGCGGCTTCTTTCTCTCCGAGCTTCCGGTGAATTCGAGCTCGCTGGAGATGAACCGCCGTCAATCGCTTTTCGCTCAACTCCCACGCGCGATCCAGTTCCTTGTTTGCGGAATCCAGATCGGCCGCACTCTGCTGCTTATCGCTGCCGCGAATTCCAAGCTCAATCAGCGTCTGCGCATGATAGAAGTGCAGGGCCGGGCTGTTTGAATTTAGCCGTGTTCCTTCACGGAAGGCGTACTCGGCCACCGCGAATTTTCCCTGCTTGACCATTACGAGGCCGAACAGGTAATAGACGGCGTCCTGGCGATCGTTGATCTGTCGCGCGCGCTCAAGGGCCTTAAGCGCCTCGGCGTCATTGCCAGTTCGGAACAGCTCCTTGCCAAGCGCAAACTGCGCGTCGAAGTAATCGTCAAAAACAGCAATAGCTTCGCGAAAGCCGGCTACGGCCTCGTCTGATTTGCCTTCGCGAAGGCGTGACATCCCTCGCTCATAAGCGGCGCGCGCCGTTTTTGGAACATCCTGGGCGAAATGCGTTCCGGGCGCCGCCAGCACATTGTCCTGTCTCGGTCTTATCAACACTTCGATGTTCAAGACCTCGGAGAAGTTCATACGGTCGGGCATGCTGAATCTGGCAATTTCAACCGTCGGGTAGTATCCGGCGATGGTGACCGCTACTTCGTATTCGGCGGGTGTCAGTCCCGTAAAGATAAAGTCGCCGTCGTTACGAGTCACCGTTTGGGCAATCATTCCGCCGCCGCTATATCGCAGTTCGACTATGGCGTTGTTGACGGTCACGCGCTCAGTCGAACGCACCTTGCCGCGCAGCGTGCTGCTTTGAGCAAGCGCTGTCGTCGAAGAGACGAGCAGGATAACAATCGCGGCTTGAGGTATTCCGAGCTTCATTGTTTCGAAGCCTCCCCCAGAGTTGGCGAGATTATAAACCAGGAAACGCCGGACTGGCACTCGGATTTGCGATTTTCAGATCAACCCAGGAGTTCGACGCGAGCCGACTCTTCGTGTCATTGCTTGAAGTTCCGAACGTCGGATATAATCGCGGCTCCCAGTGATAAGCGCAAGTGAACTCTGATAACCTGCTCCAGAGAATGCTTCGCGCCATTCAGATAATGCTCACCCCACGCATTCATATCCGCGCCCGGGAGGAAATCAATGCCAAGCGCCTTTGTTGATGATGCCAAGGAAATCAAGGAAGACAACCCCTTCGAATCCATGATGCAGCGGTTTGATGAAGCCGCCGCCCGGCTCAACCTCGATCCCAACATATACAAGATACTGCGATGGCCCAATCGCGAGATAACCATCTACATCCCGGTGATGATGGATGACGGGAACTATCAGGTGTTCACCGCGTACCGGGTCCAGCACAATTTCGCGCGCGGTCCCGCGAAGGGTGGCGTGAGGTACTCGCCGGACGTAAATCTGGACGAGGTGCGCGCGCTGGCGTCGTGGATGACGTGGAAGTGCGCGGTGGTGAATATTCCATTCGGCGGAGCAAAGGGCGGCATCATCTGCGATCCACGAGAGATGAGTCCTACGGAGATTGAGCGATTAACCAGGCGATATACGGCCGAGTTGCTCGACTTCATTGGGCCCGAGCGAGACGTGCCCGCTCCGGATATGAACACGAATGAGCAAACGATGGCATGGATGATGGACACGTATTCCATGCACGCGAGACACACGGTCACTGCCGTCGTAACGGGGAAGCCGATCGAGATTGGTGGATCACGCGGAAGAAAGGAAGCGACCGGCCGTGGCTTGCTCTTCGTGTGCAACGAGGCGTGCAAGAAATTTGGCTTGCGAGTGAACGACACGCGAGTCGTTGTCCAGGGAGCCGGGAACGTGGGCGGGACCGCGGCGCTGCTAATGCATCAAGACGGCTACAAGGTGATTGGCTTGGCGGACATAACTGGATCGATTTACAACCCGAATGGTCTTGACGTGCCGGGCGTGCTCGCTTACCTGAAGGAGAACAAAACAGTCGAGGGATATACCGAGGCCGAGCCCATTCCGAGTGATGAGTTGCTTGAACTCGAGTGTGAGATATTGATGCCGGCGGCCACCGAGAATCAGATAACGACCCACAATGCGGACCGGATCAGGTGCCGGATTCTGGCCGAAGGCGCTAATGGCCCGACGACGGCCGACGCTGATGAAATCGTATCCGCGAAGAGCATCTTCGTTATTCCCGACATCCTGGCGAATGCTGGAGGCGTTACAGTGAGCTACTTCGAATGGGTGCAGGATCGCATGGGGTTCTTCTGGAACGAGAAGACTGTAAACAATCGGCTACACGAGATCATGGTCAGCAGCTTCAATGACGTTGTGGGCTTTGCAGACAAGTATCAGGTGAACACCAGGCTGGCGGCTTACATGCTGGCGATCGATCGGGTCGCGTATGATACGCGGCTTAGGGGAATCTACGCGTAGGAATTGTGAGTACCCTAAGCAGAAGCGCCATTGCATCAACCTGCATGAATGGTCATCGCTAAACCGCGAGGTCTGTTGGAAAAAAGTTATTTTTATGTTGACCGAAGTCATGTTTGCGAGTATAGATATAGGTGTATTACCTAAAGACGGGTCAGCAACAACGACCCGCAGTTCTTAGAAAGCTGGGCCAGCAGGAAGACCCAGGTTGGACGCTCACAAAAGGCTACATCCCGCCCCCTTTGTTCCTAAAGGGGAGGCAATAATCACCTCTCAGTTTTGGAGGCGATCCTGAAAACGAACTGCATTCCGTGGATGACTACTTCAGGAGGCAAACTAATGAAAGCGGCTAGAAAGATAAGCACGCTTGTAACGGTGCTTCTCGTCCTGTCGGGGGTCGTGCTTGCGCAAGAGCATCACGATGGCAACCTCGCGGAGCGGCAAAAAGCACCAACGGTGCTTGGCGGCACCGGGTTGTTCAACACCTTTTCAACTCGCACGCTGTGCAAAGGCGAGTTCAACTTTGCGCTGTTTTGGAATAACTACGATCGCGACCCGGGCGACATCGACATCAATCAAGTACCGTTCAACTTTACCATCGGTATCACCAATCGATGGGAGATGTGGATCGACTGGGTCACCTGGACGAACACAACATCTCGCCAGCCGTTCCTTTTGAGCGGATATCAATTGAGCGCGTCCCGGTTCTTTGGCGATCCCTTCACTTTGCTGGGACCGGCAGTGGGCGGAAACGACAAGTCGGCCGCATTCTTCCCGGGGAGTGGTTCCCTTGTGGGCGGGATTTTGCCGCCTCCCGGACACTTTGGTACGCCGATCGGCTTCCCAAACAGCGTTTTTTCGCCGGCGGGAAATCCGAACAAACAAGTGAGAGGGCTCGGACCACTGATCGCGATCAATCTGCCCAGCTACTATCCTGACCTTCCGTTCTTTGGAGAACTGGATTTTCAGGGTTTTGATAGCTCGGGCAACGCGGTGTTTGGGCCGCGCGAATCGTCGAACGGTTCGGGTGACGTCTACATCGGAACTAAGTTCAATCTGATTGATCCGAATCATCACTGGTTCAGCATGGCCCTTGGCGGCTACCTGAAAATACCAATCTCGAGCAAAGACAGCGCTCGCGCACGAGGACGCACGAGCGGTGAATACGAGTTTGGTCCGATCCTGATGTTCGGTCAGGAGAGCGGCGGGAAGCGATTCCGGCTCTATGAGAACATTGGCTACATTCGTACGACTGATCCGAGCGTGAACGACGTCAAGCTTCTCGATCTTCCGGATAAGCTTTTGGCGAATGTCGGAATGTCGATCGCGTTAAACTCGCACGTCGAGTTTCTCACTGAATTGGCGCACACGCACTACGTTGCTCATCAAACTCCCAACTTGTTTGATAACAACCCGTCTGACCTGAATATCGGACTGCGGTTCTTCTTCAAGAACGGCGCGATATCATTTGGCGGCGGCTACCGGCGTCAACTCAACAACGAAGACGACATAACGCTGCCGGTGTTTGTGTCGAAGACGAGCTTGATCAAGCCGAGCTCCATCAGGCCGCAGTTCTTCATCATCAATCCTCTGTTCAGCACCACGCCGCAGACTTTCGAATCGAAGACAGGCAACGGCTTCGTGGCCTACTTCTCGATCGGAACCAGGCGGCGTTGTCCGCTGCCGCCCGCGCCAACCTGCGTGCTGGCCAGCAGTGGAACGACTGTCAACAAGGGCGACCGGTTGACTTTGACCACGACTCCAACTACCCCGGGATACGAATCGAGTGTCGTCACCTACGAATACCGGTGGCAGGTGAGCGATGGACAAGGACGGCCCGTCACTGTGAGCGGAACGGGAGCTTCGGTTGATGTAGCGACCGGCTCGCTTGCGTGTGGCAGGTATTCGGTAACGACGACCGTGACGGCAACTGTGCCGGCGGTTGATTGCCCGAGCGATTGCGTAACCACGGGCCAGACAACTTGCACGGCAAGCTTCGAAGTAACCGAGCCGCCGTGCCCGACGGTTACTTGCGACATCAGAGCTTCTGTGTCGTCAGTGGAATCAGGCAATCGTGTGACGTTAAGCGCTACTGCAACCGGTGCTGACGGAGCGAGCTTCAGTTGGTCAACGACTGGCGGAACGCTGTCCTCCACGACCGGCTCTGAAGTGACGCTCGATACGACCGGGATGTCGGGGGGCTCAGTTACCGTGACGGTTAACGTGGGTACGAGCCGGTCTCGTTGCGATCAGCCGTGTCCGGGTGGTAGCTGCTCGACGACGGTATCTGTGACGGTTCCGGATAAACGTGTGATACCGCCACCAATCTCGCCGTGCGGGCCGATCTTCTTCCCGTTCAACTCTGCGAGAATCAACAACGAGCACAAGGCGTGTCTCGATCAGATCGCGCTGCAGATGCAGCAAGATCCTCGATCGTCGCTCGTGGTCGATGGTCATCGCGACTCGTCTGAGCGTGTAGGCATATCGCTTACTCGCGCAAACAACGCGCGTGACTATCTGGTCAACGAGAAGGGCGTCGACAGTGCTCGCATAACGGTGCGCAACTTCGGCGACACCTGTCCGCACGATTCGGGCGATCCGAACCTCAACCGCAGGGTTGAATTCTGGATCGTGCCGGCGGACGGCAACGCGGCTGATATCGACGGGATGAAGAAGTGCGGTTCCGGCGCTACGCCTCAGGTCATCACGACTGAGGAGCCGGCTCCTTCGGTCGAGAAGAAGCCAGTACGCCGGGCGCCTCGTCGCCGAGCGGCCAAGAAGCCGGGCGAGCCGATTGGAATGATTCTCCAACCGGAAACCTTGACGGCGAATCAATAACCCTGGGAATCACTCTCAGGATCAACAATCGGGGCGATCTTCGGATCGCCCCGATTTTTTTGTGGCATGGCCCACCGGCTTTTGGCTCAAACCTACCCGCACGGGGAATTGACGCTCTAAATCTATCGTGTATAGTCGCCCGTAGGCGCCACAGCACCATGTGGCGCCCAAGCTTTCATTAAGCTCACCGAAAAGGCTTCCTGGTGCCGCGCGCTCAGGTGCAAAGCCGCCAATATCCTAAGGCGGCTGCCGAAGTGAGAAAGCGGTTCAAGATCCGTACGCTCGTTCAAAAAAGTCCAAGCGAGAGGAAGCTCTTAATCGTTCGCTGACCACATCGAAATGATTCAAGACCAGTCGCGTCCTTGTTGTACCCCAACAGCACGGGCGTGAGTGGCTTGATCTGCGTACGGCACCGGGAGAAAGAACATGAGAATGACAAGGATAGCCACGCTGTTTCTTGCGTTCCTCGCTTTATGCGGGACAGCCCTCGCGCAAGACAGCCGGTTAGGGAACATAGCTGAGCGGCAAAGGACCTCCACCGTGCTTGGAGGCACGGGACTGTTCAACACGTTTTCCACGCGCACGCTCTACAAGGGCGAGTTCAACTTTGCCGCGTTTTGGAATCGTTTCAATCGTGATCCCGGCGCTTTGCGAATCGACCAGGTCCCATTCAACTTCACGATCGGCCTCACGAACAGGTGGGAGCTGTGGGTTGATTGGGTCGCGTGGCAGAAGACCAAATCGAGCGAGCCGTTTCTGCTGAGCGGCTACCAATACAACGCCGTTCGATTGTTCGGCGATCCTTTTCAAATCCTGGGTCCACCGAGCGGCGGAGATGGGGGCGCGGCATTCTTTCCGGGAACCGGAGCCGAAAGCGGAATACTTCCGGTGCTTGGCCGTTTCGGCACTGCGCTGAACGGGGCGAGTTTGAATTCACCGGGTGGCTCGAGTGGCGCGATGGTGTCAGGGTTGGGACCCGCGATCGTTTCGACTCAACCAAATTTCTACAACGATCTTCCATTCTTTGGCGTGGTTGATTTCATAGGCTTTGATGGGCTTGGCCGCCCCGTGCTTGGGCCGCGCTCGTCCTCGAATGGCACAAGCGATATTTACATCGGCTCAAAATACAATCTGATCGATCCGGATCGTCACTGGTTCAGCATGGCGCTTGCGGGCTACCTGAAGATTCCGATCTCTCGCGAAGACGAAGCTCGCGCGCGAGGACGCACAAGCGGCGAATACGAGTTCGGCCCGACGCTTATTCTTGGCCAGGAAACTCCCGGGCACCGCCTGAGGTTCTACGAGAATGTTGGTTACATTCACACCACCGACATCAAGCGGCGCGGCGTAACCGTGCTTGATCTTCGCGACAAGGTGCAGTTGAACGCGGGCGCTTCATTTGCGCTCAACAGGTACGCCGAACTGCTCGCTGAAGTCGCGAGCACGATGTATGTGCGAAACGGAACTCGCAGCCTCCAACGCGTCAATCCTTTGGACTTGACCGTCGGCGTGCGCTTCTTTGCAAGGGAAGGCTCAATCGCTTTTGGCGGCGGATATCGCTACGCGATTAACACGCTGGGCAGACGAACTGTTTCAGTTCTCGAGTGTGTTGAAGTTTGCCCGCCGCCAAGCAAAGACCCGCATCCATATGGTGGCACACCGCCGCCACCGCCTCCATCGAAGATCGAGTGTAAGCCTCGAACGATCGAGTTTGGTGAAGGGGAGCGTCACGGATTTTTCGCATTCTTATCAGTCGGAACACGCAATGGGTGTCCGCCGCCGCCAGTGCCGAGTTGCGTCATAGACGCGTCTTCAACTGTAGTCACGAGAGGCGATCGCGTGACGCTCACCGCCAGGCCGTCAACACCGGGATACGCTGATTCGAAACTCACCTATCAGTATCGATGGGAGATGAGAGATGCGCAGGGCCGTTTACTTTCGGTCAGCGGAACTGGACCAAGCGTTGACATACCGACCGCGCAATTTCGGTGCGGCACTTATTCGGTAACAGCGACGATAAGTGTGACCGCTGAGAATACCGACCACCCGTCGGGTTGTGTGATCAAAGGCGAATCCACCTGCACGGCGTCTTTCGAAGTAACCGAGCCGCCATGCCCGACAGTAACTTGCAGCATCGTGGCGTCGCAGTCATCAGTCACCGAAGGCGATCGCGTTGCCTTCCGCGCCTCGATTGTCGGCGGCGGCAGAGCGACTTGCACCTGGACCACCAGCGCCGGAAGACTTTCATCCACGACCGGCACTGAAGTGACCCTGAACACAACGGGCATCAGAGGGCCCGTCACTGTTCGCGCGATGGTCACCACCGACGAGCGGCGTTGCGATCAGCCCTGCCCCGGCAGTAGCTGTTCGGCGACGATCACCGTTCATGAAATACCGCCGCCTCCGCGAAGACCCGACGTGCTCAAGCCGTGCGGTCCGATTTTCTTTGCGTTCAACTCCGCACGCATCAACAACGAGCACAAAGCGTGTCTGGATCAAATCGCACTTGCGTTGGATCAGGACCCTCGTGCAGCGCTTGTAGTAGACGGGCATCGGGATACGTCCGAGCGGCCTGGAATATCGCTTACACGGGCAAACAATGCGCGTGACTACCTGGTGAGCGAAAAAGGCGTCGATCCGGCTCGCATCACTATTCGCAACTTCGGCGACACCTGTCCATTCGAGCGCGGCGACGCGAATCTGAATCGCAGAGTCGAGCTGTGGGTGCTCCCGCAAGGAACCACGATCGATGACGTGGATGCAGTGAAGCGGTGCCGGCCCGGCTCGTCTCCCCGAGTGATCACGGACGAAGAACCGGCTTCTGAGACCGGGCCCTCACGTCCTCAAAAGCGGCGGCCCGAGCCCGTGAGCGACTCGGCCGAACCGGACACTCGCTACTCAGCCAACGGGCCCGCCTTCGCGCCTGCCACGCGCGAGCACGAACTTGCGCCAGCTACCGAAGTGCGTTCCGTAAGCACCAGCATTGTGAACGGCGCTCTTCGCGTGAGGGTTGAGACAAACGGCGCTGCTCAGTTCAAAGACTTCATTTTGACGAGCCCGTCGCGGATAGTGATCGATCTTCCAGGCGTCCGTAGCGCGCTCGGAAGCAAGACTCTTGCAGTCGTGACTGGTTTGGTAGATCGCGTGAGGGTGGGTGACCCCGGGCAGGGCTCGGTGCGCATAGTGATTGATGTCCGAACAATGCCGCGCTATCGGGTGATTCGAGACGGAGCCTCGCTGATCATCATCATCGGCGACGAGACCGTGGCGTCAGGATCACTCGGCACGAAGTGAATGTTGTTACTGTTGTTTGGCCGGGGCTGGGGCAGCGGGTGGGCTGCCCCGAACCACTCCGGCACAGGCAGCGGATGTCTTGAAGTAGCTCGCAGCGATCCGTTTTATGTCGTCCGCCGTCAGCTTTGAAATTTGTTCGTCGAATGAATCGACGCCAGCAGCCGGCAATTGATAAAAGACCGCTTTAGCGTACTGGATTGCGTGTTCCGCCTGGGATTGCAGGAGTGCGGTGCGAGAAGTCTTAGCGAGCGAGCGCGCCGCTGACAGCTCGCTTTCATCAAGAGTTTCCCTCGAAAGCCGTTCGAGTGCCGCAATAAGCGCAGCCCGCGTACGTTGTTCATCGGCGGCGCCGCCTGTCGCAAAAGCTGAAACCACTCCAACCGCAAACAACGCATCGTGATCTAACACTGCAACACGCGCGATAGATTGTTTATCGCGCAGTTCTCGAATCAACCGGCCGCCTTCGCCATTCAATGCGGACTCGATCAATTCAATCGCGGTCTGATCAACGTTCTGTCCTTTTGGTCCGGGGAACCCGACGGCCACCGTGGTCTGTTCGCTCTGGCGGCCTTCTACTTTTTCAGCGGCGGTGACAGGTTTCGGAGTCTTCACTTGGATCACCGTGTCGACGTCTCTTCGCTTAAAGCCTTCGGCAAGCTGAGACGATACAAGCGCGGATCCGGCGGTGTCTCCGACAATGATTGCGACAGGCAGTTGTCGTTTGATGGCGCGCGCGTGCCAGTCGGCGATTTTTTCGCTCGTTGCGGCGTTGATCACTTCCTCGCGGCCATGCGCCGGCAGTGAATAGGCATTACCGGAAAACATCGCCTGTAAGAGCAACTCGCGAGAACGCCGAAGCCCTGAATCACGGGCCTCTCGAATCGATGACACTTGCCCGAGCCGCGCGCGCACGATGTCATCGTCCCGAAACGCGGGCTCTTCGATCGAGTCACGAAGAAGCTTCAGTGCGTGATCCGCATTGCGCGAGGGAACGCTCAGCATGAATCCAAAGAAGTCCGGCTCATTGACGATCCGCACGTTTGCGCCCAGCCCATCCCACTCATCGTTCAACTGGGCGTAGGATCTGCGAGGCGTTCCGTAGAGAATCGAGCGGAGCATCAGCTCTGTCATTCCGCTCGAGCCGGGATCCTCGATTAGGCGGCCACCCTGAAAAAATATCGCTACAGTGACAATGGGCTGAGCATGCTCTTCGCGCACGAAGGCCTTCGGACCGTTCAGAGTCGAGAAGTCTTTGACTGGAAGTGGCTGCATGTTTTCCAACAAAGCGCGGCGGTCGAGGCCGGCTGCCGAACCCTGCGGCACTGTCGAAGAGGGCTTCGTTTCGGGCGCTCGTGAAACAACTGGCTCGCCGCGGACGTCAAAAGCCGGCGCCCACGTCTTTACCGTGAGTGCGAAGGCATCCGAGTCAAATGTGCGAGCGGGCGCCGATAACGGCTCATATTCGTGGATCGATGTGTTGGACGACGTCAAGTATTGCGCTGCTACTCGCTGGACATCTTCTGCGCGAACAGCACCAATTCGTGCTGGATAGTCGAGCATTAATCGCAATCCAGAACCGGCCACTTCCTCGCGCACAAGTACATGTGCGCGGCCCATATAGTTGCTTGTCTCATCAACAAACCGCTTCTCGAGTAATGTTTTTGCCCTCGCTAAATCCGGTTCACCGGGCGGCTCACTCCGCAACCGCGTTAGCTCTTTGAACATCGCGGCCTCTGCCTTATCCATAGAAGCGCCCTGGCGAGAATCCACGGCAATCGCCATCTGAACGGTAAGGAAGCCCTCACGCGCGGACGCCAGGTAGTCAGCGTGGGCTTGATTGGCTGCCATTTGGCCATCGATGAGCGAACTGCTGAGGCGCGACGATTTTCCCAACCCAGCGATCGCCGCCAGTACTTCGAGTGCCGGCGCGTCATTAGAATTGGCTCCAGGCACTCGAAACGCTACGCTCACATACGACTGGTTTATGTCGGCCCGGCCGGCGGAATAACGAAGCTTGTCGGGCGCCGGAGCGGGCAATTCGGGAGTGTCGGCTTTCGCGATCTGTTTTGTTTCGACGGTCGCGTCTGGCGGTTTACGGGCTGCGCTTTGTGCACCCGGAGTTACTTTCGCTGTTGGCGTGGCCCTGGCGGCCGGGACTTCTTCGGCCTTGATCCCGAATGCGCCAAACAGTTTTTGAATCGCGACAAGTGTGTTGGATGTCGAGACATCCCCGGCTACCGAAATGATTAGGTTGTCCGGCCGATAGTGCAATCGATGGAATTCAACAAGCTGATCGCGAGTCATGGAACCAAGGGACTCCGATGTGCGATTCCCAATTGCGAGATTCAGAACTCGCGACAACGAATACGCGGCCGGAGAATCGAGGTCAGTCAAGTTCGGACGTCCCACTTCAGTGGCGCCGAAAGAATTCGCGCCGAATGCACTTGCCCGTTTCTGCTCCTCGATCACGAACGGAATTTCGCGGCGGATAAGAGCCGGGTCGAGTGCCGGGCTCTGAAGCATGTCCGCCAGAATAGCCAGCGCATCATTGATCTTCTCGGACGATGACATCAGGGAGTAGGCCGTTCCGTCATTCAAAGCCTCCGCTTCAATCAGGGCGCCAAGCGCGCGCAGTTCCGCAACCGAGCGGCCGTCGGGACGCAGCACCGACCCTCCCAAAGTAGCCCGCACCAGCAATCGCGAAACGGAAGAGGCGGCGGGGCTATCCAGAGGAGCCGCCTTGAAATAGGCTACAGCAGCCGCAATGGCGGTAGCGTGCTGTTCGCTGATGACTATGGTTATTCCATTGCGCAGGACGAAACGCGAAAGTGTGCCGGCTTGTTCCTGCTTGATAACCGCAGCGCTGGCGGGAATATTTATCACTTCAGGCGGGGCCGCCGTAGCCGGAGATGATGGGGGCGCAACCTTCGGGCGCCCTCTTCCACTTTGGGGAAAAACGGTGTTCGTTAGTACTGCTGATGTGAGGATGATCAAGGAGAAGACTCTGGACGAACGCTTGAAGTATTGCACTAACCGCTCCTCGCTGACTGCTGAGAAGAATCATAGAGTGCGGCAATCAACAGAGTCAACGTTAGTCGATGCACCTAAAGATTACGCGGGCGATGAGGAGCGCGGTTAAAGATCCTTGCCAATTACGGTGTGGTCGACTTTCCACTCATAGGTGGTTACGAGAAGATCGATATTCCTTTGATAGGCGACAATGATTTGAACTCCTTTCTCACTCTTGCCGACGAAATTGATGCCGTTGTCGGGCAGAGTGTACTCGACGCTTATGCGCTTTATGTCCTGATTGATTTTATCGTCTTTCCAACCACGGACAGCGGCGACGCGCGCCAGCTCGTTAACCTCGTGAACAACGCGCTGCTGCTCGATGTAAACCGGCGCGATTTTGATTACTCCGAATGCGACGACGGCTACGATAAAGAGACTCAGTACTGTCTTGATCGATACGGCGCCTCGCTCACCCGGGCGACTATCTCTGCCGATGATGTTGCTCATACAATCTCCTCAATCGGTGCGCGGAAACCAGGCTTTCAGAATTACGCAGTAAAATTTCACTGCCCTGTTTACTTCACGCGAGAGTATCTTTGAGGGCCTGTCGGATGACCTGCGGAGGCACATCGGATCTGATCACAACTTTGCCGATCTGAACCGGAAGCACAAAGGTTGCGCGCCCGGCTTCGACCTTCTTGTCGTGATGCATTGCCGAAATTATATCATCAAGGGCAAGACTT
>Ga0070705_100000200_pt1 | contig 35212 bp, 36 predicted proteins | sample KBSK5253metaG_FD_65455 | JGI IMG/M metagenome (GOLD analysis project Ga0070705, IMG submission 65455) | Corn, switchgrass and miscanthus rhizosphere microbial communities from Kellogg Biological Station, Michigan, USA - KBS K5-25-3 metaG | ecosystem: Host-associated > Plants > Roots >... | reverse complement strand
TGGCCAAGACGGCGCAATGGGTGCGGGATTTCTCAGTCAGCGTCGCGGCGCGCTGAGATCAGCGACGCGACCGTGGAAACTGGCCCACGATCGGGCCAGGGCGTTGACATGGGCAGCACTTACAATCATATGAAATTCAGGACAATGAAATCCGGACGGCTGCGGTGACAAGCTCGGTCAAATCCGCCTCGCGCACCATCGACATCCTGGAGCAGATTGCGCGCCGGGGGCCCGCCACGGCCCGCGAGATCGCCCGCGCCACCCGCATCCCGGAGAGCAGCCTGTCGTACCTGCTGTCCACGCTGGTGGAGCGCGACTGGCTGTGCAGCCTGGGTGACCGCACCTATGCCCTCGGCGCGGCCTTCTCGCGCCTCGCCGCCGGGGCCACACCGTCGCCCGCCGAGCGCCGGCGCGCGCAGTTGAAGCTCGTCGCCCGCACCACCGGCGAGACCTGCTCGCTGTTCATCCGGCGCAGCAACGAGATCGAGGCCATCGACATCGAGCTGTCGAGCCAGCTGCTCCGCTTCACGCCGGAGCGGGGCATGCGCGTGCCGCTGCACGGCTTTGCCGGTGGCAAGGCGCTGCTGGCCCGGATGGCGCCCGCCGATCTCGACGCCTATTTCGCCGCCGGCCCCCGCACCCGCTTCACGCCGTCCACGCTCGTTGACGAGGAGGAGCTGCGGCGGGACATCGTGGCGACGCGGAAGCGCGGCTACGCCATCTCGCGCGAGGAGCACACCCCCGGCATCGTCGGCATGGGCGTGGCCGCCGATGACCAGTACAGCCTCAGTGTCGCGGTCCCCAGCGCCCGCTTCGATACCGCCTTCGAGAAACTGGCCGCCAAGGCCCTGCTGGAGGCCGCCAAGGCGCTCGCAGACTGATCTCCGCGCGGTCTCATCCCCTCGTCCCCAGCTGCAGCTCCCACGTCTCTCCCACCAGGTCCTGCCCGAAACTGCGGTGGGGCTTCGAGTCGATCAGCCGATACCCCGCCGCCTCGTAGATGCGGCGCGCGCTGGTCAGCACACTGTTGGTCCACAGCACGATGCGGGCGTAGCCGGCCGCGCCGGCGAAGACGCGGCACTCCTCGACGAGGCGTGCGCCGATGCCGAGGCCGCGGGCGGCAGGCTCCACGTAGAGCAGGCGCAGCTTGGCGCTGCGCTCGTCCGGGCCTTTGACAAGGAATACGGAGCCCACGACCTGGCCCTCGCGCTCGGCAATCCAGCAGCGCTCGCGCCTGGTGTCGAAGCCCTTGAGGAAGGTGCCCGCGATCTCGGCGACGAAGCCTTCGAAGGTCTCGTCCCAGCCGTACTCCTCGGCGTAGAGCGCGCCGTGGCGGGAGACGACCCAGCCGATGTCGCCGGGCCTGGGCGGCCGGATGATGTAGGGCACGGGCGGCGCGGTGGTTTCGCTCAGCAGCGACTCGATGGCGGTCATGGCCGCGAGCAGCCGATGCCGGCAACCGGCTGGCAGGCCGTCGAGCAGCTTTGCGACCTCGTCGGCCGAGCGCCGGTCGAGAAGCTGGTAGCGCTCGCGTCCGCGGGCCGTGAGCGAGACGATGGTCTGGCGGCCGTCCGTGGGGGACGGCTTGCGCGCGACGAGCTTGAGTTTCTCCAGGCTTGCCAGCAGCCGGCTGATGTGGCCGGGGTCGAGACGAAGCTCGGTCGCGATCTCGCCGGCCGTCCACGCCGGGCGGCGGCCGAGCTCGAAGATGACACGGCCCTGGGAAAGGGTGAGGCCGCTGCCGAGCAGGCTCTCCTCCAGCACGCCGATGCGGCGGGTGTAGAACCGGTTGAAGCGGCGCACGGCCTCGGTGGTCTCGGCGGGCTCTGTCATGACGGCCTCATCCGTAAATGATTGCCATAGTCAAAGAAATAATTGCGATAGTCAAGTATCAGCGATGGCGTTGGAGCTGCGGTGTCAGCCGCGAAGGCCGCAGGGGTCTGACACCGGCGCTGCGACTCCGCTAAGGTGCCCGGCGATGGAATGGTCGGATGAAGGCGTGGTGCTCGGCGTGCGACCGCACGGCGAGACCGCAGCGATCGTGGACCTCTTCACGCGCGCGCACGGTCGGCACTCGGGGCTGGTGCACGGCGGGCGCTCGCGCCGGCTGCGGCCGGTGCTGCAGATCGGCAACCACGTCGACGCCACCTGGAAGGCGCGGCTGGCCGACAACCTCGGGCACTACAACGTCGAGCTGCGCCGAGGCTTCGCTGCCCCGCTGATGGAGGACGCCGCGGCGCTCACCGCCGTCACCTCGATGGCGGCGCTGGCGCGCCTGCTGCCCGAGCGCGACCCGCATCCCAACCTGTTCGAGATCACGTTGTTCGTGCTGGGCTATCTCGGCGACGCGGCCGTCTGGCCGGCGCTGGTGGTGCGCTGGGAGCTGGCCCTGCTCGACGAGCTGGGCTTCGGTCTCGACCTCGCCAGCTGCGCGGCGACCGGGACGATGGCGGGCCTGATCTACGTTTCGCCGAAGTCCGGCCGCGCGGTCTCCGCCGAGGCCGGGGAGGCCTATAAGGACCGGCTGCTGGCCCTGCCGAGATTCCTGCGCGCCGGCGGCGTGGCGGGTGCGGTGACCAAGGAGGACATCGCCGCGGGGTTTGCGCTCACCGGGTACTTCCTGGAGGCGCGCGTCCTCACCCCCCACAACCTGGAGATGCCGGAGGCACGCGGCCGGCTCGTTTCGTACCTGCGCCAGACATAATCCGTGCTAGGTTTACGTGGCCGGGGTCAGATCCCTTACCTCGGCATTGGCGATTTGCCTCGACGCCGGCGGCAAGGGATCTGACCCCGGTCGCCACGGCTTGGGAGCTTCACGGATGGCTTTCGCAACGTCGATCGGCGACTGGCAGCGGCCAGCGCTGGCTGTGGGGGGGCTGGGGCTGGTCTCGGGCCTCCTCTCGGCGACGGTCGGCTTCGATCTGGAGCTGGCGTGGCTCAAGCCGGTGGGGACGGTCTTCTTTCTCGATGCCGGGCCGGTGCCGATCGGGTTCTTCTACGGCGTGGCCATCGCCATCGGCCTCTGGCTGGTGACCGGCAATGCCTGGGCGCTGCCGGTGCTGCCGGTGGTCGTCATGTACGCCTGGAGCGCTGCCATCCAGGTCGGCGTCCGGCTGCAGCGCAATATCGACGACGACCCGCACCTGATAACCGCCAGCCTGGCCGCCGGGGCGGTCGGCGCCGGCATCACCCATGCGGGTTGCGCGATATTCGCGTCGGATCTGCGCCGGCCGGCGCGCGTTGCCCTCACCTGCATCGTGGGCGCGGTGGCGGGCCTTCTCCTGTTCATGGGCCAGCGCAAGTGGGTGGACGACCGGCTCCTGTTCGCGGTCTGGCAGCCCGCCGTTGCGTTCTGCATCGGCGTGGGGCTAGGCGGCTGGCGCAGCCGCGGCGATTGAGTCAAGGTCGCGCCGGCGCGGCGTCGATTTCCCACGAATGCCCGGGCGGCCTATCATCGGCGGCCCCGATGTCCTGGCACGGAGATGAGCGGCCCATGAACCAGCCCGACCGCGGCCTTGAGTTTTTCCTGGAGCGCCTGCTGACGGCCAGCCGCTGGCTGCTCGCGCCGTTCTTTCTCGGTCTGGCACTCGGCATCGTCATCCTGCTCATCAAGTTTGTGCAGGAGTTCTACAAGCTGGCGAAGGAGGCCATGGTCCTCTCCGAGGCGGAGGCGATCCTGGGCATGCTGACCCTGGTCGACCTGGCGCTGACGGGGGCGCTGGTCATGATCGTGATCTTCTCGGGCTACGAGAACTTCGTCTCCAAGATCGACCACACGGCCGACAGGCGCTGGCCCGAGTGGATGGGCGCGATCGACTTCACCGCGCTCAAGATCAAGCTGCTTGGCTCGATCGTGGCGATCTCGGCAATCCAGCTCCTCAAGCAGTTCATGGACATCAAATCCGCCTCCGACCGCGAGCTGTGGTGGTATGCGGGCATCCACATCGTGTTCGTGGCATCGAGCGTGCTGCTGGCCTTGTCGGACCGCCTGAGCGCCGGCCATGTGGAGCCGGAGGGCCGGAAGAAGGCGCCGCCCGCCGACGGATCGGCCAGCTCGCATTGAGCGGCCAGGCCCCGGCATCCGCTGTCGCCCCCCAATCCAAGTCGCAAGGAGGACCCATGCAGGCAACCATCAACGGCTTTCGCATGAATTTCGCAGTGGAGGGGCCGGAGGCGGCCCCGGCCGTGATCCTGCACCATCCGCTCGCCACCGATCTCTCGGTGTGGGACGAGCTGACCGCGGCCTTGCTGCCGCGTTACCGCGTCGTGCGTTTCGATGCGCGCGGGCACGGTGCCAGCGAGGCCACCAAGGCGCCCTACGACTTCGCCACGCTCGGCGCCGATGTCACCGGGTTGATGGATCACCTCAAGGTCGCGCGCGCGCATTACCTCGGTCTCTCCATGGGGGGCATGGTGGGCCAGCACCTGGGGATCGAGCAGCCGCAACGGTTCGCGAGCCTGGTGCTGTGCTCCACCTCGAGCCGCATTCCCGCCGAGGCGCAGCCCTTGTGGGATGAGCGGGTCAAAGTGGCGCGCGAGAAGGGCATGGCCTCGCAGGTGGAGCTGGCGCTGTCGCGCTGGCTGGCCGAGTCGAGTCGGACGGGCAAGCCGGCGCTGGTTGCGCGCATGCGGCGCTACATCGAGGCGACGCCGGTCGAGGGCTACGCCGGCTGGTGTCAGGCGATCCGCGGCCTCAACGTCACCGACCGGCTGAAGGACATCAAGCTGCCGACGCGCGTCATCGTCGGCGCCGAGGACCCGAGCACGCCGCCGGCCGCCGCGCAGGTGATCCACAGGGAGATCGCCGGCTCCGACCTGGTAGAGGTCCCGGGCACCTCCCACCAGTTGCAGGTGGAGGACCCCGCCACGTTCAACAGCCACGTGCGCGAGTTCCTGGACCGGCAGCCGCCAAAGTAGCGAACAGGGAGTAGCGAATAGGGGAGTAGGAGCTGGCTCCTATTCGCTACTCGCCATTCGCTTTTTTCGCTATTCGCTATCGCTTTTTTTGGAGAGGGAGGTGAAGCTTTGCAGCGCGTCCTCGTCCTCGGCGGCTACGGCGCCTTCGGGGGGCTCGCCGCCGAGCGGCTGGCGCGGGTCGCCGGCATCGAGGTGATCGTCGCCGGCCGCAGCGGGGCGAGGGCGGAAAGCTTCGCGGCGAGGCTGGCGGGGCAGGCCAAGGCGCGCATCTCGGCCGCCCGCCTCGATGCGCGCGATATCGGTGCCACCGCACTGCGTGCCATCGGGCCGGAGGTGCTGATCAACGCGACGGGGCCGTTTCAGGAGCAGGACTACAGGGTGGCCCGTGCCTGTATCGGCGCCGGGGTGCACTATCTCGATCTCGCCGACGCGCGGACGTTCGTGACGGGCATCGCCACCCTGGATGCCGATGCAAGGCAAGCCCGCGTTCTGGTGGTCAGCGGGGCCAGCACGGTGCCGGCCATCTCCGGCGCGGTGGTGGATGCCTACGCAGCCCAGTTCGGCCGACCCGATACCGTCGATACAACCATTGCGCCAGCCAACAGCTTCGATCCGGGCCTCGCCACGACCCGCTCGATCCTGGGCACGTTGGGAAGGCCCCTGGGCGGGGCTGGGAAGGCCGCCGGCGGCCGTATTCACGTGTGGCAGGGTCTGCAGCGCCGCGAGCTGCCGGGCCTTGGCGGGCGCTGGCTGAGCCGCTGCGACGTGCCCGATCTGGAGCTGCTCCCGGTCCGCTATCCGGGCCTCGATGACGTAAGGGTTTACGCTGCCTTGGAGGTGGGCGCATTCCATCTCGGTCTGTGGGGGCTCTCATGGCTCGCCCGCGCGGGCCTTCTGCGCCGCCCTGAGCGGCTGGCGGGTCCGCTGCTCGCCGTGAAGCGGCGACTGGCGTTTCTCGGCTCGGACCGCGGCGGCATGACCGTGATCCTGGAAGGTCGCGATGAGGATGGCCGGCCCAGGCGGCTCACCTGGCATCTCGTCGCCGGCAGCGACCACGGCCCCTACATCCCGGCGACACCGGCCGTCATGGTGGCCAGGAAATTGTTGAGCGGGGAGCTCGCAAGACGTGGCGCCATGCCCTGCCTGGGGCTTTTCACGCTGGATGAGCTTGTTGAGGAGATTGCCGACTTGGATATATCGGCCGGCACGGCGTGAGGCGCGCAGGGTTGGGTCTCGCACGGCTTGCGCCGGGCTTGACCCAACCGCACAGGATTACAGCCGCGGACGGCCGCTACCCTTGCCGAACCACACGTAGCCGAAGGTGACGACGGCCGTCAGCACCATGGTGCCGAGGATGTCGGGGCGCAGGATGAAGCTGTACCAGAGATTGAACCCCGTGGCGTAGCTGCCCCGCGCCATCAGGAAGGCGTTGGCAACCACGATCACGAAGAAGACGGCGGCCGTCAGTCCGACGGCTGTAAGGACGTCGACGGCTTTGCGCATTGCTGGCGGCATGTGAACCCCCGGTTCTTGTTCCTCCGCCTCCGGAGCCATGCCGCGGCAGACCCTGCCTGCGCCAGTCCCATACGTGGACCCCGGAGCGGTTTGCGGCCGCAACCTAAGCTGATTCGATGGGCTGTGGTTGGACGTACACGGCGGGCGGGGGAGAAAGCGCGGCGAATGGCGAATGGCCAATAGCGAATGGTCGGCCTCCATTCGCCACTCACCATTCGCCGTTCGCCATTCGCGGCTTCAATACGTCAGCACCGCCTTGATGGCGGTGAGCTCCACCTTGGGGTCGGCGTAGGCCTCGTAGGACTGGCCGGAGAGGCGGTACCAGTAGCGGGCGTTGGCGGCATCGCCTTCGATCTTGTGCAGCACGGCGTGCACCCAGCAGTAGGTGGGGTCGGTCTCGTCCTGCTGCACGATCTCGTGCGCGCCGGCCCAGTCGCCGGCGAGGGCGATGTCGATGGCGCGGACAAGATCCTCGCGGGTGGGCATCCGGCGCGTCCGCTCCCTTGCTGTCACGCGTTGCGGCTGGCGCACAGGTCGGAGAGCAGGAACGTCTCCTCCGCCGCGTCCGCGTCGTCGAGCTCGCCGTAGCGCAGATAGACGTGCCCGCCCGCCGCCAGCGGCGACCGGCACACCACCGGCAGGGCGGCCTGCAGGATTGCCCGCGCATCGGGACCATAGGCGTAGAGCGAGCCCTCCGAGCCGTCCACGGCGATCTCGTTGCCGTCCACCTCGCCGATGCCGCGGGGCTCGATGACCTGCGCCAGCTGCTCCTGCAGGGCGACGAGCGCGTCGAGGTCGTCCAGCCCCATCTCGTCCGCGCGTTCGGCAATATCCTTGAAGTAGAAGATCAGCGCCTGCTGGCCCACGTGTCCCATCCTCTTGCCCGCAGCCCGCATGCCGGGCATTTGCCGCAGCCGTAGCCCCAGGCGTGCCGGGTGGTGCGGTCGGAGGTGTAGCATGTATGGGTGTGCTCGACGATCAGGTTGACGAGCGGCGCGCCGCCCAGCTGCCCGGCCATCTCCCAGGTGCCGGCCTTGTCGATCCACATCAGCGGCGTCTCGATGGAGAAGGGCGTGTCCATGCCAAGCGAGAGCGCCCCGGCCAAGGCCTGGAGCGTGTCGTTGCGGCAGTCGGGGTAGCCCGAGTAGTCGGTCTCGCACATGCCGCCGACCAAGGCGCGGATGCCGCGGCGGTAGGCGAGCGCGGCGGCGTAGGTGAAGAACAGGAGGTTGCGGCCGGGTACGAACGTGTTCGGCAGGCCGGCGGCCGTCATCTCGAAGGCGGCGTCGCGGGTGAGCGCCGTGTCGCTGATCTGGCCGAGGGTGGCGAGATCGAGCACGTGGTCCGGCCCGAGCCGCGCGGCCCACCTGGGATAGTTGGAGGCGAGGGCCTCGCGCACGACGCCGCGCTGGGTCAGCTCCACGGCGTGCCGCTGGCCGTAGCTGAAACCCACCGTCTCGACCCGGCTGTATCGCTCCAGCGCCGAGGCGAGGCAGACCGTGGAGTCCTGCCCGCCGGAGAACAACACAAGGGCCGCCGTCTCGCTCATCGCCTCGCCACGGTTCTGCATCACCTGATCCAGAATGTGGCGACGTGGCCGGCTATGACAAGCGGCCCGTCATTTGGGCAGCACGGCCAGCGCAATCGGCAGGCCCCATCGGCGGAGCCCGAGCACGGGCCTGAGGACCCTCAGCTCGCCGTAGTGGCTGGCCATCTCCCATTGACCGCAGAAGTCCCGCTTGAAGTCCTTGAGCGCGATGGCCTGGCAGGCGATGGGGCCGCCGTCGAGGTTGAGCGCCAGCTTCAACGCCAGCGGCGCCTCGCGCAGGAATGCCGCCAGGCGATCCAGGGAAAAGAAGGCGTCCTTGGTGGTGCCGAGGACGATGTGACCCGCCTCGTCCTGGGCGACGAAGCTGCGGTTCGCCAGCCAGCGCGCGTCGCCCTTGGACCGGCTCCGGCCGTCGGCGCCGATCAATAAGGGATAGGAGACAAGGCCGTGATCGGCGTCCCGAAGCGCCTGGCGCCACTGCAGCTGGGCGAGATCGCGAATCCCGACAAAGGTGGCCGATGCCACGAATGCGCCGTGCGTGGCCTCGTACTCGGTCGGCCCGGAAAGGACGCGGTCGCTGATGAGCGGCGTGGCCGGCGTCCCGTAGCGCGTGAAGTAGCTGCCGTTGATGACGAGGACGGCCCCGAGCTCCCTCATCCAGTCGAGCGAGTCGCGGTCGCCGCTCGGCCGGTTCCGGACCTGGAACCTGTAATGCGCCGGGTCGATGCGGGCGAGCAGGATGCGGTCGACCTCGGCGCCGGCTGCGACGACCGGCATCTCGCCGACCTCGAAGCCCTGATCGAGACGCTGCCACGAGAACGGGCCGGCCTTGGCCTCCGGAGGATGCGGCTGCAGCGCGAGTCGGATGGATGGCGAGAGCCGCTCGTCGTCGGCTTTGGTCGCGCCCCAGATCAAGAGGTCGCGGCGCGCGATGGCGCTCAGCCCATAGCTGCCTGAATAGGCGACCACGCCGGCGAGCAGCAGACACGCCGTCGCCAGACTGGCGGCAATGAGCAATCTCAGAGGACGTTTCATGGGTCTCCCTCGGGCCTTCCTTAGGCCTCCCTTGGAATGGCGTGGACGTGCAAGTCTGCCCATGCTGCCCTTGAGGCCTGCCCAGGACTTCCGTGACGTTCGCCAAACTGGCGCACAAGTCCGCCTCCTGCCGACTTGCGGCGGTCGCCGGGGTACGGATATGTGAAGGCCAGTACGGGCTTTGACGATGGACCAGCGATGCGCCGAAGCGCCGACCGCCACGGGGGCAATGGAGAGGGCCGAACGCCGGCAGCCATCGTGCTGGAGGAGCTGGCGCGCCGCCGCCTGTCCAGGCAGCAGCTCGCGCAGCAGGCGCGAATCAGCCTCTCGACCCTGGAGAAGGCCTTATCGGGTCGCCGGCCGTTCACGCTGGCGACCATGGTGCGCCTCGAGCAGGCTCTGGGCGTCTCGCTGCGCGGGGAGGCCGACCCAGCGCCGACGCCGGAGCCTGCGGGCTCGCCCGAGCTGGCTCCGGACGAGGTCGGCAGCTACGCGCGCGCGGCCGTGACCTGGATCGAAGGAGCCTATCTGACGATTCGGCCGTCGTTCGGCGACAAGGCCGCGATCTTCGCCTACCGCACCGAGATCTTCTGGGACGCCGACCGCTCAAGCCTGGCGTTCCGGGAGTCGGAGCGCCTCGACGCGGCCTTCTCGCAGCAGGGCGTCGTCTCCGTGCCGAGCTTCTCGGGCCACATCTATCTCGTGACCAACGAGCATGGGCAGTACCGGCTCATTGTCGTGGGACGGCCGAGCATCAACAAGGAGATGCACGGTATCCTGACGACGCTGCAGGTCGGGCGGGGGGCCCACCTCATTCCGGTATCCACGCCGATTGCGCTGGTGCCGTTGAAGGCGCTGGCTCAAGCCCACTTCGGGCGCATTCATACGGGTCACAGTATGTACGCGCAGTATCGCGCGCTGCTGAAGCGTACGCTTGAGGAGCCCTTCGCGGTGCTCCTGGAGCCGTAAGGCGCAAGCGTGCGGTGCGCGACTTCGCTGAGCCGATGCCGCCACAATCGCCAAAGCGACCCGCGGCGGCAAGGTGCTTGCCGCCGCGCTCGATGCTGGGAGTGAGGCGAGGCGCCCGCTATAGCGGCGTGCCGGCGTACTGGGTGGCGAAGCAGGCCTTGGCGCCGACGCCGAGCTGGGAGCAGATGCGCTCCGCGTCGGCCTTGGTGGGCAGGGGACCGGCCAGCAGGCGGTAGACGCCGCCCTCCCCGCGCGGGGCGACGACCCGCGGCTTGAGGGTGCCGAGCGTGCCGCCGTGGCGCCCCGACAGCAGCTCCCAGCTCTGGCGCACGGACTGCAGCGACGGCCCCGCCGCCAGCTGCACCGCCATCTCCGGCCCGCTGGCGCGCGTCACCACCGGCTCGCCGAACACGATCTCCGCCTTGGGCGGGATGCTGCCCGTCTCGATGGGCGGCGACGGCGGGGGCGGGATGTTGACGGCCACCGGCTCCTCGGGGGCTTTGAACGGAGGCTCGGCGGTGGGTCGCGGCCCGCCGGTGGGGAGCAGGGAGATGCCGGGCACCTTGGCGGTCGGTGCCGCCGGGGGCTGCTCCGGCTGGCCGTCGATGGTGGAGACGCGCTCCTCCAAGGCGTTCAGCCGGGTCTGCGCGACCTTCTCGTTGACGACGCGCTCGCCCACGGCCTCCTGCAGCTGCGACACGTCCTTGCGGATCTCGCTCAGGCTGCCCTGCATCTCGGTGAGGGCCTTGACCTCGGTGGTCTTGACCTGCCGCACCTTCACCTCGGACATGTCCGTGGGCGTGTCCTTCGCGGGCTTGACGGTCGCCTGTGGTGCGGGGGCCGCAGCGTTGGGCGGGAAGCTCAGCACGGCGAGGTAGACCAGTGCGCCGGACGCCAGCAGGGCCCAGGTGGACAGGTAGAGCTTGATGTAGCGCCGTGAGCGAGTGGGTTGATCGATATGCGCCGCCATGACCGAACGCGTCCTCGTTCTCGTTATGGGTCTGAACCGAGCTTTGCGCGGACGCGCGACGAGAACCGCAATCGAATCGAGCGAAAGGTCTCAAACCGGGGGAGTCGGGTCAACGTGGCAGCCGCGGGGCCGGGCCAAGCCTTGTGGACCTGTGCCCTCAAAGTCATAGGTGTGGCAGTTCGATGAAGCCGCGGATCGCGGGCGGCGGCGCCGGTAAAGGGGTCTGGAGCCTTGCGAGAAGGGTCGGACCCCTCGCATCCGGCGTCTCGAAGAGACTCTGGCGTCATCAGCGAGGGGTCTGACCCGGGTCTGACCCCGCAACTCCTGCATGCTCGGGCCGCATTGGGCTCCCCCGAGGGATTGGGGTAAGCTGACATGCACGGGGAAGTCGCCGCTGCAACCCGCCGCAACCGCAACAGACCTCAAGACCGAAACACGAAGCGATCCCGTATGGCCGAAAGTCCGCTCCTGGTTGTTGCTCTTGCCGCCGGCAAGGGCGTGCGCATGTGCTCCTCCCTGCCCAAGGCGATGCACCCCATCGGCGGGCGCTCGATGCTGGCCCACGTGCTGGCTGGCGCCGCCGCGGCGGGAGCCGCGCGAACCGCCGTGGTGGTCGGCCCCGACATGGAGCCGGTGCGGGCCGAGGCGGTGCGGGTGGCGCCGGGGAGCGAGATCTTCGAGCAGGCCGAGCAGCGCGGCACGGCGCACGCGGTGCTGGCGGCGCGGGCGGCGCTGGAGCGCCACATCGGCACGGTCCTCGTCTTGTTCGCCGATTCGCCACTCGTTGAGCCGGCAACCCTGCGGCGCATGATCGGCGCGCTCGACGCCGGTGCCCACATCGCCGTCCTCGGTTTCGAGCCCGCCGACCCCGACGGCTACGGGCGGCTGATCGTCGATGAGCTGGGCCGTGTGGTTGCCATCCGCGAGGACCAGGATGCCTCGGAGACCGAGCGTCGCTTGAGGCTGTGCAACGCCGGCGCCATGGCCTTCCGGGTGCCTGGCCTGCTCGATCTTCTCGGTCGCATCGGCAACGCCAATGCCAGGGGCGAGCACTACCTTACCGACGCGCCTGCACTGGCCGCGGCCGGAGGGTTCGTGGCCGTCCCCGTGATCTGCTCCGCGGAGGAGGCCCTGGGCGTCAACTCCCGGGCGCAGCTGGCGGCGGCGGAGGCGGTGTTCCAGCGGCGCGCCCGCGCCCGCGCCATGGAGGGCGGCGCCACCCTGATCGCGCCGGAGACGGTGTGGTTCAGCCACGATACGACGCTGGGGCGCGATGTTCTGATCGAGCCCAACGTGTTCTTCGGCCCCGGTGTCGCGATCGAGGACGGCGCACACATCATGGCCAACTGCCACATGGTGGGGGCGCGCATCCGGTCCGGCGCGCGCGTCGGGCCGTTCGCGCGGCTGCGCCCAGGGGCCGATATTGGCCCTGCGGTGCACATCGGCAATTTCGTGGAGGTGAAGAACGCGCGCCTGGAGGCGGGCGCCAAGGCGAATCACCTCGCCTACATCGGCGACGGCCGAGTCGGCGCGGGGGCCAACGTCGGTGCGGGTACGATCTTCTGCAACTACGACGGTGTGGAAAAGCACTTCACCGATGTGGGGGCCGGCGCCTTCGTCGGCTCCAACTCCTCGCTGGTGGCGCCCGTGAAGATCGGCGACGGCGCCTATATCGGCTCGGGCAGCGTCATCACCCGCGATGTGGAGGCCGACGCACTGGCGCTGGAGCGATCGGCCCAGGACGTGCGCCCCGGCTGGGCCGCCAGGTTCCGGCGCCGCAAGCAGAGGCCGCGGAAGGGTCCGTGAGACGCCGTGTCAGGGGCGTGAGGCGTTGCGACGCGCGGCGGTTACGGAAAAACCACGAAATTGACTGTGAATTGCCGCAAACGCGAGCTTGGGCGATAGATGTCGTGGTGTCTGTCGCGGTGGCAGACCCTCCGGGTCTGACACCGTAGCTGCAACCCGACGATATGCGCGGTCGGCGACAACCGGCCGGTCTCGAAAAACGGTCTCGAAAAAATGGTGTCAGACCCAGAGGGTCTGACACCTCTTACAGGAATCTCTCACTCGATGTGTGGAATCGTCGGCATACTTGGCAAGCAGGCCGTTGCGGCCGATCTGGTGGACGCCCTGCGCCGCCTCGAATATCGCGGCTACGATTCGGCCGGGGTCGCTACGGTGGAGGATGGCCGCCTCGACCGGCGCCGCGCCGAGGGCAAGCTGAGAAACCTGGAGCTCAGGCTCTCCAGCAACCCGCTGCAGGGCCGCACCGGGCTCGGCCACACGCGGTGGGCCACGCACGGCCGGCCGGTGGAGCACAACGCCCACCCGCACATGAACGACCGCGTGGCCGTGGTCCACAACGGCATCATCGAGAACTTCCAGGAGTTGAGGGAGGAGCTCTCCGCCAAGGGCCACAAGTTCCAGACCGAGACCGACACGGAGACGGCGCTGCTCCTCGTGAGCGACTATCTGGACCAGGGTCTGACCCCGGTGGACGCCGCAGGCCGGGCGCTGCAGAGGCTGCGCGGCGCCTTCGCCCTCGGCATCATCTTCGCCGGCGAGGACAACATGATGATCGGCGCCCGCAACGGTCCGCCGCTCGCCATCGGTCACGGCAACGGCGAGATGTACCTGGGGTCGGACGCCATCGCGCTGGCGCCGTTCACCGACACCATCACCTATCTGGATGACGGCGACTGGGCGGTGCTGACGCGCGAGGGCGCCCGGATTTTCAACGTCGAGGGCGCTAACGTGACGCGCCCGGCGGTGAGATCGGTGGCCAGCTCCCTGCTCGTGGACAAGGGCAACTTCCGCCATTTCATGGCCAAGGAGATCCACGAGCAGCCGGAGGTGATCGGCCATACGCTCGCCAACTACGTGGATTTCGCCAACGGCACTGTCACCCTGCCGGACCTGGGCGTCGACCCCGCGAAGCTGGAGCGCGTCGCCATCTCGGCCTGCGGCACGGCCTATTTCGCCGGCCTCGTCGGCAAGTACTGGCTGGAGCGCTATGCGCGGCTGCCGGTGGAGATCGATGTCGCCTCCGAGTTCCGCTACCGCGAGCCGCCGCTGGCGAAGGGTGGGCTCGCCCTGTTCGTCTCCCAGTCCGGCGAGACAGCCGACACGCTTGCGACGCTGCGCTACTGCAAGTCGCAAGGCCAGCGCACCGCGGCCATCGTCAACGTGCGCACCTCCACCATCGCCCGCGAGGCCGACGCGGTGCTGCCGACGCTGGCCGGGCCGGAGATCGGCGTGGCCTCGACCAAGGCGTTCACGTCGCAGCTTGCCGTGCTGGCCTGCCTTGCCATCGGCCTTGGCCGCGCGCGCGGCACCATTGCCGCGGCCCAGGAGGCCGAGCTGATCAAGGCGCTCGGCGAGGTGCCCCGCCACATCGCCTCGGTGCTGCGCGGGGAGGCCCGCTATGAAGCGCTGGCCCACCACTTGGCGAAGTCGCAGGATGTGCTCTACCTGGGCCGTGGCGCCACTTATCCGGTGGCGCTGGAGGGGGCGCTGAAGCTCAAGGAGATCTCCTACATCCACGCCGAGGGCTACGCCGCCGGCGAGCTGAAGCACGGCCCCATCGCCCTCATCGACGAGAAGGTGCCCGTGATCGTGGTGGCGCCCGAGGACGACCTGTTCGAGAAGACCGTCTCCAACCTGCAGGAGGTGGCGGCGCGCGGCGGCCGCATCATCCTGCTGTCCAGCGCCGACCCGGCGCGGGCGGGCTGCCCGCTTGACGCCCACCTGCAGGTGCCCCGGGTGCCGCCGGCGCATCCCTTCACCAATCCGCTGCTCTACGCCGTTCCGGTGCAGCTCATCGCCTATCATACGGCGGTCTTCATGGGGACCGACGTGGACCAGCCACGCAACCTGGCCAAGTCGGTAACTGTGGAGTAGGGCGGGCAAGACCCCCAGGAGATCGTACGGGACGCCAAGCGGCGAATTGCCGGACACCACGGAATTGTCGTAGTTTTCCCGTTACAAGGGGGCTCGCGGAACGCGGCCTCAACGGGGTTCAGGCAACATGGCGCGCGAGTGGCGGAGGGCGGTGTTTGCGGCGCTGGCCGCGGCCATGCTCGGCGGCGTCTGCGTGCTGACGGCCCAATTCGGCGCGCGCGCTTATGCGGCTGCCGAGGAGGCCGAGGAGGAGCAGGATCAGGCGCAGTCTCCGGCGCAGTCTCCGGCCGCCGAAGCCCAGCCCAAGGGCGGGAAGAAACGGCAGGACCCGGCAGAGGCCCAGCGCGCCATCGAGGCGGCGCTAAAGCAGGTGCAGGCGGGCCGGGCCGATCAGGCCGTGCAGGCCATGACAGCCACGCTGTCGGCCGGCAACCTGCCCCCAGCACTCATGGCCAAGGCACTCTACGTGCGCGGTCTCGCTTACCGCCGGCAGGGTCGGTCGGCGCAGGCCATCTCCGATCTCAACAGCGCCCTGTGGCTGAAAGGCGGGCTCGGCGGCGAGGACCGGGTGGAGGCCACCAACGAGCGGTCGGCGGCCTACGCCGCTGCGGGGCTCGGCGGGCGCGAGCCGGAAAGCGCTCCTGGCAGCGCTCCGGCCCCCAAGACGGGCGCCAACTGGCTCAGCGGCCTGTTTGGCACGTCTGCCCCGGCCGCCGAGCCGCCGGCGCCCGCACGCCAGCCGACACCTCCGGCTCCGCCGCCAAGAGCCGAGCCCGCCGCGCCGCCGCGGGCGGCTGCGGCGAGCGGATGGTCGAGCAGGACCGACGTGCAGACCGATAGGGCGGCGATTGCCTCCGTGGAGCCGCCTCCGCGTGCGGCACCTGCAGCCCGGCCGTCCAAGGCCACGCCGTCCAAGGCCACGCCGGCGTCGGCCGGGCCCCCTCCCGCCGCCAGGATCGAGGGCCGATACCTCGTGCAGCTCGGTTCCATGCGGACCGAGGCGGAAGCGCGGGCGCTGGCCGCCAAGGCCAAGCGTGAGCCCGCTCTGGCGAGCCGTCAGGCGGCCATCGACCATGCGGTGCTGGGCAACATGGGCGCCTTCTACAGGGTTCGCTTCGGCCCGTTCGCGAACGTACACGAGACCGAGGCGGTGTGTGCCAAGCTGCAGGGCAGCGGCTTCGATTGCCTGCCCGTCGGTCCGTAGCACGGCGGGGTTGCATAATCTTCGACCAGGCGCGGCGGCAACGCAATTGCGCGCACCGCCTTTCCGGGGGCTTCCAGGCTCGGGTTGCGGACGCGGCGTTCCCGGTCTTTAAACCCGATCTCTGAAACCTGACTTGCAGGGCTTGCCGCGCGTGTGCCAATGACAGGTCGCATTGGGCTCGCGCGTCCGGGCGCAGAGACTCTGTTCCAGCGGGGACCGAAGCAAGACCATGCACGATGAGCCACGCACCCCGCTGCCGGGCCCGAGGCCGGACCCTAAGAGGGAGACCGCCAAGGTCGCCAGCGACGACGACGCCAGCCTCAAGGCCGGCCTCGCCAAGCTGGCGCTTGAGGAGGCCCCCGGCAGCACCCCGCGCACCGGTGCTCGCCTGCGCAACTACTTCCTCACCGGCCTCGTCGTGGTTGGCCCGGTCGGTATCACGCTCTACATCGCCTGGAACTTCATCGCCCTGGTGGACGGCTGGGTGAAGCCGTACGTCCCCAGCATCTACAACCCTGACAGCTACATGCCGTTTCCGGTGCCGGGCGTCGGGCTGGTGTTTGCGGTCCTGCTCCTCACCATCATCGGCGCGCTGGCGGCCAACCTGCTCGGGCGCTCGCTGATCAGCGCCGGCGAGCTGATGCTGGGGCGCACCCCTATCGTGCGCAACGTCTACCAGGGGCTCAAGCAGATTTTCGAGTCGGTGGTCTCCGCCTCCTCGCCGCAGCAGGCCTTCCAGAAGGTGGCGGTGATGGAGTTCCCATCGAAGGGCATCTGGTCGATCGTGTTCGTCACCGGCGAGGCGGCGCGCGAGGTCAGCAAGGAGATCCCCGGGCAGGACCTCGTCAGCGTGTTCATGCCGACGGGCATGCTGCCGCCCTCGGGGTTCGTGTGCTTCGTGCCACGCAAGAACGTGGTGCCGATCCATATGAGCGTGGAGGACGCTGCCAAGATCATCATCTCGGCCGGCATGGTGAACCCGGAGACCCAGGCCAAGCTGCGCGACATCGCCGCCAAGGCGCGGAACGGCACGACCGGCCAGCCCTCCACGGTGGTGCCGGTCCCGCCGGCTCCGGCGCAGGCACCGCCGCCTGCGGCGTGAAGGATTTGCGCTCAGTACGGATCGCTCTCCTCCAGCACCTCCTGGCCCATCAGCACGCATTGCCCGCCGATGCGGGTGTACGTTCTACCGCAACCCCGCCAGCGCCTGATCGAACCCTGCCAGCGAGATGGGTATTCCCACGCCCACCTCCTGCGTGCGGTAGATGATGAACACCATCGTCTTGCCCGCCTTCAGTTTGGCGGTGAGCGGCGCGTCCAGCAGCAGCTGGGCCTGGCAGCCGACGGCCAGGCAGCGGTCGAAGGGGACGTGGCCTTCGTGCTTGGCGTCGATCTGGATGCCGAGCGCCTTGCCCAGGAAGACCCCCAGGGGAGCGACTACGCGCATCGTCACCTTGCCGTCGGCGTGCTTCTGGACGATGGCGGTGAGGCCGACGTTCTGGTTGTCCTCGGCGGTCACGCTCTGGACGGCGCCGCAGATCTCGTTCCTCGCACCGGGAGGGGGCGGGCGGCACACCACCTGCCAGTCGCCGTGCTGCGCCTTGACGGTGCCGCCCTCCAGGATCTGAGCCTGCGCCGGCGAGACGGTCGGCAACCCCGGGGGCAGCGGCAGGACAAGCGCGAGCAGCAGCGCCGCCAGCAGCGGGGCGCCTGCGGAGCGGCAACGGCCGGGCAATCCGGACAACTGCGACAGCAACGAAACCAAGCTCTCTCTCCTGCAGGGAAGCGAAGCCCGCTCTACTCGCATTCTGCCCGTGCCGGTGCAACATAAGCTGACAGCGGCGCGTTTTTCGTAGCTCTCTTTTCGTGGGCCTCTACGGCCGGTTGATGGCCCAGCCGCGGTGAGAGCCGCACCTAGGATCTGGGGCGAGGGTCGAAACCGCGGCCCAGCCATCGCCGACCGGGGCGCCGTCTCGCCAATCAATTCGGCCAAATTGCGGGCAGCGGCAACTGGTCCCGAGCGGCCCCGCTATCGGCCGTGCGACACCGCTGCAAATGGGCGACAGCTATGCCAGCTTCACGCGTGGATATGCCGCAGCGCCGCGCCCTTGAGCGGCTTGGGGGGTTGGGGTTTGGTGGCGCCGTCGAGCGGATCTCGCGTCCAAGTTGGCTCGCGCCGGCGGACGGGAAGGGCAATTGGCCGCCTGGAATCCTCGGGGCCCGCGGGGCATAGACGAGGACGAGACGAGGATGGCGTTTTGAGGCAGACCCCTCACGCGGACCCCCTGAGCGCCGGAATGACCGCCAAGCAACGAGAAGCACGCGCAATGTTGGGAACCAATCGCAGCACAGCCGGCAGGTCGTGGGTGCTCGCCGGCCTCGCCACCGCCCTGCTCGCGGCGCCGGCGGCGGCCGGCTCCGGCCAGCCCTCCCCCGGCCAGATCGGCTTCCAGGAGGCGGTGACGCCGATTGCCGAGCAGATCCACCAGCTCCACGACTACGTGAACGTCATCATCTTCACGATCGTGGCTTTCGTTCTGGCCCTCATGCTGTGGGTCATGTGGCGCTTCAGCGAGAAGCGCAATCCGGCGCCGTCGCAGACCACCCACAATACGGCGGTGGAGGTGCTGTGGACGGTGATCCCGGTGCTGATCCTGATCGCCATCGCTATCCCGTCGTTCCGGCTGCTGTACGCCCAGTACACCTTTCCGCCGCCGGACCTTACCATCAAGGCCATCGGCCACACCTGGAACTGGACGCACGAGTTTCCCGACCAGAAGTTCAGCGTCGATTCGGTGATCCTGCAGGACGACGAGCGCGAGGCGGCCATCAAGGCCGGCATGCCCGCCGAGCAGATGCCGCGCAACCTCGCCGTCAGCAACGAGGTGCTGGTGCCGGTCGACAAGGTGGTGCACGTGCTGATCACCTCCACCGACGTGATCCACGCCTGGCGGGTGCCCTCGTTCGGGACCATGGCGGACGCGGTGCCGGGCCGCATCACGGCCACGTGGTTCAAGGCGACCAAGGAGGGCATCTACTTCGGCCAGTGCTCGGAGCTGTGCGGCAAGGACCACGCCTTCATGCCGATCGCCTTCCGGGTGGTGAAGGACGATGTCTTCAACGAGTGGGCCGAGGCGACCAAGGCGCGCAACCGCCGCAAGGTCAAGGAGATCATCCTGCGGGTGGCGAAGGAGCAGGCCGGTCGCGACAAGATGGCCGCGCGATAGCACCGGCATGAGCAGGGCGGCGCCGCCGGCGGGCGGGCGGGCGCTCCAGACGACGCCAGGGCGGGCAACGCCCGGGGCGAACAAACGCTAGGGCGAAGACGAAGGTAAGCGACGATGGCCAGCAACGCGCACGCCGAGGGCGCTCACGCCCCTGATCATACGCATGGGCACACGCCCTATGGGCCCTTGCGGTGGCTCAACTCCACCAACCACAAAGACATCGGCACGATGTATCTGCTGTTCGCCATCGTGGCGGGCCTGATCGGCGGGTTCCTGTCGGTGGTGATGCGCATGGAGCTGCAGGAGCCGGGCCTGCAGTATTTCGCCAACGGCCACGTGTTCAACACGTTCGTCGCCGGCCACGGCCTCATCATGGTGTTCTTCATGGTGATGCCGGCCATGATCGGCGGGTTCGGCAACTGGTTCGTGCCGCTGATGATCGGCGCGCCGGACATGGCCTTCCCGCGCATGAACAACATCTCGTTCTGGCTGCTGCCGGCCTCGTTCGCGCTGCTCCTCACGTCCATGTTCGTCGAGGGGCCTCCGGGCATGGACGGCGTCGGCGCCGGCTGGACCATCTATCCGCCGCTCTTCACCCAGGGACATCCCGGCCCGGCGCCGGACTTCGCCATCCTGGCACTGCACCTGGCCGGCGCGTCCTCGATCCTCGGCGCCATCAACTTCATCACCACCATCTTCAACATGCGCGCGCCGGGCATGACGCTGCACAAGATGCCCCTGTTCGTGTGGAGCGTGCTGGTGACGGCCTTCCTGCTTTTGCTGTCGCTGCCGGTGCTGGCCGGCGCCATCACCATGCTGCTCACCGACCGCAACTTCGGCACCACCTTCTTCAATCCGGCCGGCGGCGGCGACCCGGTCCTCTACCAGCACCTGTTCTGGTTCTTCGGCCATCCCGAGGTCTACATTCTGATCCTGCCCGGCTTCGGCATGATCAGCCAGGTCGTCTCGACCTTCTCGAAGAAGCCCGTGTTCGGCTACCTCGGCATGGCCTACGCCATGGTCGCCATCGGCGTCGTCGGCTTCATCGTGTGGGCGCATCACATGTACACGTCGGGCATGGGGGTGGACGTGCAGGCCTACTTCGTGTTCGCCACCATGGTGATCGCGGTGCCGACGGGGGTGAAGATCTTCTCCTGGATCGCCACCATGTGGGGCGGCTCGATCCAGTACCGCGTGCCGATGCTGTGGGCGCTCGGCTTCATCTTCCTGTTCACGGTGGGCGGTGTGACCGGGGTCATGCTGGCCAACGCCGGCGTCGACCGCTCGCTGCACGACACCTACTACGTGGTCGCCCACTTCCACTACGTGCTGTCGCTGGGCGCGGTCTTCTCCATCTTCGCCGGCTGGTACTATTGGTTCCCGAAGATGTCGGGCTACATGTACAACGAGGCGCTCGGCAAGCTGCACTTCTGGCTCACCTTCATCGGCGCCAACGTGCTGTTCTTCCCGCAGCACTTCCTGGGGCTGGCGGGCATGCCGCGGCGCATCGTGGACTACCCGGACGCCTTCGCGTTCTGGAACCATGTGTCCTCGGTCGGCTCCTACATCACCGCCACGGCCACCATCATTTTCGTGCTCAGCATGCTCTACGCCTACTTCATCGCCCGCGTACGGGCGGCAAACAATCCGTGGGGCCCCGGTGCCACCACGCTGGAGTGGACCCTGTCCTCGCCGCCGGCCTTCCACTCCTACGACAAGCTGCCGAAGTTCGAGGAGGCGGCGCACCACTAGGCGGGAGCCGGGTGTACCGCCGCAAGGATGGGCATGGACGGTCATGGCTGAGCTGGGAGCGCGGACCGAGAGCCTCGAGCGGGCGCTCGACTCTGGCCGGCTCGCCGGCGGCAGCGTCGGCGACTTCATCGCCCTGATGAAGCCGCGCGTGATGGCCCTGGTGGTATTCACCGCCCTCGTCGGAATGGTGATCGCGCCGCCCGGGCAGCACCCCGCGCTCGCCGTCATCGCGCTGATCTGCATCGCCGCCGGGGCGGGCGCCTCGGGTGCCCTCAACATGTGGTACGACGCCGACATCGACGCCCTGATGCAGCGTACCGCCGCCCGGCCGATTCCGCGCGGTCATGTGACCCCCGACGAGGCCCTCGCCTTCGGCGTGGTGCTGGCCGCCGGCTCCGTCTTTGTCCTCGGCGTGCTGGTGAACTGGACGGCGGGGGCGCTGCTCGCCCTCACCATCGGCTTCTATCTGTTCGTCTACACCATGTGGCTGAAACGCCGGACGCCGCAGAACATCGTCATCGGCGGTGCCGCCGGGTCCTTCCCGCCCATGATCGGCTGGGCCGCCATGACCGGCTCGGTGAGCATCGAGGGGCTGGTTCTGTTCCTCATGATCTTCCTGTGGACGCCCCCGCACTTCTGGGCCCTCGCCCTCTACCGTGCCCGCGACTACGAGCGCGCCCGCGTGCCGATGCTGCCCGTAGTGGCGGGCCCCGACGAGACCCGCAAGCAGATCGTGATCTACGCCGCGCTGCTGGTGCCGCTGGCGCTGGCGCCGTCGTTCATGGGGCTGGGCGGGCCGTTCTATACGCTGTCCGCCATCGTTCTCGGCGCCATCTTCCTGGCGCTGTCGCTCAACGTTTACCGTGTCCGCGAGGGCCGCGCCGCTGACCGGGCCGCCAGGCAGCTGTTCGCGTTCTCCATCCTCTATCTTTTCGGCCTGTTTGCCGCGCTTCTCGCCGAGCGGAGCCTTGCGCTATGGTCCGCTTGAGCAACCAGGAGGCGCCCCGTGCAGGACCGCCAGCAGCAGGAATGGCAGCGCCGCCGCCGCTCGCGCTCGATTGCCATCGCGCTCGCCCTGCTGGCGCTGGTGGCGATCTTCTACGTGGCCACCATCGTCTGGCTCGGCGGCAACGTGGCGCTGCGGCGCCCGTGAAAGCGCGAATGGCCAATGGCCGATGGCGAATGGAGGGCGCACCGCTCGCCATTCACCATTCGCCATTCGCCCCTTCCGGATCGACACCATGACCGGCACGCCCGACGCCCCACTGCAGCGACGCCACCGCGCTCTCGCCGCGTGGTGTTTCCTGCTGGTCATTGCCATGGTGGGGGCGGCCTATGCCGCGGTGCCGCTCTACCGCATGTTCTGCGAGGCCACGGGCTTCGACGGCACGCCGCGCCGGGCGCAGCGGGCGCCGGACCAGACGATCGACAAGACCGTGACGGTGCGCTTCGACGGCAACGTGTCGCCGGACCTGCCGTGGCAGTTCGGGCCGGTTCAGACCACCATGACCGTCAAGCTCGGCGAGAACGTCATGGCGTACTACCGGGCCACCAACACCTCCGACCGGCCCATCAAGGCCACGGCGGCCTACAACATCTACCCCGAGATCGCGGCCTCCTACTTCAACAAGATCGATTGCTTCTGCTTCACCGAGCAGGTGCTGGAGCCCGGCCAATCGGCCGAGCTGCCGGTGAACTTCTTCGTCGACCCGGTGATGGTGCGCGACAAGGACGCGCGCGCCATCACCCACATCGCGGTATCGTATACCTTCTATCCCGTGGCGACGCCCGGCGGCGTGGCCCAGAAACCGGCGGGCAAGTCGGGCTGAATCGACTGCGCGGAAGCGAGCGCCAAGGAATACCCAAGGAACACCTGCGAGTACCGGACGAGGACATACGATGGCCGAAGCGCACGCCGAGAAGCACCACGACTATCACCTCGTGAATCCGAGTCCCTGGCCGGTGTTCGGTGCGATCTGCGCCTTCCTCACCGCGGTGGGCGGCATCGTCTGGATGCGCTCCATGGGCGGCGGGGAGGGCCTGTTCGGCCTGCGCGGGCCGGGGCTGTTCGCCGTCGGCTTCCTCGGCATCCTGTTCACCATGCTCATGTGGTGGCGCGACGTGATCAAGGAGGCGCACGGCGGCGACCACACCCCCGTCGTCCAGCTTCACCTGCGCTACGGCATGATCCTGTTCATCGCTTCCGAGGTGATGTTCTTCGTCGCCTGGTTCTGGGCCTACTTCGACGCCTCGCTGTTCCCCGCGGGCATCCATCCGCTGGAGATCACCACGCCGGACGGCGCCACCGAGGCCACCAAGCAGATGATCGGAATGGTGGAGCGCAACGCCCTCACCGGCGGCCACTGGCCGCCCAAGCCGAGCGCCAACTTCCACGGCACCTTCGACCCGTGGGGCCTGCCGCTGGTCAACACGCTGATCCTGCTCACCTCCGGCACCACGGTGACGTGGGCGCACCACGCGCTCCTGCAGGGCGACCGCCGGGGCCTCAAGTGGGGCCTCCTGATCACCATCGTGCTGGGCGTCCTGTTCACCGCCTGCCAGGCCTACGAGTACGTGCACGCCGGCTTCAAGTATGCCGGCCACATCTACGGGGCCACCTTCTTCATGGCCACCGGCTTCCACGGCGCCCACGTGATCATCGGCACGCTGTTCCTGACCGTGTGCTTCTTCCGGGCGCTGGCCGGCCACTTCACCCCGAAGCAGCACTTCGGATTCGAGGCCGCGGCCTGGTACTGGCACTTCGTCGACGTGGTCTGGCTGTTCCTGTTCGCCTGCATCTACGTGATCGGTGCCGGCACGCCGCTGGCGCACTGATACCAGCGAGCCAAAACTTTCACCCGTCATCCCGGAAGCCGAGCGCAGCGAGGCTATCCGGGACCTCTATCAACGAGTCGAACTCACGAGATCCCGGATCGGATCGCTGCTCGCGCAAGCGCTCGCATCGCCCATAGGAATCCTTGGCCGGGATGACGGGTGTCTGACACCCGCCTCACCAGCGCAGCTCGGTCATCGCAGCGATGGCCGGCGGTGCGGCGGCGGGTGCGAACAGAGCGGCGAGCCTGTCCGGGTCGATCGCGCCGTCGATCAGCACTTCGCCGTTGTGGATGCCCGAGGCGATGAACACGGCGTCCACGCCCATGCCCTGCGCCGCTGCGAGATCGGTACGCAGCGCGTCGCCGATCGACAGGATACGTCGCCGCGGAGGCTCGGCGCCACGCAAGTCCGCGGCGCATCGGAGCGCGGCGGCGTAGGCGGAGGGGTGCGGCTTGCCGGCCCAGAACACGGCCCCGCCGTGGCGTTCGTACTCGGCAGCGATGCTGCCCGCGCACAGGAAGCGACGCTCGCCCACGTCCACCACCAGGTCAGGGTTGGCGCAGACGAAGGGCAGCGCGCGGGCCACCCCCTCCTCGATCAGCGCGCGATAGTGCTCCACCGTCTCGTGGGCGTCGTCCACAAGGCCGGTGCAGACGATGGCGTCGGCCTCGCGGAGCAGTGCGGGCTCCCCCGGCAGTCGCTGGAACAGGCGGCTGTCGCGGTTGGCGGGACCGATGCGGTGGAGGCGCCGGTAGCCCTGCTCGGCGATGTGGGCGAGCGCGATGTCACCCGAGGAGACGATGGCGTCCCAGGCGTCGCGACGCACTTGGGTGTGCTCCAGCACGCGCTCCACCCCGTCTGCCGGCACCGGCGCGTTGGAGACCAGCACCACGGTGCCACCGCCGGTGCGGAACCGTGCCAGCGCCTCGCCCGCCTCTGCGTAGGCCCGGCGGCCGTTGTGGACGACGCCCCATACGTCGCAGAACACGGTGTCGTAGCGGGAGAGGAGGGGACCGGCGTTGGCGAGGATGGGCGGGGGCGTCATGATGGGTCTGGAGGAAGGGAGTGGGGAATAGGGAGTGGGGAGTGGTGACGGGTGCCCCTACTCCCTATTCCCTACTCCCCATTCCCCACTCCCCACAACCGACAGGCGATGCAATGCAGCTCTCGTATGCCCAGAACCTGGAAGACTATCATCTGGACTTGGTCTTCGAGGGCCAGCCCCAAGGCACCTATGTCGATGTGGGCGGCGGCCATCCGGTGGCCGACAACGTATCGTTCTGGTTCTACCTGAAGGGCTGGCGCGGGCTGGTGGTGGAGCCGCAGGATGCGCTGGCGGGCATCTACAAGGGCGTGCGCCCGCGCGACCATGTCGTGAGCTGCCTCGCCGGGCGCGCCGATGGAGAGGCGGAGTTCCACGTCGTGGACCGGCTGCATGGCTTCTCGACCACGGTACGCGAGCATGCCGCGGGCGCCGCCCAGTTTGGTGCCGGCTATACAACCATCGCCAAGCCGGTGCGTACATTGGCCGCGCTGTGCGCCGAGGCGGGGCTCGATCGCATCGACTTCCTCAAGATCGACGTGGAGGGTGCGGAGGCCGAGGTGATCGCCGGCCTGGATTTCTCCCGCTGGCGCCCGCGCGTGGTGGTTGTGGAGGCCGTGGCTCCCGGCAGCATGGCGGATGCCTGGACGGCGTGGGAGCCGGCGTTGCTGGGGGCGGGCTATCGCTTCGTCTTCTTCGACCGGCTCAACCGCTTCTACGTGGCAGACGAGGCGGCGGACCTGGCGCGGAGGTTCCCGCTGGAGCCGACGCCCTGGGACCGGGTGCGGCACCTGTGGGACTGCGGCAAGGCGCCGGAGCGGCCCGATCATCCCGACCACGCGCTGGCCGCCGTGCTGCAGGCGGGCCTCTTCGCGTCGCTGCCAACGCTGGAGCCTTTGCTGATCGAGCGGCTCGTCGCCCGCGGCCTGGCCGCGACGGGCGCCGGGCCGTTCTCTGCCGCTATCGCCGACAGGCTGGTGGGAGCCGCCGAGCTGCCCCGCCCTCGCGCTCTGGTGACGGACCTGGCCGGCCTCCTTACGACCGACGAACTGCGCGCCGCCCTGGGACGCATCGCCTCCCGCTACGACGGCGGTCTTCCGGAGAGCTGAAGCCGAGCTGAAGCCCCGGCCGCCCCATCTGTCGCCGGTGTTCCCCCTGGTCTCTCCCGCCACGCAGCCGCGGGAACGGGCTTTGCAGGCCCTTCCCGGCTTGCCGCGAAGCCGGCAACGGTGATATTGCCGCCCAGAGCCCTTGGTGCCCTCAAGCGCCGAGCGGTCTGGCGCGTCAGCGCGGAATGTCTGGGCGGAAGGTTCGAGGCAAGGGACGGTCATGGACGCTTCATTCGTTATCCTCTGGGCTGTGGTTGGCGCCGTCGTTGGATGGCTGGCGAACCAGATTATGACCAAGGGCAGCTTCGGTACCCTGAACGACGTACTGATCGGCGTGGCCGGCGGTGTCGTCGGCGGCTGGCTGTTCCCGGCGTTCTTCCTGCTCGGCGGACAGCAGGCCCCGCTGCTCGGCCACCTCGTCAACGGTGCGCTCGGCGCCGTGATCGCCACCTTCGGCGCCCGCAAGTACAAGGAGTACCAGGAGAGGGCCTGACGGGCGCCTAGATCACCCCCTTGTCGCGCAAGGCGGCAATGGCCTGCGCGTCGTAGCCCACCTCCGCCAGGATCGCCTCGGTGTGCTCGCCGAGCAGCGGCGCGCGGCGGCGGATCGAGCCGGGGGTCGCCGACAGCCGCACCGGAGCCTTGGCCACCGGCACCGGCCGGGGCGCGCCGGGGAACTCCACCGGCTGGAAGAATCCCATCGCGTTGATGTGCGGGTCGTCCAGCGTCTGCTGCGGCTTGAGCACCGGGCCGGCCGGGATCTGCGCCTTGCCCAGAACCTCCAGCGCCTCCGGCGTGGTGCGCTCAGCGCACCAGCGGCCCATGCGCTCGCTGACGACGGCGCCGTTGTCGCCGCGCGAGATGTCGTCCTTGAAACGCGGGTCGGTGAGCCAGTGCTCCTCGCCCATCAGCCTGGCCCAGCGCTTGAACAGCGGCTGGCCGATCACCTGCGTGAGGATCCAACCGTCCCTGGTGCGGAAGATGTCGACCGGGGCCGAGGTCTGGCCGCGGTTGCCGGTGGGCACCCGATCCGGCTTGATGACGGCCTGCTCGATCAGCATGGCATTGGTCATGGTGACGGCGGTGGCGAGCAGCGCGCCTTCCACCCATTGGCCCTTGCCGGTGGCCTTGCGCGCCATCAGCGCCGCCATGGTGCCGAAGGCGCAGTGCAGTGCTGTGCCGAAGTCCACCCACGGCACCTGCGCGCGGTAGGGCTGCTCCTCCGTGCCGGTCATATAGACGGCGCCGGACATCACCTGTCCGATGCCGTCGAAGCCCACGCGCTCGCTGTAGGGGCCGCCGCGGCCGTAGGCGGTGACGGTGGTGAGAATGATATCGGGCCTCACGGCAGTGAGGCTCTCGTAGTCGAGCTGCATGGCGAGGAGCGTCTGCGGCGGCAGGTTGACGACCACGACGTCGGCGGTGGCCACCAGCCGGCGCACCACCTGCCGACCGTCCGGCGTCATGGGGTCGAGCGTGAGGCCCCGCTTGTTGCGGTTCATCTGCAGGAACAGGGCGCCCTCGCCGGTCTCGGCCACCGGGGCCTGGAAGCGGTCCTCGCTGCCCTCGCGCTTCTCGATGCGGATCACGTCGGCGCCGTGCTCGGCGAGCAGCGCGGCGCAGTATGGCCCGGCGATGTAGCGCCCGAAATCGAGCACGCGGATGCCTTCAAGAACCCCCGCCACGATGCCCTCCTCCCACAGGTTCCCGCCTCGAAATCGCAATGCAGGCGATGATGCTCGCTCTTCAGAGAGTTGCAAGGGAGACACAGCCGGGCGGCCGTGCCAAGTGCCATTCGCGCCGCCGCCGGCCTGTACGGCAAGGGAAAAATGGCCTGTGCACTGCACGCTTGCCTTGTTCCGTTATCGGCGGTTCCGCTGGCCGCCCAGGGCGAAGCGCGGTAAATTTGCCACGTTGACCTGGCTCCCAGAGGGCTGCCGGCGAGCCCGGGTGACAGCAAGACGAAGCATGGCGGCCCGCCAAGGAGGAGTGGTGCCATGGGTTTGCCTATCGAAGCGATTATCGCTTGGCTGGTGATCGGTGCGATTGCCGGCTGGCTTGCGAGCAACATCATAACCGGCGGCGGACTCGGCCTGATCGGTAACATCGTCGTCGGTATCATCGGCGCCTTCATAGCCGGTTGGCTGTTCCCGTTCCTGTGGGTACCAATCGGCGGACCGTTCATCGGCACCATCATCAACGCGGTGATCGGCTCGATCATCCTGCTGCTCGTGCTCGGTCTCCTGAAACGGGCGTGAGCCCAGGGGTCAGACCCGCAGGGGTCTGACCCTCTCTGATCCAGGCAGGAGGGCCGCTCGCCACGGCGGCGCCGGGGTGTACGGGATTCTGCGCGAAAGCCGGCTGACGCGGGGCAGACAGTGAGCCAACCCGCAGGTTGTGCCTGCGCTTCGCTACCCAACCTCCTATGCCCGCGACCAGCCGCCGGAGGTGAGGCGCTCCTGGGGCTGGAAGCGCTGCTTGTAGCTCATCTTGGCCGACCCCTTGATCCAGTAGCCCAGGTAAACGTAGGGCAGGCCGAGGCGCTTCGCGTGGGCGATGTGGTCGAGGATCATGTAGGTGCCAAGCCCGCGTCTGGCGGCCTCGGGGTCGTAGAAGCTGTAGACCATGGAGATGCCGTCGGAGAGCCGGTCGCACAGGGCGGTGGCCACCAGCGGTGGCCGGGCCTTGCCGCCGGCTGCGGGGGGCGCCAGTCGGTACTCGGTCATGAAGGTGTCGATGATGCTGTCCTCCACCATCATGGCGTAGTCCAGCACCGACATGTCGGCCATACCGCCATCGGCGTGGCGCTCGTCGATGTAGGCACGGAACAGCGAGTACTGCTCGGAGGTCGGAGTGGCCTGGCTGCGCTGGGCGACGAGGTCGCTGTTGGTCTCCATGACGCGGCGCATGGAGCGCGTGGGCACGAAGTCGTTGACAAGCACGCGAACCGAGACGCAGCCCTGGCAGCCCTCGCAGTAGGGCATGTAGGCGATGTTCTGGCTGCGCCGGAAGCCGCCTCGCAGCAGGTTGTCGACCAGGACGGGCGACTTCTCGTGGGTCAGGTGGGTGAACAGCTTGCGCTCGAGCCGGCCCGGCAGATAGGGGCAAGGCTGGGGGGCCGTGACGTAGAACTCCGGAAAATGCTTCCTCTGCTCGGTCATCGGTACCTACGCGCTCACCAGCGGCCACCGGAGGCAATGATAAGTGACCGGGCAGCGCACAATCAAGTGCATGCACAATTGGTTAGGTGTGGCGAGGCACGCCGCCAAGGCAGAGCTGGTGAGGCGCAAAGCCCAGTTCGCGCTGACCCCTGGCGTAGGATAAGCTCGGTTCCATAAGGGGATGGGACGAGGGAGCGCAGCGGGGATGAGCGACCGATCCGAAGGGCGCGCGCCGGACGGGTTCGTGCCGGACTTGGCGCGCTACGAGCAGCTGATGGGCGTGGTGCGGCAGCGGCTCACGTCGCGCCAGTTCAACCCGGCTGTCCCGGTGCCGCGCGAGCACATCGAGATGGTGCTGGAGGCGGCACGGCATGGCCCCTCGGGGGCGAACGCCCAACCGTGGCACTACATCGCGGTCACCGACCCCGCGGTCAAGACGAAGATCGCCGACTACTTCGTGGAAGAGCGTGGCCGCCTCCACCATGTCGGCGCACCTCGCCGCGGCGGCGCTGGGCTACCAGCTGTGGTGGCTGACGGCGATCGGCCAGGAGGCGGCGCAGGAGGCGTTGAAGCCGCTTTTCGGCATTCCGGAGGATCTGGCCGTCATCGATGTGATGCTGTTCGGCGTTCCCGCGAAGCCACCCTACAAGCGCTGGAAGAAGACTCTGCCCCAGATCCTGAGCTGGGACCGCTTCAACATGGCCAACTACATGACGATCGATGAGATCGACGCCTGGGTGCGCGAGGAGCGCCACAAGGTCATGTATCGAGACGGGAGCAAGATCGACTAGGCGACGAGGCTCCGCCTCGTCTCGGCAGTCGGGCGTCGGGCTTCGGCAGTCGAGAATCCCGAAGCCCGACTGCCGACCCCCGACTGCCGAATCGCGGGGTAAAGACACTGGAGGAATGCACCCCATGATGCGAATCGACGCCTTCAACCACTTCTTTCCCGCCGGCTACTTCAAGAAGATGAGCGAGGTCGGCAGCGATCTGAAGGACATCGCCAGCCGCGCCCGCGCCATCAAATCCATCCACGACCTCGACACCCGCCTCAAGGTGGTCGAGCAGTTCCCGGACTATGCGCAGATCCTCTCCCTGCCGGCGCCGACGCTGGAGACGCTGAGCCAGGGCCGCCCCGAGGTGGCGCTGGAGCTCGCCAAGATCGGCAACGACGGGCTGGCCGAGCTGGTCGCCAAGCATCCCAGGCACTTTCCCGGCTTCCTCGCCCAGGTGCCGCTGACGGCCGGCGACGCCGGCGTGGCCGAGGCGGAGCGCGCCATCAACCAGCTGGGCGCGGCGGGCGTGCAGATCTACACCAACGTCGGCGGCAAGCCGCTCGACCGGCCCGAGTTCGAGGGCTTCTTCGCTGCCATGAACAAGATGGCCAAACCGATCTGGATTCACCCCGAGCGCGGCGCCAGCCACCCGGACTACCAAGACGAGAAGAAGTCGCTCTACGAGGTCTGGTGGACCTTCGGCTGGCCCTACGAGACCAGCGTGGCCATGTCGCGGCTCGTGTTCTCCAAGACGCTCGACAAATACCCCGGCCTCAAGATCATCGTGCACCACCTGGGCGCCATGGTGCCCTACCACGAGGGCCGTGTGGGGCCGGGGTGGGACCAGCTCGGCAAGCGCACCTCCGACGAGGATTATTTCGCTCTGCTCAAGAGCCTCAAGAAGCGTCCGCTCGACTACTTCAAGCAGGACTTCAACGCCGACACGGCCGTGTTCGGCTCGCGCGCGGCCACCGTCTGCGGCCTGGAGTTCTTCGGCGTCGACAAGGTGGTGTTCGCCTCCGACTGCCCGTTCGATCCTGAAGGCGGCCCGCAGTACATCCGCGAGACCATCAAGATCATCGACGGCCTCGACATCTCCAAGGCGGACCGGGAGAAGATCTACTTCCGCAACATCGAGAAGCTGACCGGCAAGACCTTCGTCAAAGCGTAGGGTGGGTTAGGCCCGAAGGGCCGTAACCCACCGCACAAAGGGGTCAGACCCCTCGCAAAAGGCGCTCGGATTGAAGCCGGGCGTTGGAGGCGAGGGGTCTGACCCCCTTCCCTGTCTGGCGGCTTGCCGTCGCAGCATCCAGCACCCATCTTGAAGCTCTGGGAGGAAATCGGCTCGACCGCAACGGCAAGCATGCTCCACAGCACCCACGATTGATAGGCGCCCCCTGTTCCCCATACGCGACAGCGTCACGAGAAGCCATCCGCCGGTCACGGTGTGGGCGATCGTTGCCGTCAACGTTGCGGCCTTCCTCTACCAGCTCAGCCTGAGCGAGCAGGCGCTGCAGTGGTTCCTCTACCAGCATGCGCTGGTGCCGCGGCGCTATTTCTTCCCGGCCTGGGGTGAGGCCAACGGCCTCTCGCCGCTCGATCTCACGCCGTTCCTCACCAATACCTTCCTGCACGGCGGGTGGCTGCACATCATCCTGAACCTGTGGACGTTCTACATCTTCGGCCCCGCGCTGGAGGACCGGCTGGGTCCTGCACGATTTCTCGTTCTCTATCTGCTGTCGGGTCTGGCGGCGAGTGTCACCCACGCCGTCTTCAACGCGGCGTCGCCGGAGCCGGTGCTTGGCGCATCCGGTGCGATCGCCGGCGTGATTGCCGCCTACGCGGTGCGCTTTCCCTACGCCTGGGTGCGGGTGATCGTGCCGATCCTGTTCATCCCGCTGTTCTTCAGCATCCCGGCCATGGTGTTCGCGGGCCTCTGGTTCTTCATCCAGGTGCTGCAGGGCGCGAGCGAGCTGATGAGCCCGTTCGGTGGCGCCGCCGGTATCGCCTGGTGGGCGCACATCGGCGGGTTCATTGCCGGCTTCCTGCTGCTGCCGCTGCTGGAGCCGTCGGCTGCCGCGGGTGCTGGCGGGCGTGCGTGGTACAACGGCGGGCCGTGGGAAAGGGGGCGGTAGGGCGGCGCTTTTATCCCGCTTTGGCCTGCTTCGTCAGTCCCATGATCTGCGGGATGGTGGTGCTCAGGCCTTCCACGGCCAGGGCTCGGGTGGCCGCCTTCAGCTTGTCATTGTGCACCGCCTGCGGCGTCGCCGGCCACCACGTGTGGTCGAGGCTGCGCGTGGGGGCGTTGATGGTCTTGCCGATGGAGATGCCCTCGACGCCCGTCCTCTGCCAGCCCAGCCGCTCGAACGTCCGCCCGTCGTAGACCAGCACCGTGGTGACCGCGAACAGCGTGATATTGTCGGGATTGATGACGCCACCCGCCTCGATCATGCCGAGACCGGTGACGACCTGGTTGCTGCTGCCGAACGGCGCGGTGGAGCGGGCGACCACGACATAGAGGTCGTGCTTCTGCGACGCGGCGATCTTGCGGACCATGTCCTCGGCGTTGTCCGCGTCCAGGCCGGCGGGTGGGCTGATCCTCCTGACGGCGTAACGCCCGCTCAGCAAGGCGCTGACCTTGCTGGCGATCGCATCGTCGATGCCCCACGAGCCAGCGGCCACCTCGTTCAGCTCGTTGCCGAATACGGTGATGCCCATCTTCTGCAGCGCGAACTTGTGACCGACGGCGGAGATGACCCCGACCGTCTTCGCCTGGCTGATCGCTTTCGATGCCTCGACCGAGGGTGCGCCAAACCCGCCCGCGCAGCCGCCGATCAGCACCATCAGGGCAACGATTGCGCTTCGGTACATGAATTCCCCCACGCTCCACTCTGCACCCTTCCTGTCATAGCGGCGTGGGCGTCGCAATGTAGCGGGATGCTCGCCTGCCCGCTTTCTGCGCTGGGTGCGGCGCGTCGGTCACGCCGTGCGTCTGCCCAGGTAGGGGAAACGGCAACCCTCAAGACTTGAGAACGGCCGCCCGCCTGCGCTAAAGGGGCGCCAATCCCCATTTCGATGCGTAGAGATGGCGAGGCTGGTGGCCACAGTACGTCCACCACATGCACAAGCTGCGGTAGGGTGGGGTTAGGTGATGCCGTAACCACCGAGGGGGGAGCCGAATTGGGGAACGCGCAGGCATGAGACCGCCCACCACCCATATCGTATTCGGCCCCATGGCGGCGGCGAGCCTGGAGATAGCGATTCGGGAGGCTGGTCGGGAAGATCGGGTAGTCTGCCACCAGGACAACCTGGCCTTGGGCCCAATCGACCCGTCCGGGCCCCAATTGCGGTCTGCGTGGATGGACAGGGAGCTGCCTCCCGCGTACCCCTCTGAGGAAGGCTTTCCCGACGACACTGCCTTCTGGAAGGAGGCGCTGCGCGAGGATATCCGCAAGGTCGCCTGGATATCGCGCAGGTCGGCGCCCGAATATTGTGGCTTCCTGGAGTGGCTCTGGCGGCTCGGCGAGCAGCCCTGCGAGGTCGTCGACCTGACGGATATGCCGGTTGGCAATCGACGCCCATTCAGTCTCTCGCAGCTGGACCCGGAGGAGATCGTTGACAACGGGCTCCTCGACCGGACTAGGCATTTGGACGCGGTCGCGCGCGAGCAGCACTTCGGCACTTGGCGGCGGCTTCGCACCGAGAACGCGCCGCTGCGCGTGGTCGGCCCCAACGGCATTCAGTCGGCGCAGCTCAGCTATTTCGACGCACAGCTCCTGTCCTTCGCCAGGAGCAGCTGGCAAAAACCGGCCCGCCTCATCGGCAAGGTGATCTGCGAATGGGTGGCGCCGGAAATGGAGCCGCACGAGCCCTACTTCCAGGCCGGCGATGGCATTCTGGCCGCGCGCATCCCCGTCCTGGTCGAGCAGGGGCTCCTTGAAGGACGCGGCAATCTGCTCGACATCCGCGCCAGCGAGGTGCGCCTTCCCGGCTAGCGCAAGCGCCTGGTTTCTGTGCAAGGCGCTAGGCGTCCGATCGCCAGCCGCCGTTGCTCGCAGCATGGGTCGAGCTTGAGAACAGTGGCGTGACTGCGCTACAAGGCGCGCCAACTCCCCATTGATCCGCGAAAGAGGACGAGGCCGGTGGCCAATCCCCAATACGTCTATCACATGCACAAGCTCTCCAAGACCTATCCGGGGGGCAAGCAGGTCTTGAAGGACATCTCGCTGTCGTTCTTCCCCGGCGCCAAGATCGGCGTGGTGGGCCTCAACGGCGCCGGCAAGTCCACGCTCCTCAAGATCATGGCGGGCGACCTGGAGGACTACGTCGGCGAGGCCTGGGCGGCCGAGGGCGTGCGCCTGGGCTATCTGCCGCAGGAGCCGGAGCTGGACGCTTCCAAGGACGTGCTGGGCAATGCCATGGAGGGCGTGGCCGAGAAGAAGGCGCTGGTCGACCGCTACAATGAGATCGCCGCCAACTACTCCGACGAGACCGCCGACGAGATGGCCAAGTTGCAGGACGAGATCGAGGCGCAGAACCTGTGGGACCTGGATACCCAGGTGGAGCAGGCGCTCGACGCACTGCGCTGCCCGCCGGGGGACGCCGACGTCTCGAAGCTGTCGGGCGGCGAGAAGCGCCGGGTGGCGCTCTGCCGGCTGCTGCTCTCCAAGCCCGACATCCTGCTCTTGGACGAACCTACCAACCATCTCGACGCGGAATCGGTGGCGTGGCTGGAGCGCTATCTCAAGGAATACCCCGGCTGCATCATGCTGGTGACGCACGATCGCTACTTTCTGGACAACATCACGGAATGGACCCTGGAGCTCGACCGCGGGCAGGGCGTGCCCTACAAGGGCAACTATTCGAGCTGGCTGGAGCAGAAGGCCAAGCGGCTGGAGGTGGAGAAGGGCCAGGAGGAGGCCAAGCAGCGCACCTTGAGGCGCGAGCTGGACTGGATCAGGTCCTCGCCCAAGGCCCGGCAGGCCAAGTCCAAGGCGCGTATCGCCGCCTACGAGAGGCTGGCGGAGGAGGCCGGCCGCGAGGAGGCCGGCAAGGCCCAGATCCAGATCCCGCCGGGGCCGAGGCTGGGCGGCCTGGTGGTGGAGGTGGAGGGCCTCTCCAAGGCCTTCGGCGACCGCCTGCTGATCGACAACCTCTCCTTCAAGCTGCCGCCCGGCGGCATCGTCGGCGTCATCGGCCCGAACGGCGCCGGCAAGACCACGCTGTTCCGCATGATCACCGGGCAGGACAA